>ERZ782914.17-NODE-17-length-92587-cov-7.935730_pt1 | contig 92587 bp, 64 predicted proteins | sample MGYA00375948_ERZ782914 | MGnify/ENA primary metagenome ERZ782914 (study PRJEB29894, sample SAMN03576417) | human skin metagenome | biome: human skin; feature: left retroauricular crease; material: organic_material | host: Homo sapiens | place: Italy: Trento...
AACATAGTGCGAATTGTTCCGCTAAGCATGGCCCATTCTCGATCTATAATAAACTTGTACCCATCCTGAGCCGTAAGCATTTGCTTCAACGTACATCACTTAGCAACGTCACCCACTCGCGTGATGACATCGTGAGGCCAGCCAAGAACGGTGATGTGGGGATGAGGATTAAATGAATTCTCGGCCGAGCTGGTCGATGGAATTACGACGACAAAAAACCACGGACCCCCGCAACATTAGAATCCTAAAGGATAAGCCTTTTGGGCATGGGTAGGCAATTGAAACGATCATCTTTTCCACGCTCCCATTGCTCGTCAGTCTCATCGAGCGAAAGTGGAACGAACCTTAGCTCATCAAATCGCAGCGATAGCATGGAGGAAGGTCTAAGTCCATCATTCGTGTGCGATAGATGTCACAAGTCTTTTGCGCGTGGTACGTGTTATAACTCGATGCAAGCTGACAGCCAGAGGATCTACTTCGTCGGCATCAGATCCGTGAGGCGCGTGCATTGGCAAACCCTTCAGTGGGTCGTCAAAAAAGTTGTTATGCATGTGCCAGAAGCAAGGCTCGCTGTGACCTAGGATACCCATCGTGTGAGCGGTGTCGGAAACGTCAGATTGCTTGTGTATACGCGCCTCATACAGGCAACCCCAATGCGAGACGCGCTCGTGAACAAGAGCTTCATCAAATACATACGCATCCGACGAGAGATACTTACGGCACACCGTACCCTGTCTCTAATGTGCCGGTGATGGGTACAAACTTATCGGAATCAGCGTTTCGACCACTCAACCAACTTATGCCTTGGAACAACATGTCCAATGTCAGCTTAAATATGCATTCTTCTCAAAATGTCACGGATACTTCTGGTGATGAGAGTGATGGTAATATTACGACTGATTCGCTTGAAACGAAATTGGCTAGTAATCGTTGGGATTCCTCTGCCGGTGTGGGCCCACATGTAGCCACATCGTCCGCACCATCGACGCATGCCGCTCAAGGAGCATTTCCTTATGGGGTGGGTCCCTCTCAATGGAATTCGTACGGGCAGCCTCCTGTTTTGTCATCACAAGCCACTGATGCGCGGTCTTACCCTGACAAGCATCGTGCAACATCACCTATTCTAGGAAACATGTTCCAAGCCTCTTCAAATACAGGTCTTGGTGAGCTTGTACTACCTCTAGCATCGCAATCTTCGCAATCACAATCGCAACCGCTAGCATCCTCTTCGCTACCTGATGGGCTAATGTCCGCCGCGACTTCAAAAATGGAGCCACCGTCGATCAGCTTTGGTGCAAGCAATCTGGCATCAAATAATGAGCGAGAACCACGCCGAAAGAGTACAACAGAACTTACCCAGATTTGCACTTCGAATCTCTCCGTTCCCAATAATATGACATCCTCTTGTACTCCGACGAGGCTGATCAACATGTCACTATTTTCACCGGCACACTTCGGCTCCCTATTTGGCTCGAATGAACTGAGCATGTGGCTCGATGAGCCTGTAGCGCCATCGCCCATGTATGAAACTGGTGCATGCACGGGTTGGACAGGCCTCATTTCAGCCATCGATACTGGGCGCACACCTACAGCCAATTCCACTCGCATGGGTTTGATTAAAGGTCCACGACAGGAAGAAGAAGCAAACGCACAGCGCTCGTCCACTTCAGCGCCAGCGCTTATAAGCTCGGTGGACTGGTGGGCGCATGATTACGGTGCTCAGCGGCGTTTTCATCGTTATACGCTAATGTCATTACCAGCAGCGAACTTGATACGCTCTGATGACTGTCGTTCCACTCTTAGTGCATCAGTAAGCTCACGCTTCTTAACATATTGTTCTTTCTTGTGTCTTCGTGATCCAGGCGCACCGCAACCCCCGTTTATGCATCGGTACATGCTCCTTTCACAACGCGACAAACTTCCAGCGTCACTCTCTATTGCTCGTTCTGCGCTTTCAGCGCTCGCGATGCGACTTCCCACGAGTGAAGAGTGGGCTTGGCGCCAGGTCGGTGTCGAGCTAGGTGTGCTAGTGGACCAAGCGAGCAGTCTGGTCCGGCAGTACAGACCTGGTCAGGCAGAGGCAACACCCTTAGAGAAACAGCTGTGGTTCCAGCAAGCTACGTCATGGGATGGATGCTGGGAGTGTCTTTCTCTGCTACAGGCCATGTGGTGCTACACGGTTGTTGGATCGTTTAGCGACTCTATGGATCGTGCCCAGAAAACGCCTACATTTTGCAGTGCACAGAACGTGTGGGATCCAGGCTTATTGGACACGGCCGTGGAAATGCTGGAACAGCTGATGTGCATTCTTGCCACCATCGGAGTGACACTGCAAGCCCAAATGTGGAAATCTAATGTCGCATCGAACAAGCCTGGTCAGGGCGACACGTTCGAATTTCTTTGGTGGGGTTTGTGTGATTCAATTCGCCGCACTGTGCTGGCTACACATGCTCTTCTTGTCTTGTGGCAATACACACGATCCAGTTCTCTGGGAAGCCAAGGCGCGTTGCCGAGCCTCGGCATGCCGTTGATCTCCAGGGGCTTCTCATCTGCCACGTGGAAAAATGTGATGGCGCTCGAACTGCCTGCAGTAGCCGCTGTGTTTGAAGCCGATAATGTTACGCAATGGCGCCAGATGCACAGTAAGAATCAATGGCGAGCAGACCAGCCACCATTGAATTTGGCTACGTTCATGCAATATCGACCCTTGCCCAGTAAAGAGAACTCTGATATACCATTTTCCATTACTTCCTACTTTCATCAACATGACGAATTCACCAACATTTGCTTGTCGACATTGTTCGGACTCACTGAATCCTGTTGACGCAGTTCCCCGTTCCGTCCTCGCGTCGCAATTTTCTATTCCGTATATAGCTCATGTATGACCCTGTCCTCGCATGCTCTCCACACGCTATGTGCTTACTCAGCACGGGTGCGACACGCCTTGACCTCCAGATCGACAGCCAGTGTACAAGCCGCTGCCTACCAGCATGGGTGTGATTGCCTACTCTACGCTTGGCACGCTCCTTGCTTTTGCGCTCTATGGTGCTGGATACCTAATTTTGACTGGTACGTGTATGTTTGCTCATTTTAGGTTCGGGAGACCAGTTTGCCGTTGGCACTTTCCTAGAGCAAACGAGCCCGTACGTGTGGGCCAACACGGGTATCGGCCTGTGTATTGGTCTCAGCGTGGTTGGTGCTGCCTGGGGTATTTTTATAACTGGATCATCGATCCTGGGTGCTGGTGTACGCGCGCCACGTATCACGACCAAGAACTTGATTAGCATTATTTTCTGTGAAGTTGTGGCCATCTACGGTGTTATCATGGCCATTGTGTTTTCTGCTAAAATATCAGGACGTCTACAGGATGGTGCCGATGGTTTATGGACGCCGCAAAACTACTTCACGGGCTACGCCTTATTCTGGGGTGGTCTGACGGTGGGTCTATGCAATGTGGTATGCGGTGTATCGGTCGGTATCACCGGTGCGAATGCCGCGGTCGCTGATGCAGCCGATCCACAACTGTTTGTAAAGATTCTTGTGGTTGAGGTATGTCCATGGTGCATGACTTACGACGCACAGGTATTCAGCAGCATTCTTGGGTTGTTTGGTTTGATTGGTACGTACCATGCGCACTAACATGCAACAGTTGGCCTCATTATGGTACGTGCGTTTTGCATGCTGACGCTTTCCACAGACAGGATCCACCGAAGAGTTCAAGTAAACGTAGAGCATACCATAGCACAACGAGAGGGACGTGTGCGGAACATGACTACGTCAGTTGCACCTGTGCCACAGACCCCAAAAAGTCGGTGATGCGCACCTCGTCCAACGGACGATGAAATAGGTCAGAGCGGACAAACTGTGTTGAGTACGTCCTGGCCTCGCCAACACTTGAAAACAATTCTTGCAGGGTCTGAGCCGACGTTCGCGTCACTTTTTCCATATACTCCAGGACGACACGCGTATATCGATCGATGAGGGGCACACCCACAGCATAGTCGGTGGTGTACGAATACGAGTTTTCGCCCTTCAAACTGCTCCCAACAGCAATGACGTTGGGGCTGTACAAGCGCGACGCCATTGTTGCCGCCTGACAGGTATCAATCATAAACAGCAGTTCATGGTATCGACGCTTCTCCCACATTTGCTCGATAGCATCGGCTAGGTCATACGCGCTGATTTCTTCCGAGTCCTGAAACTTGAGGAACTCGTCCCCACCATGACCAGTCATATAAAGAAAAATATTCGAGTGCTCATCTGAATCAAGGCGTTTGGAACGCGGCATGTGTGCTGGAACGCGACCCGTGAGAAGCCGCAACAGGTTGGTCACAGTCACTTCGTAGCCCCGATAGTCCACCTCAACATCATCTCCATATAGATCCAGCTCATGCTTGTAAGAAGCCCATACCGAGCCCGGATATGGGTTACGTGGATTACATGCAGCGTCATCAGCTAACATGAGAATAATATGGCTGTCCGGTATGCCCAGGCGCTTCACGGTCCTGTACATTCCAAGCACATTCGCCAAGTGCCTGTAATTGAACCAAAATTTGGACGTGCCAACAAGCACAGCCCAGTTGTTGGTATGTGTGGTGGCCCGCGGACGACCAGTGGCATTTGTGCTCGTCTCATGAGCGGCATTAGTTGAGGCATGCGATTGGAAAAACGTCGTCACGGCCTCGAGCTGAGATGCTGGTACAAACCACTCAGGCAGCATGATAGGGAGACATCCCCACATCACGGCCATCACAGCCACCACCACCGCGATGCCAAGGGTCACGCGCCGACGCCCAGTACCTGTAGACATCTGGTTGGCAGCTGGGTCCGCCTGGGACGTTGTGGAGATGGGCGACATGGGCGTTCCTATCGCGATATGGGTAGCTATGAGACCAATGGCTTTTGGGCCCAGTGGGCACGTCCAAAAGTCTGAGCAACAATGAACGGAAATACAATAGTAGCATCACAATATACTTTGACAGTGTCTCCGCCGTTTTCTTTACTTTTTAGTTTACCCCAGCTCACGGCTTCGTCAGGCCTAGCGCCGCTGTCAGAGCCGTCGAACTCTTGGCCCGTATTGATGTATACGCCAAAGTCAGCACCGTTCCGAAAGAGCATTGCATTAGCAATCTGGTGCTTGCATACACCCCCACCTAGGATGATGATGCCAGCCTTTTTGGCCTTGACACTTATATCATTTAGTCGACGGATATCACGAACGATATCAATCGTGAGACCAGGATTTTTGTACGAGTGGAAGTAAATCATGTCACCGAGCGAGCCGTCAGTGAGAGCTGGGCAAAATACAGGTATGTCATTTTTGGCAGCCCAATAGTACACGCTGCGCTCATCGTTGATTTCGTGGCCCAGCCGCTCAATCACACGGCTGGGCGTCCATGCAAAGCGCTCTCCGTTAGCCTCGGGTGGTGCTGTGTCTTGCTCAGCTCGCATTTGATCCAGGATAGGCATCACCCAGTCTTCAAACTTGCAGTAGTTATCGTTCGGCACAATCAGGTTGCCGATCCGATTCAAACCACGTTTCCGGAGGGTGGCTCCATCCAAATGGAAGCTGCCGAGATACGTCGGGCCCAGACATTTGATAAAGTCTTCTTCAACACCACCGGCGGTAGTCACAATGCCAGACACGTATTTGTGCTTCACCAAAAAATGAATCACCTCGCGTAAACCAGACGAAATGAGGTTGGATGTGTAGCCTAACAAGATAGTGCAACGCACATTCGATGGGTGAGCCGGATCATTGGCCGGCAAATTAGCGTAGTCATCTCCGGTACTATCATAGGAAGGATCGTCACTGAGACGCCAAGTACGCATGCGCTCAATAATGCGAACAGCGTCAGAAACAGATGTGCCCTGGAATCCAATCGTTGCCATGCTGTCCATCAAGGCGCCTAGATCATTTGGATTCAAATGGTCGAAATGAGGCCCGGTAGCCTGTTTTGTGTGCTCTGGTACAGGCTCGGAACGCATAAACACAGCGGACTGCGCTTCGGCAGACGCAGACGCATGGCCAGACATGGCGAAGCGAAGGCGTGAAAGAAGGAAGAAAATGGCCCATTGTGGAGCCAAGATTACAACGCACTATGTGTACAAAATTTCCAACGTTAGGACAAAAGGCCATTGTCCGTCTGCCACTGTAAGCACATCACCCTGCTGTATGCCTAGTTCCGCCATACAACGATCTAAATTCGGACGCGTTGCTTTCTCAAGCGCATCTGGTGTTGAGTAGTACAATGGGCCAGATGGGCCAGAAATAGTGGGACGTTTGCACTGAATATCAGGCAACTCGTGCAACATGGCAACCAGGTGTGCGAGCGAGTCATCCGGTCTAATATGGATAGAACGAGACTCACCACCACACACGGGGCAGTCAGCGCGCTTTTCGTACTCGAATGTAAATGTATAGACGCCTTCATTACCAGCATACATCATGTAGTTGTTCAAGTAAGGCGCGGCAGATGTAGCAATCTTGAAGGCTTCTTGCGTGCATGCAGCTGAAATGATAGCATTCGTGCTTGCAATCGCGGGTATGATGTTCTTAATGACGCCTTGCGTGAGTGACCAGGTAATGCCGGGGATCTGAAATTTTTTAGCGCGCGCCAGAGCCGTGTCAAGGACCCATTGGACATGCTCAGGATCGTCCTTATCGAGTTTCTTTCCCGCATGCACTCGGGGCCACTCAAGCACACTAGCCCACTCAATGCAGTGCTCTGGGAGTCGCGGTGTATTGGCAATTGTGCATATAGGGAAGGTTGTCCGCTTGGGGAGCATATCTAGGCTGCATTCATAGCAGCTGGTAATTGTGGGAAGAATGACACGCGCTTGACCTTTGAGACCTTCTGAACCACCATCAATAAGCGGCTTTAGTGAGGCGGGGTTCTGGTCATCCACCAAGCGGATCAAGGTAGCATTGATCCACCTGCGCGCCTCGACCGAGTCTAGTCCACAAATCACCATGTGAAATTGCATATAGAATTCGTCGTCCTTTTCCTGAATACGGCAAACATGTGAAGTGATTTTGACACCTGGCACTCGTGACTGGACAAAGGCGGCAGCTGTCGTCGCCTTGGGCTGGCCGACGTCTTTGTCGCGGAACAAGAACTGCCGGTTCAAATTCGATACGTCAATCGTGTCCATATCAATGACATGAATGTCGCGGAAACCAGAGAGTGCTAGATTTGTGAGAATCTCGCAACCTAGTCCACCTGCACCCACCACCAACACACGACACTCATTATGGAGGAACGCCTTTGCCCTGAGAGATTAGCAGAAAAAACGTACTTGTCAGAGTCATGTTCGCCTAGGATATCTGGAGCAGTACGGCACGGCCGTTCTATGAGCACATCCACTGAGCGTTTGCCTTGGATGCCTGCCTCCATCGTGGTGGCGAACAAGTCTCGAGTTCTCGTGCATCGAGCGCCTCTTAGTGGAGGCACAGGGTTGAAATTATCCATGATTAGGTGTCGACTACGTTAAAGAAAGTGAGATCCTGAATACAGCCAGAAGCACTACTGTTGGGGCATAATCAGCTATGCTTCACTCGTTGGCAGACGCGGAACGGGTGGGGGTGGCGTGGAGCTGGGCTTGACGGATTTGTGGGAAGATGTCGATTTGGGCGAACGTGTCAATCGTTTCCAGAACGATTTTTGACCATCATTTTCGAATGACACATCGGGGGCGTATTCGGATGATCGCTTCTTGCGTGAATGCATACTCTCTGCGTCATCTCCTCGATGTGCCATCTTGCGGAAAAGTCCACGCAATGAATGACCCTGAGACGACTTTCGGCGCAAGACGTCTGTTTCATCGTCCACTTCGGGATTGACACTCATAGCTGTATCGTCAGCGCCAGATGCATTCGTCGAGTTCATGCTCATATCAGGGCCATATTGTGGGGACTGGGTACTCGAGAGGCGCGGGAAACCAGCCAGCACTTTAGGTGCAAATTCGTCGGCGGACGGTGAAGGCATAGGCGGCGTCGCAGGCCTACCTTGCTGCTTGGGGACATCGGGGCGCGATGCACTGCGCCCCGTGGGTCGACGCATAGATCGCGTTGAGCCTGATGGGCCGGAGGGCGAGCGAGGTGGCGTAGCAGCGCGAGTGGAAGTTATAGACTCGTCTCCCGCCTCTATTCGCGAATCTGCTTCTGCATCTGGAGCCTCGCCACGCATCGTGGGCGCGACGACAGCTTGCATGGCGCGCTTTCTAGGCGAGCGCACGGGTGTCGTACGTCCTGACGTGCGACTTGACGATCGAAGATCCGTTTCTGGCGAGGCAGGCTGGGATCGGCCCGTGCTTCGAGCGCGGCGCACAGTCTCTGATGACTTGCGCCTTCGTCCGGGCTGCTCGCTGCGGGCATCGCTGGCGCCTGTGATGCTGCGTGCTTCACTCTTATCAAGTGCCGTGCGCGGTGACTGGGGCGCGGCACGGCGCGCCGTTGTCGCTGGCATCACAGGCAGTGCACTTTGCGATCGTGATGGCGACGAAGTGGAAGGAGTAGCAGCATCGTCCGCCTCCAGTCCAAGAATATGACGTTGCTGTGACACAAACATAAAGATTGAGCGTGCCTTGGTCGCAGGAGACAACCGTGATGTCGTTGTGTGTTCACGAAGGTTGCCTTGTGTAAGCTCTGTGCTGGGGCTTATACTTTGAGTGCCAGCCACAGCCAACGACAAGAATTCGGGCATCTGCATCGGATCCTTGTTCCTGGCCCGTATGGATTCCTCCACCTTCATCGCTTCGTAAAAGTCGGCATCACTCGCGCGTTCCCACACGTCTGAATCCATCACAGTAACATCGGCCATATCTTCATCTCGCATCATGCATTCAACGCAGAAGCCACTGCCCGGGTTTCGAGGGTCTACGCCTGCCGGAAAGACGAGCGACCGGTTCTGCAGTTCGAATGGCGCCACATGACTGTGCTGTGGCTGCAAGCCTGGATACTGACTCGGTGAATGCGCGCGAGCACGGATCTTGCTGATCTTGCGCTCTATTCCTTCGTAGAACCGTACAGGGGGCGGCGAGGAATCTGACAAGGGGTCAGACAGGTCTTTCACGGCACCAGGCATCAAAATAGGTGGATGAGCCGTCTGCTGCTGACGCGCAGGAGAATCCGTCAACGAGGAAGGTGCAAGATGGTTCCGCGCCGCTCGAATAGGCATGGGCGGCGTGGATGGTTCGAACGGCGTAGCCACTCCTTGCTTGCGAAAACTGCTTGACCCTGTCCTGTACGGCGTAGAGAACACACTTTTCGGCGAAGCGCCATCGGGCATGGTAGAAATGGGGGGCGTTTCCACATTCTTGATTGATTCGGGAAGCGCTGCCTTTGGCGACGCAGCAGCAACAGGCGTGCCTGGCGGGTATGTCAACTTCTTTGATGGGACACGAGGGGAATCGAACGTCAAGGGTGAAAAGGCCCGCTGAGACGTGGGTGAGACGGCTGATGGATAATGTGTATTGGTGGGTGAGCCCAGCATACTTAGGAGCGGAGAACCCGGAGCTTGAGGAATGGGGGGACTCAGCTGACCAGCGTGAGAAGGACGTGTCCATGAAAGCGAATCTGAAGCATTGACGGGCGTTTTGGAGCGCCGATCGATCAGAAATTCCGATTGAGGTTCTGGTGGCACTGATGATGTCATAGGCGTAGACATCGGCGTATGAGATATGTTGCGCACGATGGGCACCGATGGCAGAGGCGACGCAGGCGGTGGTGTCGCTTTGGCAGCCGACTGCGTCCAGCGCTCATTGTCAGGCGTCTGCGCTCCGAGAACAGAGTGAGAAGGCCGAGGTGTTGGGGCGAGGTCATCCACAAGCAGTGGTGCCGTATGCGTATACTCATCGCGCCTGTAATTTGACGCCAGAGCCGGTGTGTCCTTGTTCATTCTCACATTCGCCTCGGATTTCGAGGACACAAGATGCAGCGTCTCTCTCATGTCATGGGCAGAGGCCTTGTCCCAGACCGCGTTTGCATTCTCATTCACGTCAGACTGAGCCAACGGCGCACCAGCCGAGTTCCGCATCATTTGCGCAGTCCGTACGTCCGTGTACAAGCTGCTCCGGGCATCCGATTCCAGATCCGCCTCTGGTGCCAAACTGTGATCGCGGCTGGACTGCAGCTGACGAAATGGGTTCGATTCTGGTCGCTCATGCTGTTCGGATGATGGCATCGCGCCAGGCAATGATTGTGTAAGGGGGGTTTCGGGGTTTGGTTGTCTCAGCAAAGACCAGGCCACCTCATCCAAACTGGGCTGCTCCTCACGCTCCGATGGGTCGAGCGGTTTCGGCTCGCTGACATGTGCCGGCGGCGCCTGTTCGTCGGTCTCTTGCACCAAGTTCATATCACGCATAGCCTCCGTAGGCAGTTCTGAGTCTGAGCGCACAAACATCGTAGCTGAGCTTGTATCAGCCATGGATACCTCTTCCGGGATAGCCTGTTTCGCCGTGTCTATGGCCTCCGAAGGCCACACGGGCATAACATTCCACGAGAACTGTGGTGGCTCCGAGGCCCGCATGGGAGCTTCAGATGCTGGTGAGGGCTGTGACAGCTTTGCACCCTGAGGCTGAGGTCCCGCAGGCTCGTGTTCCGTCATGGATGACGGCGGCGGCGCCTCCGCGGCCGACGAAGAAGGCATGGCAAATGCATTGGATGCTGAGACTGGCGCGGAGCGTGGTTGTGAAGATGTGGATGCCATGGTAGGCATGGTCTGCACAGGAGCTGACACAGGCGGCACCGTGGCGCCAAGACCCTCTCCTGAATCAGAGAGCCATACAGAGTCTTTAGACGGCACTGTTGGCGCTTCCGATTCGTTCGTCTTGGACTGTCCGACAGGATGCTCTTCAGGCTCATCCACGCTTGCACCCGTAGAGTAGATCTCTGCAGGAGCCGGTGATGTCAAGACTTGGTTGGTTTGCACATAATCATCCATTCCAGACCCATACATTGGGACGCCTCGTGCGGCTAAATGACGCGTGGAGGCATTCATGCTGCTTGCCATCTTCACGCGCTCCATGAGTGAGAGGTAAGAGCCAGGATACGGGGCCGGGCCTTGCACGATGGGCGGTGATGCGGGAGGGGATCCTGACGGCGGGATAGATGCCCATGACGGTGGGGGTGGGGGTGAAACATGCATCGTAGACGGCAACTGTGTTCTCGGTGATGATGACCGTGGCGATGTGGCTGACGAGCTGGACAGATTCGGCATGGATTGCGTCGGTGCCGACGGCCCAGAGAAAGATGATGAAACAGGCGTGGAATCTGTCATGAGCAGAGCAGCTCGACTGTGAGCCGGGGCTGGTGTCGACGGCGTACTGTGGACGTCGTTGATCTCACGCATATCTCGGGCCAACACGGTTTGTGTCGAGGAGCGCACAGTGGTAGGCTCAGATGAGCGCGGCGAATCACGAAGCGGGTACGACGGTGTTAGTGGCGCGCGCATCATCATGGACCGATGAACGCTGGATGACGGTGTTAAAGGCTCTGGGCTTAAGGAATTATGAGAGAGCAGCCGAATCGAAGTCTTGTTTGGTTCTCTAGGCGTCGGTGGCACCTTGAGGGGCGCTTCGAACGCAGACTCTACTGAGTCATCTTCTTGGCTCATTTGGGTTGGGGAAATCGATGAGTCTGGCCTTGTGGTCCGAGGAAGAGACCGACTTGTTGGCTTCATCTGTTTTGGTTCACCTAGTAAGTCGAGCGAGCTGGGCTCGAATGCATCCAGGGAATCAAAAGTCGTGGACCAGTCATTTTCTGTTGAAGATACAGGCTCGACAGGACGAGGCGGCGGCGCCATGGTCTGGGGTTTAGGACGTGACGGCGGCATCTTGGGAAGCCTGTCGATATCGGGTCGGGTCGATGTCTTGCGCACGATGGTGACAGTGGATACTGTGCGACGGAGAGATGGTGGGTCATAATCACTTTGAAGCTCATCATCATCGGGTGAATAGCTGCGATGAGAATGCTGTGAGAACGTCGATGTCGGCCAGGGTCGTGTTCGCCGGATGGCCGAATGAGGCATACGGGGGCGATCATGCACAGGATTGGGCACCACATCATCCTCCATAGAGTCAGAGACACGCTTTATGCTCGACTTGTCCTTAGCCACGCGCCCCTTGGCTATGGCTACATGCAAAGCAGCATCTGGTGGCAGCGGCGGCATATCTCCGCGAGACTGGACTCGAGGCGAGTGTTGCGGCGGAGGAGAAGCAAGTGGCCATCGGCGCATATCAAACACGGGAGATGCATCCTCCTCCAGAGCAATATCGGAGTGAGGGGACTGCGACTCGCGTCTCGACACAACGTCTGTGTTCTCCTTCATGGCTCCAGGCTCCAGAGCGTCAGCGTCATCAATACTTGGACAAAAGTCCAGTTTCAATGTGCCGACAGGAAGGCTGCTTTCGATCAAACGGTTTTTTGCACGCCGGACATTGATCAAGGCATCAGGCGGAAGCGGAGGGTCTGCCTCCTCTGCCGGAGAAATCCACATGGCACGCTCATTGTGCTCTAGGATTTCCCGTTCACGCATATGCTGCGACACTACGTCGTGCTGGAACTCGTTGATCCCGATACCAGGAGTATCAGTGTCCATAGCACGGACGCAAAGACGGTGTCAGTACGTCGTAAATATATGCGATGACGATTCGATGACAAAATCTAAACAGCCAAGCTACGCTCCATCGAGGACCCCCTCCGTTGACACGTGACCAAGTATCGCGTCGCTAGCACGCGCCGCGAGGGCCCTTGCCGAGGCGCAACAGGGACTTGAGGTCGGCGAATGATGACTAAATATGGGCTGCAAGTAGTTCATCTGGCAGCGCTACGGGGTATGCATCAGCCGCCGTGACAAGTAGGCACAGGCTGCACGTTAGCGACATCGTGGCACAGGGGGGTCACAATGTCCTCTGCATGGAAAGGTAGATGGCCGACGTTACATGCCCAAACCACTGCGCGTGATCTTGACAGTGGCTTGGACAGGCTCGGTACGTCCACCCGCCTGTCCTATGCCTTGACCCGAGGACCAGCCCATAGAACGCAGTAGTTTGTGGCCAATATTGTCTTCGCTGATTTGTTTAGCTCCTTTGCCCACATGCGTGCCATCCTTGTGTCGCCTGCCTACTTCGATGCGCACGCCACCACCGCCGAGTCCTGGATGAGCGTCCCACTCCCGTTCACTCAGCGCAAATGGAATGCGAGACAAGCGCTTAAGACGCGAATAATCCACGGAATGGCCAGTGCGAGAGGTCTTCATCAGCACGGGGAAGCGCTCCGTGCCTTTACCATGACTCTTGGATTTCAGTGCATATGCACCAGCCATATTATGCACCACCGCACGATCACGCTTACCGAGAGGGGGCAATGTGAGGGTGGTATGAGTTTCGTCCAAGAGAAATTCGTCAATGTATGCACAAATGTCGGCGAATGACTTGGGAGCTTGCGCTACCACCTGGCCATCCTCTGCGTGGTCCGCAAGACTCTTCAGCTGTGCACGACGTTGACGCTTTTCCAAACGGCGCTGTTTCTTGGTTATCTTTGTCGAATTATAATGACCATGCGTATTAGGATAAGGATCGTAATCGGCTGCTTGTCGCGCAGCAGCTCTTTGCTGCTTCTTTGCTGCCTTCTTTGAGCGATCCTTTTCCCATTGTTCCTGCAGTTCATTGGCCCAGAGACTATCCCGGAAGTTGGGCATCTTTTTCGATTCTGCCATGTTAGCCCATGCAACGTACTTCTAGCTGGTACTCTTGACGGATCAGGACGATTCTTGTTAGAGAAAGAGCCCCGTAGAATGCTGTCAAATCGCTCTTCCTCAGACTGCTCTGCTTGCAACGAGCTAGTTTGGCTGAGTTTGCTTAGCATAAGCTCATGAAGCGATTCGTCCAGAATGTCGTCCAAGTCGTCATCATCATCGTCGTCGTCCGTACCATCCTCAGGATCGTCATCTTCATCGCTGTTACGATCTTCTTCCTTGTCGCTGTCACTTTCCCATGCCGTATTCTCACGTTCTTGTGCATCAATGGCAATATCTTCCAATGTGGTGTGCTCCCCATACGGGTCGGAAAAGGCATGTAATGCTGGCATGGGCACGTCATCCGTGTCAGACATCATCGCATTTTCCATCCAGTCAGCCAAAATTGCGTCCTGTTCACTCACTGGTTTTCCTTTCGTACCACTCTCAAGGATTTGGTCAGCAAGCTTAAACGACAAGAATTCATCGTCATCAGGCATGGCCACTTCCTCAGCATGCTCCTCCGTGTTGTCAACAAGCTCTGACATGCTCGAAGATTCCACCTTGCCTTCTGATACTGATGCATGCATAGAGGTAGAGTTTGGTGCTTCCAGCAAGTCTTTTTTTTCGTGAGATGGCTCCTTGGTCGCCGGTCGTGACTCAGGCTCATCCGAAGGCGAAGGTTCCAGCACGCCTGATTTATCAAACGAGCCTGAAGCTCTGACAAAAAGAACAGGTCGACGTAAAGGGTTACTGTGTCTTATCAAAGCCATAGCATTGTACTCTCTTTTTTCAGAGACATGCCTATACTCATCCACAACGAGTCCCTCTAACTTTCTTCGATGAGGAATGCTCTTTTTGTAGCTCTGATGTGGCGTAATTACAACGTCCTCATCTTGATCCTCCTCATCCTCCGATTTTTCTCGATGATCTGAAGAATCCTTTCGGAATTCCTGCTTTCCCAGTTCCTTTTCCAGCTGCAGCTTGTCTGCTTCTTCAGGTAGTGGCGGTTTCGCTTGTCGGGTATTATAGTTAAATGGGACACGATTGTGCGAAGTAACAGAATGGGATCCACCTCTTCTCCCCCTTTGCCCCCGAGTTTTCTTCCCACCGCGTTGCCGTTCCGGGGCGCGTTCATCATCGTCAGAGCTTGGCGTTGTGGCATCAAGTTTTGAAAAACTAGCCAGATCAAAAGGAAGACTTCCTATTTTACCAGATCCAAGACCCTTTCGAGATCTTCCTCTGACGAAACCACCGCGACCGCGACCTCGACCGCGGCCACGCGCTTGGCCTCGTCCACGAGTCAATTTCCCTTTGCTCATGATAGTGGCGGGATAGAGTGCCACATTTTTTTATCCTCCACTATGACTGACACGCAAGATTTGGCAGCACTCCAACGGCTCACAGAACTCGATGATGATCTAGATTCGGATGCTTTGGATCATTTGGAGGAAGAAGCTGAAAAGGAGCTCATGGAAGAAATGGAAAGTGAAAACCTTGCTTGTCAAACACCGTCGATGTCGAGCCGCTCTGATGAGAGTGAGTCGTCAGACTACATTTTCGGTCCGCTAGCACCAGACGACGTGGCTGACATCCTTCATGATTTGCGCGAGCTGGGAATGGTCGAATGCCTTCGTCGACATATCATGCCAAATCCATCTCGCATTTTGGAGATTTTGCTCTCTTTGGGCGTTATGTTACCGCGTTCTATGCTGCAAGAAGCCGAGGAGGAGCCCTACATGCTCTTACCTATATTAAAAATGGTGTTTATTCGAATTCTTCGTCAGCGACAGAAGCTACCACAGTACAACACGGTGGACGATGCTATTGAATTACTCAACAAAAGTAAGCGGATTGTGGTGCTGTGCGGTGCAGGCATTTCTGTATCCTGCGGTATACCGGATTTCCGCTCCAAAGATGGTATTTATGCCATACTTGCACAAGAATCGAAATATGAACTAGATGATCCGTCTGACATGTTTGACAAGGAGACTTTTCTTCGCGATCCCAGCATGTTTTATTCGTTTGCTCATTCTATTTATCCCGCTAACTTTGAGCCGTCACCGACCCATTACTTTGTCCGCGAGATCGAGAAGCATGGAAAACTTTTACGCATGTACTCACAAAACATTGACACTCTGGAGCAAAAAGCTGGTATTGAACGCGTAGTTCAATGTCATGGCTCGTTTGCATCTGCCACGTGCACTGACCCGCGATGCAAATACCAAGTGGATGGCCAAGAAATTCGTGATGCTATCATGTCCAAACGTATACCCATGTGTAAAATGTGCGAAGAGCGAAGAAAGACCAAGGCAATCAAGCGACAAAAAATCGATGAGAGTGATGAAGATGACCACGGTCTGGCATTTGGCATTATGAAACCAGACATCACCTTTTTTGGCGAGAAGCTCCCGGATGAATTTGAACACTGCGTACTGGCGGATCGAGATCAAGTCGACTTGATTCTGGTCATGGGCACGTCACTAAAAGTAGCACCTGTGGCTGATCTACTCTCGCATTTCCCACCCTCTGTGCCAACGGTTCTGATCAATCGCACGCCCATTACTCACATGGCTATGGACATCTTATTACTAGGTGATTCGGATCCCATTGTCGGGTATTTGTGCCAACAACTTGGATGGCCATGTGAGCATGCAGCACCTGATGCACCTACACGTGTCGGCGACTCGAATGTATGGCTTTTCCCGGGTGCTGAGACGGACCATATAGCAACAGAAACGACCATCACAGATTAGTCGACTAGCTGAAATGACACTGTACAGAACACGATGTTTTCATCGGTCTTTGATCGCAACGTATAGCGAATAGGCATCTCACGGAAAAAGGGATAAACATTGATATGCACTGGACCAATGCTGAGGTCAAAGCTGTTGAAGTCAAAGAGATTGGAAAAGAAGGATGCACCATACACAACATCTGGATGATATTTGAAGTTTTTTCGGTTTGCCTCATCTGCAAAGTATTTACGGCGTTTGGAGACAGGCACACTCTCCGTCTTGAAAATAAAGGCATTGTCTTCGATCATATCGGCGCCAGGATCCTTAAAGCGCCAAGGCCCCAGCTTGTCGTCCAGAGACAGAACTGAGCCCAACGAGCTGGCAGGACTTGGCGTCACGCGCATTTGCTGGAACATCTGTATAGTAGCATTGGTGTTGACAGGTCGCGGAACGGGTGTCTGGATCATGCCGGGCGATCCATGAGTGTCGTGCTTCGACAACACCAAGTTGGACGAAAGGAAGACAGGCAAGTCTGGTGTGTCTGATCTGTCAATGTGCTCGCGCATTAGAGTCATATGTGGCTTGTTGCTAGAGCCAAGCGCGATCATTGTACTAGTATTAATACCTTGTTGCAGCTTGCGCGGCCTTGGACATGCTACGACGGGCGAAGGCCGCATCAGCGAAGGTGTCGGAGTGGGTGCATGTAATACCGTCGTGTTTGTCATTGCTGCAGGAGGTTTTGTCGACGCGACCGGTGAGTGAGCATGGATATAGGCCTGAACAAGAGGGTCGTCTTTGAAGCCGAGAAAGCGCCAGTAAGAGTCAGTGACTCGATCATCTTTATGAGAACTTAAAATAGTGGGGAGCCATTTAGACGATCGTTTTTCTGTGACTTCTGAACGAGGCTCATGGCCGATGCGTTCAATCGGCACAATGCCTCCGTCGTTTTGGTGTTCTGCGGCCGAACTGGGCATATCGCCGTGATCATGCGACACCACGATAGCGTCATCTAGACGGTGTGGAGCCGGCCATGCACAAAATACATTCATGCATGCAGCATAGGGCGACATGATATACGGACGACCTGATGGTGGGTGCTCCTCGTAAAAGGTACAAGGATCGATCATTCTTGCCACACGCATACCGGCATTGAAGGGAGCCCTAGGGAACGGGACGAATTTGTCAAAGTCAGAACCAAACAAGATATCGTCACCAGACCATTCTTGCTTAAAGCGTCCCTCAATCTGGATGCAAAAACGACGGGTGCGATCGTTAAAGTATTCCCGACCCGGCTCCCCTTCTTTCGCGCCTGGTGCATCCAAAATGCGGACCAGCACGCGACCACAAAAGTGTTCCGTATCTATTTCATGCGGATGCCTCGAGTCATTGAGTCTACAAGGCTCCATATGAAATCGATCCGGGCCTACATTCACTTCCAAATGCGGCATACTTGGTGGTTTGGGCGGTGGTCAGTGTTTGGTGTGACACTTTTCGATGAACGCTTGGGCCCCGTGCTCCATACCTGTCACGTGAATGCTGTGCGGCTGTGCGGAGAAGCCATGCCGGCCCAGCACAAGACGAAGCAACTGGTGCAGTTAGGCATCAAGACTCATGCACGTATGCATCAGGCGTCATAGGAAGAGAGCGACACGTGGAAAATACTATACACCCTGTATGCTAATCAGCGGACGGCCCGCGTCCTTACTACCATCCATACCCCTGATTATCAGGAGCATCCGTAGACTCCCATTCATCTTCCGGTTCTTCTTGAATGATGTCATACCGGCTCTGATATTCAAGCTCCTGTGCTTCTTCATCTGCATCTGATTGCTGCATGACGATTGCCCAAACGCTTGCCTTGAAGAGAGTGAGAACCAGCCCCATCTTTCGCTCAATAGCACGCAGTTCACTCAGCACATGATTATGCAGTGTACTGGAAGAGAGCTGCGTGCTTAACTGAGCCACCTGCACGCGTAAGTCGCGCAGCACGTACCCTTCGTGTTGTGGCGGACAGACGCGCATACTCACCCAAAAGCTCCTGCTCACTGGGCGTTAAGCTACGATGCCCATCATATGGATTTTGAAATGCCGCGCTGGCCGGTATTTCCTGCACGTCTTCGTGCGACGCCGACATGACTGCAGTCGTCGTAAAACAGCGACCACATCGCAACGGGGGACGCGTTGTGTTTCTATTCGGCCGAGACTACTACCGCTTCGAGGCACGCGAGGATCCATGCGAAGCCTTGCCTCCCGTTAACGAGCGACTACTGCCTTCAAAGCCAGGGCGTGCCTTGGCACCAGCAACTTTTTTGACTTTATCGCCTGGCTTCTTGCCAGTGCGGCGCGCAGCCAAATTCTCCATTCGTCGCTTTTGTTTTGCGGCTTGCGCCTCTTGTTCAGCCTTACGCCGTTCATTCCAACTTTTGGCGCTGCGTTCCTTTGACTTCTCACGGCGCTTTAAATTCTGTTTGAGATGGTGCACATTATCACGGATGCGTACGCCTTCAGCTGCGGCAAGCGCCTTGCCCCACCGCTCATTTTCTCGCGCAGCTTCGTGCAGCTGAGTGGCATCCTCGCCACGCTCCACGAGCGCTTGAATTCGAGCCTCTTCCTTCCGCTTTCGAGCTTCCAGTGTGGCTAAAGCGGCCTTAGGATCACTTGGCAATGCATACTTATTTTTCCGTGCCGTGTCAGGGGCCTGCGTCGTCTCAAATGTGACGTGGCTGAAGGAGAGCTTCCCTTCCATCGGTCCCGGATGATTGGCAGCCGAGCTAGAGGGGTCATGCACAAGCAAGCCTGCGGAACGAGAGGATCCTGATGCAGCGCTAGGCTTGGCTTCAACTGCCTTGGCACCACTCTTCGCTTGGCGCCTGGCTTCTTTTCGCTCACGCCGTCGATTATCACGCATCTCGCCCCGCTGACGCCTGCGAGCCTCCAAAAGTTCTTGCTTAGTACTGGGTGCCTCAGCTTCACTGGTAGAATTTTGCTGGCGCTTGTTATGCAGCGACTGGATCTTGTTATGCAGTCGTTCACGCAGTTCAGCTATACTAGCACTTCGTGTATTTTGCTGTTGGGTATGTGGCTCGGGAGCTTCCTTGGGTGGCTCTTCCGAGGTGCTCTGATCAGCGTCTTCCATCTCTTCCACCTCCTCGTCATCCTCAAAGTCAATGTCGATGTCATCACGACGGTCCGCGCGCAGATCATCGACAGTTTTGACATTTGCAGGGTCCAGTTTGTCGCGTTTGGCTTTCTTTGTCTGAAGCTTACGCTCTTCTGCTTCTCTCTGCTTCTCGCTCTTGGTGCGCTTGTTCTTTTGAAATTTCGATTCCACTTCAGTGTCTTCAGCCGGTACGTAAAATTTAGCCGGTATTAAATTAAGAAGAGTATGAAACGCGTCATCGTGTGACAGCAGCGACGCCTTGTACGATGGTGCCGCGTCCATCGCCGTCATACCAGGAAAAGAACGCCCGATCCGCCGCTGAGTCCAGCGCCCAAAAAAAATCGCTGCCATCACGTGGACTCCACTCAAAAAATGGCGGCCGCCGCGCGCTTCGTGGAGCTTGCCTCGTTCGCTATGGCTACGCAAGTGCCGAAACCGTCGGCCAAGCGTCAGCGCCTCGCTGCGGAGGCCGAAAGACGCGCGAATGAAGAGCTGTCTGAAAGCGGACTGATAAACTCCCATATGCCCAATGTCCTTGTGCAGTTCAAGTCTGGTCAAGATGATACGTTCCTGGGTCCTACGATCAGTTTGCCTGCCCAGGTGGGCCAGGCCGAGATGGCCAAGTTGGTCAATGAGCTACGTCGTCAAGATCGCGCACAGAACAGAAAGTCGGATGACGATGACGACGAAGATATTCCGTATGCATTTCATGTGCTACTCGCTTCTTCTGCAGACGCCACGTCGTCACAGCCCACCCGCATATCTATCAACACGAGTTTGCAGAGCGATGTTCTGAACTCCACGGTAGCCAAGCAGCTCGGTATTGGCATGGAAGACAGCCTTACTATCGTATTTGAGCCACAAGCCGTGTTTCGTGTACGTGCCGTGACCCGATGTTCGAGTACGCTCTCTGGGCATGGCTCGCCCATTCTGTGCTGTTCCTTTAGCCCGTCTGGCTTGTTGCTGGCTACAGGTGCTGGCGATAAGGTGTGTCGTATCTGGGATATGGACACAGAGACGCCGCTGCATACGCTACAGGGCCACGATGGCTGGGTGCTTTGTGCTGAATGGGAGCCACTTGAGCGGCGACTAGCCACAGGCGGCATGGATGGCCAAGTGTGGATTTGGCATGCACTGACGCCGCCTTTACCTGGGCGCCGTGGCTGGGGCTCGCGCTCTGGTGAGCAGGTGGAAGAAGAGCATCGCGCCAGTGCTGGTCAAGATGCTCGAAAGCTCTCGGTCGTCGAGCGCCGCGCAGCACGACACGCAGCGCCGTCTGGTCACATGCTGCGTGGCCACACCAAGTGGATTACGAGCCTTGCTTGGGAGCCTGCGCATCGCAATGCGGATGCGCCGCGTCTTGCCAGCTCGTCGAAGGACGGCACGGTGCGGGTGTGGAACGTGGCCTCGCGCCAAGTCGACTTTGTGCTGGGCGGGCATACAGCGAGTGTGAACTGCGTGCGGTGGGGCGGTGATGGCGCGATCTATACGGCGTCGTCGGACCGCACTATCAAAGTATGGAATGACCAGGATGGACGCATGATTCGCCAATTAAGCGAGCATTCCCACTGGGTGAATTCGCTGGCTCTATCCACCGAGTATGTGCTGCGGACGGGTGCGTTTGACGTGCAGGGCACGTACGCGGCTCGACTCATCAAGCGAGACTATACCGACTTGCATGCGATGACCAAGGCGGTAGCGCAGGAGCGGTATGCGGAGGCCACGTCTCATGGGGCTCGTCCTGAGATGCTGGTATCTGCTTCTGATGACCATACACTGTTTGTGTGGCCTCCTCAAGTGCTCGGCACAGCGCCCAATCCGAAAAAGTCCGTGGCGCGCCTGACGGGTCACCAGAAGACGGTGAATCACGTATGCTTTTCTCCTGATGGCCGCCTGATTGCGTCTGCGTCGTTTGATAACAGCGTCAAGTTGTGGGATGGACGGACGGGCCGATTTATTGCGAACCTGCGGGGCCACGTCGCGAGTGTGTACCGCGTAGCATGGAGCAGTGACAGTCGCATGCTCGCGAGTGCCTCGAAGGACTCGACGGTCAAGCTGTGGAATCTGAAGACGTTCAAAATCAAGGTGGACTTGCCAGGACACGAGGACGAAGTGTACTGCCTCGACTTTCTGGCCGACAAACTGGCGAGCGGCGGACGCGATCGCACGCTCAAGATATGGCGACACTAGTCCCTACATAGCAGCTACAGGCCCAATTGCTCCCGCACCTGCTTGCGGATGGTTTCTTCGTACTTGGCGCGGTCGTCGCGGTACATTTTGCTGGCGTCAATGTTGGCGCCACTCTCGATGTTGGGCTCGGACAGCATGCTCAACACGGACAGCAAGATCTTTTCGATGGATTGCACGGGTGACCACCGCTCGGCGGATGATTCATACACTGCTGTGAGCACCATGCCACGTACTGTTCGGGTCATCGCCAGCGGCATGCAGAATGCTAATGCACACGAGGCCATCAGGGTACACTGCCGCGTTAGATGCATCGACGTACCATTCGGATGGAAAATCGGCGGATCAAAGCGCATCGTCGGCGGCTCGAGCGGGTATGTGGGTGGGAACGATAGGCGCGCATTGAATACGCCGCCTTCGAAGGGCGTATCGTCGGGGCCAGGCAACAGCGCCTCCCACTCGAGGTAGTTGTCTTCCGAGATAGGGCCGACCGCTGGAAAGAGCGTGTTTGGATCTGTCGTCAGCTGCTTGTACTCGATGGTCAAGCGCCGGATCGCTGCCGCTGCATTGCGTGTGCTCGTCGTCATGGCAAATCGTCGTCGACCAACACCCTGGCGCCTCCTCGCTCGTGGCGGCGTGTCGTATCACGTGACATGAAGAGGCCACGACCGCAGCGAGTCTCGCGCCGGCGAGCGTCGTGCGTGGGTGGACCGTGTGCGATGGAGGCGGATGCAGGACGGAGAAGCCGCCTGAATGCGTGGGTGCATGCGTGCTTTGACGGCTCGATGGAGCGGGACAGGCCCGTGGCGTGGTCGCGGCAGAATCTGGTGGCGTACGGTGCCGTGCACGATGGTGCCGCGTGTGTGGTGGTCGTGCCGAGTGAGCGTGTGGGATGTGCGGTAGACGATCCCGTCGCGACGCATCTGCACCCACCGACGCGCGGACCGCTCTTTGCTGCTGGTCGCCAGGCACCGTGCGACTTGGATGCGCCGGCGCTGGTCAGCTTTAGTCCGTGCGGGTATACGCTCATGGCCTTTTTTTCCGTCTCGCCGATCCTCGCTACGTCGGATGCGTCAGCGCTTCCTTCTGAGCCGGTGCGGACGCGTCCTTTGACGCCGGCGTTCGCAGAGAGCAAGGGCACGGAGTCACCTGCGCTTACGCCGCCCGTGTCCATGCCCCACACGTATTCGCAGCCGATCTCTGATGCCACCGACTTGCTGCCGTACGACCACGGCGTGATTTGTATCTGGACCCGTGCACCTGGCGCCTCGATCGCGGCATGGTCGCTCAAGCAGTGGATTCCCGTCTCCCCCGTGCCGTCGTTCACGCATCTGTCCGGCCACATCATCGGCCTGCACTGGCTGGATCATGGGCGCATGTGGAAGGGCACCGAGAGCGATGCGTCGTACATGCGTGCGCCGTCGTGTGGTCCAGCGACGAATGTGCCGCCTGCTGGTCTGCCGACTGATATGATGGCGTCGGAGCAGGCGTGCATCCTCATCTCCCACGTCGGCCATGTGGTGTTTGTCCACCGTGCGAACGAGCAGGCGCCGTTCCGGATGCACGTCGGATGGCTCCATGTGCCTGGCATCTATCCCCTTCCGACGCACTATGAGCCGACGACGCTGCACAAGATGTTTACGACGCTCGACATCCGGCACATGTCCATCACAGCCCTCCCGAATGAGCCGATCTTGTTTGTGGCGTACCAGTGCTATGCGCATGGCTCTGTCATGTTCATGCACGTCTCTGAGCTCACGTTTGACTTGCATGGCGAGCTGTCCTGCTTCATCGTGAATCCCGAGCCGCCGCTCACGATGCGGTCGCCGCAAGACTCGATCTGCGGCACAAGTCATGCCTACCTCATGCTCACGGCCATGACGTGGTCGTGCCTGCTCGACGGCTCCCTGGTCCTGGTGTTCGCGCTCGCCACAGATGAGTCGTCGTTCGATCCGCTGTCGTCGAGCACATCGCTGTGCAATACGTCGCTCTACATTTGGAACGTGCGTCGGAGTCAGTCGCGGCGCATGGATGAATTGCGCTGCATCTTTGAGTCGCTGCCCGACCCGTCTCGCGCTGTCGACGACGCCTATCGTGCGTGGCGCATCACGGTGCGGTCCGTCGAGCATATACCAGGCATGGTCATTTCGAGCCTGCTTCCCGAATCGTCGCCGCTGCCGTACGCGGGACGCATTTACGCCACCGCCTTCGACATACCCAACATGGGCCGCGAGGTATGGGCCGTGCTGGATACCCAGACCTTTGCATGGTCGGTCCTCGACCAAAGCATGCCTGAGCAGGCGCTCATGCGCTCCGCTATGGCCCTCTCGCCGTGCGGCGTGCTGGCCTGCATGTGCCTCGGCCCGAGCAGGCCCCTGCGCATGGTCCCGCTGCCTGTGAGTCGCGCCGATGTGCCATCGCTGGGTGCGCTGTTTGCGCTGTCGCTCCTGCGCAACGCGTCGCCGATGGACGTCGCCATGTATGCGCGAACGCACCACGAGCTGTCGCCTGCGATGATCGCCGACGTCGTGCATGCGACGGAACAAGCCCTGGGATACGACCCGCACGCGCTCGCTCAAAGTGTGCGGCTGTGCCCCATGGTCGAGGCGCTCGCTACGTGCAGTGCGCATCTCTGCCTCCGACAACGCTTGCACACGCTCTCGCAGCTGGCCGAGATGCACCACACGCTGTGTGCGGCACGCACAGACGCGACCTGTGCGCGACTGGACGAGATCCATGCGGCCGGCGCAACGAGCGCCTCGTTCGCTGCGGCCTCTGTGTGGCGCCTCGCGCATGTGCTGCGCACGCTCGTCCGCCTTCTGGAGCGAGTCCTGCACACCGCGATGCACTGCACCGCAGCCGGGGCGCGGCCGGCCGACGTCCGCAGCGACGCCGTGCTCGATCTCGTGCTGCATGCGCCCACGTCTCGTATGGTGCATGACACCGTCGCTGGAGCGTGTGTCTTTGCGCACTGGATCACGCACATGTCGCCGCACGCATGGCTCCACGAGCTTGTGCCTGCGCATGACCGTGCGACACCTCTCAAGTGTGAGCAGGCCCTGACCACGCTCGCGAATGTCCAGGCGTTTGTCAGCGACACGCTGCATGGCACGCCGATCGACGTGCCTCGCCTTCTCGCGTGGCTCGATGCGCCAGCGCAGCCCCACGAGCCGGCGTGCTGGGACGCGTGGATGCACGCGCCGCAGCCCACTCTCTCTGACGCCGCCTGGGAGCGAGTGCGGCACGTGCGCCATCTGCACGCCATCCGCGATCCACTGGCCCTCGCGCGCCTGTATACCCCGCCGCTAGACGTCCGCGAGACGCTGTAGTCGGTCGTACAGCGTCTCGTAAAAGCCCAGGCCGTCTGCCACGTGCTGCCGTAGCGCCGCCCACTGTCCATACGCTTCCTCCACACGATGCCAGGCCTCGGCCTGGGCATCCAGCGCCTGCGCCACGTCGGCCTGCCGCAGCAGGCGCATGAGCGTCTGCTTCAGCTGCCTCATGCGCTCCTGCTGCTCGGACTCGCACCGCTGCAGATCGCGCACGTAGACGTCGTAGCGCTGCATCGACGTGGCCAAAACGTCGTCCAAGGCGGCGGCCGGCACGGCGTCGCCCACCTGTCTCGCACGGACCATATGCAGCAGCGTCTCGCGCAAGTCGTCGCTGTCCATCTCGGCGCGCGCTCGCAGCACAAGTCGGCGACGGGCCTGCGCGCCGTCTCTGAGCTGCTCCATCATGGCGTGGATGCCCCGAATGTCGTCCGTATGAGCTTCACACGCGCGCTGCAGGTCCCGGATCGTGGGCATCGCCCACGCATGGAGAGCCGTCATGCCGCGCTCCATGATGCGCGCGAGCGGCGCCACCTGGTCGAGGCTCGCTCGCACTTGGTGATCGCTCCTGCGCGCCTGGGACAGGGCCTCGTCGTACTCGCTGAGGAGCGCCTCGTCGTGATAGGGCCGCGCCTGCTCATACGCAGCGCGGCACATGTCGGCGAGCTGCATGACGCGCTGCATGAGCTCTTCCAGCGCACGCACACCGCCGTCCGCGATGCCGCTCACATACTCGTGCCAGTGCGTCGGCAATCGCTGCGGCCGATCGAGGCGCTGCAGCGTCTCAGCCATCTGCATGGTCGACAGGGCCGCCTCGAGCTGTGCATCGAGGCGCGACACCGTCGCCTCGAGCGTGTGCTCCAGCAGCTGCGCCTTGCGGTCCGCGTACAGCCGCACGGCGACGTCCACGCCATACGTCATAAGCCGCCTGAACCACGCCTCCTGCTGGCCTTGCTCCAAGTACGCCACGGGCGCCTGGACGGGCGTCGGACACCGCTCCGTAGCCAGCAGGGCGGTGCCGATGTCGGGCAAATGCGCGGCATTCGTCGGCGCTTCCAGGTAAATCAGCTCATTGTCCTTGTCGGCGCGGACGAGATTCGTGTGGATGATATCGTACAGAGACTGGACGTCGTCCACGACCGCCGTCGCGACAACTCGCGTGCCAGCGCGCTTCGCACGCTCGACGTACGACGCGGCCAGCCTCAGTCGCCCGAGCTCATCGGCGTGCCGGCGCTGCGCGAGATCATCACAGCTTTTCCGGTACATGGCGGCCGCAGCGAAGTGCCACCGCTTGCACTCCATGTGCTCTAGCCAGTCCGGCGGCAGAGCCGCTCGCGGCGCGAGCGCCACACTGTCAGCGTACAGCGTGGACACGCCTTGCGCCAGTTTCGCGATCGTCGTGTCCTTCAGTGCATCTTGCACAGCCTTTTGCCAAAAGCATTCTTGCGCTTGTGCGAGCATCAAGGGGCGGAGACACGGCACCTGGTCTTGCAGCGGCGCAGGCAGGGGCAGCGTCGTCATGTGCGCGAGGCACCCAGCTGCGAGTTGGAACTCGTTCGCAGCACGCTTGAGACTCTCGCTCGTGCTCCGCGACTCACACGACGCACTCTGCGCATGCTCAGCTGCGATCCACAGCAGCACATACGCTCGCTCCGCCTCGATACTCTCGTGCCATTGCATGGTGGGCGCATGGGAAAAGCCCGATGTCCAAGGAAAGGCCGTGCCTGCCTCGTTCTTCAGCATGCGCGCCGCACAATCCAGCTGCGCCGCATAGTCCCGCAGCAGCGGCGATGGCCCCGTAGGCGCCACCACGCTCGACACGCACTTGCTGCGCAGATCTTGCCATGCCTCTATATCGCGCTCCAATAGCTGAGGATCGATATCGGGAAAGTGGGTATGCAGGTGCGCACGCAGACCATCGCGCACATCCACGGGCGCCGTCTGTGGGTAGGGCAGACCCAGCACATTGGGCATGCTCAGGCACCGCCTCGATCGACCGCCACACTCCACCCGAAGGACGCGGCGGCGAAGGCGGCGCCGGCGTCCAGTGCCACTCCACTTGTTTTCACGATGGCCGCCGCCCCTCCGCCTGCGGCGGTCCACGACGCCCACGAGGCCGTGGACACGCCCACGAAAGAGCAGCTTCAATTTGCACGGTGCGTATACATTCTCTTGCAGCTGTGGCCGGCGCTCCGGCAGGCTGTGCAGGAGCAGTGGGGCGGTGAATTCTCGGAAGAGAAGCGCGCATTTTTACTGTCGCATTTGTGCGACGAATACGGCAACCACGGAGCGCGCACGAGACCGGATCTGGATGACTTGACCGAGCTCATAGAGAGCTATGTGATGGAGGAATTCGACTGTGAGCTGGAGGACGATAGCGCGGCGCTCATGGCGGGGCATATCTGCTTAGCACACACGGGCATCTTTCTCGAGGACAAAGGCGATACCATCCTGGCCGAGCTCGAGGCGACCTTGTCACGCACAGGCGCCAAGGCCCAGCGCGCGGAGGTGCAGGACGGCTTTGACATGATCGACGACCACGAGGCCTCTGAAGAGGACGACGAGCGCCCTGCGCAGCCAAGCGCGCGTCCCGCTGAATGCGCGCCGAAGCAGGAGCGCATCGTGGACGAGGATGGCTTTGAAATGGTCCAGCCGCGCCGGCGTACGTAGCAGACGCCGATAGGGTCATGATGTGGAGGTGCAGCGGCGCGCGACGGACGCGTCATCCGCTGACGACGACGGATGGCGCTGTGGCAGGATGCCTCCTCCAGCGCCATGCTGGACGAGAGTGCGTCGGCCCTTTCGTCGAGCATGTTTTTTCCGTGGCGAGGCGCAAGGCGCGAGACGGAGCCTGCTAGACTCGCACAACTCGCCTCGTCGTTTGCTTTGCGCGATGTGGAAGTGGCGTTCTTCAATGCCGTGATCCGCCATCTCCCGCCGGCGTCCACGAGTTTTTCTGAGCTCAAGCACGCATACAATGTATGTCGTCAGGATACGGCACTCGTATCCCCGATCATGCACGACTTCCGCGCCTCGTACACCCCAGAGGCACAGGCATCGATCGATGCGCGCCTGTGGAATACACTGCTTTCGCTCGTGCAAGTGCGAGGGCACACGTGGGCAGAGCGATGGGACACGATTCGCGTGGGACTCGGTCTCGAGCCGCTGGATGACGAGTCGTCCTTCTCCGTGGACACGAGGGCGCCCATGGTCTTGTCCAGCACACCATGGAAGCCAGCCACACGTCATCCGCACTTTGAGCGCCGCTGGGACACGTATCGCCGACGCGTCCAGAGACGGTACCTCTATCGGTGGCTCACACGCACGCAGCATCTCGCGCAAATGTACGCGCGCGCCGAGCACACCCGCGAGCGCGTCTCGGTGTGGACCGCTTGGATGCACTGGCGCGACGCACGCGAGCGACACATGCAAACCGTCAGGGAGGCGGATGCCATGCATAGGACCATGCTGACGCGTGCTTCATGGACGTCGTGGCGCCTCGCCGTCGGTCATCGGCATGCCCAGCGGCGAGACGCGCAGCATCGCGCCCTGGACGTCGGATGGCACACATGGCATGCGAAGAAGCGTGACCGACTGCAGCGCATTGCTTGGACACTGTGGCAGCACGCGTGGCTCGCGCGCACAGCGACCGCGATCGACACGTCTCGTGCGCTCGCTAGCGCATGGCATGCGTGGCGCTCACGTATGGAACGGCTGGCTCACCTGGCGCCCAAAGCCTCGCTGTTCTCACGATACCTCACGCAGCGCCTCGCGTCGCGCGCATGGGTGGCATGGCGCCTGCGTCTAGGCGAGCGTCGTAGCGACGCACATGACATGCTACTAGCTGCGCGTCTACGTGCCCACCATGCGCTTCGTCGGGCGTGGGGCCTGTGGCGCACCAGCCTAGCTCAACACCTCGTACTCCACCACCACGGCCGGCAGCTGTCGCAGCGCGTGGACGAGCGCGTACGGCATGCTGCCTGGATGACGTGGCGTGTTCGCACACAGCTCGTTGGCATTGACGCCGTGCGCACGGCTCACTCGCTACGTCATGCATGGAATGCGTGGTGGCTCACCTATACTGAGCGCACCATGGCACGCCAGGCGCTCGTAATGCAGCTCACTCACCGCACCTATGCGCGTGCAGTGCGTCATGCATGGCACACCTGGTCGCGCCGATATCACGCGCAGCTGCGCGAAGAGCGCGCGGCCCAAGGCACGTTCACGTGGCGCTGTCTTTACATGGCCTGGCACGCATGGAAAGCGAGATGGCGGCATGCGCAGCAGGAATGGACACAAGCGGAAGACGTCGAGATGCACCATCTTCTCCGGCGCCGCTGGCGTGCGTGGACGCAAGCGCTGCAGCGCCGTCGAGAGACGCGTGCGGCGCATCACTATACGGACCAGCTTCTTCGTCGCGTCTGGTCCGCTTGGCGTGTGTCGTATGCAAGTCAGCGCCACTCACAGTCATGCGAGGCGCTCGTGATCGCTCAACAGCATGCGCATCGACAGCGCGAGGCCTGGCGCCGGTGGACGTCCAAACTCGCGGCGCATCGCGATCGGGCAGGCCGGGCGTGCCTCGTGCATGATGCGCTGCTTCTTCGTGCTGGCTGGGGTCAGTGGCGTACACGACGCGCGCTGTGCCGTGCCATGGAACACACCGCCGTCACCTGGCACGAGACCCGGCGTGGATCTGTGCACAGGCAGCTGCGTCGCGCGTGGGATGCATGGGTCGCGAGACTCGAGCATCGCATCGCGCTCCAGCAAGCGTATGCGCTGTGGACATCGGCGCGTGTCACGCGAGCCTGGCGGCAGTGGCGCGATATGTATGCGCAGCTCTGTCTGCAAGGGCCGGAGCTCGAGACGTTGGCACTTCGACGACGCGCGATACTGCGTGTGTGCTGGGCGCGCTGGACAGAGGCTTCCGCGTGCGTGCCTATGCTACGGGCACGGCGATCCCAGCGCCAGCGACTTGTCCTACGCCGTTGGCGGCGGGCCACGCAAGCAGCGCGCCATCGACGCACAGCGCGCCATTTTGGCCTCGACACGGCCGGGCGCGACGCTTGGGACGCATGGCGCGCGCGTGCCATGTACCAGCGCGATACACGGTGGATTTTGTACGTACCGCTCTACTCACTCAGGCGCCTCAAGGGCCGACGCGCCCGCCTATCGAATGTGCCGCGCATGCCGCCGCGATTCCAGGCTAGGTGCGCCGAGACACATGGTACGGTCCTGCCTGTTGCACGGGCAGCACCGTCAGCTCGGCAATATTGACGTGATCAGGACGGCTGGCGGCCCAGACGATTTCCTCCGCAATGTCTTCGGCTCGGAGCGGCTCCATGCCCACATATACCTTGTCTGCGGCCGTCTGATCGCCATAGGCCCGCACAAGACTGAATTCCGTCTCGACCATTCCGGGCTGGATGTTGGTGACACGGATGGGCGTCGTGTACAGCTCCTTCATCAGCGCGGACGTAAACGCACGCACGGCGAATTTCGTCGCGCAGTAGATCGAGCCGCTTGGATACGCTTCCATACCGGCGATGGAGCCGAGATTGATGATGTGGCCGCGATTGCGCGCCTTGAACATGCGCACAAACAACTGCGTCATCTCAATGAGACCACGCACGTTGGTGTCGAGCATCGCATCCACATCCTCACGCCGAATGTCGCCCACCTGTGCGGTACCGGAGGCGAGGCCTGCATTGTTCACGAGCACATCAACGTCCGACGCCCACGACGGCATACGCTGCAAAACAGACTCGATGCTCTGTGCGTTACGCATATCGAGATCAAGCACCGCATAGCGGCCGCCATGCCCCGTAGCACCGTCCGCATTCGCACGCTCACAGGCGGCTTGCACGCTCTCGAGTTTCTCGATGCGACGCGCGCCTAGCACGACGTTCGCCCCCGCATAGGCAAACAGCTGAGCGGCGGCAGCGCCAATGCCGGACGAGGCGCCCGTCACGAACACAACCTTGTCATGCAGTCGCGAACTCCAAGTCACGCTCATCGTGGACGGAAGCCTAGCAGGAGGCCCGTGCACCGCTGGTGTCCCCCCTCTCATCACGTGATACCCTGCCCTCCGTCGCGGCTTGCCTCCCCAACGCCGCTCATGGCCCGGGTGGCGGACGAGGTGCAGGTCGCACTGCGCCAACTCGAGCACGATGAGCGTACTCAAAAGCATCGCATGGACGCGCTAGTGAAAGAGGCCACAAAAGCGCTGCAGAAATCTGATACGGTCGTGCATGAGCACACGGCGCCCCCTCTTCATCGGGCTCAGCGACACGCGCACGCCATCGAGTCGCGCTTCCAGTCCACGACACACACGGCGCAGCAGCTGTATCACGACTTGAATGTACTCTACGAAGAAGGGAACCGAATTCAGCTCTCTCTGCAATGGTGCACCGACGCGATACAGCTGCGCACATCGCTAGGTGCGCTCGCCGACGCCCTCGAACGCCTCGATTGGGATGCCTGTGTTCGCCATTGCCAGCATGCGTCGAGCGTCCCTGCAGACGTACTGCACAGCGACTTTGTCCGCACGGTCGTGCCCACAGCCATGCATCCTGACGCACCACCTCAGCTCCTGGCTCACTTGCGCGCCTCCCTCGTCGACAAGATGGCACAGCAATTCGCTCATTATGCCAACGCACGCGACGAAGCTCAAGCTACGCGTTTCCTTGCATACTTCGCTGCTATCCATGCGCATGAGCAGGGCCTGGCTGCTTATAGTGCATTTGCGTGCTCGCTTCTCGAAGCGTACGGCCAAGAGCTCGAAGAGCGCCTGCGCTCGCCCTCGGCGAATCCCCTCTTCTTCGGCATGCTGTGGACAGCACTTCACGAGTACCTCGCTGTTTTTATCAGCAAGCATCAGCCCGTGGTGGATCAGCTACTGGGACAGTCCGGCCACTGCGACTTTATGCAAGGCGTGTGGCCTGCGCTAGAGCGCGTGTGGTCGTCGTTCGCCTTGCGCATTCTAGAGGCTTGGCGTGCCGAGCGGAACGTGGATCAGGTCGTCCGCGGTGCCCAAGATGAGCGATTCATGCCTCTCGAAACGATTCGCGCTTCGCCGTACACACCCGGACGCATATACGAACACCACCGCGGCGGTGGATCCGAGTATCTCGCTGTGGACGCGCTCCTCAATGAAATGGTGTCATTTAGCGCGCAGTGGTCCCTCTTGATGCAATTCTTGCGTCGCTCCACACTACCTACGGACGCAGCCGTATTCGATGGACGCCTGGCGCGTGCCATTAAAGACACCATGCTTCACGTGTTTGTGCCGCTACAAATGTATGCTTTGCAGGCGAATGTACAGCAAGTTCACATGCTAGATACACCCGACTTGCAGTCACTCCCTTACGCGAGCTCCCTGCCTGATGACATGTTCTTTGCTCTTCGCACCGTGCTTTCTCGCTCACTGTCCACGTCGTCCGTCGATGTCGCTGAGCGCATCGTGTCTCAGGCGGTGGCCATGGTCGAGACGTACTTTGTGGAAATCGTCGTGCTCCGGATGGATGGATGCCGCCGTGCGCTGAACATTTCCCGCCTTGTGGATGGTCCACGTCGTGCGGCGGCTGCGCGCGAAGTACGTACGACCCTCTCTGTCTATCTCAATGTCCTGGACATATCGGCTTCCTACTCAGACCGTATCCTGGCGCTCTTGTCGCAACCCTCGTTCCTTGAATCATGTTTTGCAGGCGGTGATGCCGGGAGCCCCCTCGCTATCGCGCAAGGTATCGTGAGCCGTCTTGGCACGCTCTCACCCAAAATTCGGACGGCGCTGCAGTTCGAAATAGACGAGCTGTACCGCGCTTTGGTAGAGCCCCGACTCCAAGCCCTGTTGTCGGACATCTTCCATGACCTAAACTACAAGCTGAACGAAGCGACGTATGGCCAATGGCCAGAGGCTCACACATTGACGGAGCGTCTGCGCACTGGATGGGACGCACTCATGACGGGCTATCGAGATCAACTGACCGAGTCAAACTATGCCTCGCTCTTCTCCATGGCCGTAGATGCGCTCGTGCGGCCTTGGGAACAGCTCGTATTCCAACTGACCTTCACCGAGCTCGGTGCCCTGCGCTTCGATAAGGACGTGCGTGGTGTGCTCACCATGCTGAGCGAGCGGGCTCCATGGGGCCTTCGGGACAAGTTCCTACGACTGCAACAGGTATCGTACGTCCTCAATATGGACGAGGAAGAAACAGACACGAGCGACGCCTACGAGGCTGGCGTGTCTAGCGGCATCTCATGGCAACTGACGCCTGCCGAAGTTCAGAACGTGCGTGCACTGCGCGTCACATCTTGAATACCTCTGCTTCTGTATAACCAGAGGCTCGCAACATACCACCAAGCGGACCCTGCGATAGTAGATCGCGTGCCTTAGGACCGGCGAGAGCATGCACAAACCCGTCAGGGCCACACACGAGCACTAGACGACGCCACACCTCGGAATGAGCGAGTCGCGTCTGGATATCCTCAAGAGAAATACGCCCACTGTGTACAGGCACAGCTACGCCATCCACCACCAATTCATGCACAGGCCGGCGCGACCAAAGGCGGCCAAGCCATGTAGCTGTGTCGAGCCGTCGGACTCGTGCACCAACGGGTATGCCTGTGGCTGTACATAAGTCGGCCTGCTGTGAATGCCGCGGCATGCGTTCCACCCACAAACGCAGTTGCACATGCTCAGGATATTGCTTCAGGTAGCGGACCATGTCAGGCACAGCCTGCAATGCATCCAGCGAAGACGCTGCATACCAGACTGTGAGCTTAGGTGACGTAGCCGGATCACGGGTATCAAGCACATTGGACAAGAGCTGGTGAGAGGCCGCGACGCATGTGCCGCCTACCATCATGACAATCTCGTCCGGCATCTTGGCATGAGATGGCAGTTGCCACGTCACTTCAGGGCCACGAACATACACAGGAGCACTCGGACGCAGCCGATGCAAATATCTAGACAGTTCTCCGTCAGTGTAGCGTTTGATGAGCATGTCGAGTGAGCATGCATCGCTCCGACTCAGTATGGCCAGAGGCGTATAGGGTCGCTCCACTTGAAGAGTGGGTTCTTTGATGTAGTACGAGTAAATCGCAAACGGGATGCAGTCGCGACCCAGCGTGAGTGGCTTCTTGGACACCAAGTGCAAATGACGATGCATCGCACGTTCATCCGACTCAAATGCGCGGGCTGCTTGGCACGGCAGTAAGCTCGTCGATGCCAACAGGAGCGGCGCATATCGATACGGCAAAGGGCCTTCGTCGCTCTGTCGGGCTTGCTGCGTCACATAAAGCGTACCCAAGCAGACGGAGGTGACCAGCGCTATGGCGCGTGCACCACGCGGCAAAGATCGCTGCATCGATGCCTGCTGTGCGAGAAGGCGCCACCTGCCCAGCCAGGGCAATGCATCAATTAGTCATCCATCCAAGGGGTCGGGGCCAACCACCAAGAGTGACCGTGCGCTCAGCTTTCCCCCATGAGTCGTACGATTATTTCGGCAGAGGCACTTCCTACCGCGAGTGTCGAAGCCTTAACCCAGATCCTGGAACGAGTTCTCCTCTGTTCGGCCATTGGTGCTGAAAAACTGGCCAAGCAATCTCACGCTGCTATCCAGGATCTGCCAGACGACAGCCGGCCATGTACTTACGACGGTCTAGTGGACGTCGCCCGCTTTTGCCTCGAAGAGGAGCCTGGATGGTCTCATGACGAATGCATCGAATTTCTCTCCCAATATCCTCGTCTGGACGTACTGGTAGGCGAAAATCAGCGCCTGTCACAACTGTGCGAAGAATATGAGACACGCTTTCCCGGCCTGCGATATATTTCCAGTAAGAATGAGCCCGACATCGATGCAGCTATCAGTGAAGTCGAGCTTTCATTGCAGCATTATGACTCGACGCACTCTTACGAGCCTTCCAGTGACGAATGGCGAGCAGAACTTGAACATGTGCTGGGTATGATGTGGGACTCAGCCGTTGATCGCGCATCTGCTTTGCAGCCAGGTCCTGTCACGACTGAGCCCGACACGTTTGACAGAGTTGCCACCTCCCCCGAAAGCAATGTAGCTCCTCTCAAGCCACAGGAGGAGCGCAGCGATGATGAACCATTCCTGTCCCTGTCTTCCTTCCGTGCTTTGGCTGTAACATCGCCATGTATCGAAAAGTTTTTTGAGCATGATCTTCCCAAATCCTTTCGACTCGATGAAGTACAGTGGTCGAGCTCAGGAGGGGCTTTTGCTTGGCATGCTGCCCCTGTTGTGCCTCGGAATGGACAACGTGGTCCGGACGTAAAGTCGACCAAGTCAAGTGCTGGCACAGTTTCTATTGCTTCCACGCTACTACATGGAAATACAGTTCCATTACATGCAGAGACGCCTGTAAGCTATTCTCGAGATATCACATCGGGTGCGCGTGGTAAAGTAGTCGGGTTCTTGGGTGGTCTTTTCGGTGAAGAAGGCAAAACTCGCATTGATGCATTGGCTGACCAAGTGGCACTTCGGCTCCAGGCTCATTCTGTACGGGGCCCTATACCAAGCTTTGCCCAGGCACCTGCACTCGAGCCCGAGAAAAAGTCGCGCACATGGCGCAACGCATGGATGCAAGGCAAGAGTGCCGCATCTAATGTCGTATCAGAGGCGCGTTCCAGCACGTTTTCTGGTCGCCTCGCCAATGTTTTTGGAGTGCAAAGCGCTACCCCACCTGAAAAAGTCTCCAGTTCAGAGAATGAAGATACCACTAATGAATCATGCTATCAAGATGGTGATTCTGACTCAAGAACAGCGCTTCGTGGCAGTGACCTGGCAAGGGAAGGTCCGGAGGCAGCCGTGGCCACTCTTCGTGCCGCGAATGAAACACTTTTACAAGAGCGAAGCGCTTTTGTAATTGACGAAACACCCTCCGCCGACAACACTATGGGTGAAGGTGAAGATGAGGCTGATCACGATGTAGAAGGATTGGAGGCCCTCATTGCTGGTGACGCTGAACCTTCCCTGACGTCCACCGCTTGAGCACCACATTTCTTAGAATAACACATGATGACTAACACTGATGTCGGAACAAGGCCACATGACGTCAGGCAGATTCGCTAACTCAATCTGACCAAATCAAAGAACGCCTAAATCCGATGTGAAACGTGGGGATCTTGGCACGTGCCTGTAATACTGCATAAACAACGGTCCGTACATGATGCCTCAGGCTTAGTGGCGGAAAAAGTCCCTCTATTCGGGGCCGTAAGAACTTATGTCGTGTGATTGTCATAGTCCATGTCACAATCGGTGTATCGGGTACGTCCAGAATAGACAGCGAATAGTATCGGTCTAAAATTGTTATCGCACCATCATCAACAAATCGGCGCGTACAGAGACACCTAGGCCTATAGGTAATTTCTCCTTTTCAGGATCACGTGCCGGATTCATCGTTAAGGAAAGGTGCATTCCTGCATACGCACAGCCGCTTACAAGACTATACCTAGATAGGATACTTGCTGTCCTACTGGGCCTCCCTAGAGCGGAGTCCATTAAACGAAATCAACGATGTATGATGACTCCTTTGGACTCCTGTCGTCTCATGCAAATGCGGATGCACCTTTGCAACCAAGCTCCCCAAGTATGTACGATGCTTGATTGTAACATGTTTGGACTAACACCCGTAGGCAATCCGCAGGTGGACCTTTTTAGCCCGGATGATCTAAATCAATTTTTGCAACAAGATGTAAATCATGAAAGCAAGGATGGAATCTCGACCCCACCTGACTCTAACATATCTCAAGATTTTTCTTTGTCTGCAATAGGACTCAAAGAACTGGCCAGTCCATTCACGGGAGTCGATGGCAGTGATCAAGGTTTATCGAATGCTAAGGCTCCTTCTCGTTCAAATCCGACCTCGATGATGAAGAGCTGCTCTGACTCGCCTGTTTATAACCAGAATAAACAAGGTTTATCCCCATCAAAAGCTGCAAACCCAGTAAATACCTCGGCCACGATGGCTCTTTCCACGCCACGCCAGGCGAACGGTCAAAGGCGATTTAACTGGGCCGAAATGATATGCTACACTATCGACGAAAGCCCTGATGGGAAATTGTTTGTTCAAGATTTATTCGAGCGGATGGTTAAAAAGTACCCCGAGCTTCGTGACAGAGCTCCAGAATTCAATTGGGAAGCCCGTGTAAAGAACAGAATAAAGTCCACCTTGTCCACGAAAAATAACCTGTTTATCAAGCTTCCTAGACACGATCGACCGAGTGGAAAGGGTAGCTGGTGGGCGCTTAGTCCTGACGCTAGGGAGGCTCTTCGAGAGGGCTGCATCTCTGATGCCATCAAAGGCATTGGTATCTCGCCCTTGGCATCTCGCCACAGTGTGCACGAATCGGGTAGCAAGGAATTGTTCTCGTCTATACATGGTAACTATCAGCAACATATGAGTGCTCCACAACGATCTTTATCTGCTTATGGCTCTGAGCCTCGACCTCAACAAAAAGAGCCAAAGTCGATCAACTGGATACAAGATAACACTTTAAAGCAGTTCCCCGCTGAGCGTGTTGGATCGTATACAAGCTCTATGCTTGCTCGTCGGCGGCTAGGAATGAAGAAACCTGGTCTCTCTCGTCTTAATTTGAGCGCCTCTTCATTTTATGACACTTTTAATGATGACACGAATACAGCCGCATCAGTTTCTAATCCTTCTACCCTCTCGTCCATGTTCACACAAATGCAAGAGCATGTATCCACACCCGAATCTAGCGTGTTTTCACTGTCACCTGTCACGGCATCTTTTCCATCGCCTTTGCCTTTGTCTCCCGGGATCCAGGCAAATGCATATTCTAATTATGAGCAAAACACGTATCAACCTTCTTCTCTGTGCAATTCCTCTATCCCCGGCAACGATTCTTCATTCTTTGGGCTCATGCAAGCGAATGATGTTACTTTCGATTCCTCCAACATGCCACAATATTCAACAGAAAACCTTATTAATTTTAACTCTACTAATGCAGAGTTAAGAAATATGACGATCTCCAATGCCCCGGAGGTTTCTGAGTCTGGCATGTTGAACGGAAATATCAATGATAACAGTAATGACTTTCCCCCCGACGTTCGCTCATTGTTTGAATCCTCCCAGATGCAAAGCACTACGCCAGTGTTTCCTGCAATGAATCAGTCACAGGCTGCGACTTCTTGCAGTTTGCCCTTGGAGTTTCGAAACACGACACCGATTGAAAGTCAAGGGCCAACTACGACTTCGTGTCCTGAATATACTAACAATGACATGTATGACTTGCTAATGAATAATATACTTGGATCTGTTGCTTCATTCAAGTGTAGTCCAGGAGATGCCGTGGAGTGTACCCAGTCAACGTCTGACCCAAACAACAATAATTTAGCTCAATGGAACATTGATCTCGGGTGAATGTCTGAAGCGATGAGAAGTACCGGATTTTACAAGTAATAACGATACCCAACTCATTGAGCACATGACTAAACGAACTATCGCGTGCTTTGCTTCAAGTGATGATATTAAGGCGCCTGTGCATTGGTGTTTACATACAAACTAGCCTTGTGTATTCAGCTCATGCTCTGCCAAAAAAAGAAAAAGAAAAACATCTCGTTAACCATGTTGCCCGAGTGAGGGGCTATGGCCCGGCCATGCACACAGCAACTAGACATCTGGAAGAACGTTTGACTACGAGCTTTGATCAAATGTACTTCTTGGACAGCAAGTAGTCCATGATTGCTTTTACGCTGTCTTCAACAGAGGACTTGGCGCCATCAATGTGAATCTCAGGATTTTCCGGTGCTTCGTAAGGAGCCGATACGCCAGTGAACTCTAGTCAAGTTAGTAAATAGGTTACATTGCACACACACACCTTTGATTTCGCCACTAAAAGCCTTTTTATACAAGCCTTTGGGGTCGCGCTTCGCACATTCTTCTACGCTTGTATCCACGAATACTTCAATGAACGGTAGTTCAGGATTGTGCTTTCGGTGCAACTCGCGTGCAAAGTCACGATCTGCCTTGTACGGTGAGATGAACGACGTAATAGCGATGGCCGTCGACGAGGCGAAAAGAAGCGATACTTCAGAAATGCGACGAATGTTTTCTTCGCGATCCTTAGGTGAGAATCCGAGGTCCTTATTGAGGCCAAAGCGAATGTTGTCACCATCCAGACGGAAGGCAGACTTTTTCAGATGCAGTAGGTGCTGTTCTAAAGCCACAGCCACAGTGGATTTACCAGAAGCAGATAGACCAGTAAACCAAATCGTCATACCCTTTTGATTCAAAAGACTGCTGCGTTCATCATAAGTGACATTGCCGGGGTGAAAAGTGATATTCGTTGCCATGTTGTTGCGGGTGCAACTTGGAAGCTAGCACGGATCTACGGTTTCTGTGCTACATAAGCCAAGCCCGCAACGTCTGACTAAAAATGCAGTCTGTGGGCTAGTGCTTCTTGCGCTTTACACGCGTACTTAGATCGTTGACTGGCTTGTCGGCTGGTGGAGCTTGCAGCTCCGAGTCATTCGCCAGCGACTCCGTTGCGCCTAGAAAAGCCTCTTTAATGGCTTTCTCCAGTTCGGGGTTCACTGGCTTGCCGTCGTCTTTTAAGACAGTGGATGGATTCGCAGCGAGTTCATCCAGCTCGTCGTTAGTAGAACGATTGACATACCTTGAGCTCAAGATCCTTTAGCATTTCTTCAATATCTTTTTTCTCACGGCGAAGTTGGTCTTCGTCAAGGTCCCATAGATGGTCGTTGGCGGACTCATCAGACGGTTTCTTATCTTCATGTGAACGAACGCGTTCTAGTTGCACAAGACGCCGTCGTAGAACATTCGCGGCCTGCTCGATGTGAGTTTTGGCATGCTTGCGTTGTTCAACGTCTGGGTGAAACTCCAGCGCAAGGCCTAAACGTAAATGTCCGTCTGAGACTCTGCGCGAGTAAGGTGGAAGCAGCTTTTTCAATATGTCGAGAGATGCTTCGTAATCGTCGGAAGCCTGTTCAAAGTTTTCTTTCGGAGTCAGCTCTGGCTCGTAAACGCACCTGTTTCGAGACCGATATCACCAAGATCGTTCCGAACCTCAGCCAGCTCTGATTCAATTTCCCTCTTACTCCAGGTTTCTCCGGTGACGAGATGTAGTTCCGGCTTAAATTTACCTTTCCCTTTTGATTCCCGATGAGACTCTTGGGTATGAGATCCATCCAATATTCTTTCGAAGATGACGCGGGATAAATCGAGCACGGTGAAAGCAATACCCAAATCATCATCATCTTCTTCTTTATTCGAATCAAAGTTGCCTTCATCAGCGACCTTACGCTTTCTTGCCGATGCATTTTGCTCACGGAGCCCATTATCATCTCCAGGCATTTCATCTTCAGGACGTGCGCCACTAAGCATTTCAGGAGCCGTTGTGGGCTCAGCGTCTTCAGTACTTCCGATCGTGCCGCCACCACCAAGTGCACCTGAAACAGAAATGACATGCTCAAGCAACGCGCGACCATAAATATGCAGGATAGGTGCAAGTTCAGGTGCGTCTTCACCGAAAGTATCACGCCTCGTACGTTAGCTGCCATTTACATACAAAGATTCAAGCGCTGAAGCTATCAAGTCAGAAGCAGAGTCGTATCTTTTTAAGGCAAAGAGTTTGTTGGCTTCATCAAGATCTTGCTTCACTGACACCATGTTCGTGTCACGTAAAGGCGGATGGCCAGCCGTCATGCGCTAACTGACCGTGTCGAGTCGCGACGCGCCCTACCTCCACATTCATGACAGACCACGTGAAGCGCTGCCGGATTTGGGGTGGGGACATAGTGACGCTTTCAGTCTACTCATGATGCTTGGCATGTCCAGAGTCCCTGTACCATGACGTGCAAAAGGCAATTATCTAGTGTGATCTGACACATGCTAAGTAGAATTATCAATATGGAACCACGATACATGCGTAATTCAGCTGGACTTTTTGAAAAAGCCAAGTATTTTCTCCATTGCACCCCTTTTATTTTTTATGGTATCACTCGTAGGATCCTCTTCGCCGACCATTTCTGGACCAGTTTTGGCATCCTGGTGAACTTGGGGAATTGGTGCACCAGATCCATCTGTGAGCTCGGGCGCCACAACCGCAGGTTGCTCACTTGTCAACTGAGCACTTCGCGATACCTCCTTGGAAGACATTGGGCCTACAGTAATATGCTGAATGTCAACATAAATTCAAACTTACACTCTGAATTTTTTTGCGAGAGGCATCATCGACGTTGTCGAGATGTGGTACTCTTTGGGCTTGGCTTGACATGCAGCTGTTCAGAAATTATAAGGCCACTGGTTAATGACAATCCCGTTCAGAGCAAGTTCGGAGGAAGTGGAGGCGGCGGTGATGTTGTGTTCCCCATCTGCACACAGATGCACGACACGGACGCAAGGGTCGCATTTCTGGATTGGCTGCGCTCTCATGGCGCGTACGTACACCCCAGCCTGTATTTTCGTCACAGTACGTGCCTTTAACTCATAGTAGACGAGAAAGATGGATGGGGCCTTTACACTCGAGATGTCCTGGGCGAGACAACGGAAGCAATGCGAATCCCTCGCTCAATAGTGCTTCACCCCATGATAGCCCACCAAAAACTATGTCAGGGTTTACGTGTAAATGATGGATATGAGACACTTTGCCCAAGAGAATGGACGCTTTTGTATCTCTTGATCCAGCGCATTCTAAGTGAAAAAACTTTGACAGGTGGGACGATGACAATACTAGGGGCACATATACCTTATATTCGAATTTTCCCTACCAGTATGCTCACGCCGCTACATTACTCACCGTCAGAGCTTTCTTTATTGGAAGGCACAACTTTGTACCATGGTGCAATACAGCGGCGTGAGGCATCAAAGCTATCCTCAGAGCGTGCCAAGGATTGGTTAGTTTCTGCCATGACTTCCGCGAGTGACGATCAAATCAAGCTTCTTCTCACATGTGTCCACGAAATGGACTGGCACTCAGCATGGCTCTGGGCAGAGGACGGATACGCAAGTCGTAGTTTTCCACCACAGGTTGCTGGCTGGCCTCAGGGAGACGAGCCCATTCTAATTCCAGGATTCGACGCTTTAAATCACCGTCGTGCGGAACCAGTGACTTGGTCTTTCCGTGAGCCTGCATTAGCTGTCTTCACGCTTCGACGCGCTTACTCTCAAGGTGAGCAAGTCTACAATAATTATGGAGCTAAAAGCAACGAAGAGCTATGCAGCTCCTACGGATTCGTTGAACCGGATGGACCAGATGATCTACTTGCGTTAGCGTTGCGCAGCAACGCTGATGATGCAGCTGGTGTGTTTTATTGGCCGCAGAACCAAACAGAACCTCCCTCAGCCTTGCTGGTCAGACTTCGCGAACATGTTGAACCCACTGCGGAGACGGGGCGTGTTGCACGACTGCTTTTGGAAGTTCAAGTCATGGAAATGTTGGAAAAAATGCTTCGCCAACGTCGAAAAGCATTTCGTTTTACGCAGCGGGAAGTTGACGATGCTGTGCCGTTCAGAAATGAATCAGATTTTGTTCGTGAAAGCGTGCTGTACGTCATTCGAACCTATCGAGATGCCCAAGCCAGCATGTTGAACAAAAAAATACAGTGGGTTCAATCAGAGCTGGACCGAATGCTCGACGAGCTAGAGCATGAAGGTTGGACACCTTAGATGTGTTTTAATTAGGAGGAAGCAGGTATGATTGCCAGCCATTATGCCGGCGAACTTTCGTGTGATCGTGGTTTAGTTCTAGCACCTGACTTTGCGCTAAAGCAGAACGCAGCGTTTCTTTTTGACCTTCCTCCGGTATACTTTGAGGCTCATCCGTTGATGCATTCGACACAGCATTTTTAAACATGGAGCGGAGACGCTTGAACCCAAGAATTGTTTCCAATGCCACAAATCCCTGGTCATCCATTTTCTGGCGGAGAAAGAAGTCTGACGCCAAATTCGCATCGGAGAAGTAGAATTCAACTTGTGCTCGAAGATGCTCTGAAAGGACAGAAGCATCGGTAGGAGGCGTAGCTGCAGGTACATAACAGGGAAAGACAGGCGTTGGCACTGGAGACGACGCATTTGGATCCATCGCCACATAAGTTAGCACTGGCATGGAATATGGGGCTGCTGGGGCACCGGGTTGGTTCATGTAGGGTGCCACAGAGGGTCCATAGCTTGAAAGAAATGCTTTCTCGTTTTGAGCATTTGGAGCCTGACCTGAATAGGACGTAGATGGTGCGGTATTCGACTCGGTATTGATGTGATGTTGATGAGAATCAGCATGACTCTTATCACAGAATTCGTCTTGTTTTGTCTTGACTAATTGATGAGGGTAGCCATCAGGCAAAGATGCCGGGCCTTCAGGTCTTTGTGCAGGCTGCATGGCAAGAGCGCCATTTTGCATTGCATGTGTGATGACTGAAGCTCTGGACGATCCACGGCCACGACCAGCGCGGCCACGTCGAGACCACACACTTCCCTCCAACTTATCCTGCATTGGAACCATCCGTGGATAGCCTATTGGGAATGGAGCATCATGGCGCATATGATGTTGGTAAGAATCCATGGAGCGATGGGGTGAGAAGGAACCATCAGCATAGGTGGCAGGAATCGTTGCATTAGACGGAAGCAGTCCATAGGGTGTCATTAAGAACACAGGATGGGGACCAGGTTGGTATAGCCATGACTGAGACCAGCCGTTCGTCATGGTAGTGTCCGGGGCAGAGGAAGACAAAGCATGGGATGTAAATTTATCTGATTCGAGTGATTCGGATACACCCCCAGTAGAAGAAGACAGACTAGGTTTGTCAGACGTTGAATTCAAATGCTTGACAAATAAGGGGGCACTTTTACCACCGTTCAGCATGTGGATACGGTGGAGCCACGCGTCATTAGCAATATCATCAAGGGCTAGTTCAGGATCATTTTGCACAGAAGAGGCATTCGAGGTTTGAGAATGCGCACTCTTTTTCAACTTAGGATTTGTATGCTGGGTCGAAGAGGAGTCAGAATGATGCCTGGGGTACAAGTCGCGTTGATGACGTCGACGCATACGAAGCTCCCAGACATTGTCATTTCCATTGGAGAGCTCTGATTCTGATTCACCCTGAGCTGATTGTGGTGGGGAAACTGGCGAAGTTGAAGGCGGTTCAGTTATTTTGAGAGGCACTGATTTGGGCGAATGCGTGATGGTGCTCGACGATGATAATGCTTCGGACGAGGCAGATGCGGGAGAGGACTCATTCACTGATATCTTCTTGGACTTTGATTGATCTCTCTCGTTGGCTGTAAAATCTGCCGCGGCGTTAGCTCGGCGCAAGCGCTCGGCATACGACACGGTCGGCCCCGAGCGCGTACCCGACTTTGTTGTCCACGAGGACGTAGTCATGGCGTCGTTGACGTCCCTATATCACGAGCGCCAGCAAGGATCAATATATGCTCCGTTTTGAATCTAGGCGCTCGTTGCAGGAGACCGAAGCTGCGTCTAACAAGATGCCGTGTAAAAGCGCAAAAAGGCTTTTGGCGGCGTACAGACCTGTTTCAATGCTAGAGCCCTACAGTCCCTTTTCCTATGCCTGCAACACACGCACGTAGCCTCTTTGGTGCATGTACATTTAATTCCACATTATCTACCGAATCACGATTAATTCATGCGTACTTTGAACAAACGCGACTGTCCGTGGCTCACTTAGGCCAACGACCCCAACCTCCACGTGATATGCATGAACCTGTGATTAGCTTATGACACAGTTATTGTACGTACTCGTGCAGCCCAATCCGAGGCGCTTGGGTATTCGTGTGTGCTTTGGTGCCTGAGGAAAGTGATATCGCTTCATGTAGCATTTCAGCGAGCTCTGTTGTGCTTGGCGTCTCGCCCAAGTTGCGCGCCGCATATCGAAGCTCGTCGATTCCGATACACCTTGTATCCACTTCTTCTTCTGTTACATCAGTGCGAATTCCGGTATTTGGTAGCGTGGATAACATAGTGGGAGCAACGAGTGGAATACGCTCAAGGAGCAGTCGGTACAAAAATCGAGCCTGCTCGCGTTTAGTCTTGGTTAGCTTGGTTTTTGTATCTGTGTTTGGCGCGTCTTCTTCGCTGAAAGACGTAGATTCGTCATTAGACGGATCATACACATCATCACTACAAGATTCCGAGTCATGCAACTCATTGGTAGCTTGACGATTGGTCCGTCGACGCTTTGATCGGCGCACACCTTCCATAACCGTTTGCACAGCCTCGATGAAATACGCTTTTGGTATACTTGGCTCATTATCATAGCTCCCATGAACTTCGTTTGCTTCAAGCAGCTCACAAACATCTTGTCTTTGAGAAGAGTCCAGTCCAAGGGACTCTAAAGCTCTTGGCAAAGCAGATACTTTCATGCCTTGCGAAATACCTTCCTCCTGATAAAAGTCCGCATCAGGCACAAATCCACCAGCCAATGAATCATTTACCAAGAATCCCCCTCCTTCGCCACGAACAGGATCCTGCGTATCGGAGCATGCCGCATCATATGCAGCTGCTACGCGTGTAGTTAGGTCCTCCATAGGCATGGTAGCGAATGTGGAGTGCTCGGCCGACAATACGTACCTAAAACAGCAAGGTGATGGTGAGTGCCCGACTGCTGGGTGCTGTCCCAAAACCACCCCGACGATGGTATGTGGATATGTGCCTGTCACTGACAATAGGCACTGTCAGATCGCATAATTGGTGGCACATGTCTCTTCGTCGCAGTGTCCGTATTTATATACTACACCGTCTGGGCCATTGTGACGGTATGTACTTACGTGTGAACGACTGACTGTGTAGCCCTTTTTCCCTGCCAATGCGCCTCTTCAAAGCTTTTTTCCACCGCGTGAATGGGCTGTCCGACTTCCCGCACTTTTACTATTTACTGGTCTTTCTTTTATTACGCTTTTTATTGTACGTGTACTGCGCAAACAGGCTATTGCCAAGCGGGAAAAGGAAATGCAGAAAAGCGCCTAACGACGTGATGCCCCATTTTTCTTGTTATGGCGCGTACGCTGTTCGCTAGGCTCACTTGGTACAATCACATCACCACCCGCTATGCCATATGAATCGTCCATTCGATCAATTTTGTCTCGAGCACTGACAAAAAACATCATGTCGCGTAACTGTTCCTTCAAGTCTGCGACTTGTGCTTCTAGTTTGCTGTGCCCTTCTTGCAGTTGTTGAACATGGGAATACAAGCCACTTGACACACTTTTTTCTTCCTCGAGCTCATGTCGCGTCATTCGGACTGTTTCCAACGCTCGACGAAGCTGTGCATCTTGTCTTTTTATAGTGGATTGCGTGGAGGATAGTTCCACTGACATGGAATCGAGATGCTCTTTGGTTGCATTACACTCTTCACGAAGCTGGTCTCTTTCCCTACACGCGTGTTCATATTCAGATTGCGACACGCTTTGAGACTTGATTTGAGCCAAACGTCCCTCATAGTATACACGCTGAGAATCAAGTTGGGACATGATCATGCTCGAATATTCAGCCCCGATGGCCTCCATCTTCTCCTGTAGCATCTCCACTTGAGCCTGATCCGTCGGATTGGGCATGCCCTCCTGCAATTCGTTTCCCTCACGATTGAAACCAGATCCACTGGGATAACGAGGATTCCATAATTCCCCAGGCACACTAGCAGCCATATTCGTAGCTGATGGGAGTTCCACAAGCTTTCCACCGGACTTGCTCTGAATCAAGCGATGGACATAGCCATCGCCAGCATAATCCCAAACACGTTGCGTATCGACTTCAAGACTGTACAGATGTCCCGTTTCTTCATAATGCTGACGCGCATGACCGTGAGTGTACCGTCCACAGCCCACATTCGCACAAATTAAGCACATCCACAAGTCTGAATCGTTTTGGCACGCACCACAATGGGACGCGAGCAGCGATGCATCGCTACCATCAGCTGAGGTACCTTTGACATGCCGAACATAAGAGTGTCGACACACAGGACACCGGCTGTCATCCCAGCGCTGCAAACAAGAACAATGAAATGAGTGCTGACACAATACGGTCACAATACCAGACAAGCGCGAATCAAGTCGATCCAAACAAACAGGACAAGTAGGGAGTTCGAATGCATTTTTTCGTAGTCCTGAATCTAAACGATGTGGCTGTAAATTGTGAAGTGATGGAGCTTTTTCAGTGTCTGACGGTAAAATGATAGGCCAGGGTGACAATGCTGATGACATTGGGTACGGTACAGGCATAGATGAAGCTGCTGATGCTGTAAATCCTGTAATATAAACAAGTTCACATGCGTCTGATGTATCAAACGCATCAAACGGCTGACCATTATACATCTTGAAAAATTCTTCCGCATCTAGAGCATCACGAAACTTGATGAGCACAAGAAGATAATTCTTTCCCAATTGATGTATAATGCGTACTTGTTCGATTGCCTCGAGAGCGGAATCAAGGAACTGGAGTAGCGCTGAAGAGTTCATAGGCGCAGGTACATTGAGCATGGCAAGTATTGTCCCCATGCTTTCGTCATCCACCGTCGCGTCATCGGCTTCAACCACCTTGGTAGAATGTTGTGAATCGTGCGCATTATCTAACACACGAAAGAGGTGTACTATACCAAATGGCACATGTACAACACCCTGGTCAGTCTTGTGATTCGTATCGCATGACGACACTTCAAATGTGTTTATCTGTTCGAACCTGGATTGGATTGTGCCAATATTTACATAGGATTCATTCATTTTGTGCAAGTACAAATAGGTAACTTCAAGTGGTCCTAATCGCAAATCCAAGCCTCGGTTTGTTCGAATAGGTGCGCGAAATGGTGCTGGTGATGGCACTTGCTCAAATGGACGAACTGGTAAGCGTGCTTCTTCCGATGATAGTGCAAGTTCAGATATGTGTATATGGTACTTGGGAAGTACAAACATTACACGGTACTCATTATGCAAGCGCAGCGCTCAGTACAAGAAAGCGTGGCGCTTGAGTCGTGAACAGCCAAAAAGACTAGCCTCCAGCGCTTCCCGGTTATTTCTCCACACTCAGACGGACGGTGCCTTACCACCAGAGGTGTAATGCATCATGGAACTAATCCTATCGCCGCACGATAATGAAAATCTCCAGCTCGTTCTTAGGACGAGACAGCATCTTGTCGAATATAATTCAACTTCGCATGAATTGATCCTGAGGTCTGCTCAACTACCTGCGCCAGTAATGACAAATTCTGTGACCCGAGCTATGTCGCAAGAGGCGTCATTGCATTCACCTGTGCACTCTCACGTATGCCCCGTGTGTCAAAGACCATGGGAAAAAGATTTCTTTCCATCGTCATCGATGCATACCAGTAGCGGTTGGACTAACAATGAGAATGATTTAGTACATGTCGCGCCACATTACTTCCGACTTCTATCCCAAGTACCTTTGCTTGGAACAACGCAGTCGAATGTGGGTTCTCCTCCTGTATGCGAAGAAGTTAACGAGGGATATTATGAGCGCTTTTTTGTCGAAATTCGGCAGCTCGGTCGAGGCTCGCGAGGCACTGTGTACTTGTGCCAACATGTACTGAACGGGCATGGATTAGGTATGTATGCGGTCAAAAAGGTGCCTGTGGGCGACCATGACGATACTTTGTCTCAGTCTTTGGGCGAAGTACATTTAATGGAAGAGCTCATTCATCCAAACGTCATCCATTACAAACATGCATGGGTTGAAATGTCGCAAGCATCACCGTTTACGCCCCGTGTCCCAACTTTGCATGTGCTTATGATGGCTGCGAACGGCGGCAGCTTAGCTGATTGGATATCAGCACGCTCAGGTGATTCAAAAGAGAACAGTAAGAGTCCAACGGTGAATCAAACGTACGTGGACCGACTTAAGACCGAATTTCGTAAACGACGACATGCCAAGGAGTGTGGTGAGCCTAGGGACAGCACCCGAACAGGTATTCATTTCTTGCGTGAAGAAGAGATTGTGCAGCTCATGATTGATATTACCCGTGGTTTAGACTTTCTTCACAATCGGGGGGTATTGCATTTGGATCTCAAACCAGGGAACGTCTTGCTGCATTGGGATGACGATGCTTTGCTACCGAAGGCACTTTTGAGTGATTTCGGATCATCGCTACCCGTCCACGAAAACTGGTTGCGCAAACGGACTGGTCACACTGGAACACTAGAATACATGGCACCAGAAACCATAGTGCCCCACCGTGGACAGCTCGCCGAGCTGTCTAGCAAGGCAGATATTTGGTCTCTTGGTATCTTGCTATATGTTCTTATTTTTTTCGAGCTGCCATATACACAAGTCGACGATGTGGATTTGTTGCAGAGTGAAATTAGCGCATTTCACTCTCTTGAAGATACTATTCATTGCCGAAGACAGTCTAGAAGATATTCGCATGTTCATCCAGCTCTCGCCTCCCTTCTCAACAACATGCTCCAAGTATATCCCCCAGCCCGACCAACGTGCCGCGACATTCTAACTGTGCTGGAGCACTACCCCGATGCACCCACATCCGCCTTGCAGGTCAAGCAGTCATCCGCCGTAACCACCCTACCTGCACTTAAGGTTTCAACTTACACCCGTCCCTCTTTCGCTGTAAAAACGTCTCTCCACACGCCTGTTCTTGTCCTGCTGGTCATTAGCATCATTTATATGCAAATTTTACTCGCCGATCATTTGAGCTGGATCTATGGGTCCCAATACCATGTTTGGATACGACATGTATGTACGCTGCTGGCTTTGGCCCAACTTGCTTGGAGCGTCACGTCTCGGCCTTCCATGAGAGGCTCGATTGATAGACGGTGGGTCTTTCCTTCTATGATTCTTGTGATACTCATCATGGCCTATATTTGCACGGAAATATAACAAAGGAATACTTCTTTGCCCAAAAAAAAATGTATTTCGCTATGTATAGAATTACGCATAAAGGTCATCATCGGCATCATCATTACCGAATGCGGCCGGTGCAGGCGCAGCCCCAGGGCCAGCAGTAGCTGCCTGCTGGGTCGATGCACCAGACGGAGAAGAGTCATCGATACCACCCTCAGGGAACCGGAAAGAGGCACCCATCGTACCCCGGCTCTGCTGCATAGTTGAAGCAAACATCTCGTAACGGCGAATGTCAGCGTCAGAGACCGAACGACGTGCGAAGCGCATCGAATCCTCAAAGTGAGCCAAGGTGATTTCAGGAACAGGGTCATCCTCTAACTCCTGCGCTGCGCCTTCCTCCTCCATCTTGACATCATCGCCGCGCTCCTTGCGCTCTTGTTCGCGACGACGGTCAGCCTCAATAGACTCGCGAATAGCAATCTTGGCAGCACGCTGGCACACCTCCGCCAAATCGGCACCGGAGAAGCCATGCGTGTGTTTGGCCAAGAAACCAAGGTCAACCTTGGGCGACACAGGCGAGTTCTTGAGTGTAGCCTTGAGAATGTCCAAACGTGATGCCTCGTTTGGAAGCGGAATATAAATAAGCTGGTCAAGACGACCAGGACGCAGGATGGCAGGATCGATCTGTTCGGGTCGATTCGTTGCGCCAATGACAAACACATTCTTTTTTGCGTTCATACCGTCCATTTCTGTTAAAATCTGGTTGATAACGCGGTCACCAGCACCGCCAGCGTCACCAGATGAGCCACCGCGCGACTTAGCAATGGAATCAAGCTCATCGAAGAACATAACACAGGGCGCAGCTGCACGAGCCTTATCGAAAACATCACGCACATTGGCTTCCGACTCGCCAAACCACATGGTCAACAGTTCAGGGCCCTTGATAGAGATGAAGTTGGCCTGACATTCGTGGGCAATAGCCTTGGCCAGCAACGTTTTACCAGTGCCAGGAGGACCATAGAACAGCACACCCTTCGAAGGAGACATGCCGTACTTGAGGAATTTTTCGGGGTGCTCGACAGGGTACGACACGGTCTCTTGCAGTTCTTGCTTGACCTTGTCGAGGCCACCAATGTCTGCCCATGTAGTTGTTGGCACTTCCACCACCGTCTCGCGCAAAGCAGATGGATTCGATACACCTAGAGCAAAGCGGAAGTTTTCCATCGTTACACCAAGAGAGTCGAGCACTTCGGCGTCGATTGAGTCCTCATCGAGGTCAATTAAATCCATCTTCTCGCGAATCTGCTGCATGGCGGCCTCAGAGCAAAGTGATGCAATATCCGAACCAACATAACCGTGGGTCTCAGATGCAATTTGCTCGAGGTCCACGTCCTCGGCGAGCTTCATGTTCTTGGTGTGGATACGGAGAACTTCAAGACGACCAGTGGGGTCAGGAATACCAATGTCCACCTCACGGTCAAAACGACCAAAGCGGCGAAGAGCAGGGTCGATGGAGTTTGGTCGATTCGTGGCGGCCATGACCACAATGTTCGAACGTGCCTTCAGACCATCCATAAGCGTTAGAAGCTGCGAGACGACGCGGCGTTCAACCTCACCATTAGTTTTCTCGCGTTTAGGAGCGATCGAGTCGATCTCATCAATGAAGATAATCGCAGGCGAATTCTTCTCGGCTTCCTCGAAGGCCTTGCGCAAGTTCGACTCACTTTCACCAGCCATCTTGCTCATGATTTCAGGACCGTTGATGAGGAAGAAAAATGCACCCGTCTCGTTCGCAACTGCGCGCGCCATAAGTGTCTTGCCTGTACCGGGAGGACCAAACATCAAAACACCACGCGGCGGCTTAATACCAATACTTTTGAAAAGCTGGGGGTGACGAAGAGGGAGCTCAACCATCTCGCGAATTTGTGCCATTTGTTTACGGCAGCCACCAATATCGTCATAGCCGACATCGGCAAGGTTGGCCTCTTCATCTTCACGACGCACTGGTTCACCCTCAGTGTGAATAACAGTGTCCTGCGCCACAATACAAAACTCCGCGGGGTCTGTTTCAATCACCTTAAACTCCACTGCACGCATGCTTCCACGCACAATAAAAGTATCACCTTTGCGCACTGGTCGGTATGCTTCAAGGAAGTAAGGCTTCAAGTACACGTCGAATAGGTTACCTTGCAGGCCTTCAACGCTGTCATCGAAGGGAAGGACATGAATACGCTTACCGTATTTGATATCATGGCATGCATGAACGTTGACTAGATCACCAAGCTTAACGCGGAGATTGTTGCGCGCCACACGGTTCAGACGGATCTTCGAATCCTCTGTCTCCTCGTCCGTCAGGACGATGAGAACGGTGTCACGACGTTTTTTTCCACGAATTAGAATAGTGTCACCACGGAATAGGCCAAGTTCCTCCATCTTGGCTGGCGACAAGCACGCCACAGAGTTATCGTCTGTTGTGGCGTCTTCTACAAAGAGACGATTTGGAGCTGTATGTGTTAGTCAAAAATCATCTTGTGGACAAGTACGAACACTTCTTATTTCTAAGGATGGCCAGAGAGGTATCCTTCGTGTCATCTTGAGGAACCAACTTGTTGCCTTCCACCATGCTGAAATAGTACCTCCAAAAGGTTTTCGCTCACGACGCGACTCAGGTGGCAATGTGGAAGATGCTCGACAGTTCAGACTTTCTGGTACGTTCAGATCAGCCAACCAGGCCTCTCGGCCGCGTCATCCGGGACCTCGATCGCCCCGCAGCTAAAGGTGACGTAATACAAACCAGACCTCCCTCCACTCATGCGCTGACCCAACACGGCATGTCATGACGAACAATGCTAAGCCTCCTGTGCCCTCATTCCGCTCCTTCCGTTCACAGCGGTCAAAAGCTTCAGAGAATTGTGACACAAACAAAAGCTCTGGAGGCTCATATGTAGAAGGATTTAACAAGCGCTTACACAGTAAGCGCACACTTAGACGAAGCACTCATGAACACCGAGGCTCACATGAGACGACAGCAGATGACGCATCCAAGCTCTTCGTTATTGACCGTGTTGGAGACTTGAATTCGGCCAAATATGGTCCGAGTTCACACTCTGCACCTTTAAATACGACATCATCAGGTACGTTTGAAGGCACTGACCGTGAGATCAAGTAAAAAGACCACGTCACAACAAATCCTTGACAGAGCTTGAGGGATCTGTCACTGAAAAGGATTTCATACCTGTCACTTTGAAAGATCATTCACAATATCCGCTGTACAGAGACCCTTATCAAGGGTCTCATGGTGCTTCTATATCTGACGTTGACGGAGGACCTGTGTTTTCAACAACGTCAGCACAAGAGGAGATTCGTTTTTTGCACGCCCAGATCTCGAAACATCCAGATGATGTATCTGAATGGATGAAGCTAGTAGATGCACAGATACGTCTTTTTGATAAGGCTAACATTGCTGACGCTTCTTTGGTTGAATCCACATTAGCTCAAATGAAGCTTTCTGTGCTGGAAAAAGCGTTTCAGGCGTCTGATCAAAACAAGGACTCCATTACTCTACGTGTTGCTCAACTTCGCATTGCTACCGAAGGTGGCATATGGGCCCAGGAAAGGATACAGCAAGGATGGCGACATCTCTTGGGACTCTCAAGTCTCAATTCAGGTGAGCTTATGTTGTTATGGCGCAACTATCTCTTTTTTTTAAAGACAAATGCGTCCAACTTTCAGATGGACAGGCTGTTGGATGCTTATCATGATGCTATTGCGGCTATAACGAAGCGCATGGAAATTGATCCTGAACATGTACTCCCAATGGAAAAGTTTTGTGTGGACGTAACTTTGGATTTGTGTCGCATTCTCCAGAGTGCTGGATACGTCGAATGGGCCTATTCGATTGTACAAGCGGAGCTCGAGCTTCATCTTGGCGTCTGGCGTGAAGGAATACCCGCACACCTTGCCGCAGAAGATATTCTGGACCTTTTCTGTGTATGGTGGGACGCGGAATATCCGCGAATATCCGATCATGCTGATGCATACTATGGCTTTTCGATCCAACATCCACATGCCGGTCACCGCAGCATTTTTCCTCGCATTGATTCAGAAGATACAATGTCCATGCCAGAAACAGTGCAGAATCACCAGCATGCTTGGCAAGTAAATGAATTAAAACGTGCAATCCGAACAACACCTGTCGCTTTTCATGGTTCTCAAGAGCCTGACCCACATTGTGATCCCTTCTCATATATTGTTTCTTCAGATATTCGTCCACATTTATTTTTACCTCTCCGAGCCTCTTTAGAAAGTGTGCTCATGGTATTAGATGCGTTCTTCGCTTTTCTTGGACTTCCTGAAGGCTGGATTACTCATACTTGTAATCATGATTCTGAGACTGCATTTCCGAAACTAAACGGATGGATTCAGCATATACCCCGCTCAGTTCCGCGCTGGCAAACTCTGTCCCTATCAACCACATTTTGGCAGGGCATCTCATCACAAAATGCATTCAAGTGTCCTCTTTACAGCTTCGAGCTTCTACCCGATACGTGGATTCCGCGCACCGAGAAAGACCCGCGTGGATTATGGTTTCATACATTACCAACGTTACCTCGATCTACAGCTTGCCAAGTGGAGCGATGCCTGTTACAATTGCGCTGCACAATGGCGGATGGATGTGCTACAAATATTTCTTCCATCATGGTTCTTCCTTTGACTATGCTGTATGCAGCCACATATACTTACAAAGCTGCGAGGCATATTCTTCGTGACCAGCTACAACAAACGCCTCATATGGTGGTATTATGGTATGCCTATGCCCAGCTAGAGCTGTCAATTTGGGGAAACTGTGCTGCTGTGAGCAAAGTGTGCTCAGAAGTACTAGGTGGGGCCTCTCATGCCTATAGCGGGGCTTCTACGGCTTATTTCCTATCTTGTATGTGGTCCTTGTGGATTGAATGCCTTTGGGTCACAGGGTCTTGGAACGCTTGTATGCAAGTGATAAAGTGTGCTGTGAATTACCGATTCGGTTGTGTTCCCGAGCGCATTCAATTATCAAATGAAAGTGTGTCACCAGCAGAAGCGCTGCAGATACTTCATTCTCTACGTAAAATCGTTAAGACGAAACCAGACTGTACGAATACATTTGTCTTGGCCGTATTAGAGCATATGCTGCAAGATGTTTCGGTGGGTGACGATTTGACCGCCAGTATTCGCGTATTCGCTGAAACGTTGATTCATTCACCTGAGCATCTTCGCAATGTTATCGCACAAGTGTGTCAGAGATTTTTAATGGCTTCACAATGTTGCCAGAAGCGACACATAACGCGACCCCGCGAACTTCGCTCTCTAGCAATCAAACTTGCCCGAATGTCTCCGAACAACTCGATCCTCTTGTATTCTTTGTTCATGCAAAATCAAAAAACACATTTCGATCAGTATGTGCACTATGTCATGGAGGAGATCGCTTTATCAGATGCCATGTGCAGGGAGGAGCTAGGATGGCTTTATGCCCTTATGGCGCAGTTGCCATGCGCCCATCAGGGCACGCTACGCCAATTTTTCGACAAGGCCTTGAAAGCTTCGCCATTTAGTCAGACTTTGTGGCATGCGGCTTTAGAACTAGAAGCAAGAGGGGTGCCTGAGCTTCGCCGTGTCAAGGCGATATTGTATCAGGCCTTGTGGTATTGTCCTTATGATAAAGGTTTAATACTACGTGCAATGGATCCAATTCTGCAGCCGGCTTTCACAACTGAAGAACTATATACAATTGCACGGGTGGGTGATGAGCGTCAGTTACGAATATTTGCTGACATGACAGCACCGCCCCATTCAGTTCAGGGCGGTGCTTGTACTGTGGCTGCGTCTCCCCATAAAAGTGGATCGTGCGCGTAGAATCACACAGGAAAAATGTATAAGCCAATCCCATGCGACAATTATGAGCCCCACGTGTGTGGAGCCGAAGGGTGGCAACATTAACGTGCTTTGGATACATACCATCACCATGTTCCGTTGTTGGACCAGTGTGATATTGGCGCTGATTGTGACAGCCACATATGTGACATCATTGCCAGGATCTTATGCAATCCAAAGGCGTGCATCAAAATGCAATGGTTATCAAGATCTGTGCAATCGTAAATACTCCAACGTCACCCACATTGGTGCGCATGATTCCTTCGCCGTGGGCAAGCTGGGCTCGTTGGGATCAAATCAGGAAGCGAATGTGACAGTGCAGCTTGAAGATGGTATACGTCTTCTTCAGATTCAGACGCATGCATCCTCAGGCCATCAGGATTCTAACCCATCTGGGTTGAGTCTTTGCCATACGTCTTGTGCCCTCAAGAACGGCGGCACACTAGAGTCGTACTTGCGACAAGTGAAGCAGTTCCTTGACCAGAACAAGAATGAGGTCGTTACACTTGTCATTACGAATCCAGATAACAAGCCTGTCAGTAACTTTGCTAAGGCGTTTGAAAACACAGGTTTGAACTCAATGGCATACAGGGCAAACTCAAACAGTATCTCAAAAAATGACTGGCCTACTCTCCAGGAACTCATCAGCCAGAACCAGCGCGTGGTTGTTTTTCTTGACTATAAGGCAGATGTGAACCAAGCAAAGTACATTCTGCCTGAGTTTCAAAATATCTGGGAAAACCCGTACGACCAGACGTCGAGCAACTTTAACTGCACACCTGATCGGTATACTCATGGCACCCAGAACAAGATGTACCTAATCAATCACTTCAGAAACAGCATGGTTATTTCGAGTAAGATTTCGTCGCCTGATACAGATCATATTAAGGATACCAACTCAGTCTCGTCGATTTTAAAGGATGCTAATCATTGTGCGCAGCAGCAAAATGCTTATCCAACATTTGTACTCGTGGACTTTTACTCGCAAGGCAATGGCAGTGTTTTTAAGGCCTTAGCCAAGCTGAATGGCGTTGCCTACGAAGACAAGGAGTTGAACGCAAATCAGACCCAAGACGGCGACGCCGCCGTGGGACCTCTACGTGTCAGTCTGCCTATTTTGCTGGTGACAATGATAGGCGTTGCGACAATGATCCTGATATAAGCAGCATTCCCAACTTTTGTATGTATAGCCCAAAAGTAGACATATAGACATTTTCATTTCCTTCTAATGACGATGTCGGGCATATCAAAAGTCTATGAATGGGTACCATTAGTCGACATCCATGTCGCCTTGTTGTTTCTGCTGTTGGTTCTCTTCAGACTGAGGCGCTTGACCTTCACCCTCAGTATTAGGGGCCTCGGTAGCCACACGCGGCTTTGGTTTAGTGAGAATGGGCGTGCAGACATAGATAACTTCGTCCTTGTTCTTAAGGATCTGCTCAGTGGTCAACTTGGGGTCAACGTTCTTGGGCATCTCGCTCTGCTTGTACATGTAGTCGTCAAGCCACTTGCCAACTGTAGCGGCCTTTTCGATGACCTTCGTCTTGTCTTCGTCCGAAAGATGGTCGTACTTTTCAGGCTCATTCTCGAACACGCTCATGTACTTGTTAACAACCTCGCGCAGCTGAGAAGCAGCACGAGGGCGCTCTTCATTCTCTTTCCAGCGGAAATGGATAGGAGCACCGACATTCTGGAGGGTCTCGAGACGAGAGACATACGCCGACTTCGACGCATCCTCACCCTCCTCCGAATAGAGCCAATCCTCCGACTCAGCAAGCATCGTCATGAGCTTCTCCTTCTCTTCAGCCTGAACAAACTGCGCGTAACGCTCCTCGAGCTTCGAGCGAGTGTCGTAGACATACTCTTCGAGAGCATTCTTGCGGTCTTCCGTGTCGGCCACAAGCTTGTCAGCTGCGTACATCTTGCCCTCTTCTTCCTTAAGAGCGGCAATCATCGAATCATCGTGTAGACCAATGCCTGATACAATCGGAAGGTCATCCTTGCGCTGCAGCTTCTTGACAAGACGCTTTTCCAACTTCGGTTCTGAGCCCTCGGGCGCCGCGGGGTCGACCACAGGCACTTCTTCTTCTTTCTCAATCTCATCCACCGTGTAGGCGCTCTCGACATTGAGCACACCGTGGAGATTGAGACGGGCCTTGACCTTAACGATAGAGTGCTCACCCTGGGCATTTGGAGCGACATTCTTGATTGTCACACGACCCAGCCAAGGGTTCGTTCCCACTGGCAGTGTCTCCGTTTCAGCGTACGAAGCATCAAGGGTGAAGGGTTCCTTGCGGTAGAATGTAAGAATCTTGGTCGATGGCACAGGGTTGTTCGTGCCAAACACGACCAGCTCGTTCTCTTCGTCCGGAACATCAGGCGCAGGTTCCCACGAAACCTTAATCGGGTAGGACGAGATATCGTGCACAGAGAACTCACGCACACGGAACACGGGCGAGAGCGTAGCGCAGGCAAGCGTGCAACCACGCACAATAGCCTCGTCCTGGTTAAGCGTGAACGAAAGCGAGCGGCCGAACCACTGCGAAATGCGCTCCTTGATAGCAGGCACACGCGAGCTGCCACCCACCAGTTCAACACTAAAGATCTCGTCCTTCGAGAGGCCAGACTGCTCAAGGGCGCGGTCCAGAGGCACGTGAATGCGATCGAGGTAGGGGGCAATCATGCTCTCAAACTCTTCACGCTTAAGCTGCGAGGCAGCATCAATGTCATTCATCAGACTCTCCACATTGAGCTGGGCAAAGGTGTTGGCAGAAAGGACTTTCTTGAGACGCTCACAGCCGGCGGCAAGGCGGAACGTGGACTTGGGGTTTGAGAACACGTCAATCTTGTACTTGCCCTTGAACTCCTCGGCAAAGTGTTCCATAAGAGCACGGTCGAAGTTACGACCACCAAAGTTAGGGTCCGACCAGGCACCCAGCACAGTCAGCTGGCCCTTGCAGAAGGCCACGACCGACACCTGGTAGCTCGAGTGACCGACATCGACGAAGATCACGTTACGTGGGTTCTCAGGTTCAGGCAGGTCAGTCTTTGTGATACCATAGCCAAGGGCCACGGCAGTCGGTTCGTTCATGACGCGCAGGGGGTTGAGATTGGCAATCTCAGCGGCGTTAAGCATGGCACGGCGCTGGTTGTCTGTGAACCAGATCGGCACAGATAGAACAACGTCACTGACACCCGAGCCACCAAGCTCACGTTGCGTAGTGTCGCGCAGCTTACCCAAGTACATGCCAAGAAGCTGAGTGGCCGAGAAAATACGCTCCTCACCCGAGAAGCGGACCTTAACACCCACCTCGCCCTTGGCATCCACTAGTTCTGCATTGACGAACGGCTTCTCGTACTGCTGGATAGAAGGGTCTTGGAATGTGCGACCGATGAGGCGCTTGAGAGAGCCCACTGTATTCTTAAAGTTGGACGTTTGCGCAGTGGCAGCGCCCTCTCCCAGAGCACGAGCCTTCTGACCAAACGAGACCAGCGACGGAGTAGCACGGTTGCTTACTTCGTTGGACACAATGTCAACGCCACGCGCACGCGCAACGCCGATTTTACTACTAATGTTACCGATATCAAGACCGACAACACTCGACATGATGGATATGAACAGTCAGAGCAAAGGCACTCAGTAGCCCACTTTATTCACCCGCGCTCAGTGGCCACGCTTTCTCACGAGCCAGCTGACACGAGGCCAGCGGCCCTATGGAAATGTTGTAGCGAAGTATAGAGTTACCTAATAGGTCCATATATTTGTTCTACGTGTTTCTTTATCCTTCGACGTGTTTCGACCCAATGCCGCAGGGGCTGACAAAACGGGATGCCAAGCCAAACGCCGTCGTCTTGTGGCACACGCATACTACGTGCCAGTACAAGAATCAACGTCCATTGGCATGTGGGGGCGCGAGGGTTTTTTGGTGGTACAAACTCTACAGGATACGGGCCAGTGAGCCGTACCAACTGCACATACTACCAATACATGCAGTGGAATAGTGTGACATGAATGACACATTGGAATGCTCTATCATCGTTGAAATAGAGATAGAGAGCGAGGGAAAGGAAACATCAACAGGAATAGCTTAGTTCATACGACGAATGAGGCGGTTGATGTCCGACTCACGATCACCGTACTCACCTCCCTCAATGTAGTGGTTGAACTTCCTCTTCTGGAAGCCACCCGTCGGGCTCGAGAGCTTGAATGGCCACAAGAACACGTTAGCAGCCTTGAAGTTGGGGCCCACCGTGGCAATCTCGTGGACGAGGTCCTCGACCGAGATGATACCATACTTGCCCAAGCTCTCCTCAATGATGGCGTTGTCCTGGATTGGAATACGCTGCTTGTTAATCTTAGCGAAGCCACGCTTGTAGATGAGCTCGCGGATCGACTTGAGGTTTGGCTCACCCCAGGTCACGTATGGCGAGATAAGCTGGAGCATCTGCTGCGTCGCAGCAGTAAGCTTCACAAACACACCGTTGTTGATCTGACGGAGACGCAAGAGCTGCATGATCTTGCGGGGCTTAGGAGGGATGTTGCTGATACCGCGCAGACGGATCACAAAAGCAACACGAGGCTGGGTCGGCACAAAGAAGTCGCCCTGCGACTTGGCCAGACGGCGCAGACGGATCTGCTCACGTTCAGCGGCCTTGTACTCCTTCACGTACTGTTCAGCACGCTTGAAGATGACCTGACGCTTTTGCTTGCGGGCCTGAGAAGTTAGTACATCTGTCATACGAGTATGGCTCGAGAATCATCAACGTCACACTACCCTGAGTCGTGCAAGGAGACGTCTCCGTCAATTTGATCAGACCCGAAAGATGGTATATTGGAGACATCATAGACGTTGCAAAACAGTCTAGTCCACAAGATGGTAGGTATGCATCACGCAGACATGAGGTAGTCACACATTGCCCATATTCCCAGAGCCACTAAAAATGTTAACAACATACCTTACGGAGCTCAGCAGCCTTCGACTGCTTTTCCTCGCGAACCTTGGCATCCGACTTGCGCTTCTTCAGAAACGTCTCGGGCATGAGCACATTAGCAAGGTTTGGCACGGCACTGTCACGCATGTTAGTCACTTGTTCTGGCAAAACACACGCCATGCCATGCTCATGCTCCAGCGATCCGTTCGAGGCTCATTCGTGTTCTCGATTCACAAAAGGGACCGTGGCTGCACAATACAAAGGGCACACCGCATTTATAATTAACACATACCTCTTGACCATGGCGGCAACAGACATCTCGACGGTAAAAGAAGGCGTCGGTGCAACCGGTGGAAGGTTAGAGTAGAAAACTCTGGCCAGAGATCGTACCAGATCAGATCGAACCTGCTAACCACACAGATGCTATCACGTGTTGGAATGCAGTTCTGTAAAGCTGCACGTGATCCCGTGAGAGTCTCGGGTGTCTTACCATGTCACCGCCACGATCTTGCTCGGTGACCGGAGATGCTGGTAGCAGCCATGCACGTAGGGCAACATAGAGCATCAGCGATTCCTAGTCCCTATGAACATAGCGATACTGTTGGATGCGGTTCAGAGACATGGATTCTGTCTCCTTTCGTGTTTTTCCTACGGTTTCGTGAGGGCTGTACTATTTCTCTCGATCGGTGCGTACAGCCTTCTGTGCCACTGAGCCTATTGCACACCCGTTCGTTAAATGTACAAGGACAAGGTATTTGCAAAATGACGTGTGCAGGTCAGATGAAATAGCGATGCATAATAGGCACCAACAATGTGCGCTTAATTCCTCGAATCTCCTGCATACAGTGTGGCACGCGCGTACCTTGAGTGCGTGCGCATTGTGAATCGCTGCTGCCACACGTACAAGAGGACGACGTGGGAACAGTGACAGCATGTCGATGTTGTTTGCCAGTGATGATAATGGGCTCGGAGAAAACCCTTTGACTTCCTCTAACGCTGAGGTTTGGGGTGGTTCCGCCCCCTCCGATAACGTCTTGACCAAGACAAGCCTGACACAGAAACCCAGTATATTGGAGGAAGACATCGATGAGGAACACCCATGGGGTCCGCCACCAGAGTTGCCATCCGCGAAACAACAGGATCCTATCGAAAATGTATGGACGTCAGAACCATCTATCGCACAGGATCAGACCGATTTCCAAGACATGTCGGCATACGATACGGACGCGCATGCACCAACATCAAACGCCGTCCGACGCGACTTCGTGGAAACGAGTGATACCAATTTCGAGTCCTCCATTTTTAAACGTACACCGAAAGGTCATTCTGTGCCGAATGCAGCGAATGAGCCGTCTAGCAAAACGTCCGTATACCCCACAAGCTATTCACCATTTGCCAGGGTGGAAAGTCTGGCACCTCGCCCGACCATGACAGAGGACATTTACAGCGTTCCAGAGAACTTTTTAGAAGTAGAAGTGTTGAATCCCCGCACTCAGGGTCATGGTCGTAAGATGTACACGGACTACCAAGTGATTACGCGAACCAACATCCCCGCATTCAAGCTGCAGTCTTCGTCCGTCTGGCGGCGATATTCTGATTTTGATTATTTCCGTGAATTGCTGGAGCGTGAAACGACACGAATTAATATTCCGCCGCTACCAGGAAAAGTATTTACGAACCGTTTCTCCGACGAGGTGATTGAGCACCGCCGCGAGGGCCTTGAGCGTTTCCTTCAAATTGTGGCAGGTCATCCGCTGCTCCAGGTATGTCAACCACCCAAGCTAACGAGATGCACAGACCGGAAGCAAACATTTGGCAGCTTTTTTGCAAGACAGCCATTGGAAGCGACCATAAGTTACGTACTGTTCTTTGGTATGTATTCTAGGTAGAGTGTGGGCAGGGGTGGTAACCGACCATGGATCGGGGGAAGAAATTACATAAAAATAGTCGTACACATCGATCATTGCGTCTTGATGTCCTTGGTCGGTCGAGACACGCCTTGGGCCTCGAGCACTGGATCATCCTCTGCCTGTGGCTCGCGGAAACTGCTAAACAAACGATCGCAGGTGGTAAAGTATTGACCATAGTTACACGTGAAGTATAAGTGATGGAGCGTGTGATGAGCCGGTCCATTGATGTACTTCTCGAAGCCGGTGTTATTGATCATGTCCGAATCGTGGATCATGATGCTCCAAAGATTCACAAATCCAAAGAGACATAGGAATAGAAGCTTGTTCAGAGGGAAAATGCACGGGAAGATGTGGTACGGCAAACTCTGTGCATAACCATCCAGTGGATGGAACGCATGCGATGCGAAAGGCGTTGGCACGATCCACTTATGGTGAGGCTTGTGTACATACTTGTACAAAAGTGGGTGATGTTCGATGCGATGCACCCAGTAAATGCATGCATCAGTGAAGACAAGAAACAGGGGCACACTGAGAATCAAGTACCACAGGCCATATTCGTCCCAACGGTCATAAGCACGACTGTAACCGCGCACCTCCGCGACAAACCAAGGCACAGTCAGCAAATCGAGCCAAGGAAATGCACGCAAAGAGGACTGAATCTCGAGCTTCACTTGGTCCTTCAAGAATCGAGGGTGCTTTTTGAGTTCTTTATTGAAGAAAAAGTGGTACGAAAACACCGCGCATGAGAAGTACAACAATATAATGCCGATATACGTGATCACATAAAGAGACAAGAACTGACGAACGATATTGTCACGAGGAAGCCAAGACATGGCCTGTCCTGGTGCACCGCATTTGGCCACGAACTCGCTCTTGGATATGGTGGAGTTGAGCGCATTCATATGATGGGCGGCACAAGCAGAGGAGAAGCGCGAAGCAGGGAGCAGCTTGGCCCAGACGTGATCGAGCACATATTCATCGGCAATGCCAAGAACCAGATCCATGGTCGTGTGTGGCGCAACAACAAGATCTGATGGATGCCAAGTTATTAGCCGCTCGCGCCCTCAGGCGATTTTTCCCTCTCAAAAGTGGCGTGACTTGTCCCACGTGTGAATGCCTCCACTATGGTAAGCTAGGAACATAGGCGCACCACTCGCCCTGGTTGGACGACGTTGAAGACACGATACGACACCAATGCCAAACAAGAGTTTGGTTATGATCAAGCAGCGCATCTGGTTTGAGTATGCCATAAGTTACACGGGATATCATGGGTGCCACACTTGTGGACGGAGTGGGCACCGCATCATACAGGGTACGTAGTCCAGCCACGTGCAAACAGGTTTGTGCGAGGGCCTCTAGACCGCGTCCGTACGATCTTTGACTGGAGAGCGCGTGCACAAGTAGATGGTTGCTGATTTCACCATAATACATGAATCGAGATGGCTGCACGGCATTTGAGCCTGAGATGCTTTGGTATTCCATCGGGGCGCATATGCTTATATTCGTAATGCATACGTCGTGGTGATCTGCTCGCACTTGTATGCGGACCAGACCTACATCGCGTAATTCCACTTCAATGCTGCCAAGCGTGTCCGTCCAAAAGGCGAGGCGCGCACGAACACGGCGTGCCGGGAATGGAGAAGAGCCTTGACTGTCAGTAAGGATGCAAGAATCCTGCTTGCATCGCTCATTTATATACAACTGAAATTCATGCAGAAGGTCCTGCACTGCCATCGAGAGGGGCTGGTTCGGGCTGCGCTCCAGCACTCGGTCCACCCATGGAGTAGCAGCCTCAAAGGTGAGAGAATCGGGCACAGGAAGCAGTTGGGCACGCACGATTATATTATCTGCCTCTTTCATAGGCTTAAGTGTGTCGGGTATCTGGGATCTGGCGTCCAGCTGTCGCCGTTTTCGGCGTATACGAACGAGGATTTCACGCTCATCGTGCGGCGTTGGAGGAGAACGTTCAAGTCCTCGTTCCAGCATGCTAAGAGCATTCCGCTGATTTCCAGATACTCCGAGTGGCTCACTTAGCAGAGTCTTGACTTGTTCAGCTCTTACCAGCATGTGAGAAGCTTTCTGGATGAACGTGTGCAGTCCTTGCGTGGGTGAGAGACTTGGCTCCGCTGTGATGGCGGTCGCAAGGCCCTGGGCACTGGATGGATTCATGTGCAGCACACTTTCTACAGGCGCCAGCAGATCATGCAGTCCATAGAGCAAACCGTCATGCATCATAGGCCGGGGTGGCACTGGGCGACCTGATGCCAGGGGCGCATCGATCAGCGCAAGCGCCTGCTGGACACGAAGAAGTGCCGCCTCCCATTCAATCACATTCATAGCTTCCTGACTCTCACTTTTCTCATCTGTGTGCGTGGGAGCTTTGTCATCGTCGCCACCGTCATGGCTCATAGCAAGACATCCACGATACGCCCAACGCCCGCATCCTGCCCCTTGTGGACTCACGTGATGACGACAATTTTGGGGCTTGCATGCATGACGCGCACGAGCCTCGCTAGGGATTCGTGGCATACGACGCGTGAATGGGTATGACCAAATCGAAAGAAGAGCAGACTCGCGCAAACTGTAAGAAAATAGCGCAGTTATTGCTGGACAAAAAGAGTATGTCGTAGAAACTGACGAAAGCGTCTCGCGTGGTGGTAATGGCAGGGGCTGGCATTTCGACCGGTGCGGGAATCCCTGATTTTCGCTCCCCTGTCACAGGTTTGTACTCGCGCCTGGAGAAGTATAATTTGCCCTATCCAGAGGCGCTATTTGATATCAACTTTTTTCGAGAAGACCCAGTACCGTTCTATACGCTTTTCGAGGAGCTGTACCCAGATGGAACCAAGTATCGACCCACGCTGACCCATACCTTTTTTCGTCTTTTGGATAAAAAGCAAAAGCTTTTGCGTGTATTCACCCAAAATATCGATACGCTAGAGCATTTAGCTGGCCTGGATCACGATAAGATTGTCGAGGCACATGGGTCTTTTGCGCACGCACGTTGCGTCTCATGCCAAAAGACGGTGACGACCGATTGGTTAAGAGAAAAAGTCAAATCCGGACAGGTGGCGCGTTGTGAACAGCGCTCATGTTGTGTCAAAAAAGTTGTGCCGCCTATTAAGCCCGATATCACATGTACGTAAACGCTTGCTCAATATCAGTCTTTGGAGAGAATCTGCCTGAGCGCTTCTTTGAGCGTCTCTACGATCTTCGAAGGGCCGACCTCTTGCTTGTGATGGGAACATCGTTGAAGGTACAACCATTTGCTTCGTTGATTGACGAGGTGCCTTTGAACTGTCCGCGTGCTCTCTTGAATCTAGAACGCGTCGGAGAAAGTCGCCACGATCACATTTTTACACGCTTTGGCTCCGCTTATGGGGAAGGCTTTGATTTTGACAGTGAACGTACGCGCGACATGTTTTGTGGTGGTGCTGTTGATGACACGGTTCGACTCATCGCTCGCGAATGCGACTGGGAAGAAGAACTGGACGAGCTACATGCACAAATGCATCAAGATGTGGACCGTTTGCATCCCAAGCTACATGATAAGGCGCACTCCCCGCAGCCGAACAAGGTGTCAGTCGCAACTCGCCAGAATGAGTCCGCGGACGCCTTGGCCGATCAGTTGCAAGCCACTCACTTGCGTGATAAGGAAAAGTTGTAGATAAAATGGCCCTATATCTCCACACCCTGGCTTTCATGCCGCCTGAGGCTGATGAGATCGCCCGGTTGTGCTTGCAAACGTACGAGTCTCTACCACAAGGCGGTGCCAAGCCCCAGGTACGTTCTAACGGGCGGCATGAATGGACGGTCTTAGCCGGTGCTGTCGTGCACACAACTTCCACCAATCCCACCGTGGTGGCTCTCGCTACAGGCGCCAAATGTACACCATACGAGCGCCTCTCTCCACAGGGCGACGTGTTGCACGACTGCCACGCTGAAGTACTTGTCAGACGTGGTGTGCGGGCTTGGCTACTAGAGCGTCTTATCAAGGAAAAAACGTGCAGCGACTCAGTGATAGATCATCTTCCCCGTGTCTTTGTTGCTGTGGCATGGGATCTTGAAGTACCAGTGAGGTGGTCATTGGCGCCACATGTACGCCTCTCGTGGTACATTTCCATGCTACCATGTGGTGAAGCATCTTCTTCAGCTCTTCAGATTCGACATATCCTGGATGATGGTCACCTACGCGCCTCCGATACACATACGTCACGGGCCTTGTTACGCGGCCGCGATATGCCTTATGCGTCGTCTTCTGTATGTATTTTACGGAGCAAACCAGGAAGAGCAGATGCACCTCCGAGTATCAGCATGTCTTGCTCAGATAAATTCATGCTATGGAATGCAGTTGGAATACAAGGTGCTTTGTTGTCGCGCTGGCTCGAACCCATCTATATTGATCAAGTTGTTTTGAGCTGGAGTCCCTCTCTACACATGACACAGGCAGAAATTCAGGCATCATGCTCCTGGGCATTTGGCGAACGCATTCATCGTGCAAACCATTCACGCATCATGTGCACATCCATAACTTTCCCGTATACTCGCGAGTCTATGAAAGAGTATATTTCAACCACAACAGGTATACGCCCTTCGTCGCCTGACTGGATACATATCGAGCCTGTGCCCTGTGCTGCATCGCTGCTCTGGATTCGAGGTCGACCCGTGGAGAAATTACTCGGTGGCATAAAAATGGGCGCATCTCTCAAACGGAAAAATGGTCGGCCTCTGCCCATGTCGTCTTGCTCTTCTGTATGCAAACGTGCATGGTTTACACAATATCAGCGAGCATGCCAACTTCTTTCTCCCACGGTATCGCTCCACGAGTCATATTACGCCCAAAAACGCGCGTCACACGACACTTATACGGCTGCCTATGCAGCCAAAAAAGAAGCCTTATTCGGAGCACGACATGCAGAATCAATCCTCACTTGGTTCTTAGATACCCAGAAGGACGCGCATAGCTCCATCTCGCAGCCTCCTTTGGCTGCCCCATTGTCAGCATGGCTTCAAACGCCTCGAGCCCTCCAAGATTTTGTAGTGGAGGAAACGTAGGATGGACATTTTTTTGTGCCTATCGTGGTACGTTTCCTGCATCCATGACTCGGTATACGAAATTAGACGGGCGCCGCTCCGTTGCGTATGGTCCTAGTGACATGGACCATGAAGATGTAACTCCCGAGAAGCCAATAGAACTATGCGGACCTCAAGACATGCCTGATCCGAAGGCTCTCCTGAAACGTGCTAAGCTCTTACGACTCAAGGCCAAGAAAGCCAAGTCGGAGGCCGGTCGCGACAAGTTCCTGGCACAGGCTAAAGACGTGGAGCGACAAATTCCATTAGCCAACGGGGCTCGTGGCGTGCTTGGTAGGCGGAACGGCCGCGAACGCCAGCTTCGCGGTCCAAAGTCCAATCTAGGTATGTTGACACAGCTCACAACCAGACCCCGACCAACGATCTGCGTTTCGACGCATGAAACGTGCAGAAGAGCGCAAAAACAGCACTCGGTGTTTTGTGTGTCGTGAGCTCTCACACGCTGCGAAAGACTGCCCTCATGCCATTGGTGAGGGTGCCCAGGGCAAGGACACAGTGGGCTTATGTTTCCGGTGTGGCAGCACTGAGCACACACTATCCCAGTGCCGCCGGCCGCATACGGACGGTGAGCTCCCATTTGCCACTTGCTACATCTGTTCCAACAAAGGCCACCTGGCGTCCAAGTGCCCACAGAACCAAGGCCGAGGCGTATACCCAGATGGTGGTGAATGCAAGGTGTGTGGTTCAGTCGAGCACTTGGCAAAAGACTGTCCTAAGGACCCACGCCGCGTAACACATGCATCGACCGTCGAGGCGGGTGGCGTTGGCATCTTGGATGATGCCTCGCATGCGGGTGCAGATGACGACGAATTTCACCTTCTGGCTCAGCAACGTCGTCAGCGTCCATCACAAACACCCCCAAGACCGACGGGGAAGGTGGTTCGTTTCTAGGCTATTGTAACAAAGGGTATACATAACTAACCGAGGTACCGGTAAATGAGGTAAAATATAACCAGGGTTATTGTTGCGCCCACAAAGAACAGGATCGTATCTTGTGTACTCATGCGGTCGATGACACCGATCAGCTCACGGCTAAGACCCATTGTGTTCGCTGCATCCAGGAGGCGCTTGCGAGTCTGTTTGAAAATGCTTCGCTGCTCCACGAGATTGCCGAGCATGGAGCGACCTTGGGCAATAAAGGCATCCAATTGGTGCTCCGTGTTTTGGATGAAGCTGTGCTCACGCAGTGCATGAGATTCGCGCAGGCTGTAAGACAGCTCTTCTGGCATAGCTGGTGGCTGGTGCATACGATACGCGGCGAGTGGGTCGCTGGGTGCCATGGCCGGCATGGTCGTCGATGCGTAAGTGTTAGGGTATGGCTGGGCTGGCATCACGTACGGCGTGGTCATGGACGGTGGCGCATATGTCATCGACTGGTACGCGTATGAGGGTCCTGTTTGCAAGGCAGGTCCCGCCGGTGTGACATACGGCGGCTCCACGGCCCGAGACCTTGTTGTCACGCCTGACATATTTGGCGCCAGCGCCGATGTGGGTGCTGGTGCCGGACCTGTATGGACTCGCGCGAGCTCCTCACGAAATTGCTTTACTTCTGCATGGAAATTGGCCGCACGATGCAGCGCTTTTTCGCGCTTGGTGATCACGAGCTCTCGATTGGCCATGGACTCATAGTCCTCGATAGTTTTGACGAGGGCCGAAAGGGACGACGTGATTTGTGGACGCAATGTCGCCGAAGAGGCTGGATCGCTTGTACATGCATCGAGATCAGCCCGGATCGCGGCGCTTTGCCGACTTGCCAGGTTGTACAGCGAGTTCATCGGCCACGATAGACGGATCAACAAACACGCTGCGGCCTGAGGACAAGCTACGCGCGGCGTACATACCACGTGACTTTTATTGCTTGATCACCGGGCTTTGGTCTGTGAGCTTGCACGCAGGACACTGTACGTCTGTCAGGCACCATGTCCGATGGATCTTCGGCTGTGCCAGAGCCGGGCAACATGACTTCCATGGACTACTATGCGGACTCGTATGCCCATTTTGGTATTCACGAGGAAATGCTGAAGGATGAGGTGCGCACGCTCTCCTACCGCCAGGCCATTCAGAACAATCCTCACCTATTCAAGGGCAAAACTGTGCTGGACGTTGGCTGCGGCACCGGTATTTTGTGCATGTTTGCAGCCAAAGCAGGTGCGAAAAAAGTGATCGGTGTGGATATGAGTAATATTATCGACCAAGCGCGCGTCATCGTGAAGGCCAATGGCCTAGACAACATCATCTCGCTTGTCAAGGGCAAGCTCGAGGAGGTGGACCTAGGTCTTGGTCCGGACGGCAAGGTGGACATCATTGTCAGTGAGTGGATGGGCTACTTTCTGCTATACGAGAGTATGCTCGACACGGTCTTGCTTGCCCGTGACAAGTACCTGCGTCGAGACGGCATTATGATGCCAGACCACGCCACACTGTACCTCTCTGCGATCGAAGACCAGGAATACAAAGAAGAAAAGATCGACTTTTGGGACAATGTGTATGGCTTTGACTACTCGTGCATCAAAGAAATCGCGCTGCGTGAGCCGCTTGTCGATACCGTCGAGCTGCGCAGTGTGGTCTGTGATCCAGCGCCCCTAGTTGACCTCGATCTGATGACCGTAAAAAAAGAGGATCTCCAGTTCAAGGTGCCCTTCAAACTCCATGCTACCCGTAACGATTATGTGCATGCTTTCCTGGGCTGGTTCGACATTGGTTTTGAGGCATGCCACAAACCCGTGCGCTTCTCGACGGGGCCTCACTCTCGCTACACGCATTGGAAGCAGACCGTGTTTTACACGCCCGGCACACTCACGGTCGCCCAAGGTGATGTGATTCAAGGCACGCTGTCCTGCATGCCCAACGCGCGCAACAACCGCGACCTCGACATCTGCATCGCATACAAACTGGATGGTGCCAACCCCGTGGAAGACTCTATGGACTACAAGATGTACGTATTCTCGCATAAAAGGTATGGCTGACACTGTTGTACAGGTCTTAAGTACGAAAGAACATCACGTCACGTCACGAAGCGGCGCTAGCATGTGCATGAAAACTCATGTACATACGTCCATAGCATATACCTGCTTACTTGCGGTACCAAAGCACAGCCTGGCGTGACCGACGGATCTTGCGCTGCAACTGCAGGATACCGTACAGCAAGGCTTCGGCGCTTGGCGGACAGCCCGGTACGTAGAGGTCCACGGGCACAATGCGGTCGCAGCCACGGACGACGCTGTAGCTGTAGTGGTAGTAGCCACCTCCATTGGCACAGGAGCCCATCGAAATGACCCAACGAGGCTCGGGCATCTGATCGTACACCTTGCGCAGAGCAGGCGCCATTTTGTTAGTGAGCGTACCGGCCACAATCATAATATCACTCTGGCGCGGCGTCGCACGGAAAACAATACCAAGTCGGTCCTGGTCGTATCGAGGGCCAGACGCATGCATCATTTCTACGGCACAACACGCCAACCCAAACGTCATGGGCCAGGCCGAACTCTGACGCGCCCAGTTCACAATCTTGTCCAATGTAGAGAGAGTATATTCCACCGTGTTGCGTGGCGTCTCGAGACTCAGCTGGTTGCTACCAACCTGTGCCACCTGCCGCGAGGGAGCGGCCTCACGTCGTGCAGCCACAGACTGATGCAGCGATCGGGACGCAGCAGCGCGCGCAAAGCACGACACACCTGTAAGCGTGTTAGCATATCCGCCCAGCCAGTGTAGTCGACGTACCGAACGGAGCCGACAGCACGGTCCTTGCAGGGGCTGTGAGCATTATCATTGCCGCGGTGACGCAGATGGGAAAAAGGCTTTGAATGAGGACCTGGGCTTTTGCTTGGGCCGGTCTAATGCACTTTATGTGATTGGTCGTGACGGGACAGCTTTCCTATATACCACGTGGGTCTATATGGTGGAGAGGCAGTGTAGTCGGATGCAACACGCTCTCTAGCCCCGACGATAGAGCATCCAACCAAGTGCCTAAGTCCTCGACCGTTCGGACCATTTCTGCCTGCAAGTCTTGGCGGTTGATCAGCGCTCTGTAGTCTAACGTGCGCAAAGGTGGTCCTTCGAACGATGCGACAGATATGACTGGCGCTTGGAACACATCATTCGGAGATGTAGTATGTTGCGTGCCTGGGGAATCGGGCGTCGTGGGTATCGTCCAGGGTGTTGACAGATCGTCTTCAGATGCCTTTGTAGACAAATCGCGCTCATGATTCATGGATGCATTAGCAAAGTGCTGATCAGATCGCATTTTGGTCGCCATCATAGTTGGATCCGACCCACCATGCTGACTACGATGATGAGCCCCTGTTGGCGACATGATAGACGTCATTGATGCCGAGGATGTGAGTGCGGTCACCGCACTTTGATCCCCAGCCTCTGACACTCCATCCACTTCGATGTCTTTGTGCTTCGATGTCGCAGAGCGCACTGACCGGCTTGTTCCTGACCGACTGCGTGTCTCTCCAAGCCCGCTGCTTCCACGACTGCGCGGGCCATGCGATCCGCTATGCGTCCGGAGACCTGCATACGGCTCTTCCAAGAACAGCAGCGGATTATTGTGCCCCTCATCTATGCTGTGTTTTCCATTCGGGGTCTCCCGCACCAGAGTCGATGGCGATGACATCAGACGAAGGGTTCGTACTGGTGCTTGCCGCATCGTCCTATTGGGTATGTGCCCGACGCGTCGAAGAACAGGGGACGTAGGCGTAGACTCGACGAAATCTTCTTGTCGCAAAGAAGGAAGGGACGTGCTAGAGCGTGATTCTCGCAGTGGTGGCGATGGACAGATGGACGAAGACGACGTCGCATGGGGCAAATCTGTCGGTGGTGGCACCTCGTCGCTGTTCGTCTCCATCTTAGCATCGTCCATCGCATCCGCGGAAACATGCGATGCAGGTGCCTTGGATTTGGATGTCTCGGCAGCTCGGCTGCCTAGTCCGAATCGAAAAGGAACACTGCCCGTGCCTGAGAATCCTGCAGGAGCCGGGCGGGTATTTGTGCGTGAACTTGGTGTGATCAGCGGCTTATGTATCATCGCATGGACATTCTTGGGCGTGCTGGTAACAGCACGTGTGTGTGCAGCATTCTCCTCCGTTTCCTGGTCAAAGAGCTTTTTCAGGGGGTGATCTACTGGTGTACTGCTGGGCGCTTCGGCTTCTTGCGTCGAGGGGGTTGAATCCAACGGTGTCTCTTCAAACTGCCACTCTGGTTGAGGGGTTTCCTCTGCCCTGATGGACTGTACCGGAGGTAAGAGACTTGTGCGTGTACCACCGGCCTGTGTCCACTTGTGGTACATGACCAAAAGCTCTGTGAGAATACTCACTGGTATTTTGGCATGGGTCTTGATCCATCGCATTCGTGCGAGCTCGTCTGCTGGTATCCGATCGCTGGGTTCCTCGTCCAGACACACGGCAACAAATTCCTGCAGGAGCGGAGAATACCCGGCTTGATCAGGCAAACGCGGCGGCTGGTTCTTGGGTATAAGCGAAATAGCCTGTAGCTGATCGTGCTGTGAATATGGAGGGTTGCCCGTCACCATTTCATACACCGTGATGCCCAGACTCCATATATCTGCTTTGTAGTCGTAGGTTTTGCCTTCTGAAATCACTTCGGGCGCCATCCAGTACGGCGTGCCGATAAATGTCGAGCGCTTTCCACGAGCACTGCCCTGAACAAATGACGCAGCTACGCCAAAGTCGCATAACATGACTTGGCCGGTGCGGGTCACCAATAAGTTGGCCGCCTTGAGATCTCGATGGATGATACCTAGCGAATGGATATAATTGAGTGCCACGAGAACCTCGCGCGTTATCACCGCGGCAAAGCGCTCGGCGATCGGTCCGGTTTTCATTAATGTTCGAACACTGCCTCCTTCGTAATAGTCCATCGCGATACACAGTGTTGGTCCATTGAGCCAACAGCCCCAGTAGCGCACGATGTTCTTGGGCCGCGCGTTGCGGATCTGACTTAGCAGAGCGACCTCGTGCCATATTTCCGATACATCAAAGTCTGGCGTGTCCAGATCAATCACTTTCAGTGCCACAACGCGGTTGGTCGGAACATGCATGCCACGGTACACAGCACCGTACGAACCACGTCCTATCATTTCAAAGCGACGGAACTGAGCATCGACAGACGAGACCTGCTGATGTGGGCCCGAGCGATCATTTGTCTCGAGGTCATGTCGGTCCTGATACTTTCGAGGCGTTCTTCTCGAATCTGAAGCATCGTGTGCAGCGTTGGTGTCAGGCACGGCGGCAGGTGCGAGAATGGGTGCTGAAGTCAAAGACGCAGAGGTAGCAGAGGTAGATGAACGAGTCGAAGATTCCGACTCAGCGTGTTGCGTACGTGCATGCTGCCGGTTTCGAAAGCGGGTGAGTCGGGACAATGTTCCGGCGACGCGATTTGCTGCGGAGCTGAGCGATTTACTAGGGGTTTGCGACGCGGACCGAATCGAGTCCATGGACTCACTGCTGGGAATGCCACGCTGTGGTGTCCATGCAGCCGTGCGGCCTGTTTCACTCGAGCGCAAGGGTGTGGTGATGGCATCCTTCTTGGGTGCCTCGGATATAGGTGTGATGGGCTCCGTTGGTGTACGAATCGGATTCAAGGCATGGGGAGTTGACGGCAACACAGCCGCGCTTAGCTCGGGAAAAGACTGCGTAGGATCATCCTTACCATACGAAACATGATGTGACTGTGTTGCGTGGTCATCATAGCGGAGAAGCTCCGTCATGCTGAAAGAGCCAGGCATGGTGGACTTGGATGCGGCAGGCGATGCAAGGTGCGTCACAGAAGCGGAATGCGGTATAGAGCCAGGGTCATAAGACATGCTTGAAGCCTCGTACGTATACGGCAGTGGCGCAGAGATGGCAGGCGCAGCTGTCGACAGAGACGACGACGATGCGGCGGTTACCGCCACACGCTCATCCACGGACGTATGATCCCTGCCATGACGGTGCGCCATGGACCGGTCCATGTCTTGGACTGCCGAGCGATAATGATGATCGGCTTGCCATGACATGCTGCTGGTGGACACGGTAAGCTCTGCACCACTGGCTATGGTACTGAACCAACCAAATTGGATGCGAGGCGGCGGGGCCAACGGACTGGCAGAATTTCGCAGCCATGTCGCGCGCTTGCGTAAGCGACTTGAGGTGGGGAACCTGTTCAGGCCGCCCATCTGAGGCCGGTGGAGGATGTCCATGATGAACCAGCACGTTACCCTATATCCATTACCACTAGTTCTCATCAGCTAGGTACGAGGTGAGGTTGTACAGCAGCTGCTTCTGCTCTTCGATCGGCAGTTGCGTGATAATCATCTGCATGATCATCTGTACACTAATGCGGGACTCACGAATGAGCGAAGAGTAATAAACGTAGCTGAAGAGACCCATGAGGAACTGGCAGTCGAATCGGTCGGTCAGACCGCCGTGTCCTGGAATACTGTGACCAAAGTCTTTGATCTTGAATGCACGCTTGAAACCACTGGCAAAGAAGCCACCGAATGGCGCAACCAGACTGGCGAAGGCTGCCATGACCACGGCGTGCCACTGGAATGGTGTCCATGAGACGGTGGTGATAGGCCGGCCCATCACCGCCGTCAGCCCATGTGCTAACGTGGCAGGCAGGGGTGTCTTGTGCAACGAAAACACAGGGTTCACGTTGCAGCGCGGCGGGTGGAAGGCGCTCATGCCAAGACTCACGGCCGGGCAGACCATGTAGTCAAATCGTTGGAAGAAGCCTGCCCAGAACCAAGCGAATACGAGCGTGATAAGCAAAGCGCCCACGAAACCCTCGACCGTCTTTTTCGGGCTCAGACTAATCAGGGGCGTCCGGCCAAAGATCATACCGCAGATGTAGGCAAACACATCGTTGCAGATCACCAGGCTGGCAGGGACCCAGAACCAAATGATACCTTCCAAAATATTGTCCACCAAGAAATGACTCGACAACACAATAAGCATGAGCGACATGTGCACCCAACAGAACAGGGCAAACTGGTGCTTTAGGTTCTTGCGCTTCAAATTCGAGACGAATGCCATGAACCCAAAAATGTACAACATAAAGGATATGAAGCGATGGTGCGGCGCAAAGCGCAGAAAGAATGAGTCCACCATGATAATGTGCTTGAAGTAGTACACAAGCGACTCACCGTACAGGAAGAAATTGCACACGGCAAAAAAGTACCAGCTCAGCGTCTTATTCCAAAGCTCCTCGCGGCTTGATTCGCGCTGTGACATCCTGTCCTCTTCCTCTTCTGCCTCATTTTGGGATTGAGGCGACAACAGTGTGCGACCAGGTACATTAAATAGAGCCGTGACTTCTCGGTAGACAAGTGTCTCCAGCACGAGCACCAGCAGAATCATATAGGAGGGGCCCATGGCCAAATTAAATGTGAAGCCAGCAATCATTAAAAGTGAGAATATGACACGCTCTTGGACTTTTTTCCAAAATACAGGAGGCTGAGATGCTGTTGTTTGCGTCGTAGCTCCGGCCGTACTCGTTGCCGCCTTGGCATGCGTCGGTGCAGCTGGCGTGCGTTGCCGGAGCGAGCTTGTCTTTGATTTGGGGGCTGGATCCGAGCTCAGCTTGGGAGATGGCTGCGATGCGTTAGATGACACCAGTTGGCTCCGAGACACCTTGCTCTTCGCCCTCGTTTTCGAGCGTGTCATCATCGGCGACAAATTTTTTAAACTTTTCTGGTCTTCCTCTAAATCCAAATGATCAACACCCAGTACGTCAAAGCTATTGGCTGACTTGGAGGGGGTGCGAAGCGGCGTACCCGACCTGGTCGGCATAGCGACGACAATATGGGTGGAGAACCGAGACAGATAGGGGCCCAAGTGCCGCGCACGCAGGGCGATGCTCTCACGTGACAACTACGAACGCACAGACTACACACGCGTTGATGCGGCGGATGGCATCCAACTCAGGGCGATCAAAGCCAGGGCGTTGACGGCTGCGACGACGACGAAGAAGATGCCGGGATTGGTGGACACCGTCTTTGCATAGATTTCGTTTCGGACACACAGTCCCACAAGCAAGCATGGTAAAAGCAAGGTGGAAGAGATGATCAAGTAACTGTCGGCGCCGCTGGGCAAGACGCGTTTGGTTGTCGAGGTGTCCCTTGTAGAACTCGGTAGTGAGAAGCGGTTTTCGTGTTCCACGATGCAGTCACATATAGTACATGCTGCGCTGCGAAGCAGAAACTGTGCACCGCTTCCGAGAGCCAAGGTGACGGTGCCGACGATGACAAGCCACTCTTTCGTGCAGGTGACACCCGCAAAGATTGTGAGCCATGCGACCATATTAAAAAGAAACGAGATGCGCGATGCATTCAAGTCAATTTGTGCGCGCCATAGGCACACGAGCTCACGCTGCTCTGGCGTTATCTGAGCCATGTTCATATCATATTCGCGTGGCACAGCTGAAGATCGACCCTGGCCTGGTTCGCAAAGGACCAGGCGCTTGGCTGCATCCAGGCATGCATCGATCTGCTTGGGCGTTAAGTCGGAGATACGTTCAGGTTTGCGACTGAGCGAAGCCATGCTTTGAAGCACATGCGGCAAGGCGAGCACCATGTTGGCAAATCGAACCGTGTTGAGTGTGGTAAGAGCCAGAGACACACTATCGCGACCCCAGTGGAAGACGAAGCCCATGACATACATGAGCACGATAGGGCCCTCCTGACTCAATGCCACACACATATTTGCGAATGTAAATTGCAAGACACGCGTATCATACGACCAGCGGGAGCGTCGAATAGGGACCAGACGCTGGAATGCGCCGAGGGATGCGCCCCACTCTGTCGTTGGGCCCATCGATACATCGCTGTATCTCCTTGAGTCAGCGCGGCTTGCCTTCGTCGTGGATGCCACACTGGTAAAGTTAAAGACGAACAAGATCCAAATCAAGGCCACCCAAGTAAAGACAAAAGCAAGCCAGTACGGCGCATTGTTGAACAGCAGACGCGTTCCAGATACGATCGTGTTGTTCTGGCACTCTTTGTAGCCGATGCATGCGTTGCTTGCATGGGGGAACATCCAGGTGGACATGGATCCCAGCAAGGGCCCCATACTCGCCCCGAGCAGCAAAGCTACCTCCGTCAAGCGGAACAATTGTGAGCGCATTTCCGGACTCTTTGTGTCCGTGATAAAAGAATCGACGGTGAGAATGACCAGCTCGTTGGTCCCACTGAGTCCTCCAAGGATGGCACAAGCCCAATACACTCCTAACATCTGTGCGGGGTTCAGCGAGCGAACGTCTGGTGGCGCGAGAATGGGATATTGATACAAGGGAAGAATGAGAAATGGAATACGTGCCACTAGGAGCCCAAAAATGCCCTGCGCAGCGAGGCGCTTCCGTTGCTGAGCCTCAAAGAGGCGTCCGTATACCAGCATGCCAAAAAAGTTGGCCAGGACGACGGTGAATGTGACATACGTTGCCAACGTGCTGAAATGTTGCTCCACCTCCGGACGCATGCAGCTTTCACTATCATACGGAATAGGGGGTATCTGATCTGGGTGCAGGTGGTAATAATGAGCACAGCTGAGGGAGCGAATCGCATCGATCTCCGCAGGGATTTGCACGGCTTGGATCAAGCCCAGAAGACAAGGAATAAAAAGCAGTCCCAGCATGCTCGCGTTGGCGGAACACCATGTACGAGCGCCATCCACACACCCGCGGGTTCGCGTACTGCGCTGCCCCTCTAGCAAAGGGCTGTGCTCGTTGTGCCGCATGGCAGGGTGTGGGACCAACGCGTAAGAGGAGGCGGCACCTCCACAGGAGGTCGACGTGGGGGGTGGGGACTGTGGTAGGCTACCTATTACAAAGCCAATTGGGCGAGGGCCATGTTGGTGGCTTCGTCCAGCATGTGGGTGGAGGAGGACGATTCGTGCTGGAGGGACGTGAGGAGGTGGGATATGAACGAGGGTGAGTTCGGAAGCGGTAGCACGGCATCGAAGACGCTACCAGCCACGTCAATGTGGGTGTGGCCGGAGATGATGGCCACGATGGGGGTGTGAGCATTCATGTTGCGTGTGGACTTGATCATCCGGGCGCCGTCCTGCACATCGATGCCATGCATTCCAAGCCGGATGAAGATGGCATCATAGAGCGTATCTCCCATCGCGAGCTGCACGAGATCTGCTCCGTCCGTGGCCATGGTAGTCTGTGCACCGATGCTGTGCAGCATGGTCTGGAGCACTTGGCGGGAGACGGGATTCACGTCGGCGAGCAGGATGTGGCGCTGTACGGATTTCATGGCGTCAGAATGCGATGACATGGCGGAAGATACACGCACACGCGAGCGTTCTGACCACGATCGCTGTGGCTTCGCGGACGGGGGTGTTGTAGGCAGCTGGTGAGAACTGCCGGACGAAATGCTCGCGCCTGGTGACGACGGCGAGCCGTGGGCGCATTCCATCCTGATCCGGCGGAGCATGTCGTCGTTGGCCTGCTTGAGCACGGGAAGGTTCTTGTAGCTAAAGGCGCCAAATTCGTTCGGTGTACCAGAGCCACTAGAGACGGACTCGCCGCTCACCGCACTCGGATCGGTAGAGACGGAGCTCCGGGCGTGATCATCGTGCCACAACTGCGGCACGGCGCCGCGAGCGTCGAAGTAGTCCGTGGATGCCATGTCGGTGAGCTGCGGCACGAAGGGACCGTCGGAGTCTGTCAGATGCGCCCAATCGATGCCGTGGAAGTAGGGGTGCGTCTTGATCTCTTCTACGCCGTTCGCTCCGAGACGTTGCTTTCGGTCCATGCACATGAGGCGATTCATCAGGTCATAGGCCTCTGGGGCGATAGGAATATCCGAGTCCCACGCGATCTGACGTGAGAGAATGCGGTCAAATACATCAGCCGGGGTATCAGCGTGGAAGGGCGGGTAGCCATGCAAGAACTCGAAGAGAATCACCCCGACGGCCCACCAGTCCACGCCAAAGTCGTCCATGCCCACGCCGAGGATACTTTCTGGGGCCAGGTAGTCGGGTGTGCCGACGATGCGTCCGTTGGAGTCGCCCTGGGACATGCTGCGGAAGAACTGTTCCGTCTGCGGAGGTGAGTCGGACATGGGTGATATGCCGAGCGCCGCGTCCGGCACATGAGCGAAAGGCACGGGCGACGAGAGTCGTGCGCTCCCCGGGCGTGAGGCGGCCCAGGTCGAGGGCAGGTCACCTGCGGAGGACGGGGTGTGTGATGTGGGCCGATGGCGGCCGAGTAAGCCGAGTTTGGACAAGCCAAAGTCGGTGAGTTTCAAGTGGCCGTGGTGATCAATCAGCAAGTTGTCTGGCTTCATATCGCGGTGGACGACGCCGGTGCTGTGCAGGTAGTCGAGCCCCTGCACCATTTCTGCGAGGTACTGTTGCGCCCACTCGTCGGGCAGCGCTCCGAGTGTCTTGACAAGCGACGCACAGTCGCCTCCGGGGAGGTACTCCATGACCAGATACAAGTACTCTGGGCTTTGGAATGTGAAAAACAGCTTGACCACAAAGGGCGACTGTGTCCGGTTCATCAAGATCATGCGCTCCGCACGCACATTCGTGATTTGGTTCTTGGCAATCATGTCTGCCTTTTTGAGAATCTTGATCGCGAAGATGTCGCCGGTCGTCCGTTTCTTGGCGAGAAATACGGAGCCATACGCTCCCTTGCTGATCGGCTTGAGCAGCTCAAAGTCGCGGATCGAAGTAGCTGTGGCGCGAGTCTGTGCAGGCGGCAGGACGTGTGGGGAGCTTGGGACGAAGCTTCCGACGCTCGTGCCGAAACGTGGGCTCTTGCTATCGTTCGACGTGGAGACGTAGGGCGAGAGCGGTGGCGTCGACAGCAGCTCTGAATTTGACGGCAACGTGGAGCGCGGTATGGCCATCGGCGCATGCTGCGCACCGGACCAAGCATCGTCGTCGGACGCATCGTCGATGGGGTCGAGCAGAAGATGATTGACGCCTGCGAGTGTGTCTTCCATTTCGTCGGGGGCTGTGTCGACAATGACCGGTGGATGTGCGGGCTCGTCGTGGATGTGCAGGGTCGTATTCGCTGCCTCGTCGTGGTCGTCCTGCATCAGAGAGGCCACAAAGTCTTCGCTTTCTTGCCGCACTGTCTCGACATACACCATCGTATTGCACATGCGGTTCACCGCATGGATCTTGGTCCGAATGGCCTCGGATACGTCCTCGTACAACAGAAGCAGGGCCGTGTCGGTCGTGTCGCGGTCCCACGACCACGTCTTGAGCGACAGGACATGGCCGTTGCTGCGTGGTGACAAGAGGCGCATGCCCTCGGTGAGCATCGCATCGTCCGGCAGGTGCGGCTTGGAAATGGACATGGCTTGGTTCAGGCCGTCTAGCATCGCATCCAGCATCGGCGCGGCCGCCTCGGCATCCAGTTGCACTTCGTGATCGCGGTACACGGCCGCGACCGCGCCTTGCGATAAGGTCGTGCGCACGGCTGAGGCCGCTTCGATCAGGGCCCACAGCGTCTCGTTGCACGTGTCCAACGATAATTCGAGGCGGTGGAGCTCATGGCACATTTCTGAGTGCTTCGCAAAGAACCAGGCAGGCACGTCGCTCTCGCAAATGCGGCACAAGACGAGGTCCGTCGGGACAGCCTCCATGTCGGACGACATGCCGCCGATCGCTCCGCCCTGACGCATTTCGCCCGTGGACGGCTCGTGCTTCTGCCGCGCATGTAGGACCCACATCGTGTGCGATGGGATCGGCGTGCCGTGATGATGCACCATCATGCCCTGCGCGGTCATCGGCAGCGGGTCGTCCGCCGACGGCGTGCCGGCGACAGCGATATCGAGAGCCACTTCGACCGTGTGTCCCGGGCTCTCTAGGAGCTGCCGCGTCGCTCGTTCTAGCAGCGCTGCATTGCCCGAGGCGAGCACGCTCGACACGGGCTCTCCGTACGTGCTTGCCGGCTCTGTCCCGACGATGCGCTGCCATACGGTGCTGACGAACTCGATGCGCAGGTCCAGCGAGAGCTCGAGGAGGATCGACGACGGCATGGGTGCTTCCGATGACGCAGGACTCGGCGATCTGGCCGTCTTGTTCTCGTTCACAGGCTGGCTGTGCGGCCGCATCTCATCCTCACTCCAGAAGCGGTGCTCGGCGCTCCACCATCCCAGCACGCGACTGAGCCCCGCGAGGGTGAGCAGCAGCTCGACGTACCAGCCGCGTCCAGGCCAGAGCGGGTGCGCGTCCCATATCGCGCCGAGGGACTGCACGCTCGTCACGGCACTGACGCACAGCTGAGGGCGGTCGAGCAGGGCGTGGGGCTTGGTGGATCGAATGTCAGCGGCAATCGAGGCCAGGCGCTCGATCGGCGAGAGCGGCATCGGCCCGTCCACGGGCAAGACGACGCTCGTGGTATCTGGATCCACGGGATCCAGCAGGTCGTCGGACAAGCGCAGCAGACCGGCGAGGGTTTTGTCGAGCTCCGCATCGCACAGTGCCTTGGCCCGCACGAGCTCGTCCCACAGCCATTCTCGCTGCGTCGCGGACGCATCGTCGACCGACGCCTTGGGCCTGGGTCGCTTGGATCGCGTCGTGACCTTTTCCGACACCACGCGAGGCTTCGAGCGCGGCGCCATGTCGCGCTTGGACGCAGGCCGATCGTTCGCACGCCGCAAGGCGCGCAGCTCGGGCAGGGAGCATGTCACGCGGATGCCATCGCTCAGACGCGCGTACTGGGCCGACGACGTATGCAGCTGGGCCAGCGATTGTCGGACGGCGTCGCAGTGCGCACCTGCACGTTGGCCGCCGTGCGTCGACGCATGGCGGTGCCAGGCATCGTCCCATCCCTGAGGCTGGCGGTGCCAGCGCCGCATCTTGGTCTCTCGCGACACGCACAGGATCCGCGCATCCAGCAGAGCGTCGGCATGTTCGGGCGGCGGCGCAGATGCATGCCAGCTAGTATGCCCTGGCAAGGCCAGCGCCAGTCCCAGGATCGTAGGTCGGCTCATGCCGTCGGCGTCGACAGGCGACGACAGGGGCGACGACATTTCGGGGGCGTCGCGTGCTTGGGACGGCGGCCGGATCACAGGGTCATTCGCCATAGCGACGGAGCGAGGCATGCGCTGCAGTCGGATCGTGTCGCGTCCGATGTGAGGACTCGTCGCCAGTGGACTGGGCATGGCATCCAACGGGGGCGTCGTCGGTGCCGCGTGGACCTGAGCGAGCGATATGCTGCGTCTCGTAGCCGGCGCGGAGGCGAGAGAAGGCGTATCATGCTGGATCGCGGCAATCAAACCTGGATCTATGCCCTCCGGTCCACCGACCGGCGAGCCACACAATAGCGTATCACGCGGCACGGCATACGCTGAGTGAGCGCGGCGATGCAGCGCATGCTTCGGTAGGAGGAAGGGCGACTTGGTCTCAGGCGGGCCCGTGGATCGAGGCGGCCCTCGGCTCGGCGGCACTTGCGACGCGGCGCCCAAGACGGCATGTCGTCGCGTCCAGTCGGACGACGCACGCCACGAGGAGCCCGACGACGACGGCGAGGTGGTATCCTCGTCCTCAGGCAGCATGGGAGCCAGCGCAAGCGGGCTTGAGAACGACGGTATCGTACGGAATGGGCGCGATGAGAACGCCATGGGCGAGCCATGCACCCCCGTGGTCCTGGGTCGAGGACCGCGCGAGTGCCATGGCGCGCGGTGCGATGCACCACGCCCTTGTGACACGGGCCGCGCGGAGCTGGCACGGTGGCGCGACGCTAGAGGCTGGCGTGCGGACGAGGAGTGGGACGCAGATCTCGGCGGCCATGGCTCGTCCGTCTCCGACCCGGACGTGGTCGGCGTGTCAGGATCCAGCTCCAACAGGCCCGTGGGCGTCGCTCGATCATCCTGCGCGATCCTCGACAGATCCGTGCCGAATACATCCAGCGGCGGCGGCTGTGGCGTATCGATGCGCCCCGGCCCTCGTCGCGAGGGGCCATGGGTGGCGGTGCGTGGGTAGGTCGAATCGCTCAGCGCGCTTTCCACGGACACGTCTCGACGCTTCTTCGCATGTGCATGCGTCGGTGGCAGCGACGACATGCCCCATCCCAACGACCGTCGTCGTGGATTGGTGCTGCGCTGGTCCATGCCAGACGGTGAGCGCTTCGTGTCGACACGGTGCCGAGGCAAAATGCGCCGTACGACCGCGACGGAGGCCGTGCCTGCCGATCGGGCCGATCGGGCTTGCCACCATCGACCAACGTGCCGGGGGTATCTATGGGGGGCGTCTATGGGGCGGAGCGACGTGTGCTCGGACGCAGCACAGGCATGCCAAGGCGGAGAGAGAGAGGCAGAGCAGCCATACAAAGACAGCACGCATCGACGTCTCGTACGCCGACACCGCCCAAGTGCGTGACGCGCCCGTGAGCGTCGCAAGCGTGCCGATGTCGGCGCGCATGTCATGGACGAGATGCGCAGGCAGCGGAGTGCGGCGCAGATACCAGGCCAAAGAGCGCTGGAAGAGCGAGTGCGTACATGATACGCCCAGGATCGAGCCCACAGCGCGGAAGAGGTACGTCACACCCGACGCCGGCGCTACCTCCATCGGGTCCACGGACAAGACCAGCGCGACAAGTGTGACGGTGAGCGTGCTGCCAAAGCCCGCACCGACCCACGGCATCGTCAGCCAGTAGGCCCATGCGGGTGTCGCTCGACGGCTCCAGAAGCACATGCTCAGCGCGCCCAGCACGGTCAGCAGTCCACTGAGCAGCACCATAGCACGATACGAACCCGTGCGACTCACGAGCCTGCCACTGACCAACGAGCACACGGACGCAGCGAGGACATTCGGCACCAAATACGCGCCCGCTTGCACCGTGCTCGTGCCCTGCACCGCGAGAAAGTACAGCGGCACATGGTACAATACGCCGAACTGACACAGACTGACGAGACCACACGCCAGCGACACGCACGCAGGCATGCGGCGCGCCAAGATCTGCGTCGGCATCAGCGGCTCCGCCGCCACACGCGTCTCCAGCCACACAAACACGCCGGCGCCTATCACGGCCCCGGCCAGCCATAGATAGACCAGCACCCGCGACCCGTCCGCATCGCCGCATGCTAGCGCCGCCACCAGCGCCGCCACAGCGCACAACAGCGCCAGTGTGCCGCCCATATCGATGCGCAAGACTTTTTCGCGCACAGGACCCGGTTCCGACGGGATACGCACCTTGGCAAAGACAAAGAGCAAGTGAGCTGCACACAGCGGCACTTGCAGCAGGAAGGCCCAGCGCCAGCCCCACTGCGCATCCACTACAACGCCACCCAAGGGACCCCCCAGCGCGGCGCCGATAGCGAAAATGACATTCCCCAGCCCCTGCCATGTCGCGCGTGCCTGGACCCTCGTCATGTCTGACACGACCATGGTGGCCAAGGACGTGAGCCCACTACCACCCAGGCCTGCCGTGGCTCGGGCGATACAAAGCTGCACAAAGGTACGCGACAGCCCACAAGACAACGTTCCCACGAAAAAGACGGACGAGGCAAAGAGCGTCATGGCCCTTCGCCCGAACGCGTCAGATAAGCGGCCATACAGCGGTTGACACGCCATTTGCGTCAGCATGTACGACGTGCCGAGCCACGCAACTGTGTTGGATACCGCAAACTCGGAGCCCACTTGACTCATCACCGTCGCGACCATGGTCGTATCGAGAGCCGCCAGAAACGTCCCGATCCACATCGTACTCATGACCGAGACCCTGTCCAGCAGCGAGTACGTGCTCGGCGCCGCCGTAGGAGGGGGAACACTGTCGTCCGTCGGCATGAACAGCGACGCACTCGGATCTCCCCCGTGCGTGGCTCCGGACATGGCGCTAAAGGCACTTTCTTGCGCCAGCAGCGCTTCATCGTTCTCAGCATGCTCATGCAGAGGGGCCGCCGCGACCAGTGGCGTACGTTTCGTCCTGCCCGCTGCCATGCCGACGGGACGCAAGAGCGGTGCAAAGGCCACGTCGGTGCAGAGCCACGCATTTTTCCCCACGGCCCAATCGGGGTCCAATCACGTCTACGTCCGTGCCACGCACCCGCCCACCCCGCTGCCACTACTCCACCCGCGGCACGCCCGACAGGAGATGCCTTATAATACATGTCTACATTCACACATCGTCATCCATATTCACGGGGATTTCGACTTTTTGACCCGGCTCAAACGCCGGCATGCCCAGGAAGGGGCATGAACTGCAGCGGAATGCATCGCCCAGGAAGCAACTGCCACAGCTACTTGTAGCACCACGCGTATCAACCTGGATGCGCTTGACGCGGCGCTCCGTGCCATCCGCACCCACGACCGTCTCGGTGACTTCCTTGCGAGTCGTGCCAGGCGCATTCACCTCATTCGGATCAAGTTGCACGACCGTAGCTCCGCGCTCTTCTTCTTCTTCCAGCTCGCGAAGACCACAGGTGCATCCTTTGCACGCGCGCTTTCGGCGCGTGCGAGGCACAGACAAGTCGACCGTGCAGTCGGCTCGCTTCGGACCACTGGCCATCATACGTGCGTGCTCCTGCAATTGGGCGTCCGTGTCCATCGAGGTTTCTGGATGCGTTGCCCACAAAGACGCTTTTTCCTGCATACGCGAAGTGTCCCCTTTCGGCTTGCGACGCAGCGGCACGGCGCCGGCCGCGTTGCCAGCCGGCGATGGCGCGTGGGACACGGCAGCCGCGGCAGGTCGAGAAGCCTCGATCGAGGCATCGGCATGCATCCGAATATCGGCAAAGCCCGAGATCGTCAACTCCGTCTGAACCTGGGCCCCTGCATCACTGCCAGTGGCAGGTGCTCCTGCATCGACAAGCGTGAGGCTGAGCTTGGCACCAGGCACAAGCGATTCGTACAGCTTGGCCAAGAGCGTGGACCACGCAGTGTCCTGCGCTGGCACCATCACATAGACTGCGTCAAACGACGCGGGAGGTGGCGTATAGGCGAGATCCGTGATGCGATCCACCATATGGGTCTCCAAGACGGTGCCTTCTGCCTGATACTTTTTGATGGCTTCTTGATACGCGCCAGATTTAGCCGCCTCCAGTGAGCCCACCAGGAGAAGCCTTTGTGGCGTCGATTGCACCTTCTCCATCGCGCTGTCAGTAGGGCCAAGAGGCTTGCTCGTTAAAGCGCAAAAAAGTCGGCCAGGCTGTTGCCACCCAAGGCCCCCTAGCGAGAAAAAACGTGATCCCAACAGCGGCGCCTATTGGGCCCTCCCATGTCGCGCCTGCCAAAATTTCCACCGCCGCTGATGACTCCTTCCGTTATTAGTCAGCTGTTGGGTCGCGAGACACACCGCACCGAAGGAGCCACCGGTCCTCTTGGCTGACGCGGGCGTCGTATCGCAGCCGCAGAATTGCGCCATGTCGCTCGTGGCAGCTTACGAGTCAGATTCGGATGAGGAAATCGCTCCTAGCAACGCTTCAAATGCACATCATGACGCTCCGCCCTCGGGCCTCTCACTCCCACCTCCCAAGCGACCAGCACCCCAGGCCAAACGACAGATTGTCGTTGAATCAGCCCCATCGTCGCGCTCAAGCGACGAAAAACCATTGCCTAAGCGCGCGCGTCATGACAAAAATATGTCTTCAACGGGTACACACTCGCTCTTGAACATGCTTCCTGCGCCTCAGAACAAGGCATCCAAGCGCACACCCAAACCCGCCCGCGACGAAAGCGACGAAGACGTGCTGCTCGAAGACGATGCACGCATGAGCCTATATGACGTGCCGAATGAAAAGCCAGCCAAAGGGAATGAAGATTTTCGCGCCATGCTAGGACTGGCGCCTAAAGCTCCGACAAAAGATCAGCGTCAGGCGCCTGTGATTGTGTCCGAAACACACCATGGCCAGCATGAGACGGCTCAGCAGAAAAGTCAGACAAAGCCCGAACTGACTGCGGCTCCCTCTTTTTCCGCTGCACCTGTGATTGAAGATCGAACCAAGTCAGAGCCCGAACCGTCCATCGATGCGTACCCGGGCTGGAAACGCGATCCTGATGGATCCTGGTACCCTGTCACACCTGAGGCTCATGCTATGTATGCTGCATGGGCGCAGTATGCACAGAAAGAAGCAGAACTACACGTACCGCATCATGCACAAGTGGCAACCGTTGATGCGTCGGCGGAACTGGATCAAATACCCAAAGCACCGTCCCAGGCACCGGCGCCAGAGACGAGGCCTGAGAGCTTGGTCTCGGAAAAGCTTCGTACGGACAAGTTTACCAATATGCGAGCTCGTAGCAGAGGGCAGCTTACATCGTTGCTCGCTATGGCACACGAGAATCGCCCTATGCTCGAAGAGCGATGGTCACAGGGCAAAAGCAAAATGCGCGAAAACAAGAAGCGATATGGATTTTAAGACCGACTGTATTGATAATACCATTCTGTACATTATCATAGGCTTAAATGGCGCGGCGAACCTCGAATTGTCTGTGGCGTGAGTCAATCGCGTACGAACCTTTTCACAAAGTAGACCTGGAAGGCCACGACAGCCACGATCAGCAACGTTTGCAAGATAGACCACCATTTGACACGAGAGTTTGTGCTCTCTGCTGTATTTCGGTGAACACGCTCACGCATGGAAAGGTATTCCTGTTCATCCTTGAACAACTGAATATTATTGGCAAGGTCACGAAGCTCTCGCTCAGCGGGGATCAGACCTTCTTCATCTGTTAGGTATAATACGCCGTGCACGTTGAAGCTCAGGGTCTTGTCCGTCACAACGGAGAACTTGTTGCTAAAGCAGTATTGATGCCGGCCATCAGTGTCCGCAACAAAGTCGTATGTGCCTGTGTCTTTGTGCTTCTGTTCAAACAAGAGACGCCCGGACGGATCCCTGACCGTGGTATCAATATCCAGGTGTCCACCCCCAGACACCTGGTATGTCAGCGTCATCTCGTCTCCCACATGCATGTCTTCATAAAAGCAATACTCGCTTTCAGGATGCAAATCAATCGTGTGGGATGATGCAAGCTGCACCAATATAGCCAGCACGGCGATCAGCATCGCCCCCACCCACGACATGAGAGTCATGGTCGACGAGGGTCTGTACGGCGGCACATCAACACGTTTCACGTGGGTATCACGTGATGTGCTCGACATGTGTCTCGGCTGAGGTGTTGGAGATTCACGCTTCCCTTGCAAAAAATCATGTCGGAACACGAGACCAAGGAGCCTGTGGATGCTGTACGTATAAATCATGCACCCGCAAACTAACATGCACTAGGGTGCTGAGGCCGAGCATGACCCGCAATTCGACCCTGTGATCAAGCTTGAGCACAAGGTTGAAGTCAAGACCAATGAAGAGGACGAAGATGTCCAGTTCAAGATCCGAGCCAAGCTGTTCCGCTTTGACAAGGAGTCAAAGGAGTGGAAGGAGCGTGGCACGGGTGATGTTCGTATCTTGAAGCATAAGGAGACGAAGAAGGTCCGACTCGTCATGCGCCGTGACAAGACCTTGAAGGTCTGCGCTAACCACTACTGTACGTGCTCTGCGTGCTAACCTCTAGTGTCGCCGGATATTAAGCTTCAGCCTAATGTCGGCTCAGACCGCTCCTGGGTGTACAATGTGACAGCTGACGTTTCGGACGGTGAACCTGCCGCTGAGACTCTGGCGATTCGCTTTGCCAACTCGGAGAATGCGGAGCTGTTCAAGAAGGAGTTCCAAAACGCGCAAGAGGCGAACAAGAACGCTTCGGGTGATGCCAACTCGACGAGCTCCGAGGCCAAGCCTGAGTCCAAGACGGATCAGGCCACAGAAGAGAAGAAGGAAGAGAAGAAGGAGTAAATGATGCGCTTGGAGCGCTTGTTTTCTACTTTGCCTCATACCCCATGTAGATGTAACGTCATGGGCTTCTTAGCCTCGTGCATAGATTTCTATGTGTTCATATCATCATCGTCGTCGTCCTCGTCATGGCTGTAGTCCTCTGAGCTGGAGTCGACATCCTCTTGAGGGCGCTGATCGTTCGTAGACGCGTTCAGCAAGGTATGGAAACTCGATGAAATCGCGGATCGAATGGCCTCCCAAGCCTGTGGTGCGTACCAACCAGTCGTAACGTCAGGTGTTAGCAATAGCTGGTTCGGGCCATCGACGTGAATCAGCGGCACAATGGACAAAGCCGTAATATCACACAGTTGAAACGTGCTAGTGTGAAAAGAAGCCGTTTTGCCGTCGAATTCGTGCGTGGGAGACCTCATGATTTCCGCTGGGCGGATGTGAGAGCGGCGTGTATCAGACGTAGTGCCATACTCGCTCTTAAATAGGCCACGCGTTGTAGGACGACGCGGTGTTTTACCACGCATGTGAATGCGCTGGTAAAACCGACTTTGCCGATCCGTGCGTGGGTCGTAGCCAAACTGTACAAGAGCATCGCGCCAAGGACCATCAGCAAATGTATACGCGACAAGAGCAAAGAGCTCCTTGGCTTGGATCAAAGCACGCGCTTCCGACTCGGAAAATTGATTGAGAAGCGCCAGTCGTGACCAGATCGGGCGCTTCGACCATTGTTCCCGTAATTTTTGTAATTGTCTCGTTTGCTTCTCGGACAAAGGCATGGCAGCTAGACTTGGATCCGGCGCATGTGGGACAGGCCCTGTATCGGAAAATTTGATAGCAATCGGCGCCAGATTGCGCCAACGAGCACGATTGATGTACCTCGTAACAGCGGTGTCCTCGAGATCCGCTGGCTGCTCCGCGCTTGATTCTCCTTTACGGGCCGTTCGGCGACTCCGTTTCGACGTCGACGCATGTGATACTGTTTGCAAGCTGGATGTGGGGTTCTGCCGGTAGCCGTATGGAAACGGCAACTCTTGTCGACTAAAGAACGGCGGAGGTATCATGGCGAGATTGCTCATAGGCGTCCCGTTTTCACTCACTTCGTACAGCTCTCGTTCTGGCTCAAATCGGTAGGCGCGCAAGAAATGGACGTCGAATGTCATGAGCGCACGATGCAGTGACATGGCCGGATGCTCTGAGGATCCAGATGGCGGGTCAGGGCGATAAGCAAAGTCAGCCATACGTCGGAATCGCACTGCATGAGTGCATGATCCTACTAACTCGAGCATGTACTGCTTCCGATACACGTCCTGGTCCGAGCGCTTCCATACTTTTTTTCGAATGCGTACAACCAGGTCCTGACTCTGCACGATATCTCCTAAAATAGGATGGCGATACAGATCTGTATCGTCAGGCTCTTGTGAAAGAAGATGACATTCCACAATACGCGCTCCGCGATCTAATAGCATGCTCAGATGCTCCAAAGCCTGTCGTGCACTCGCTGTCCCTGCCAGGGGACCCATGCGTGGAGATAAAGACGTCAAGGCACTGTCTAGTGCTTTGCAGCTTGCATGAATGTATCCTGGGTATTCAATCGTGACAAGCTGCGTCGGTGGAATCGTCCATGACGGCGCCTCGTCATCTCGACCAGCTGGGGCCATGGTCCGTTGAATGATGTGTGTGGAGGTGTAGGCCTTTCGATAGCCACGCGCCGCGACGCGTATTCCGCGCGCCCTTTTTTCTTAGCATGGCCGATCTTTCCAGTCTGCTGGGCACGCCTGGCGCGCATGTCCCGTCAGCCCCGCCCACAAGTCACGAAGTCGATTCCGGCAATGATACATGGCGATCTCATCTCCGTATAGGTGAGGTGTACAATCAGCATTTGCCATCGACGTGGGACGCAAGTTATGTGCCACCGACGGCATCTGCCTCTGTGCCGCGTGTCTCGTTGGCGGTGAGTACGGATCTCAAGCAATGGAACTATCGATACATGTTTGAAAAAAAGGGTGAGCGTAGTATGGAGCTCGATACGCGTCTCGCTGTGATGGGCGATGAGATTCGGCATGCCTTTGGCCTTACGGCGGAATGGGACGACCCTAGCATTCCCAACCAGGAGAGTATATACACGGTGGGCCGGATTTGTGCACGCGTGGATCCCGGCACCCGAAACGAAGAGCAAAAGGAGCATGTCCGACTCACACCGGCCAACCTCATGCTCGAGACGAGCCGTATGGTCGGCAATGGCCAACGGATCTCGCTCGTGATTGACCCCCAATGCACCGTCCGCTATGCGTGGGCATCACAAGCAGAAAGCGTTTCGAGCGTGACAGGTCTATTTCCTGGAATGATACTCGGTGTCAAGGGCCGCAACGGCTCAGGCCAACGATTCGTGGCGGAGGAGCTCCTGATACCACCGCCTTTGCCACACCCTGCCACATTGCAGTCGGAGTTAAGGACCAACCAATACGGTGAGTCACGCCTGGCTGGTACGCCACTCCGAGTGATGATGGCGGGTGGTCCATTCACACCCACCAGCGACTTGGAGTACGGCCCTTGGCACGCGTTCATGACGCATGTGGAACTGGCTCGTCCTGATATGCTGTTACTCTTGGGGCCCTTTGTGAGTGTGCAGCATCCAATCATTGCCGCAGGAAACCTCGATACGCTTCCGACCGACTTGTTCAAGCTCCATATTTCGCGTCGCATTACGCGCCTCATCGAGAGATCGCCTTCGACGGTGGTCATTCTCGTGCCAAGCACAGACGAGATGATCCACCCGCATTACGCATACCCACAACCCTTCTTGGACAAGTCGGATCCAACGCTGGGTCTGCCCAAGCGCGTTCGGTGCCTCCCCAACCCGAGCGTGTTTTACGTCAACGAACTCGCGATTGGCGTAAGTACGGCAGACACGCTGGGCGACCTGCGTCGAGAGGAGTTGGTGCAGCGCGTTCAGTCAGGATCCCAAGGTACACCCCAAAGCAAGGGTGTGAACGACCCGATCGTGCGTCTTGCTCGACATGTCT
>ERZ782914.18-NODE-18-length-91841-cov-8.159153_pt1 | contig 91841 bp, 63 predicted proteins | sample MGYA00375948_ERZ782914 | MGnify/ENA primary metagenome ERZ782914 (study PRJEB29894, sample SAMN03576417) | human skin metagenome | biome: human skin; feature: left retroauricular crease; material: organic_material | host: Homo sapiens | place: Italy: Trento...
AAGACGAGGAAGACAACGACATGCAAGACGATGAAAATCTTTCTCTGCCAGAGGATGGCACCGACGAGAAAGAAGATGAGACAGCCAACTTCGACGAACACGATACCCAGGAAACTCGAATGGACACGGATAAGCATGACGTGCATGAGGGTGAAGAGCAGAATCGTGACGAGCAAGCGTCCGAGAAAGACCATGAAGATGGCTCGGAGGAACAAGCATCTGATCCTCCTGATCCTGAGCCAAAGGCTAGGGAGGATGAAGAAAAAATAGACGAGGTCGAATCCTCGGGCGACAAGCCCCAAAATGCTCGTGCGCCGCCGCCGATGCCAATGGACCAGCATCAGCATGAAACGCTGGGTGAGAAAGACTCGGATCCCATGGACTTCGATGCAACTCATGAAGGTGGCGGCGAAGACACCGGCGGTGCGGCCGGGCAACAAGATCGGGCCAAAGGCGAAGCAGGCCAAGCAGATGGCTCGTCGGCTACACAAGACCAGGGCGCTCACCAAGATGCAAACGAGCAAGCTGCACAGGGCACAGGAGACGAAGAAAAGTCCGAAGCGCAACCAAACCCTACGCAGAGCATTGCCGATTCGCTTGATCAGTTCCGCCGAGACGTGGAATCTATTCGCGAGGCGACACAGCACGACCAAGATGCAGCCATGAAAGACGGCGGTGTTCCTGAATCTAGTGACATGGAACACGTGGCGCATGACGATGATGCTGATGCCCAGGCTCTTGGCACGGCCGATGAACAACAAGCCCAAGCTATGAAGCAACTAAGTATGGACGATGACAACGCAGCAGGAGAAACCTTGGCCGTGCCAGAACAGGACCAAGACATGGACATGCCAGACTCTTCCGCACCTCCCGATCTTCCCGAACCCGAAGGCTCGGGCTCACAGCCCCGTGGAGCCCGTGAAGGTGCCATGATGGCCTCTGACGTGCTGAATGCCCACGGCACAGAGGGTGACAATGATCTTCCTAAGGAAGAAGAGGACGAAGAATACATGGAGCCTATTGCGGATGAACAGCGTGTCGAGGCTGACCAGCACGTCGCCGAAGAGCTAGAAGAATTCCGTACGTCCGATGCCGATGCGAATCGCGCGTCAGAGCTGTGGCGCTCTTACTCGGCGCTCACATCCGACTTGGCATTCGGCTTATGTGAACAGCTGCGCCTCATTCTCGCGCCAACGCTTGCCACGCGTCTAAATGGCGATTACCGCACAGGCAAACGCCTTAACATGCGTAAGATTATTCCGTTCATCGCAAGTGACTTCGCTAAGGACAAGATCTGGCTGCGGCGTACCAAGCCTTCTGCCCGCGAGTATCAAGTCTTACTGGCCATGGACGACAGCAAAAGTATGGCTGAGAGCCGCAATATTCACCTAGCGTACCAGACACTTGCGCTCGTGTCTGGTGCACTGACCCGGCTCGAGATTGGTGATATTGGTATTTGCCGCTTTGGCTCGCAGATGGACATGCTTCATGACTTTGGCTCGACAACCTTTACAGATCGCCATGGCGGTCAAATTCTCCAGCGCTTGCGATTCCAGCAAACTCGTACGGACATGTTTGCATTGCTCGAGCAAAGCATGCGTGTGCTCCGCAGGGCAAGAGAGCAGCATGCCTCAGCTTCTGCAGCTGATTTGTGGCAGCTCGAGATTATCATTTCTGATGGCGTATGTCAAGACCACGCCAAGCTCAAGGCACTCCTGCGCCGTGCGGCAGAGGAGCGCATCATGATCGTGTTTGTGATTGTGGACGCATGCGACGAATCAGCTCCAGCCGATACCCATCAAGCACAGCGTAGCTCGATTCTCGCGATGAACCAGGTCAACTACCACATGGACGCTGCTGGCAAGTTGCAGCTGGAGATGAAGCACTACATTGATACCTTCCCCTTTGACTACTATGTCATCGTGCGTGATGTGCAGTCCCTCCCTCAGGTACTTGCCACTACACTATGCCAGTGGGCGGAGCGGATTCGTGATGCCTAATGTACGACAGAATATCTAGATCGAAGTAAGTGGCACATGCCGCAAAAACGACAATGTTCCCAAGCAATAGTCGAGTTCATCGATGAGACGTGCGCCCTCTTTGCGCTGCTCGACTAATACGTCACGCAGCGCCAGGGCTAACTGCGCACCAGCCTCGTCCGTCATGGCATCCTCGTCTGGATGCTCAGGGTGCACACCCTGCGCCTGGAGTTCCTCTGCATGACACGCGAGGAATCCCTGGAGCATAGCCTGCACAGCCTCAAAGTCTAGCTTGGATCGCATCCGCAAAGCGAGCGCCTGCAGAAACAGTGTTTGTTGCTGAACTGACACCAGACTGCGTATCTCGAGGTCCAGTTGAGGCGCGGACAGCGTGTGTAAGTAAGTAAATAGCGGTCCCACATCACAAGCATCCACAGCCACACGTAGGCGGCGCTCCATGTCGGATTCAAAGACCAGATCAATCTGGCGGGCCGATTCGAGTGGCTCACGGTCTTGTTGTGGCCCATCGAGTGAGCTTGACGTCGGTGCAGCATCGAGGAAAAAGGGCATCTTCTCTGGCTTCTTCGGCGCCTCAGTAGGCTTGTTACGTCGTCGGATGGTATCGAGGTGGAGAAGTGTCATCCACCGAGCACGAGGCATTGTGCTGAGCGTAACAAGCGGCTTTTCAACATCGCCCAGCTGTGGAGGACTTGTATAGGTACGCTGGAGCTCAGGCTCACCGACGTCGAGTTCAGTCGGTCCACACGCGTCAATCGTATTGCCTTGTACCGTCGGCAGCGTCGCCTCGCGCTCCTCTTGCACGTTCCCCATATCAAGTGCACGAAGCGCCACGGACGTAAACTGTGCGCGGTTCACCCACAAATGCACCCCCAAGCTGTCAACGTGGGCCGTGGCGAGAAAGTCGCCTGCTGGCGAAAAGGAAACACTGGTGGCCATACTAGGCGTGTGGAAAGCATCAATCAGCTGAGCCGTAGCAATGTCAAACGTACGGACGACATTGTCAGTGCTGCAAGCCACAATCCAGCGACCATCTGCTGAGAAAGTTGCGTCCAGAATACGTCCACGGAAGCCGGTGAACCGACGTGCCACTCGCCGTGTCTCAAGATCAAGAATCGATAAGACAAGATCATCCGTCAAGACAGCCACCAGGTTCGACTCGCGATGAAGACGAAGTCCTGAGCACCCTGCGGGCATAGACTCTGTCGCTACTTTTTGGGCAGAGAAAAAGTCGAAGTAATGCAGCACACCATCTTGCGAGCTCACCAAACACACTTGGTTCAAAGCATCACAGCAAATGTCCGAAACTGGTACAGAGCTCTCCGTGTGAAACGTGCGCCTGTGAATATGACTCTGCATATTGTACATTTCAACGCGACCATCACTCGTGCCCACCAAGGCAAAGTTGCCACATGCACTCACACAGCTCGTCGTCGCCACAGCTGAACTCCTTTTCGAGCGAGCCACATTCAAAGTGTTTGGGTTCATGTGCTTGTTCCGCACCGTCCACGTGTGCGCATGCTTATCATTAGCATGCGTTGTCAGCACGTCATCCCAGTCTCGCGAACGAAGCGTACTGTAGGACAGGGACGTTGTAGGTGTCAGTTTCAAAGAAGACGCCTCCACAGCGAGTTTATGTGACTTGCTCTCGATGGACCCCTGACTCAGTTCGAAGGACCGGCTGTCACGGACTATACTGAGGCAGCGCAAACTGCGATCGCGAGATGCAGAAAGCATGGCACGACCATCATCACCATAGTAGCGGATCAGGTGTGGCGGCATGGCGTGTCCGCTGCGCGACTTGAGGACACGGGGTGGAAGAGTTGGTGACTCAAAGAACCATTGTTTGAGAGCATTGTCTGCTCCAGTAGATATGAGAAGAGGCTGTCCAGGCACAAACTCAATCGAGCCGATAGCCCCGTCGTGGGCATGCTGAATCGAATGCAAGAGACGGGGCACTCCACCTGAAACATGATCTGTATCAGTCACAGCGTTCAAGTCGAAGAGGACAATAGAGCCTGCCCGCGTGGCAACAGCCAATAAATGTGCCACATGATCAGTACGAAAAGCCAGGCAGCCTGAAGCCAGTCCGCCTTCCACACGCACCGAAAAGAGAGCTTCGCCCACACGGACATCAAACAGCGACACAAGACCATCCGTGTATGCCACAGCGAGAACATCAACAGCTGGTGACTGGGTCATGTGCACAACGCCTGTCAAATTTGTCGATTTCTTGCCACCTCGCACATCGAGAGCATCGAACGTGTGAATCAACGATGCTGTGCGCACATTCCACAGTTGCAGCGATCCATCCGTCATTCCAAGCACAACCTTATTGAGATAGGTAGCTGGGTGCACGAAGCAGCTCGCCTGGCTTGAGCTTGGCAGTGCAATGGCCTGAAGCAGCTCGGTTGTCAACAGCGACCAGACATACATCGTCGAACCGTGCGCTGCAAGGGAGCACACGTAGTCACCAAACACAAGCATCGACGACAGCACATGGCCTTCGATTCCCTCATCTGCCACACTTGTATTATACTTGGCCACTTCGTGTCCTCGCACGTATCGATATACGGAAGAGCCCGCTGCAACCAACAGACTGTCTGGTGACGTAGCGTGCGCCATAGCACTAATACCATCAGATAGGACGGGTCCAACAAACAATAGCGTCATACGTTCTGCATTCCACATCGTCCACGTATCTCCTATGCACGTAACGATGTTGACATCAGGAACCTGAGCGTCTTTACCGCCGAACCGCACCTGAAGCACAAACGGCACGCCATTGGTGATGTACCCCAGCGCACGGAATGGCGCATACAGTGCATCCCTGTGCACAGTCCCTGAGTGTTTTGCCTCAGAATTTGGCCCTTCCTGAGCACGCACTCGCTTTTCTTGCGGTGGCATGGCCGACGACGGACGTCCTGCAAGCGATTGCGACTGGATGCGAAAGAAAAAATGGGCTGCTATGCTGAATGGAGGTGCCGATGACTAAACTGAAATGTTAAGGCAATTTTTTTTTCTGGAGCCTCTCTTGCCATTCCCCTCTGCAGTTCATGGTGTCAAAGCATTCAGCGTCGGACGCTGAAGAAGCCAAGCTAGAGCGTCAGCTCCAGCAGGATGCTCAGAATGCACATCAGAGTAACTCGAATTCGTCAGAGCGCAGGCCATTCTCTGATTTGGATCTAACTCCTGCCACGTCAAAAGCTCTAGACGCCATGGGTTTCAAGACCATGACAGAAGTGCAAGAACGCTGCATTCCTCCTCTCCTTGCTGGTAAGGATGTACTTGGTGCTGCACAGACAGGCAGTGGCAAAACACTTGCTTTTCTTGTGCCCGCTATTGAAATGCTTCAGCGTCTTAAATTCAAGCCTCGTAACGGTACCGGTGCCATTGTCATTTCACCTACTCGTGAATTAGCTCTGCAAATCTTTGGCGTTGCTAAGGAAATTATGGCACACCAAAGCCAAACTATGGGTATTGTAATGGGTGGTGCGAATCGTAAGGCAGAAGCAGACAAGCTTCAGAAAGGTGTGAACCTGATCATTGCCACGCCCGGTCGTTTATTGGACCACTTGCAAAACACAAAGGGATTTGTCTTCTCTAACCTCAAAACTCTTATTATCGATGAGGCAGACCGAATTCTGGAAATTGGTTTCGAAGATGAAATGCGTCAGATCGTCAAGATTTTGCCAAGTGAGCGTCAGTCCATGCTCTTCTCGGCCACTCAAACCACCAAAGTGCAAGATTTAGCTCGCATCTCACTCCGACCTGGTCCGCTGTACATCAATGTGCATGAACAGATGGCTTCGTCTACCGTGTCTAAGCTTGAGCAGGGCTATGTTGTGTGCGATAGCGACAAAAGATTCCTACTCCTCTTTACGTTCCTCAAGCGAAACGCAGGCAAAAAAATTATTGTATTCATGAACAGCTGCAACAGCGTCAAGTACCATGGCGAACTTTTGAATTACATTGACGTGCCTGTGCTTGATTTGCACGGCAAGCAAAAGCAGCAAAAGCGCAGTAACACGTTCTTTGAATTCTGTAATGCTCAGCATGGTATTTTGCTTTGCACGGATGTCGCGGCTCGTGGCTTAGACATTCCTGCCGTTGATTGGATTATCCAGTACGATCCACCAGATGACCCACGCGATTACATTCATCGTGTTGGTCGCACGGCTCGTGGTGGTAAGCACGGTCGCTCGCTTCTTTTCCTATTGCCCAGTGAGTTGGGTTTCCTGCGATTCCTGAAGGTGGCCAAGGTGCCTTTAAATGAATACACTTTTCCACCAAACAAGATCGCTAATGTTCAAAATCAGCTGGAGAAGCTTATATCGAAGAATTACTACTTGCACCAGTCAGCCAAGGAAGGCTACCGTTCTTACATACAGGCGTATGGCTCGTACTCACTGAAGCGCATCTATGACATCAACCAGCTAGACCTCGCGAAGGTTGCCAAGGCGTTTGGCTTTGCTGTGCCTCCTAAAGTGAATGTAACGATCGGGACGAGTCTCAAAGCGCGCAAGGATCGTGACCATGACAATGACGAGGATGAAGATGCGCCGCAGGGCAAGCGTCAGCGTGTGGACCGGCGATCATATGGCACCCGTGATGACAAAGCTGCCATGTATCGGAAACATCAGACGTCATCCAACGGTACGCAATGGAGTCGTTAAAGATTTGTAGTATATAGCGGGAACAACCTACGGGATACCATGTGCCTGCCGAGATTGATGCGAAAAGCTGTTCCAAATGTACAGGATCGAAGCCGTGTTTGTATCGGTGGTGCTCTTGACATTGGAACGAAGTTCATTAAGCGCCATCTGAACAGCACGCAGCACCGGAGCAAGAGTGGTAGTACTGTTGGCCCGAATTTCTTCGCCATGAGAACGGAACAACGCTGTGAGCCACTTGAGATGGAATTCCACATGTGGACTCTGACACGAGGGATTCATTCGTGCGGCCACCAGACCCAGCACTCGGTCAAGGTATATGGTTGGCAACTGCCTGGCAACCAGCAAAATTTCTTGAGGCTTAATTCGTTCATACACTTCCGCCTCCAGCATGGGGTCATTCAAACGAAGAGAGCCTAGCAGTGCAACAAGCGCATGACCCTGGTGCGAAGCGGCACGAACAGCCTGTGGTGTAAGATCCATATCAAGATCTGTAGGATCGAAAGTCGCCTGCTCATCAAGACTGTACACAAGCAAACCACTTGTCGATGCAGCAGCCCAGCTTCGACCAGTGGGAGAAAATCGTACGCACTTTGCGCGCGCCTGCAAGCGCGTAGAACGACGGCTCAGATCTCCACGCTGAACCCCAGGCAGGCTTTGATCTGTACGTTCAGCAAGCGTGAGCTCATCTTCGTCTGAAAGATCATGAATCAAAGCCACATTTCCCGCCTCAGTGACCTGACGAGAATCAAGGCGGTCTTGCGTGCCGTCCAAAGCTAGGTTCATACTTAATGACCAACGCTTCAGCAATACGCGTTCACGGACGTCATAAAGACAAACATAGTTCGCGTTTCCGCCAGCTAAGACGCACGAGCCATCAGCACTGTAGCAAACACTAGTAAATGCAGACCCCGCTGCATTATTCCGCTGCTGAACCTTGTGATCTAGTCGGCGCCCACTAGCAATATCGCGGCGGCCATCGATAACACCTGTATGTGTGCCTGTCTTGGTATCAAAAAAGTTAAGTTGGCCATTCAGAGACGCCACACAAACCTGTTGGCCATCGGGACGAAAGGCAAGAGCCAGACCTTCTGACGATATGGGCATCGTCTCTGTACTTTGTGAACGCTGGAACACTTCCCACAGACGTACAGACCTGTCCCAGCTCGTACTAGCCAACAAGCCACTGCCACTGGGATCAAAAGCCAAGCCAGTCACGGGCGCTTCGTGACCTGACAGTATTTCAAGTAGCTTGCCGGTCTGAACACTCCACATGTACGTGTCAAATGCATCCGAGCTTCCGGCGCACACAATTTCGCCGCTAGGTTCCACAGCCAAACTCACGAACTGCACCGGCGTGGGGCTGGCAAACGTGCGGAAATTGCGGTAGCGAACTAGGTCATATGCACGCACAGTACCATCTAGGCTAGCGCTAAACAATACTTGTCCTTGTTTGGCAAATTCAACGCATGATACTGGCGCAGAGTGGTCGGAAAAAGTCACGGTACAGAAACCTGATACCGTATTCCACACCTTTACTTTGCCATCATCGCCACCTGTGACAGCCATTTGGCCGTCCTGGGCATAAGCCACAGTGTTCATATCAAAAAAGTGACCCTGTTGCTTGAGAATATACGACTCACTGGCCCACTCCCATACAAGCAATTGGCCCAGGCGTTGCGCACCGAATGCGAGCCATTCTCCCGTCTTGTTGATAGCAACACTGGTGATCTTTTCTTGACTAATACTTAAAGCATGGACCTCGGTGAAGTCAGGCATGTCTCGCAGCGTGAATAAACCAGAAGAGAATCCAACCACAAGGCGCGACGTGCCCGGATGAAATTCAGCGCACGTAATATGAGTTTGTGTCTGATAAAAGTAATGCCGCGCAGCGACGCCCCATCGTGTCAAGCCCACCGCATTTTCGGGATCAGTGAAGGCCTCTTCTGATGGCGGCAAAGCGTCCTCTTCCATGTCCTGGATATCATCATCTTTCCCTTGCCATACAAGGCAGGCTCCATCGCGCGACACGGTATAAATAGTTTTCTCATCCAGGGAAAAAAAGGCACGAACGACACTATCGCGGTGGCCTGAGAATGTCTTGGGTCGGAAACCTGGCACAGGGTCCAAACTAAACAGTCTTCCACTCATGTCCTTCGACGTAGTAAGGAAAAAGCGGCCTGTTCGGGACCAAGTGATGCTCAAGACATCATCAAAGTGTCCCACATAAGTGCGATGCAAAACAAAAGGCGCAAATTCACGCACAAGCACACTGGGCGTGCGCCATACCTGAACCTGAGCACCGTGTGTCACGGCCAAATATTGTCCATTTGGTGAAAATTGGGCGTCTCGTACAGGGAGCTTAAAGTTCATGTGCGCAAGCAAAGCACGACGCGATACATTTATTAAAATGGCATGTCCGTCCTCATCAGCTACAAGCACTAGGCTTGTATTAGCGGGTGAAACAGCCACTCGTGCGATAGGCTTGCGGGTCTCAAAAGGAAGAGTAAACGACATGTTTCGCACAAGGTCGAATACCGACAAACGATTTCCAACGGGTGAATAGAGCATATCTCCATCACCTGCAAACTGTATGTTACCTTGTTGGTACACCGTGCCGCACACATTCGCAAAGCGAAATGACGACTTCATGGCGCTGGCGGCTCGAAACGTCTACGTCGGCGCGCACCCTGAGAAAAATGTCATGTCGACTTTTTGGTGATGAGTCATCATTACACTTGCAACGCGAACACGCCGAGGAGCCTATGACACATCCAACACTTTATGAGCTTAGAGCGGCGTTCAATTGATGAAAATATACCATTGCTTCTAAAAGGTGCGCTGGAAAGACCAAGATTGAATGGAAAAAGAGAAATATTCGTCATTTGAATGTGCTCTCGCTAAGAACGGGACTCATCGCATTTCGCTAACGCCTGTACCGATGACGATGCAACATCATCAAGACATCCCCACCCTCACCACGGCAACAATCTCATGTCAGCAGCCAGAAATGAATAATTCAAGTTTTAAGAAGAGAAGTTCTGCATCAATACCTGGCCCATCACAAGCGAATTGCAGCCCAAGACGATCTGTGCCTATGCATGAAAAAACTCCGCGTCCTTACTCTATAACGTCTTTGTGCTCTGATATAAGCAGTGTGCCAACCATAACATCGAATTTTAGTACATCAAATTCATGTTCACCACTTTTGGCAACAAGCATGACGTCTTTAAAGCCAACAAGCTCAGAATTCGTGCCTTCGGAATCACATACTCGATCCCAAACCCGTTATGACACAAATATACTATCATCTACCTTGCCTATTGTAAATAATGTTCCGGATTGTTTGACAAATCTCACTTCAAGCAGCTCTCAGCCATCCAACAACAAATTAATCCCCTGTGTAACCCAATCTCATCAAAGTTGGATCCCTCTTGTGGATCCACCGGTACCCGTTGAGCTTGAGCCTCCATTGAAAAAGAAACTTCGTGATGAAAGCCCATATATCCCTCAAGATTGCTGGAAGAGTGAATTTATGCGTATGAATTCGAAAGAAACGAGTCCTTTGCTTTCTGAGTCCGACCACTTACCCATGAAAGCACCGGAACAATTTTTTGAGCACTTTGACTGGAGAGGGAAAAGTTTGTTAGAGGCTCTCCGCTCTCTCTGTTCGCAGCTGTATCTACAGGGTGAAACGGATAAGATTGATCGAATTTTGGAGTCACTCAGTATTCGATATGTGGTGTGTAATCCTTCTTCACACTTTCGTGCCAAGGAATGCGTGCACAGTGTGGTGTATTCTTTATTTTTATTGAATACGGACTTACATTTGGCTAATATGAACAAGCATATGACCTTGCATCAGTTCTTGAATAACACATGTGACGCACTTAAAGAATTGGACTTTTTCGACGATGTCCCAGTGAGCGTAAAACAAGAATTAGAAGAGATGTATATTTCCATTCGTGAGCAGCCTTTAGGTGTTCCTCAAGAGATTCGAACTCTGATTGAACCTGAACCTGAGCCTTTTCTGCGTCGCACCTTGTCTCGTGGGCGCGGAACCATATCCAGCCTTTATCGCAGGCAAAGCAAGAAGCAGATGGAGAGAACCTCCCTCGCACTCGGATTACATTCAGAGCCGAGGGATCCCTTGTCACTTTCGTCTAAGAAAAGAGACTCTACCTGTCTTTCGTTTGACATGGATTCTGTTGTTGCTCTAGACCCTAAGCAGAATTGGACGGGTCGAAAATCTCGTGAGCAATTTCGAGTTGTTCTCTGTGATGGAGCTGTAATGTTATATGCAAAGAAATCGCTGCTCAATTTCCAAGATATCCCCGCGCGATGTCTTTCTCTTAATCAAGCATGGCCTAAATTGTGTGAAAATAAACAGGAAACATACTTGGCCCTAACACTCGCGGATGAGAGTGTGCACCTCTTTTACGCGCCGTTACCCATACTTAAATCGTGTAAAAAAGCATGCATTTTCATGAGTGCTTGTGTGAGCAGTATTCCTTTGAAAGAAGGGTCGTCTAACGTAGACTATGGATGGTTGAACGTATGCACAAAAGATGTTCAGCCGCGAGCGCACGAACCTCTGCAAGTCAAGTCGGGATTTTGGTGGAAACTTTTCTCTCGCAAAGAAGAAAAATCGGCAGAAGCATCTATTCAGAATTGGCTAATTCCCGAAATGTCGCTGAGTCCTAGCACACTTTCACGCGGTGATCAGGAAACAAAAATGGCAGAGTACTTGGTCTATATTGAGCAGACACTTTCGATGCTGGAACGCATAAAGGAACCCATGCTTCAGTACTGGCACAAGGACAGACGAGCAAGGTCCAAAGCTCTAGCGAATTGGGATCGCAAACATGCTTTTCTTCAGGCGCAGTTCGCCAAGTTCGGCGAATATCAAGAAGCACTCAAGTGTTGTGATGACACACCTACATCATGTGAGCAGTCCCAACAGCGCAAGGGGGCGCATAACGCACGGACGTCTCTCCTGATGGAAGGGTCACGTGATGTACTCTAGCAAATTGGATGTTAAGTCTATGTAGGAATCTGCAAGGTGTAGAAACCGGAGGCTGATTTTGATATGACTTTCCACCAGTGGGAGGGCAATCTCGTTGAACACGCGTTCGTGGAGTCTGTCGGGGCCACGTCCTTACAGGCGAAGCTGTCGGACGTGAAATGATTGCATCGCCCCACCAGTTGTCTTCCAACCTTACGCTCTGGCCCCGGAGTAGTGAGGGTTCACAGCACTGGCAACCCCTGGCAGCTACACACTGCCTGTGAACGTTCAGGTACGTTTCCGTGGCCTAGGCCACACAGGCAGTGCTTACACGAACAGACAGCAAATCGCTAGGTACGTGAAGGCACTGCGCAACGTGTGTGACTGTGTGAGCTAACACGGTTGAACAGGTCCTTTCGCTTCCTTAGTGCTCCTCGTTTGACCATCCACCAGCGCTGCCCCCTTTCCTCTTCCATTCTACTTTCTTCGCTGTCGCTAATTCGCACTGGACAGCAATTTCTTGAAGCTTGACATTTTTTGTTTAGCAGCTGGCCTCAGAAATGGCATCTTCTAGCACCATGCTTTCCAGCAGCGCTCTGCGTCGACATCCCGCCAGTCTGCTGCCACGTATTGTGCATAACCCCTCGCTCACAGACCTCATTAGGTACCCCGTGACCCGCGATATGGTGGCCTACATCGCGAAACAAGCAACGAATGTAATCCAATGCAGCTCTGATGCATGCGACAGTGCGAGTATGCAGCGATCCCAAAATATTCCAAGTCTTGAGACGTTTATTATGATGCTGGTTGAGAAGAGTAACGTCCAAGTGCCTACGCTTCTTAGCACCCTCGTTTATTTGGATCGCCTAAAGAATCGATTGCCACGCATTGCTAAGGGCATGCCTTGCACGCGACACCGCGTGTTTTTAGCCTCCTTAATCGTTGCTGCAAAGAATTTGAATGACTCTTCGCCAAAGAATAAGCACTGGACTCGGTATTGTGTGTTTTTCTCACAAGCTGAGGTCAACTTAATGGAAAAGCAATTGCTCTACCTGCTAGACTATGACCTTCGAATTGAAGAAGATGAGCTTGTTTACCACTTTTCTCCCTTCTTCCGCCGATTTGAAACCCGCGCCGACGCAGGCCGTCGTGAGATGTTCCTTCGCGGTTGCGACGCAGGTCGTGAGTGTGAGCGCTATGTGCGTGCAACAGAGCGCCGTTTGGCTCTGCGTAATTTGTCTGCTTCTCAGATTACGAGCAACAACGTCACTACGCCCAAGACCACGTCAAGCACACCTAAGCGGGTTTCGCCCCCCACAACTCAGGTGCAAAGCTCGTTGTCCACCACGTCCATACCTCGATTGTCTTCTAAGGGGCTGCTCACGCCCACAGCAACACTCAAAGCCACGTCACTGCATGCGCGCAACTCGGAAACGACACGATCCGGATCGTCTATATCTGAGGCTGACCTTACAGACGACAACGGCTCGGCTACATCATCGCCTGACGAAGCACACGATTACGAGGACGATCGCGGATTTTCTTCTATTCGCGTACTTGATCAGTCGCGCACGTTGTCATCAGTGCCACGCTCACAATCGGCAGCCGTCTTAGCTTCGATGGAACATCGTCACATCCATACCATGCGGTCACAAATCCCCCCTGGTGCCTATGCTCCTCAACATGCTAGTGAGAAGGGCCATTATTCGTTTAGCGAGTCCAAATCTTTGGAAAGCACCCCAGCCCGGAATGGAAAACCTCGTGCTGCCCAAATGGTAACGGATGGTATGCAGCGTTACCTTACGAGTGTGATCCCTAATGGCATTCGTCGCTCAAATTCTCGTGTCACTCTGCGCTCGAATACTTATGCATGAAAGGCACTTTGGATGCCTGGTGCTACGAGATTTAACATAAAACTCCTCCCCGCCCCCCCTTCCCTTTTCCTACACACCCGTCCCTATTCACTCGCTGATGATATGTGACGAAATGATGCCACACACATTTCGTGGTCTGAGAGAACTTGGCCGGATCCAGGTTTTTAACATAGTGCTACCTGTTGAACAGGTGATTCCATAGGGCGCTTTGTTTCTCTGGGTGTAACGCACATCCATGGGACAGCGTCGGTATTGCGTAGCAAATTTCAATGACACAAGGAACAATTGTGGATAAACCACGACTCGGCCTCCACTTCCGTCAACGACGTGCGTTGCATGAGCAACTTGATGAATACGGAATCCCATGGCATTTTATCCCGAATATCTTTGCTAAGGCGTGCGGACCAGTATTTCTTGTGGTCTATTCCTATCAAGCTAATGGGGCTGCAAACAGGGTCTCAATGGGAACTGCCACTTCGTCTAAGACCTTGCCTACTAGGCGTTCTCGTCCTTGTACTTGTCCTTATGGGCATCCTTGGGTATGTGGCTGATACTTATATCTAGTTTTCATCCAAATGTGCAAAATTACATCTATTTGAATGATAAAGTGATGCACTTTTTCGCTTTTATGACGGTACGTGGTTCACAGACATGGCTCTTACCCCAGACAACATATTTGTGCTATCGCATGTGGGAAGTCGATCAGGTACGGAGTACCATACTTACCTCAACAGGATTCCATGCATATACCAATCTGGAAGTATACACCCTTAATCCTCACAATATTTACAAGCATCATCGCCGGCGGTATTGGGTCGGAATTTATCCAGAGCCTGCTCCCCGTATGTCTATTAAGTGCTGACCCTCAGTACAAAACATTCCAGCTGGGTGATATCCTTGCTAATCTAATGGGCTCATGCACAGGTCTGTACGCCGCTTATTATATGGAGCAAAGATATCGTGCGCGCTGTGAATTACAGCAACTATACGCACCACTCGACTTGGAAAATGTTAGTGAACCTGAGGATGACGCTGAGCGGGATCCTATTGCACTGGTTTCTCCTTTTCGCATTGGCGAAAGCACGTGAGAAAAGTGAGACATCGAATTAAGTAGGCAGGGACGAGACGTGCCTTACTGCTTTCGGAGTCGGTGCTATCAGCTGCTGTTGTGCGTGCAAATCACACTCAAGCTCGATTAAATGTGAGCAACCTTCGGGCAAGTGCATGAACAGTCGCTCTGTACATTGGCTCGTCAAAAATTGGGCCACTCAGATTAGAGTGTAGTGCATAAAAAGTCAGATAAACTTTGTTATTGGCTTGGCGGACCAATGATAAAACAATTGTCAGGATTATACGGGCGGCACATCGGCGCACGGAAACCTTGGACGACCGGTGGCCTACCAAACTCTTTTTGTTTCGCTACCGATACCATGCGTGACCACATCTTCAACAACAGGCCTTTGATCAAAAGCCAGACCGTGGACTTTATCATCCAAATCCCTCTTATTGCCCAGGCAATCCAGGTTGGACATCGCTTCTTGAAGGATCACCCTCTGCTCCTGCGCCTGTTCGATTTGGCTGAATGCTTGTTTATCGAGTTTTTGCTGCTCATTTTGCCTTTGGCTAAGCGTTTCAACAAGACTTTGATCAGCGTTGATAACTACGCTGTACGCGCGCTCCAATATGCCAAGGACAAAGTGCCGTACCCATTTGAAGTGACCTGGAATGACTTGTACGCTAACGGCAAGGAGCAGGCGCATCAACTCTCCCAAGATGTGTACGAAAACCGCATTAGGGCCCCAGCCAAGTCAGTCTATGATCAAGGTGTTAAAGTCGTGGAGCAGCTGCAGCAGAATGAGAATGAGTACATCAAGAAGGTTGGTACATCGATTTCTTCAATGCACGAGAAAGTCCTGAGTGTCGCCAAAGAAATCTCGGAAAAGTCTTCTCAGGACGTCAGCGAGGGTGAGAAGCAGGCCTCGAGTCTGGTCAAGAGCGTGGTGGGCGAAATTGAAGGTCTGCAAAAGTTTGCTGCTACGTTGCCTTCGGAGGCTCAAAAGCGCCTTGATCCCTACATCCGCGTGCTTAATACGACGTACAAGGATCTCTCCGCTGAGGCCCTCGATGGCAAGGTGCCGATCGTCGACCGCTTGAACAAAGTGGTGTCGTACCTGCAGAACAAGACGGTGCCTGAGTTGCAGAAAGCAGTCACGGTCGCCCCTAAGTCTAACAAGAAGAAGGACTAAGAAGTGTGATAATAGTTTGATCTTTGTATGGATGTTAGTTTTTAATGTAGGATTGTGGTGTTCATTTGATCCGTGCGTGGAGCTAGAGTGGGTGGTGGTCCTGAGCCCAATGTGGGCGGGCTGTACCACCACGTGGCTGTGCCGGGGCCAACGAAGGAATTACGCTTTCATGGCCCATCCCTCTTATCCTCCTACCACATATTAGTTCACAATGGAGACCCAGCAGCATCAGACTGATATTATCACGCTTACTCGACACGTCCTTTCGGAGGGCGCCCGCGCCCGTAGCCAGGACGCAACTGTAACCGGTGAAATGACTCTCCTGCTCAGCTCTTTGCAAACCATTTGCAAGGTGATTGAAAACCTAGTGCGTAAGGCGCGCGTGAACGACCTGATTGGTATTGCCGGCAACCAGAACGTCCAGGGTGAAGAACAGAAGAAATTGGACGTTTTATCGAACGAGGTCATGATCAAGCTGCTCTCTTCTTCGGGTCAATGTTCCGTGCTTGTCTCGGAGGAGGAAGACAACATTATTATTGTAAGGGAACACGGCGGCCACCCAGGCAAGTATTGTGTTGTGTTTGACCCACTCGATGGCTCTAGCAATATCGATGCTGGTGTGAACATTGGCACTATTTTCGGTATTTACCGCATTCAAGACGGATCAGAGGGTAGTGTAAAGGATGTGTTGCGCCCGGGCCGGGAAATGGTTGCCGCGGGCTACTGCATGTACGGTTCCTCAGCAAATATCGTACTTTCCACAGGTAATGGTGTGAATGGCTTCACGCTCGACAGCAGTTTTGGTGAATTTGTGCTGACGCACCCCAACATTGAAATTCCCTCGCGCGGCAAGATTTACTCGTTCAACGAGGGCAATTCAATGTACTTCCACGAGCCAGTCATTAAGTACCTCGAATCGGTCAAATTCCCGGGTGAGGGAAAGAAGCCATACACGGCGCGATACATTGGCTCCATGGTGGCTGACGTACACCGCACACTTCTGTACGGTGGTATCTTCGGCTACCCCTCCGACAAGAAGACCAGAGATGGTAAGCTGCGTCTTCTGTACGAGGGATTCCCTATGGCCTTCTTGATTGAACAGGCTGGTGGTTTGGCTACTACAGGTGAGAAGCGTGTGCTAGATGTCGAACCCAAGTCTATTCACGAACGCGTGCCTATTTTCCTTGGCTCGAAGGAGGATGTGCAGGACCTCTTGTCATTCCACCACAAATAAAGCACCCTGTATATCTATCCTGGAAATAGTGCTGGCTGAAGACCACTTGTATCGGACAGCGGCGATTTGTTCTGTTCGTAGTTGCAAATAGCATCACACGTGTCCATGGCATTGGCAATGCAATCGTTCACGCCAACGCCACCATAGCTGTAGCCAAGCAGAGAAAGACGGTTTCGCCATTGTGGATGCATTTTGATAGCAGCTTTCAATTCGGCCATGCGCTGAGGATGTCCCACAAGATACTGGGGGATAGTGTCAGTCATCACGCGAGCGTAAATGTTTTCTAGATGTGAAGTGAGGGTCAGCAAAGAAAGACCTAATTGAGAATGCAATGCACGAAGCGCACGTTCTTTGACGTCGTCTTCGCTTGGAAAAGAAGAGCGGTGTCGCCAGTATGGTCCACCCATCATCACAGTCAGTTTAGTAAGTCGTTGTGACTGATTCGGCACAGCATCGCTGTCAAAAATGACGCCAAGGATCTCGTCTGAATTATTTGTGGCATTCCGCGGCACAAGATAGCCAAACCCACGAATCGGTAATATATCTGCTACACCAAGCACAATATCCACAATAGCCAAGTGAGCAGATGGATTATAGGCAAGATGGGGCAGATCTGGCAAGAGGGGTGCTAAGTGGCTGGAAGGAACAGTAGCAACGACGCGATCAGCATAAAGCTTGGAATGATTCGTTTCGATCTCAATGCGTTGGCCAGGCACAATTCGCTTGCACGCATCGCCCTTCCAAATAGAAACGTGTGGCATGGCAAGAAGCTCCGCCTCTAGAGCACGAGTCAGTTCTGCAAGGCCTTGAGGAAAAGAGTAGATACTAGTAGATCGGAGCTTTTGTACAAGACCTGGATCCAGGCGCGATTCGACGGCCTCTTTTTTGGCCTGGTCCGAGTTTTCATACGTAGATGCCTTGTATCGAGAATTAAGAAAACGAGGAAGAAGAGCCCGAAGCAAGCTGCCATGCATCTGCTCTGTCAAGACGAGAGAGGGCATGACAGCTTTTATACTAAGCTCGCGCGAGTCTCCCGCGTAGATACCATGCATCAAAGCGGATGCCATCGTGTCAGCTAAGCAGGGTCCAAATCGGCGATTGAAAAACGCATGGACAGATTCGTCGCCAGCCGCTGTGCCGAGATGTTCAGAGCGAGGTACGCGCCATTCGTTTCGAACTTCAGCAAATATCCTTCGAAGTATTGGTTGCCGCAGTGTCGCTTGTACAGCTGACCAAAAGGAAGATGGTAAACGGAGCAATCGCCCATCATGGTATAGGAAACGATTCTGCGCCGAGGCAGAGGCGCGAGGCACAAGTACCATACGGTCTTGAAGAGAAAGTTGATGTAGTAATTCAATGGTGCGGAGCCCCCTGTATCCAACAGGACGTATACTTCTGGGACCCCATTCATACAAGGCCGAGGTAGACGGCTCTCGGTTACTATGCACGTGCCCCCCAAGGCGTGATTGAGATTCAATCAAGACAATTCGGTATGCATCTTGAGGAAGCGACCGTGCTAAGGTGAAGGCGGATGTCAGTCCAGTAATGCCACCGCCCAGCACAGCAATCGTTTTGCCACCTGAGCCCGGCATTCTTTCTCCACACGCGCGCGTTCAATGGGTGCTCTGAAGAGTTGGGCAACCGTGAGCAAAGGTGTGGAGAGTCACGTGGAGGATGCTTGGAAATCACCGGCGCGGGACGGAACGGATTGACGAAGCACATATTTTCTGCTTCATACTCATCCACCGATTGTGAACGGACAGACTATGGCGTCGGTACGTACTTGTGTGCGCGCTATTGTGGGAGCAGTATTCTAACATTATTGAAGAAGAGTATCTCACTTGCTAGCTTCATTAAGTCGTCGCCGACTCTTCACAAGCTTGTGAAGCCCGTCGCAAACGCTTACGCGCACATTGCAGGCTACCGCCAGATGGGTCTGCGCTACGACGACCTCATTCAAGAAGAGAACATGCAGATGCAGAAGGTACGTATATTTGGTTTTTTTTGTCCCGCGCAAGTACAGCGTGGGTCGTGTATGACCAGAAAGCTAACGCTTGGCTCAGGCTCTCTCGCGTCTCCCTGAGATTGAGACATATGACCGCGTCTACCGTATGCGGCGCGCCGTTCAGTGCTCTATTGTGCAGCGCGATCTTCCCAAGGACCAGTGGACAACGCCTGAAAATGTACGTTTCATCATTGGTGATGTACTAACAAAGCAGGACAAGCGCTACGTTACGCCGCTACTCAAGGAGGTGCAGGCCGCTGATGACGAGCGTCTAGCTTGGGACACGATGAAAGTCGAGCAGCTCAGGCACCATTAAATAGGTGGCTGGTCGCATCCCCCTTTGACCCATTTTACGTTACCCGCATGACCATGCTGCCCCGATAGGCATGCTCTTGCTTGTTTTGCTCATAGCTCTGTATGCGAGGCTTGCTGATGCATTTTTGTGCTGGAATGATAGGCTACTTTTGCTGGTGCACTCAGGTAGGAGAGTGGAGAAGAGTGCTGATAATGCATTTGACGACCAGGCCTATCTTGGCGTAAGGGACTCAAGACCTTGATGCACCATGGCCAAAGCAAGTTCGCTCTTGTTTACCATTATGGCGCCTCCTGTAGATGGTGGGTCAGGGCGATCACTTCCAAGATCGCTGCTTGCGCTTTGTACGCTAGCTACGATATTCACAATAATCGTGTCATTATACTCAATCCTCCTGCAGCTGAAAAATTACTACAAGCCTTCGCTTCAACGCTATGTGGTTCGCATCTTGATTATGCCTTTGCTTTATGCAGTCGCTTCCACCATATCTTTATTTTCATTACAGCTTGCTGAAATGATTGATTTGATGCGCGATTTGTACGAGGCCTTTGTTATTTACTGTTTTTTCAGCTTGCTCGTCGAATACCTTTCGGGAGAAGGAGCTATGTTAGTCCATTTGCGCGGCCGACCACCTAGGCCACATTTGTTTCCATTAAACTTAATCCTCTACCCCATGGACCTGAGCGATCCATATACTTTCCTATCTCTGAAGCGTGGCATTTTGCAATACGTCCAAATCAAGCCTTTGCTCGCTGTTACTACTGTTCTCTTAAAAATATATGGCAAATACGAAGATGGTCATCTGCACTTGGGAAATGGTTACACTTGGACTGCTATCATATACAACTTTTCCGTTTTTGTGGCGTTGTACTACTTGACCATGTTCTGGATATGCTTATCCAAAGAGCTCGCTCCATTTCGTGTCGCATCCAAATTCATTTGTGTCAAAGGCGTTATTTTTTTCAGCTTTTGGCAGGGTTTGTTCATATCCGTACTAGTCGCTATGGGTCTTGTAACGCACATTGGCGGAGTTTATGACGATGCGTATTTGTCCACGGCGCTACAAGATATTCTTATCTGTCTCGAAATGCCAATTTTTGCTATCGCACATATTTACGCGTTCTCGCATCTGGATTACATGACAGAGTCACCACGGCTGGTAGGTCGGATGCCTTTCTTGTATGCCGTGCGTGATAGTTTTGGCACAGGTGATATTGCGGCTGATATGATGTCGACCATGTACGGAACAGAGTATACGTATCGCTCTTGGGAACCTAGTGATGATATCCGTCATCACTCTTACGCGTTCTACCGTCGCAGCCGAGCAGGTCTACGATACAGTGAAGATGGACGAACTAAATACTGGGTGGGCGAGAATACACATCGCTTTGATGAAGGAACGCCGTTGGTTCGCCACGCTCCCAAGCGAGAATACCAAGCCACTCGTGACTACGACGAATTGTCAGAACTACGTTTCCCTGACGCAACAGAGGAAGAAGACCACTTGTACAATATGAGTCGAAAATTACCTTTCGGCGACTATAAATACCCTTGCGTGCAAACATCATAAATACCATTTGTTCATCCATGTGTAGCTGTACAATAAGTAGTTTAATGAGATCTTGATTCATCAAAAAAGTGGAATTTGATGGACATTATACGTGACATACCACGAGCTTTTAGTTCGTGGAGATTCAAAAAACGTAGCTCAGGACGGTTTCGATCCGTCGACCTTGGGGTGCCGCATATTGATATGAGCCCCACATGCTTCCACTGCACCACCGAGCTGAACGTGACTTCCGTTATTGAAGTTGACATATTCAAGCCTGGCGCATCTCGTACTGCTCAGAGGACTAGATGTGATTAGGATTTTTCCCAAAGCCAGCGCCTGATCCTCCTACGCAAGCAGCTCCACATATACTACGCTCCGTATATGCGTTATTATTTGTTGAATCGAAAAAATCATCTGTATGAGCAGGTCTGATCATCACAATGCGAAAAGAAAAAAAAAAACTTGAACCATGTTATGGACAAACGCAAGCGTTGCGAAACTTAGTTCCTTTGTTCAAGAAACAAATTACGTCACCCTCTTAATCGAGCGTTCTGCGTAGTTTAGTGGTTATGACGGGGCCTTGTCATTGACGAGTTCGGCCCAGACCCGGGTTCAATTCCCGGCGCGGAAGCTTTTTTGATTTATGACATTTCTAGCTGCTTACTGGCGTCCACCAAGACCCGCCATGCCGTAGCGGGGTCTCGGCCCAAGCCGGTTGGTATGCCTTTTGCTTGTCTAGCCGACACTTTGGGATGAATAGCAATTTCCTGTGCCACATGAAGCCAGCCCTGTTTGACATCAAGGCAGAATCGCTGAGCCTGCGATGCTGTGAACTGCTGTGAAAAGCGCGCATTAGGCATGAGGACCCGCTCTACAATCGCATGACTCAGCGATGCAGCGATGTGACGGTATACAGGTAGAAGTAGATTTGGTGGAAGGACTTGTACCATGTGTTGTAGCATGGTGGTAAGTTTCGATAAAGCAGGTATAAGTTCACGTGTAGGTATATCTTGGTGCTGATCGGCCTGGTCCTGAGATGCGGTTTCTTGATCGTCCATAGGCTCATCATGGTCCCAGCGGCGCAGGATGTATGGCTTAAGTAGGTCCAGAACTTCGGCCACCGTTAAGCGTTCCAAAGCATGAGCAGATCGAGTAGCAATAATTTCAAACTTGGTGATGTAATAGTCCCAGATACCGAGCATATCTGTCTCCTCATTCTGGTTAGGTTGGGACGCAGGCTCTTCTTTGGCAGCTGAGGACAAAGGGCGAAGTTGCGCAGCAGCAGAAGCTCCGCGCTGTATTCCACGCTGTAGCACGGACATGAGACTGGCTGAATCCAAGTCGTCCTTGGATGACTTGAGGGCCATAAGGCGATATAGTGGTGACGATGTATCAAGCTCTGCGATATCTTGCGCCATACCAAGGAAAAAAGTGGATTCTGACCATTCCTGGAGCTGTTTCTTAATATAATCGGCAGAGAGAAGTGCTTTGGCTACACGGGTCACACCATGCTCGCCACGAACAAGCTCATTGCCCGGACCAGATGAGAAAGAGGCAATGTCACCAGGTAATGCGCGGGAAAAAGCCGTGCTCATATTCTCGAATGCATCGAGATGCCGAACTAGTCGGTGGTGCATCATATCTAACAAAGGCCGTTGAACCTTGATAATAAAAGCACAACGTTGAGGTAGAGAATGAAGAGGCTTGTATTGCTCAGTAACACCCGTCAACATGTGTACCAAAGAGCAGGCGCATCGCGTCGTCGTGGCGGTATCAACATCAATCTCTTCGTCAGACAAAGTGGTAGATGCGACGCTTTCGTCGTCCATAGTGTCGGCCTGCACAAGATTCCAGGCACCTGGCTTTTCCATGAGCGAAACAAAGCGCTGCTCGGTAAAAGCACGTTCGCCGTCCAGCCACGATTGAAACCACGTCTCGTGTGCTAAAATTTCGTCAGCCAAGGAAATGGCAGACACACGCGCAGGTGCATACGTATCACGCAGATCAGTGTCGAACGTGATAAATTGGTAAATATTGTGAGCAAGCAAGGCACGCTCACAGACGAGGCGGTGCATGGATGCCTGAATTTTTCGGCGAGCAGGGTACAGAAGGGCATGCAAGAGTTCACATGGGGCATTCACAGCGACGTATCGCTGTCGAAGTGGTGCCTCGGGCAGCGACGTATCGCGACGTCGACGAGTAAGTTCAGCAACATCACCACCCGGCGTCCATGGATCGGGGGATGCCTCAAATAGGTTGCCAAGGACCTGAATGAGGCCCAAGATATGCGCGAGAAACCATTCCGGTTTGTCCAGGCGGTTCGTAGATCGAGCACCGTCAAAGTGGTATCGAAAGCGGAGTAGAATCTGCTCCATCATGACTTGAACGGCCAGGAGGGGGACATAGGTATCGGATCCAGGTACTGCATCGTGGTATGATGCATTTAAGTAGTCAGATGTGCCTGTCACGGTAGCTGGTGCGGTGATACAAGAGGGTGATGGAATAAGACCGATGGTGGCCGCGGTGAATTGCCATTCGCACACGTCCGCCCAAGCCAGCTCGACGGCTGGATGGCCCAATAAATGATAGGCAGGTGTATCGCGCGTCATTGTTTCTGGGCTCTGGTACGCGGGGGGCGGCCAGGCAGCCTGTTTGAAAGCTGTGCGAAGTGCCTCGGTACGTTCCAGCTTGATCCGCTCGCATAAGGCATCACGGCTCTGTGTGAGGCAGGACATGGTGCGCATTAGCATGGGACAGTCTCTTGGTCCACGCTGCGGTGCATCTTCCACGAGGGCAGAAACTTGCACGAGCGCATTGATGGGTGACGACGACGCCAAGCGCTGGGTTTCCTCAGCATCGGCCAAGAGTTGTGTGCATGCGCGGGCGGCATATAGACTCGCGAGCTGCTCAGATGCACCACTTTCAACGGTTTTTGGTATATCTTGAGTGCGTTTGGGGTGCTTGTCTTCCAAGAGAGCCATGAGTGGTTCGATCGACGACGTAAGAAGGTCATCGTCGTCATCATCCTCTGATGTGGGTGCACCGTGCAGCCTCAGCACGTCGTTCACGCATTCGCGCAATTGAGATTCAGCGTCCTGGAGACGCAACATAGCGGCATCCTTGTCCATATGTGCCGTCTGTAGCAGTGTGTCTAGATGCTCGGCTGTGAGTCGATCGTGCTGCAGCAGCACGGGCAGGAGGCGCATATCGGCGTCGGTGCCAGCCATACGTTGCGCATCTGGATGCAGGGACGGCTGTATGTACTCGAGGATACGACTCGCATCCTGTTCGAGCTCGTCGCGCGTGTAGCCCGGGCTCGTATGTACGACGCCAGCCATGGCGGGTCGCACGGATCCAGCGTCGTGCGCGCCGACGTGGCCCTTCGGATCACGTGATGCGCTGGTGGACGCCTCGACGAACGAAGCCAGCGGCTTCTTCATCTAGTCGCGATGTCGAGCAAGGGAGGCTCTTACTTGTATGTGCAGGCAGCGCGCTTACGACCAGGTCGGCCCAGCCAGGATTTCTCAACTCGTCGGTGAGTCGACATGCCCCTATCCAGCCCTCGTGGCTCCAGCGTTTTTGGGCTGAGGAGATTATGCATCCCGCCAAGTTCTGGGGCAATATGTCGGTGGCGTGGAGTGTCGGCTTCTTTGCACTGGGTGTGCTATTCTTCCGCCGTGCAGGCGCGATTCTCCTGCCCATGTTTTAAGATGTATTCTACATGGTATCGTAGTCGTCCGTCCGTACCGTGTCCAGGTCGCGGCGCACAAAGTCGCGGATGAACTGCGGATCGTGTCCGTATTCGAAGCTTCGAACGCTGATGGTATAGGCGGCTGCGTAAGATAGTGTCCGACGTACCATTTTCCACTTTGCGGATAGACGAGAGTGTGACGGACTGTTTCTTGCGGATGTCAGGCAACAGTGGCGACATGGGCTCGATAGCTGTGGGTAAGTGGCGCGCGCCTTTACATACTGTAGTAGATGGTGCGCTGTACATGCAGCACTTGGTGAATGATGCGCATGGGATCAGGACTTGCCGAGGCATCGATGGCAAAGCGCATAAGTTCACCGTTCAAGTCGCATAGGCCCAGAATGTAGCGCAACGGCGAGATGTGCACCACAATCCGGCCGTCCGGCGCACAAAAGTGACGCTGCATTTGCTCGTAAGGGAGGATAGTGCGGTGCTCAAGAAAATGCAAAAAGGACGCAGCTTCCACCATCTCTTCTATGCTGTCGCCCACATACCGTTCGTATCGCAGCATGGCTACGCTCGGACGATCATGGTCACTGACAAGTCCTTCCTCTTGTGCAAGCTGAGACAGTTGTGCGTAGATGCCTTGCAGCTTGGTGTGAGCTTCACCGAGCAATGCGGCTTGTGATGACGCAGCCGCGTCACCGCGCTCGAGCGAGAACCGATGTAGATGAAAAATGAGCTTCTTAGAGAGGGCGGTGATGTCGCGCGAGGCCTTGATCAGTCGTTCACGCTTGTCATTGTGCGAGTCAATCTCATCACGAAAGCGCTCAAAGGACCCGCGCAACTCAGCGACAGGGTCGGGCATGTAGGCTGTATGGAGGTGCAGGTGGCATTGGGCCTTTTTTTTCCACCACGGCATCATGACAGGGCGCAGCAGCACAGCGGCAGCCCGGGCGCCGTCGCAGGCGCCGGGTGCGTGGGAAGACGAGCCAGGGGACCCAGACGTATACGCAGAGCCTGCACATTCCGAGCTCGAGGGCGACGATGACTCGGACGACGCCGTCGAAGAGGTAAGTATGTCCACTGCGCGTGCCAAGGCTCGCGAGGAGGATGCAGCGAGATCAGCGCAGCGGCACGCCGAAAGAGCCGCACGGAGCGCTGCACAGAAACGCCGCGAGGCGACCAAGACCAAGCCATCTCGGCGTGCGCGCACGCATGTCGACCAAGACGAGCATCTCGACCCGGCGGTCTTTGCCGAGGCTCTGGCGCAAGATGAGATACGAGATGCGCCGTTGCCTGCCACCTCCTCGTCTCGTCGCCCACGCGCACCGAAAGATCATGTCACGCTGCGTGGCGAGCGAACGATTGTGCGGACCTTTGACGACGAGGACGCACTGGCGGACGACTGGGAGGATGCACCGCTGAAGCATTCGCCGCTGGATCCACGCCGCTCGCTGCCTTCGGCGCGCGAGCGGGCCTACAAGAAGCAAAAGCTCGCACTACGAGCCAAGGATGTCCGCGCCTCGACGATCGCCAAGCCATCGCGACCGACAACGACCCGCACACCCAGTGGCGACGATCCATTGGGGCTGCAGGACCCGGCCTTTCTGCCCGGCGGCGAACTGTATCATCTGACGGGCCGGCACAAGCGCCGTGCGCGCGGCAGGCCAACGCGCGCCGACTGGACTCTGCGTGATCGCGGCGCAGGGGGACGTGTGGCAGTGCCTCTATCTCGTGCATCTATGGGACCCGCCGCCGTATTTGCACGTTCACGACGCGTATAGTTACCATGCATCCGATAGCACAAATTCGGAATAGTCACTCGGGAATAGTGTGCTGCCGTTGGGCGCCATCCATGCGCTCAGCCCACTGGTCTCGGCATCGTCGGGTATCTCGCGCAGTGAATTACGTGCGCTGGGGGTAGTGGTGTCGTTCTGGGTCCATACCTGCTTCAGTGAGGCGTGCCATGACTGCTTCGGCACAGACAGCGGTGGCAGCGTGAGCGATGAGCCCCACGCCGCTGCATCGAGGTTGTGGCTCAGCAGCGGCGCCAGAGGCATCGTCGGCATCGTCGGCGAGGCGCGCCGCGATGGCAGACGCACACGAGGCGGCTCATCGTCGAACAGCGCATCCACAGGATGAGCGAGCTCGTCGTAGCGACGCAGAAACGCTGCTTCATCTACGCGTTGCACACGCGCAAAGGCCGAGGCAGGTACCGGCGTCGCTGAGCGGGCGACCCGGCCCATGGGCAGGCGGACTCGCGCCGGGTGCGCGGTGAAAAGCGTGTGCAGACTCGGTGCTGGCTCGTACGCACCACACGGCACCTGACCCTGCCGCGCCGCACGCGACGGCCCGTGGCGCCTGTGACGCCCCCGAGGCAGGTGCACTGCGTACTTGTGCCAGACGGGCGGTACTTCATCATGCAGCTGCTCGAATCGCGTCGTCTCCGTACGCACGACGCACGCGTCAGGCGGCGTCGGAGGGGCAGCCTCTTGCGTCGCTGGCTTCGTCGGAGGCGCTTCCTTCGGCGCCGGTTTCCTAGGCTCAGCGCGCTCCCGTACCTCGACTCGCTTGGGCGTGCAAAGGCTCTTGGGCAGCGGCGTCGTGCGTCGCCACGTCGCAGGCTCCGTGTCCTCTTCCTTCGTGTGCATCATCTCCTCAAGACGTGCCGCCTTTTGCCGTGCACGCTCACGCTCCGCCTCACGCTGGCGCTCGTCATCTTCACGACGACGACGTGCACGTTCAGCCGCCGATAACATCTCGGTCTGCTGTTCTGCTTCGATCTCAGCAGCATCCACCTTCGGAGCGGGGGGCTCGATCTTGGGCGGCGGCTTGCCGGTCAGGGCGGAGTGCCGCTGCGCCAGAGGACCCCACGACGAAACGGGGGCGGGCGGCGGTGCTTGCGACGATGCGAGTGCTGGCGCAGCTGGCATCGACACAGGCGGCTCAGATCTCCGCAGCAATCCAGCAGGACGGTGTAGCGGGCCCCAGGCTGGCACACGAGGCGGCGGCGGTGCACGTTTCGACTGCTCCTCTTCCACCTCCGAGATCTTGTACTGCGTGCCATCGCCAAACTCGACGACATCGTCAAGCTCGTCCTCGCTTTCTTCATCAATCTCGTCCCAGTGGTCATGCGAGTGGATCTCGGTGCCTCGAAACCGCTCCAACTCTTCCTTCGCGGCCTGGTGCCGAGCATGCTCCTCAGCCGCGCGCTCCTCAGCTTTGCGCTCCGCCTCCATGGCTTCTTTGGCTGTGGGGAAGTCGTGCGATGACACTACAGGCTTGGGTGCCGTACGGTGCCTGGCATTCCATGGCATGCGAGGCGCCGTAGAGGCGGGTGTGACGGAGGAAGACGTCGTGGTCGTCGCGTCACGAGCACCAGGCTCTTTCGATCGCCCTGCCTCAGTAGCAGGAGTCAATGCAGAAGCTCGGCCTGGCATCGCCGTGACAAGCCGTGGACATGTCGCGCGTGCATGGTCCGGCGACGCAGACGTCGCTGTCGACGTCGCTGTCGATGCGGGCGTGGGTGCCGCCTTCGGCGCTGTCACCGTATTCACCTGCTGCAGGAATCGCTGGTTGATATTCAGTGACGAAAAGCGATGCTTCGCATGCGGTGCCGCGTGCACCTCTTCATGCGGACGTGCGTGGCCGCTCTCCGTCATGCACAACGAAGGACGCGTTGCAAGAAAAGATGGGTGGCGTCGCTGCTACCGACCTTCTGCCCCTGCTTATGTAACGCGCTCACGCCACCTCGGGCGTGGAGCGTTCACCTCGTTGGCTATGGCCGTGCACGTCGAGCTGCACGCTTTGCCGGCGCTGAGCATCGCAGAGCATCGCACGCGAGCGCTAAAGTATGCATCTACGAGCAATGTGGCCGGCGTACTTGTGGGCCATGTGATGGACGGCACACGCTACGAGGTAGTGGATTCGCTAGCCGCGCCCCTCCGTGACGATGCGCAAGTCGACACGGAGGCGCTGCGGCAGGCGTGGGCTCTGCACCAGCAGGTATGGCCTGGCAGACAAGTGGTGGGCTGGTACGCACTCGGCACCGAGCCTGCTGCGCACCATGCACACATGCATGCCACTTTCCTCCGCTGCCTCTCTCCCGACGTGCCCCTCACGCTCGTCCTCTTGGGCGAGGCTGCATGGCATGCCTTCTCGCACAATGATACATGGTCACCCGCCACGGTATCGCTACCATCCTCTGCGGCCGAGCGTATCGTGCTGAATGACGCCCATCAACGAGCGCGCTTCACGGACGACGCCCCCTCTGATGCACCCCGCACGCACCATATCCTTGCATCGATGCAGTCGGAGCGCCGCGCTCTTCAAATGCTGTGTGATCGCCTCACCGTCGCATGCGACTATGTCGACGGCGTGCGCCAAGGCACCCAGCCACACGACCCCGCCATCCTGCGAGACTTGGCTACGGCCGTGGTAAATCGACGTCCCGCTCCACAGACACACGACGAGACAGATGCCCTCCGCAGCACCTATCTCGCTACGCTACTCAACAACCTACATTCGCTCCATGAGGTACGTCCGTGCTACTGACCCAGATCACCGAGGTCCATGCATTTGCCTCGTCCACGGCCCCCGCGGCCACCAGTGGAGGTGGTCGCCTGGTCCCAGACCGTCTGCCATAGCGCTACGATACCCAAAAAGGCCACGTGGGACGCGCGTTCCTTGCGTGCGACGATCACGACCGTGGCGGCCGTCTGATATGACCGACGCACTGGATCTCGACATTCCCGTGCTGGATGACGATCTGTACAAGGATCGCGCACGAACGTTTGTCGAGTTTCTCGATGATCAAAGTGGCGCCGTCGATTACCGCACGGCCGTCCGCCAAATGCTGGCGTCCGAGGCCTGTCGATTAATCGTGAGTATCGACGACGTGCGCGTGTACAATCGCGATTACGCTGATGGCCTGCTAAACGACCCCAACGGATACTTACCGCCTTTTGAGCATGCTCTGCAGGTGCTCGTCGAACAACTGCACGACCCCCTCAAAGACGATATCCAGGGCAAGCAATTCCACATTGGGCTGCGCGGGAGTTTCGGTGACAACCATGTGAATACACGCATGCTGCGCAGTATGCACCTCGGAAAGATGATGTCGCTCGAAGGTATTGTCACACGGTGCTCGCTGGTGCGGCCCAAAATTGTCCGGTCCGTGCATTACTGTGATACCACCTCGCGTTTCCATATGCGTGAGTATCGCGATGCGACCATGTACGGCACAGGCCCGCCGACTACGAGCACGTATCCAACGACAGACGAGAGTGGGAACAGGCTCACGACCGAATATGGCTTGTGTACGTTCCGGGATCACCAGATGATCAGCATTCAGGAAATGCCGGAACGGGCCCCGCCAGGACAGTTGCCACGCAGCATCGATGTAGTCATGGATGACGACCTCGTCGACCAGGTCAAGCCGGGCGACCGCATCCAGCTCGTGGGTATGTACAAGTCGCTCGGTAATCGCGTGGGTCAAAGCACCACGTCTACATTCCGAACACTGATGATCGGCAACTACGTCTATGTGCTGTCGAACAAGGCCGGCGGTGGCATCTCTCAGCTGCCACTCACAGACCTGGACATCCGTAACATCAACAAAATATCACGGCGGGAAGACGTGTTTGACTTGCTCGCCCAGTCGCTCGCTCCGTCCATCTTTGGGCACGACTACTTGAAGCGCGCTGTCTTGCTCATGCTCCTCGGTGGCCAGGAGAAGAACCTCGCAAATGGCACACACATTCGTGGCGATATCAACATCCTCATGGTGGGTGATCCATCCACCGCCAAGAGTCAGATGCTGCGCTTCGTGCTGAACACGGCGTCTCTGGCGATTGCCACGACGGGCCGTGGCAGCAGTGGTGTTGGTTTGACTGCAGCCGTCACGACCGATCGCGAAACAGGTGAGCGGCGTCTCGAGGCGGGTGCTATGGTCCTGGCGGATCGCGGCGTCGTGTGCATTGACGAGTTCGATAAGATGTCTGATGTGGACCGCGTCACGATCCACGAAGTCATGGAGCAACAGACGGTGACGATCGCCAAGGCAGGTATCCACACTACGCTCAATGCTCGCTGCTCCGTCATTGCCGCTGCGAATCCCATTTATGGTCAGTACGACGTGCACAAGGAACCTGGCCGCAATATCGCGCTGCCAGACTCGCTGCTGTCACGTTTCGACTTGCTGTTTGTCATTACGGACGACATTGACGAGAAACGCGACCGCATGATTTCTGAGCATGTCCTGCGTATGCATCGCTACGTTCAGCCTGGCCAGCCAGCGGGTGTGCCTGCCAAAGACAGCCTCGATCAAGTCCTCGACGTCGGAGGCGGCCCTGACGATGAAGCAGCGGATCAGACGCAGGAAGATGAGTCGCCCTTTGAAAAATACAACCCCCTCTTGCATATGGGCATTCAAGGAGATCAGCGGCAGCAGGTTCTGTCGATCACTTTCGTGAAAAAGTACTTGCAATACGCCAAGTCACGTATCGCGCCTGTCCTGTCGCCTGGGGCCGCCGCGTGGATTTCGAATGTGTATGCCAACTTGCGCAATGACGAGCAGGGCGGAAATATGCGCCGCACTGCGCCCTTGACAGCCCGTACGCTGGAGACACTGATTCGCTTAGCGACGGCCTATGCCAAGGCGCGCCTGAGTCAGGTGGTGGAAGAGCAAGATGCTGAGGCAGCGGAGGCGATTCTGCGTTATGCTCTCTTCAAAGAGGTCATGCATACCAAGACGACCAAGCGTCGGAAAACACGACCCGTGGATGACGAAGAGGAAGAGGACGAGGCAGACGGTGGCTTTGATTCAGATGACATGGACCAAGACGAGGCAGATCGGCAGCTCGGTGGGCAGCCAACGCGGCAAACGCCCTACGTCACGCGGGCGTCGACGCGGGCAGAAGCGCAGGCCCCGGCTCCACCATCAGCGTCTCGTGCTACCTCGTCTGCTCTGCGCGAGTTCCGTGTACGTGCAGCCGAGGCGTTGTCTACGACGTTTGCTGAGGAAGAGTATATACCGTTAACGACGCTATTGGAGGCCGTGAACGCGGCAGGTCCTACGCCCATCCCCGAGGAGGATGCACGCAATGCACTAGAAGCAATGAGTGAGGATAATCAGATCATGATTGCTGAAGGTACGTGGATGCAGCAGCTCACCCCAGACATGGTGTACAAAATTTAGTGCGGCGGTGGCGATACGTCACAAAGTAGCGCGACGCGTCCTGGTAGATAACTTCGGCCGAGATAGTGAATGCCCCAGAGAGCCCGCGTGTCATGTCAAAGTGTGCGTTTCGACAACAACGAGCATCCACGAGAATGGCAGCCGAGTCGAACTATGACTATCTTTTCAAAGTGGTGCTGATTGGTGACTCGGGCACGGGTAAATCGAACTTGCTGTCTCGTTTCACGCGCAATGAGTTCAGCCTCGATAGCCGCAGCACCATTGGTGTGGAATTCGCGACTCGCAGCATCAACTTGGACGGCAAGACGATCAAGGCACAGATTTGGGACACAGCTGGCCAGGAGCGCTACCGCGCGATCACGTCCGCTTATTACCGTGGAGCTGTGGGTGCGCTACTCGTCTACGACATCGCTAAACATTCGACGTACATCAACGTGTCGCGCTGGCTCAAGGAGCTGCGTGACCATGCGGACAGCAACATCGTTGTGATGCTGGTCGGCAACAAAAGCGACTTGAAGCACCTGCGGGCTGTGCCGACCGATGAGGCAAAGGCATTTGCGGCTGAAAACAACCTGTCGTTCATCGAGACCTCGGCCCTGGACGCCTCGAACGTGGAGCAGGCCTTCCAAAACATTCTGACGGAAATCTATCATATCGTGTCGAACAAGGCACTGCAGTCGTCAGACGATGTCATTAAGCCCAGCGGTGGCGAGACGATTTCCGTCCAGCCATCCACTGACGACGGTGGCCAGCCAAAGAAGGGCGGTTGCTGCTAAGGGTATGTACGTTGTGTGTGTGTGGATAGAGAGAAACAGTGCGCTACGTGGCGTAGAAACGCGTGAACATCGCACACATCGATCGGTACGCGATAAGATCGCCTGTTCGTAGGAGGTTGGCCGCGTCGACGTTCAGTGGGCTGTCTGGCTCCGGTGCATCGAGCAGGGCCACCACGGCGGTACAGGCGCTGTGCAGCGTCCATGCCGGCGACCACTGCGTCTTGAGCACGTCTAGACAGATTTCACCGCTTTTCCAATGCACGTTCGGATGGAAGATGCGTGTGCGGAAGCGCATGGTCGGCGGCTTGATGGGGTATGTATCCGGCACCTGAATATCGATCTCAAAACGACCGCCGTCGTACGCACCGTCAGCAGGCGCGTGGATCACGGCAGACCACGCAAACAAGTTGGCATCTGATACTGGCCGCAATCCGTGGATATGCTCATCTTGCGCATGCTCGGCACCTCGTCGTTCATGCGCTAAGCGACGGATCGACGCGCTGTGGCCATCTCGATGCATCGCTGTCACTAATGGGACGCGTCCAATCGCACCGGTCTAAATCCACAATTTCTGGGCTGGGCCCTGCCAACAAACCCGAAACGCCCAAACCAACTCGTTTTGCCATTTCCCGCACACCCTTGCCCATCCAGTCACAGTGCATGCATTTATGGAGTGAGCAGCGTGCAGCGTTACACGCGCCGTATGCACACACCATTCAGGACGTGCCTCGTGCCAGCGCGATGGTGACATACCAGCAGCCTGGAGCCCACCACGACGAATATGGAAGGCGGCCAGTCCCACCACCAGGGCACGTCAGTGGCCTGAGCAGCCATTCGCGCGGGCACTCACACACAAGTAGCGACGAAATGGTGTGGCCACAGGCTACCTCACCACGCCGCACACCCATGGCGATGTCTGGCCCAGCGCCATTGCCGCCCACGAACGCGTACATGTCACGGCCGTATTCAGCCTCGAGCATCCACAGCCAGGGCTCGACGCCTTCGAGCACTGACTCGGCGGACCGTGTCATCATCCAGGCGACTCTAGACAATGAGTCCTTTTCCGTCGTCAACGTCACCGGCATTGATTCCGCGCCCACCATCCGTGAGATGATTCTGCGTAAACTCAAACTGCCCTGGAAAGACTTGTCTCAGTGGGGCTTGATTCGCACAGAGATTGGTGAGTCGGATGTGGGAAACTCCCCGCTCATCGATGATGATACCCTCCTGTCCCTATGTCTCCAGTTCGGCGACGATAAAGGCACAGTCAAGTTTCGCGTCCTCCAACGCCGCTCGGTCTCTGATGAACCTCATGAAGCGCCCGTCGTGTACGCGTCGCCCATCTTAGTGCCACAGCACACGGCTCCCGCGAACCTCGCATGGCCGGGCGACTCCTTGTATGCATCTCATCAGCCCCCTCCAGTGCCTTATGCGCCACCCAACGTGGCCCGGAACGTCGTCCCGCGGCGCCAGCCATGGATCCCTACAGCGCCGGCAGGAGCACCACAGCATATCAAAGACACATTTCTGCCCCCGCTTACGAACCGACACATGTCCCCCGCCGTGGTCCTGCCGCCCTCACAGGCCCCGAGCTTCCCGTACCTGCAGCCGGGCATGCTGGTGCCGTCATCGAGTCTGGACGACAAGGCTCTACGAAAATCGTCACGGCCTCTCTCTGTGCATGGCATGTCGAGCAGTCGACCCGCCCCATCGTCCCATCATGCGCCCATGGCGGCAGCCAACGGGCGGCCGGCGTCCTTTCAACTCGACGCACCTTACAAACGCGATCCTGACGAAGCTGTCCCTCGACGCGTACCGAAGCCGTCGAAACCACCCGCCCTGTCCAGCTCCAGCGATGTCGGATCGCCTCAGGACGAGAACGTATACCCTAATTCCACGCCACCCGTCCTATACCGCGGTGAAAGCAGCTCGGGTCCACGGCCACTGCCTGTGCCCTCGCCCATCAGCTCGGCTTCTCCAGCTTCGGCTCAAATGTCGCCCTGGCGCCAAGACATACACTCGGAGTGGACAGATCACATACCCTCGGACCGGTCGACGCAGTCAGATCACGGTGGTGACAGCTCCATGCAGCGATTGATGGCACATTTGCGAGTGTCACAGGAACGCAAAAGTGTCTCGACCTCGGACGCACCTGCCTTCGACTCGTTTGCCGACGATACGCTAGGCGGCACTTTTGCGCAACCACTGGATGCATCGACGCTCACAACTCGGCCGCACGATGCCGATACGTTGCGCCCATCTCCTAGTACTCTGACACCCCGCGACGCCTCTCGGCCCGTTCTTACTCTCTCTATATCCCCGCCTCCTGAGCCCAAAGCGCCGTCCCAGGCTTCAGCCACCACGGTCGCCTCGAAATCGTCGCAAGACAGCCATCGACAGAGCTGGGCATTCCGCCCGCCTCCGGAGGAACTGTATGAGCAACTGGACAACCTGTTTCCTCGCCACGATTTGGACCAGCCCCTCAGCGACATGGCTCTCTCGCCCCAGACTAGTAGCGAAACGCCGCTGTCTGCTCAGAAAGAGGACCGCATTGTGGCCGGTGGGACGCCGTCGACCAAGCACCGACGTGCACCCCGTGGTCTTTCACGACACCAGCACCATTCGATCCGTATCATTGCACAAAACAGACGCCAACTTCTAGAAAAGACCAAGCAGGAAGAGCGTCGAAACAAGCTGAAGAATGAAGAGGTTCTGAGCCGACGAAAGAGCACGAAACTATGGGGTGGACGTATGGTGGAAATGCGCACGAACGGTGCCAACTCGGTCGGCATCGTACCCGATGGCAATACCAGCAACTCGATGGACCCCGACACGCAGCCGGTGTTCAAGTGGGTCAAGGGCGACTTGATTGGCAAAGGCACATATGGCCGTGTGTATCTCGCACTCAATGCCACGACAGGTGAGATGATTGCAGTGAAACAAGTAGAGCTGCCTCGCACAGCGGCAGACCGTGACTCATCGAGGCAGCGCAGCATTGTGTCAGCCCTCAAGTCGGAGATTGAGACGCTCAAGGACCTCGATCATCCCAACGTCGTGACGTGCCTTGGCTTCGAAGAGACGCTGGACACGCTAAGTATCTTTTTGGAGTACGTCCCCGGTGGGTCCATCGGCAGCTGCTTGCGTCGGTACGGCAAGTTTGAAGAGGACATGACCAGCTCCTTTCTGAACCAGACGCTCCAAGGCTTGGCGTATCTCCACAAGCAGGGCATTTTGCACCGTGACCTGAAAGCGGACAACCTCTTGGTGGACTACCAAGGCACGTGCAAGATTTCTGATTTCGGCACGGTGCGTCGCAGCGAAGACATTTATGCCAATGTGGAAAACATGTCGCTCCAGGGCAGTATATTTTGGATGGCGCCAGAGGTCGTGAGCCTATCGCGCAAAGGATACAGCGCGAAAGTCGATATTTGGAGCCTCGGCTGTGTTGTGTTGGAAATGCTGGCTGGCCGCAGGCCCTGGTCGGACGAGGAGGCCGTGCAGGCCATGTTCAAGATCGGCGCTGAACGTCGTGCGCCGCCTGTGCCGAAAGATGTAAAGATATCGAAACCGGCCGCCCACTTTTTGCGTAACTGCTTCGAGATTGACCCAGACCGCCGTCCCACCGCCGCGCGTCTGCTGGAGCACGTTTTCGCATGGCCATCGCCGAATTGGTGCTTTGAGGACAGTGGGCTGTACAAGTTGCTGTGTCCTCCGAAGTAAGGGAGAAGGACTCGCGCAGAGGGAGCGTACCTGCGTGTCGAAGGTCTAGCTAGTGATTACATAATGTCTAGGCAGTGTGGGTGGAAGCTACGCCCGCGAACAACACCAAGCTCCTCCCTTTTTTCACTCGTTCCTTGGAATGAGTGAGGCGGCCGCTACATCGCCTGATGTATCGTCTGTGTTAGCTGCGTTGCAGGCGCTATACCACAATCCGGACGCGCAGGCCAAGCAGCAGGCGAATCAGGCGCTTCTGCAGTTCCAAAAAACGCCGCAGGCATGGAGCACAGCCAACGCCCTCCTGCTTGCACAAGATGTGCCTCTCGAGTCGCGGCTCTTTTCCGCTCAGACGTTTCGCTCCAAGGTCACATTTGATCTGGAGCAGCTCGAAGGCTCGTCGCAAGAGCAGCTGCGTGATACGCTTCTGCATGCGCTCGACATGTACGCGACAGGACCGCGCGTGATTCAGACGCAGTTGTGCTTGGCGCTGGCAGCCCTGGCTCTTCAGATGAGCGAGGCGCGCTGGGGGAATGTGGTTCCAGGTATGATTGAGCGATTCGGCGGTGCGCCCTCGACAGTCGGCGTGCTCCTTGAGTTTTTGACGGTCCTGCCTGAGGAGGTGTCGATGAACCACCGTATCCCGATGGACAATACCACATACCATGACAGAGTATCTCAGCTTTTGACACAGCATGCCATGTCTGCGCTCCAGGTGCTTGTCATGTATATCCAGGCGGATGGTGTGACGTCTACGATCCAAGCGATGATTTTCGCGTGCCTGCGGAGCTGGCTCAAGACGGGCGAAGTCACAGCCGTGCAGCTAGCCGAGACGCCGCTTCTCTCATGCACATTTGATGCGCTGCAAGATGAGGAGCTCTTTGATACAGCCGTGGATGTGCTGTGCGACCTCATCAACGAGACCCAGGAATTGGAGGAGAACCAGGGCGTGATCGAATGGTTGCTACCACGCATCGAGTCGCTGCGCCCAGCGCTGATGGCTGCGGGCGATGACGAAGACCGCGTGCGTGGCCTATGTCGCATCTTTGTGCAGGCCGGCGAGACGTACCATGCGTTGGCGCTGCAGCACCCCCAGGCCCTGCTCCCCATCGTGCAGGCGGCGCTTGACTGTGCGTCGTATCATGACTTGGACATTGTGCAGATCACCTTCCGTTTCTGGTACCTGCTCGCGACGGACATCCATCGTGCGCTCGAGCAGGGCAACCCGGCTGCGTTGCCGTTCCGCGACGTGTTTGAGCAGCTCTTTGCTGTGATTTTACGACACCTACGATTCCCTGACGACGACACGGACTTGACAGGTCAAGAACGCGATGACTTCCGGAGCTTCCGGCACTATATGGGCGACACGCTCAAGGACTGCTGCTACGTGCTCGGCGCAGAGGCGTGCCTTGCGCGCTCGCTCGAGGTCATTGAGTCGGCGCTCGCACAGGCGTCGCCAGAGCTGCGATGGCAAGACATGGAGGCGCCCCTCTTCTCCATGCGTTCTATGGGCGGCCAAGTTGATGTGACAACGAGCGAGGTGGTGCCGCGTGTGTTTGCGCTCGTCCCGCGCCTGCCGCCGCATCCGCGCCTGCGGTATGCAGGCCTGCTTGTCATGTCGCGCTATACCGAGTGGGTCGCTGATCATCCTGAGCACCTAAGTGGAATACTTACGTTTATCACGACGGGTTTCGATGGCTCAGACAGGGACATTGCCGCAGCGGCCGCTCAGGCCATGGACTTTTTGTGCCAGGACTGTCGCGAGCACCTTGTGCCGTACTTTGACCAGCTCATGCACTTTTTCCGCAGCGTGCATGCGACGCTTGCCGTGGATGACTTGCTGTCCGTGTCCGAGGCGCTGGCTCATGTCGTGACGGCCATGCCGCCGGCCGCAGCGACAGAGGCGCTGGTTCAACTCGCGCAGCCGCTGCTGGAGAATGTGCACGATGTGTGCGAGCTGCCGTCGGCCACGAAGCCTGACCTGATGCGCGCAGCTGACCGCATGGAGCAGCTGGCTCGTATTCTGCAGATCATGGGTGTATCGCTCGCAAGCACACTGCCTGAGGCGTGTGCCGCTACGTGCACGCAGGCGTATGCCATCCTGGACCGTCTGCTGGAGCGCTACGGCGACGTGTTTTTTATTTCTGAGCGCACATCGGCTTTGATCCGCCGCGCGCTCATCTTCTTCGATCAGCGGGCCGTGCCGACCATGCCGGCTCTGCTCGACCGCTTCGCCTCGTGCTTCGAGTCGACGGGTTTCTCGGGCTACGTGTGGATCATCGGCAAGTCGATCGACCAGTACGGACAGCGCGCTGACAGCACGCTGGGCATGCAGCTGGGACAGGCCTTCGAGCGCGTCACACACAAGGTTGGCACGATGCTCCGCAGTGCACCGTCGCCCGATGCCATGTCCGACGTGCTGGATGATTACCTGCACTCGTGCCTCGTGACAATCCAAGCGGCACCGACGTTGTTGCTCGGCATGCCACCGCTACTGACTCAAGCGTATGCGATGGCCCTCCAGGCGCTCGCAGCGCTCTCTCCTGGCGTCGTAGGCATCGCTGCCGATGTCGTGCGTGCCATCGTCGAGTACGCACACGAGGTGCCTGTGCCGGACCGCACACACGCCGACACAGTCCACGCGGTCGTGGGCGAGCATGGCGCAGAGACTTGCCGCGCGCTCATGCATGGCCTCGTGACGCACTTTCCGCCCGAAAATATGCCGGTCGTCGTGTCGACGATGCGCACGCTCGCGACCGACTTTGCCGCGCAGATGCCGGTGTGGGCGTCGGCGGCGGCACAGGCGCTGCCGACCGAGGCCGTGCCAGAAGCAGACAAGATGCACTGGATCGAGCAGATGCACGCCGTGCCACTCGACGAGCGCATCAAGCCGAGCCTCGTGCGCTTGTATGGTGCGTCGCGCAAGTCGCGAGAACGTGCCCAGCTGGAGTAAGAGTGCCATAAGTAGCTTATTCGGCCCCGGATTCCCGCATAAAGTCGAGGTGCTTTTGGATATCGGCCGCCGACACAGAGGGCCGGACGGCATGTAGCGCCTTGAGAAAGTCGTTCATCACGAGGTGCGGCTCCCGAAGTTCGTCAGACTCGACGTCCATCCACGTCATTTCGCGCGCATCAGGATCACCAGGCGAGCATGGCATGTAGCGCGTGCGCTCCGTGCCATCGTCGTCCACTTCCCGCACCTGCTTGAAATGCGTTGCGTTCATGACACGGCGCACAGGCTGCATGAGCGCCTCGCGCACGACCACGGCCACATCGGCACCCGAGTACCCCTCGGTCTGTGCCGCGAGCGTCCGAATGTCCCGGGGCGTGAGTGTGCACGGCGTCGAGCCGATGTTGAGCTCAAACATGCGCCGCCGCGCATCAAGCTCGGGTAGCGGGATGTACACGCGCTTCTCAAAGCGGCGTTTGATGGCCGAGTCCAGCGCCCATGGAATGTTGGTGGCGCCCAGCACCAGCACCTCTGTTTCGTGGTCGTTGTGCACCCCATTCATCTGCACGAGAAACTCCGTCTTGATGCGCCGACTCGCCTCGCTCTCGCCTTCACCACGCGTACCGCATAGCGAGTCCACCTCATCAATAAATATAATCGACGGCCGCGCTTCGCGCGCCATCGCAAAGAGCTGCTTGACCAGGCGCTCACTCTCGCCCATCCATTTGGACACAAGATCCGAGCTAGAGACACTGAAAAATGTGCTGTTCGACTGCGTCGCCACAGCCTTGGCCAGATACGACTTGCCCGTGCCAGGCGGTCCATAGAGCAGAATCCCACTCCATGGCTTGCGCTTGCCCGTGAACAATTGCGGGAATTTGATAGGGAGAATCACAGCCTCCTTGAGGGCGTCCTTGGCACTCGAAAGACCCGCCACATCGTCCCAACTGACATTGGGGCGCTCCGTCAGAATCACATTCGATAGCCCAGATCGCAGTTTGCGCGTCTCAGCATCCATGTCCTCCGAATCACTCTTGGAGCCCGCGACGCCTTTGCCGCCATCCGAGGTTTCCGCCTGCGCCACCTTGCCCAGATGCTCCTTGAGCTTCTCAGCTCGGTCCAAGTACTCAACAAACTTCGACCGAATCAACTGCTTGAGCTTGTCGTTTTTTTCGTACTTGAGCGCCATCATGAAATAATCGAGGCTGTTTTGATACTGCGTGTACGCCTCCTGGTAATGGTGCTTCACATCCTCATCAATCGCCCTTTGCACTATATCAATCCCTCTCTGCTGTCAGTCAGACGGCTACACACCTGCAAAAAGTCTGTGGGCGCCCTACGTGTCAGTAGCTCGGCCTACGCACATGTTCAGGGCTCTCGCCAACCCAAGCGGTGGTGTGTTGTGTGGATGTGGAGATGAAACCACACGACGCGCTCGGTTCGGGCGTCGACGTCGATGTCCACGGCACCGCTGCGCATCCCTCCGGATGCGTCGCGTCCTTCTACCGAAGCAGTCTCCGAATCAGATCAAGAGTTTAGGCAACAGGCCTGCAGAGAGGCCCCAGATACCCACGCATCGCCCACCGTACAGGAGCTGCCCCCCAACAGTGCGCGCATCTCCCTCCGATCCCTTTGGCGACGGCAGCATACATCGACGCCGCAGCGCGAGCCCCGATCCAGTTCCATCAGCATGGTATCAGATCTCCAAACGGGCTTGACGAGCGCGGCCCTGCTCAAGATGCGTCTCGAGCGTGATGAGAACAACGCTCCCCGCATACCTGTCCTGCTGCAGTACTTGCGGGTCCAAGTAACGGACACGTTCAACTCGCATAGCTCCGGTCACCATGTGTACCGCATCGAGCTCAGCTATGGGTACGGTATGGTATCCTGGGTGATTTATCGTGAAGTGCGTGACTTTTTCAACCTTCACGCATACTATCGTACGCACAGCGTAGCCAACACGCTGTACAAGTCCTTCTCCTCTGAAGCAGAATCGGAAGGCAATCTTCCGAGCTTTCCTAAAGGAAGCTTTACAAATCGATTCACTCGGCAGAGGCAGCCGCAGGATGGCAAAACGGCCAAGGAGCATCAAGATGCACAGGAACGCACGTACCGCCAGGCACTCACAGACTACCTGCAGAAACTGATCAAGTTTGCCATGTTTCGTCCAGAGGCAAATCGTCTATGTCGCTTCCTCGAAATCAGTGCCATGGGAATGCAAGTGGCGTCTCTCGATGGCTACCTTGGAAAACAGGGATACCTGCAAATCAAATCAAAAAGTTCGTGGCGCGACACTCAATCCCTCGTACAAAGACCGAAGCGCCGCATCCCTAAATGGTTCATTGTACGCGAGAGCTATATCATCATTGTGGAAGAGGCTCATAGTCTGCGCCTGTACGACGTGTTTCTCATGGATCAAGAGTTCAAGGTCGTTCAAAAACACGCATTACGTCCTGCGTCTTTGAAGCATGCACCAAAAAACGAGGTCGAGGAAGACAATGAAGGCAAGCTAGCGTGGCCCGAGACGCATTACACTTCCACAGGGACGATCGGTGACTATGTCAGGCGGCACCGATTCAACTTGTACAACGCGGAACGCAAGTTGAAACTGACGGCCAAGAATGAGCGCGAGTTGGAGCAATTTCTGCTCAGCATCCAGTGGGCCGCCCATCATAATCCCTTCGGCAAGCAGACGCGATTCGGTAGCTTTGCGCCGATTCGTCGTTGCGCCGCCGTCCAATGGCTGGTGGATGGCCGTGATTACTACTGGAACTTGTCCGAGGCATTGCTGCACGCTCGTGACTGCATCTATATCCACGACTGGTGGCTCTCTCCAGAAATGTACTTGCGCCGCCCAGGCACACCCGAATGGCGCCTCGATCATTTACTGCAGAAAAAGGCATCGGAAGGCGTCCTTGTCTATGTGATTCTCTACAACGAAGTATCAAATCAGTTTACGCCCACAGATTCGGCGTACGCCAAGTCGCGCCTCATGGAATTACACCCTAATATTGTCGTGCAACGCTCTCCCAGCCACTTGAAAACAGGTACCTTCTATTGGGCACATCATGAGAAACTCTGCGTCGTGGACCAGATGGTGGCTTTCATGGGTGGATTTGACCTGTGCTTTGGTCGTTACGACACACCGTCTCACCCGCTCGTGGACGATGCGGCCATGGGTCCGAGCACTACCACGGACCCATCGCTCTTAGGACCCGCGTTAAACGGCGCCGAGGCTCATATCTGGCCCGGACAGGATTATGCGAACGAGCGCAAAGTCGAGTGGCAGATTCTCACAAAGCCCGAGATGGATTTGTTGCCACGGGACAAGGTGCCACGTATGCCGTGGCATGATGTCGGCGTCCAGATTCTAGGCCAGCCTGCGCGTGACCTGTGTCGTCACTTTTGCCAACGATGGAACATGTTACTCCGATCCAAAAAGCACACTCGGCGTATGGATTTCTTGCTCCCGCCGTCCGACCTTACAGAGGACGAGGTAAGGCGCTTTGGTGTCCAAGGCACATGCGATGTGCAGATTTGCCGCTCAGGCGGTCCCTGGAGCTTAAGCACGCCCAAAACGGTAGAACACTCCATTCAAAACGCGTACCTCAAAGCCATCGAGCAAAGCGAGCACTTTGTGTATGTGGAGAACCAGTTCTTTGTCACGTCCACGGTCATGGAAAGCACAGAAATCGAAAACAGCATTGGTCTTGCGCTGGTAGAGCGTATTGTACGTGCTCATCGCGAGCGTACGCCATGGCGAGCCATCATTTTGATTCCAGCGACGCCTGGTTTCCCGATGGAGTACGACCATCCGGAAAGTGGGTCCGTGCGAATTATCTCGGCTTTGCAGTACTTGTCGATCGCACGTGGACCCCACTCGATCTTCGCGCGTCTCGAGTCCGTGGGCATAGATCCACATGCCTACATTGGCTTTTATTCCCTACGCCAATGGGGTCGAATGCGCCATGGCCAATTGGTCACAGAACAAGTGTACCCTCATGACAAAGTGATGATCGTCGACGATCGCCTGGCCATTATTGGCAGTGCCAACATCAATGAGCGCAGTCAACGCGGCGACCGAGATTCTGAATTGGCGTGTGTTGTACAAGACCATGATATGCTGATGAGCCGCATGGCTGGTGAGGCATTTCAAGTGGGTCGGTTCCCACACACGTTGCGCATGCGACTGATGCACGAGCATGTGGGTTGGGACGTGGATGCTTTGGAGCGGGGTGAAAATGTACAGATAACGCAAGACCCACAACCCCAGGTCGTACCCAAATGTTTGCTCGACCCCGTGGCACAGTACGACGTGTGGAAGGCTGTGGCCACACACAACACCGTCATATACCGCCAAGTGTTCCGCTGTGTGCCAGACGACGAAATCAAGGCTTGGGCGTCGTACAAAGTGGCCATGCAGCATCATGACCGTGTAGGACGTTCTGCCACAGATGGCTCAGCGCCTAACGGCACCGACCTGTTTCCTCCGGAGCAAGTCGAGAACATGGCTGCTCAGCTGCGACGATGTTGCGGTACTCTCATTCAACATCCCACAGAGTTTTTGGAGCACGACGCCATGCGCGGTAACTATTTATTCGCCAAAGACCACATAAATCCACTCATCGTTTTCGACTAGTAGCTGTTATATAGACATACGGTCTTCGAGACACAGTGCTGCGCCTGCGCGTTTACTTCTTAACAAGCTGCTCAAGAGCGTCCATCGAAAGCGACTTGGGGCGCTCGATCGGAAGACCAAGGATACGGTCGAACACGAGCTGGGGCAGGGCACCGAAAGCACGCGACACACCAAAGAGAACCGTGTAGAACTTGAACTCGTCAAGGCCGTACGTGTAGAGCGGCGCACCCGAGGCAGCGTCCACGTTAGGGAAGGGGTTCTTGGTCTTACCGTGCTCCTTGAGCACAGGCGGGGCGAGCTGCGAGATGCGCTGCACAAGCTTGACGGTAGGCGAGCTCTGCAGCTCGGCACGCTTGTCACAGTAGCCGTACAGAGCCGTGAAACGAGGGTCGGGCTGACGAAGGACAGCGTGACCGTAGCCAGGCACGACGCGGCCACTCTTGAGCGTAGCCCAGAGAGCGTCCGTGATCTGCTGGTCCGTGGGCGAGTCGCCCACTTCACGCTGGACCTCAAGGATCCAGTTAAGCACTTCCTGGTTGGCAAGACCGTGCAGAGGACCAGCCAGACCGTTCAGCGAGGCGGCGTAAGCCAAGTAAGGGTCCGAGAGCGCACTGCCGACCAGGTGGCACGTGTGAGCCGACACGTTACCACCCTCGTGGTCACCGTGCACAGACAGGTAGAGACGGAGGTAGTCCGTCAGACCCTCCTTGTCGCCGTAGCCGAGCATGTGCGAGAAGTTCTCGGCAAAGTCCATGCTGGGGTCAATGTGCTGCTTGCCATCACCCTTGCCGAACACGTTGAAGTAGATGCGGGCGGCAATGGCAGGGAGACGAGCAATGAGGTCAAGCGTGTCCTCGAGGGTAGGCTGCCAGAACTCGGTCTTCTTCACACCAGCGTTGTAAGCGGCAGCAAACTTGCTGTCGTGGTTCAGCGTCGACACAGCAGCCGAGAACTGCGTCATGGGGTGAAGCGACTTGGGGAACGTGTCAATCACCTTCTCCACGAAGCTGGGGAGCTTGGCGCGGGACATGAGGTCCTGCGAGAGGCCCTTGGCCTCCTCGGCCGTCGGCACCTTGCCGGTCAGCAGAAGCCAGAGCATCGACTCGGGCAGCATCTCATCACCAGGGCGGCCAATGTCCTTGGCAGTGGGCAGCTCCTTCTGGCACTGAGGGATGCTCTTACCGTGGAAGGTGATACCACTTTCGGCGTCCAGAACCGAGCCCTCCCAGAGCATGCACTTAAGGCCACGCATACCACCGATCAGGTGGCCAACGTTGCTCTGGCCAAGAGGAGCCTCGGCATACTGCGACTTGATGCGGGCCAATTGTTCACGCTTGGCAGGCACAATTTCGCCGACAGCCTCAGCAAGAGACTTCGTCGACGAGTAGCGCACCGACGTAGCGGCGGCGGCAAACTGGCGAGGAGCCGTCGCCGACCGGAGAGCAGCACGGGGGATAGTGAGGGACAGCATCTCGGAGATATGTATGGATGGGAAAAAACCAACGTGTCGTTGATCGACTCGCCCCTCTTATATCAAATGCAGCACGCCCACCCGGACCGTGTGTTCGGACATTTATCCGGCCGAATTGTGCCAGCACGAGCCCACCTGTGGGCACCGCATGGTCACATGCACCGAGAATCGGCTTCTCGGCCACGTGGTTTCACATCCCTGTACCAAGGCGCCCAGCACGCGGGGCTGACACGCGGGGGCCGCGCCCTTATGTAGGGTTTTATAAGGTCGTGCATAGGCCGCCCATGACATTCGCTTGTAGATCTAGCTCAGAGAAAAAAATGCCACTTGGGCGTTCTGAGCCCGTGCGCGTCCTGCTTCTTCGACAGCCCGTGCCTGTTCATCAGGGCACAGACCCATATCATCACGCATTTGGAACTCTCCGCACGTCCTTTCGTGTCCCCGCTAGCCTTGATACGTCAAGCGCTGCATCAAGCGCACCCAAGAATGATAATAGCCTAACTTCCCCGGCGCACACCACAAACGAATCGCGACCTGACCCTGACTTGTTTGCAAACGACGATCTTTATCTTGTGACGCACCACATGTGGCCCCATGAGCTCAAAGATGTGGAATTCCGCGTTGTCAGTTTTCCTATCCTTACGCATGTCACAGTACATGCAGATGAATTGGACCAGGCCCTACTTGGCATGTACCACCATACCACCCACTATGATGGTGTAATCATGACCAGTCAGAAAGCCGCTCAGGCATGGCAACAAGCGTGTGTGCGCGTATACCAAAAGCTATATGTACAGCAAGACATCCACCCAGAGCGCATGAGGGTGCTAGGCCAAGTGCCTTTTTACGTCGTAGGGCCAGCCACGGCCAAGGCCTTGCAACACATCGAGGTGGCCACCCCCTTCCAACCAACTACCATACACGGCCTGGAAGCGGGAAATGCCGAGAGCCTGGCTCTGCACATAATGCGAGATGTGAACCAAAGCCGACAGCCACAGCGCTTCTTGTACCTTGTCGGTGACAAGCGTTCGCCGGCCCTGATCAACACATTGCAGGCTCACAACGCACCTGTCACACTCGATGAATTGGTCGTGTATGCGACGGACAAAAGCCCGGGCTTTGAAGACAACTGTGCCCTTCTAGCGCGCGATATTCCCCGGCACATGTCTGATGAAACCCTGTCCGGCTCAAGGCCGTCATCTACGCAGCGGCAGCGAGAACATCATGGAATAGTGGGGCATACGCAAGAAGAACACCTTGATGCGCACAGCACCCATGCGTCAGCGCCCACAGAAGTCCGGCCCGACTGGATCGTGTTTTTCTCGCCCAGCGGTGGTAATTACGCCCTGCAAGAACTCGTTCAGCGTCGGTGGATTGTGTCGCAGGAAGCTCATCAGGGGTGCAAAGTGGCATGCATCGGTCGGACGACGGCGCAATGGGTGCACGAGACCCTGGGATTCGAGCCACATGCCATTGCGGCTCGTCCGACACCGGACGCACTGCAAGAGGCCATTTTTCGTGATTTGATATAGAATGCATGAGGTATGGTGCGGCATCTGCATCATGGAGAGGCTGGCGCTGGAGTATGCTTGTCATGCCACATGGCATACTGGACGAGGATGACCAGATCAAAAATAAGAGTACCACTGCTGCCCAACAGGAAAGGTAGACTTTCAGACAGGTACTCGTACCTGTCGGGTCCCACGGCTTTGGGGTTCGAGAGAATGCTGATCGAATACAAGAGATTGGCGAAAAATGCCAGCAAGAACAGAAGCATCGATAATCCGCGCACAGAACGGCGCTGGAAATTCGTCCATATCTGTGGTAGGCGCGATGTCATATACAACACCGTGCAGAACCAAGCAAAGATGCGGCCAATGATGACGCTGAAAGGGGGCGCAGGGTCTTTCCGACCGCGTCGCGGCGCGTTCCAGAGCTCCGTATCGGGTATGTATAGCAGGATGGGATGGCGCACAGCAGGAGGTATAGGGGTCGTCGTCGACGCGTGTGCCAGGACGTGAGGCTGTGCCACAGGATCCACGGAAGCAAGGGCGTCAGGCCTGCTGGATGGACCCACTGATACAAAGAAGCCTATCCCCAGCAAAGCCACAGTTGCACCTCGCCGTATTGTGGCCTTTCGCCCACGCGCACGACCTCGAGCGGATGATGACACGTCTTGGTCCATGGATGCGGGCGCCCAGGAGGTATGCGCTTTCGAACGTCGACCACGTTCCACTGAGGCCGCTGGCTTGCTCGTTACATCATCTGTAGATTCACTTAGTCGCGGAGCGCGTGTTCGCCTCGACGGACGATGCGGTCTGACGCGGTACACCATCCATGGATCCAGGGACCTCGCGCGCAGTGTTTGCCGCGACATGCTCGGAAGCACATGCCGAGATCTCGAAGTAGATGCCATCGCCGTGGTACCTGTGGTCGAGGTGTGAGCTGGCCTGTACAACGCCCCTATCAGGGGCGAGCGCTCCGTAGGGAACGCGGGTGAAATGCGTGGAGGAAGCGGCTCCCGGTAGTAGAGAGCGTATTGTGTACACAGTGTTACATCGACCAAAAGCATGTAAGCAGCAATGACCATTTGTATCGGCAGCTGGTTCGTGAGAAAGGCGCCTACGAGGTTGGTCAGGTCACCGAGCGTCCATTGAAGTAAGAACACAAAGGACAGGCCTTCTACGCTCTTCGTGCGGAAGTTTTGGTAGATCTGTGGCGTCTGTGCAAAGATCCAAACAAAAAGACTGGCCGTGCCCGAGGCACCGGAGACAGCCTCGCGCGTGATACGGGGCAGCACGGGTATCATGACACGCAGCGTCTCACGGCCAGGCGCAGGAAGCCGTGGCGGAGTGGGTCGGTGGTGGGGAACGGGCCATGCCACGTGATCGAATCGACTCGAGGGGCCAGACGGTGTCCGTCCACCCGCGCGATTGTCTCTGGCAGGGAGCCAAGATGAACCGTCGCAATGCTCCCATGCCAGAACGCTATGCGGTGTTGACTGAGCATGCATACCCATCTTCTACGTCGGCGAAGATGGGGCCGCGGAATGCTGTATTTGAGAAGCCGTGGCGGTCTGACTCACCCTTTGAGAACCCATACGAAATGTCTGCCCAGGAGCCTGGCGCCCCCAAGAAGGACGCACAGAACAGCTTTGTAAGTCTGTTTTCAGGGACATCCGCCCAGCAGAGCTCGGCGGCGGATCTTGAGGAGCAGAACGATGCGCGCCTCTCAGGTCTGAGCGAGCGTATCAAGCTGCTCAAGGACATTTCGACGGGCATCGGGAAAGAGGCGCGCGAATCGACCGCGGAAATGAACTCTCTGAACGACCTGTTTTCCAACGCTAGCTCCTTGCTAGGCAACACATTTCATAAGATGACGGTCATGGCCCGCCGACAGCGTGGCTGGTTCTGCAATATGATGCTGTTTATCATGCTCGTCATATGGATCTTTGTGTTCCTTTGGTGGTGGCGAAAGTAACTGTGCTGGAATATACCCTCTATACGATGTGGCTATGTATGCGATCACTGTGTAACTTCGCCGTCCGGCGTGGTTGTATATATGCCACCACCGCGGCACGCATCAAACGCAGGAAGGCACGACAAGTATCTGCACCATGTACATGCCTTGGATGGATCATCACTGCGGTAAAAGTTGAGCACGAGCGCCACGAGAAATGCAATCAAGAGTATGATACCGACCAAACGACACACCCAATTTATGATCATGTGTGACCGCGACGGATGGATGGACGGGGCAAACACCAAACCGCCCAGGATGCCAATACAGAATCCGCCAATGTGCGAAAAGTTGTCGAGGCCGGGCAGCAGTCCTAACGCCAGACCAATAATGGCAAAAATGATCGACACGGTCAATCGAGTCTTGGGCTTCATCTCAAACTTCCAATTGTAAATCAAATCAATCATTTCAAAACTGATGCATGTGTACACAGCGCCCGATGCACCCAGCGCAGGCTGTCCAATGAGCCCAAAGTTGCCGCCTAGTAGATTACCTCCGATGCCCCCGGCCATAAAGACAATCGCATATGCTAGCGAGCCGATCAGTTTTTCAATCTGGCCGCAGAGAGTCAATAGTACAATCAGATTGAAGAGAATGTGCACGATACCGGCATGAACAAAAATGGCGGAAACGAATCGATAGCCCTGGTTCGGGTTCGTGGCATCCTTCAAGCCACATATGTCTGCAAGCGAGCACAGCTCATCCCTCTGAAATCGGGTTTCTCGTGTCGCCGTGTGATTGAGACATGGGATCATGTTGGTGGGCGGCAAGCCCGGTACGTTGCGCATGCAGGGCGCGAATCGTGCTCCGAATGATATAAGAAATTCCGCGGGGGGTCCAATCATGGGCTGTATGCTTGGGTGTACTTGGACAGCTTCGCCCGTGCGCTGCTTGGACAAGATAAGCTCAGCGATAAACACGACGACAACCCCAAAGGAAATAAGCCATGTCACAAACGGATACCTCTGCCGTCCAACGCCACGTTCACGTTCATCGATTTTTTGCTTCAGTTTGTCTTGGTTAGACCATGTAAACTTTCCCTCTTTCTGGGATGGCATCTCAAGGCTCTCATCAACGGAACCCATAAGGTGAGTACGGGACGCTGTGAGATGGTCAGGGTATATAGGATGCTGTGTCTGCCAATGATGTGACTCGTCAAGGTCGTTCTCAGCATATTTTAGGGGCAGATCTGTTTCGCTCATGCCCCAGTCATATGGTTTCCGTGTGTCCTCATACATCGGCACAGCAACGGTGTCTCGATGACTCGAACTCACAGGCAGCAAGTGCGCTGGCTCATGAAGACTGATGCTTGATGCATAGTCTGATGCATTCTTCAGGCAATAAAACCTATTCCTGTCAAAAGCCTCATCAGAAGAGGGATGTGACACAGCTCGATCATCCACGTCCTGATAGGGCCGAGTCCGCGCCACAGACATCGGCCCGCCATTTTCTGCTCGAAACACTGTTGGTGGAAAGTCGCCATGAGAAGTGGATCCATGTTGTAAGTGCTGCTGGATCTTGGCGTAAAGATCCGGCTCCGAGGTCATGCTGGGTGTATACGGCTACAATGCGCACGTCCAATTCATGTAAGGTCTACAAGTCAACTTCCCCTCCAAAGTAACACTCCACATCTGTGTTGTATTATGTAAGTGGCCCTGCACGCCTAGATGATGCCTGCCGCCGGCTCTGCCTCGCCATGACGACGGCTGGCGATGGGGCAGTTCTGCGTGTCAAGCGTAAACGCGCTGACGATCCAGTCGATGCATTTTTGTTCCAGTTTCACACGCAATCGCACCTCGCAAAACGCCGTGGCACGCAGCCGCATCATCCGCCTGACCAGCCCGGACATGGCATGTTTCGACGGAGAGAGACGGTCAATATAGGCGAGCAGATGGCAAAGGATGCTCAAGTGATCGAAGCAGAATGGGATAGTTTTTCGAAAAGAATGAGACTCAAACGCAAGCATGAGCAAGACACAGAAACAGCGAGTGTCCGGCGCAAGCATCAACCATCCCATCTTCAAGAGGAGGACAAGGCGCAGGATATGAACTGTTTCTCTGACATGCTATCGGAGTACCTCAGATTGAATCAAGTCTCATTGGAATCCCACGATACAAGTGCGGAGGCTACAAATGAGTACGTCTTTGATATCTACTATCAAGATACCACGCCTATGACTGCATGGAGGCATCGTGACGCAAAAAACGTGAGCTGTGTACCAACAGTTGGACACGCTCGTATCAAGTCCAATAAGCCACATTCATCAGTACCTATTAGTGGCAAGGGATACGACACAGGACCATCCACAACCACAGCCCCTGGCTTTGAGCATTTGCAAGACCCAGAAGAGGATGTAGACTGGATGCATGAAGCCTCTTTCTATCCCGTGCATCTACGCACAACAATCGATGAAAATGGACACACTCTCGTGACAGCTGTGCCTATTGGTGCTCAAGGACTCGCAGAAAATGACCTGATGCTGGAAGAAATCGAGTCTGGAGTGGGCTTATGTGACGACGACGAGGACAGTAATGATGAAGATTACTACCGAAATGATTATCCGGATCAAGACGAGTGGGACGCAGACAGTGATACAGAGTGGTAGTTTCCTGCGCACAGCTCTATGAATGCATATACCCTATTATTACTCATATCACTCATGCGCATGCTGCCGATTGTAGTACTACAGGCAGAATGGCAACAGTTCGTGAAATCAAAATCATTGAAAGATTCGGCATGGAAATATTGGCATTACTCAGATTGAGAGCCTCGGTTGAATGCTTTGCGGATGCTATCGCGCACGTCTTTATGACGACTTATGCTGCATTTTTCCTGGAAAGTATGTACTTGCCTGTAGTGATGCTTGAGGATCGCGATGGTTTCGATCGTTTCTTTGTACTTCTTTTCTAATGGCGACATTGCTATAGAGGGTATCGAGAAGTATGGGGGTCAGCGGACATGAAAGGACCGCAGGAGCTCCGTATAGCTCACATTGGAACCGGAGTCTGTTTTCATGTTGAGCCGATGTTGTGTTGGTTTTCTGCTTTTTTCCCTGAAATTCCAATCGTGGTCATGACACCAGCGAAACAATCATCTACGCCCAAGTTTGGGCGACCTTAACATTTAACCCTTTGCTTTGTACATCTTTCCTAACAACTATCATATAAATGGCCATGTCCTCCACATTCGATATACGCAGCTTGTGAAGGGCGATGTGAGGGAATGTCCACTGGACAAATGACTGATAGGCAAAACATTTAGCGAGACGATAGCGACTGGGCAACTTGGCGCGCATGCTTCTCACAGTACATCTTTTGATTCATGGAAAAGTAGTCCGTGAGCTGAAGCAGGCACGGACCTGAAGCGGCATCCGAGTAGGCACATACCATGCACGCTGGGTGGTAGCATTCACCCTTGGACGTCTTGCGAAATATGCCGGTAATACCTCGGCCACATGCGTGACAAACTGTACCGCTTCGGACTTGATAGTGCCACAGACATAACAATTTTCCTTGATACATGAAAATGTCCGTTTTTGCTAGTTTATCATCGCAGTCTGAGCAGCGAACACAGTCGGGATGGTATATGCCGAGTATAGAATTGTCTTTACAGCAGATCTTACGGCCTTCCACGAATTGATGGCATCGGGAGCAGCAAGAAGAATCGGTCGGCTCTGAGACAGAATGTGCTGTGTCTTGCACTTGAACGACAGAGGGATTGTTGCACATGACAAGCTGGGACTTACATCGCAAGGATCGAAGATGAGACTCACACTCTTTGTGCAACAAAGCCGCACTGTCTTTTTGTTGATGTTCAGTCATTGGCTCTGCTGCATCACTCAAATACTCGTCGATGATATTCAAATGCAAATGATTCTCGGCATCACGTATGTCAGGGAGCGGCTTGGCGCACTGTGGCTGGCGTTTTTGTGCAACCATGTTTTGAGATGCATGTGGCATGGGATCATCTTCGTCGTCACTGTAAAACCCATCACCGGACCAGAATGCCATATCCAGAGCATCGAGACCCGACTGCCGATACGGTTTTAATGAAGGCTCAATAGACAGTGCAGGCGAAGCCCGGGCACCTAGCATGTCTTGGGCTTGATATGACATGGAGCTAGGCGCTGGCGTTAGGGGCAAAGAAAAATTGCTTGTGTTTGTTGAAGACATACTCATAAGAGATGCTGAACTTTGTTGACGAAGAGCGCTTGATGTATTCAAATGCAGCTTTGGAGTGATGGGTGAAATATGCACAGATGTAGGGGCTGAAGATTGGACAACTGGACTGCTTGTTTCACTGCTGGATGGGGTGTTCATTGGTACGATTGTGGGTAAAGGAGTAGAACCTGTGCGAACAGGTATGATGGACGTAGGCGTCATTGTCTGTGTGGGGAAAGTGTCGTGCACGGCCTTGGCAAAGCGCGGAAACCGGCCACAACTCAATCGCGACTGGGCCCCGTACATACTAGTATCTTGGTCGCACTTAGGTAGAAATTGGGACTGCGGGATCGAGATGTCCCTATGATCTTTGTGCGACAAGAGCATCGGAGACATGTCTTCGCGTTGATTTTGCAGGAAGTGCTGCTGAAGTCGACGCCGGCTTGCCACACCAATACCCGCAAAGTTTCTCTTATCGAGACTCTCGAGTATAGGCGCTCCGCTCTCGGTCATGGTATAGGGTCTGATCAACGGTGCTAAATTTTGGTGTCGAGACCAAGGCCAACTTTAGAAAGTGCACTTGGACTAGATGTCGACAGCCTTTGGAATTTCAGCCTACGCCTCCTTGCAGGTCCAACCCAAAAAAACGACTGCTTATATAAAATCGCATCGATTACCTCCATACGGCATGTATGCAACTAGAGACAGGAATATGGAGCGTTGTAAAAAGTGCATGAGGGAAAAATCAACGCTAACACCTTAACGTCGTCGTGGTCTACACAATATCCATAAGCAATGTGAGTAGGTGTAGCATGCAGCCAGCGAAGCATATCCATCAATAATACATGTTAATTTTCGTGTTTCTGGGTGGGCACACCCGTCTCGGTGGGACGGCCGTCTCCTGAGTACATCATGTCTAAAGGTTGATGCGCGGGAGGCGCTGTTGATGATGCTGCTGAGCGTACCTCTACCGTTGAAGTACTGGGAGTAGGTGGAGCCGTAGTTGTCGACGTAGCATTTTCCATCTTTGGACGTTTTTCGTCCATAGAGAAAGACGATGTCGATGGCATAGGGCTTGTCGCGAAAGAGTTTGCTGTAGACTGTGGCACTGGAACACCACTGGGAGGTCCCACATGATGAGGGAATTCATGATGGTGAGACACGTCAAGAGATACAGCAGGTTCATTAGGTCGCTTCTCCATAGAAAAGCGACGTGCCTCATTGCTTGAGTGACTCATGTGTGAAGTAGGCTGTTGTTGTAGCTCATGAGACAGCGTAGCTGGCACAGATGAGGTGCTCGCGGCATGGCCATTGGGTGTAGCTGCCGGGGTGGCAGTATGTTCCAATCGGCGATCCACCATCATACCTGGGGCCGCCGGTGCAGTTGTTGACCTAACAGTTGGCGGGGGCATCGCAGCAGCGTGCGCCGAGTACGGCGTATTAGGTGAATGGAACATACCGGGTGTAGTCGGGGCCGGCGTCGGGGAAGTAACAGAGGCGGCTGTCGAATTTGGTGTCTGTTGGCAAGCCGCATGGGCTGTAGGCAGGACCGTAGCTGGATGGTGATAGTGCGAATGGTGCTGCGGGTACGAATATGAAAGGGAGGCATCCGCTGAGTTGCTTGTCGCTGATGTATCATGGGCAGTCGTCTGCCCTGGACTGCCCCAGTGACTGTGAGGTAAACTAGAATGCAGCGGCAGACTCGCAGCACTGATGTCACTGCTGCTGACGTCCTTGACTGGGGTATTTACCCCGTTCGCAGGCATACCACCGTAATGACGGTGCACCTGGCGCTCTTGTGCAGCGGCCATCACTGCAGCTGTACGTGGATAGTTGTCGGGGTGGTACAAGAACGACTGGATGTTCGGCTCAAAAAGTGGATAGAGAATGTCAATGATACCGTGTTGCTCAGCCAGTTGCTTGGCACGATTGAATGCGATCCACACACCCTTGAGATGCATAGCACCCACCTTGACGACAATGCGCTCCTTCTCATTTTTCAAGATACCATCACGTTTACCACGTGACATGCCACAAACATTCAGCAACTTGGTACCATTTACCATATTGTTATCATGGCGACGGGCCACACACACGCCCTTCACGTCAACCTGGAAGCACAGAGTACCTTCGTCTTCCCACAAGGTCGTGGTGACACGATGACGACCCATCCATGGCACAGGTGTGGTGTACTGCGGCGCTGAGCCGTAAGACGAAGCTGCCATCATGGCACCAGATGTCATACCACCCGGAGCGGCTGGAGAAGTTGTACTAGCCGAGGAAGTTGTCATGGACAGAGGCATAGCTGCAGCGGATGGTGCATGGTGCGATGGTATGTGTGCAGGAGTGTGTGGGTTGTAGCCTGCATGGGGCATCATGCTGCTCATAAAGGGGGCATGATAAGCGGGACCGGAGGTGGCAGCGGCAGGGTAATGTGGTGGGTGGGTTCCGTAATGCGAAATATGCCCGAAATAATTTGGATACGGCGCATAGGCGTGTCCCGGGTACGATGCACTGTACATGGGATGCTGTGCTGCCGCGTACGTTGCAGCATACGGTGATGTCATTGGCGACAACTGAGTGCTTGGAAACGAGCTCGCCATATGGTGCGAGCTCTGGTTGACACTATCCGGTTGCTGTTGATACAGCCCAGTACTCGACGTATGGCCACCGACGTGCGGGTCAGAGCAAGCCAGTGCGGTAGATGCATGTCCATGCAAGGCAGGTGCACCAGAATGGCTGGCCGGGGGGGCCTGGGGCTGCGGTGGCGGCGGCGCTGGTTGCTGTGGTGCAGCGTGCACTGAGGAAATACCACCATAAGGCGAGGCAGCCGCGGAGGCGGCAGCGGCCGTCGCTGCCGTAGTGGTAGAGACAGATGGGCTGGCAGTAGACATGCTCGTGGCGTCAACGAGGCCCGATCAGAAATGAATTAGTATCTGCGCCTTGACGAATGAGCTAACTCAGTGGCTAGTAAAGATCGACTTGCACGTATGCAATGCAATGTGGGGATGCGGAGGTCACGAAACTGTCAGCGAGCGTTTTACGCCCAAAAAATAACGTGAACCTAAAAACCGAAAGCCTCTGTATGTAGTGAGGATGCGATGTGTATCACCGTTGCAGGCACTCGCATTTGCATCTGCTTCGAATGCTCGGTAGCTACGAACACATTCGCCAATCAGAAATTGCATACAGTATGCCAGCAATGCAGCACGTAGCATATCACGTGGATAGCATGTGCGGTCACGCCCCTGGGTGTACATGTGTGATATCGTAAGCATGTAATGACCGTGTGCCTGCAAGTGGTGCAGCGTCCCACCTCCATTCCAGCTCGTCCAAAAGCGTGCACACATTGTAGCTTAATTCTACCCTTTGAGCAATGGAGGACGCGGCTGCAGCACACGAGCCACCTTCCAAGATAGAGGTGGTGGAACACATGGGCGTGCCGTCGCAAGAGCCCGTGCACCGCCCGGACCTCGAAGAGGTGCCGAATGAGCCCCAGGCACAACTCACTGAGCCTGTCGAACATGAGCATACCAGAAGAGTCATGCCAGAGTCGCATGCACCTCAAGGCGAGGAAGGCTCACATCGTGAACAAAACGTTGAAGCACTGCCACCTACGGGCTCTGGGCGCGTGGTCCCTTTTGCGCCCAAGGACGTAGACCCAGGCACGGTGGATGCCGCCGAACAAGCTCAGGCCCAAGGTGCCATTGCACAGGAACGAGCTCATCAGCTCGAAATGGATCGCTTGCTTTGGATTTCTTTGCCTAAAAATGACCAACTGGATTACCATATTGAGCATGATAACTCAGACGAATGGTCGGAGCTCAATGAGCCTGGGCCCTCGGGTTTCAGCAACCGCGGTCAAAAGTTGCATGCGCATAATGGTGTGCGTTGGGTGCATCGCGGAAAACTTGGTACATGGACTGAAAGGCGCAGTGACTATGAGTTGCGAGAACGTGAAGAGCGTCGGATCGACGCCTTTCAGCATGCAAGTGTGGATGCTATGCTAGAGGCGGAGGCAACCGGACCAGGAGGCATGGGTGGTATTTGGCGAACACAAGTCCTACCAAAGCGACGTGGACGACACAGTGATCATTATGCGTCAAAACGCGCCAAAACACAGCTTTGGGATCCTCAAGCCAAATACGACCTCGTGGAAGATGCATGGGAGGAGGATGACAAGAATGCACGACATGCATCCACCCTTGCTTTTTCGCTACTAGTACCTGTTCTCACGGCCAGAGGTCTCTTGGAAAGCAAACTGCTGAAGCAAAGCTTCCGCAACCCGCACCTGACGTCTCTCAACCGAGCGGCTTTGAATTTAATTGAGAATGAAAATGTCATGTATCGTGCTCTAGGGCGATGCTTTGACACTATGGAGCATTTAACCGGAAAAGAAGGACCCATGCCAGTGAAACACGACCAGCACCATACAGATGTCACCGCGCCTATGGACTACGTCCCGCCCTTGGCTCATGTGAATGACCTATTCATAACGAACGAGGGTTTTACTGTCCCTGTTTCGTCCTCAGAACACGAAAATGAAACGAATTCGACCTACACGCTTTCTGCGGATGAACAGCGAGAAATTGTGTACTCGAGCTTACAGTGCCTGAATGATTTGCATGCTGACAGCCGCGAGTACATGGAACGACTCGGCGAAGTTCGTATGATGCTGGCAGAGGTGCGACGCGACAGGAATCATATGTGGGGAATTATTCGGAAATGGGCCTTGGAGCGTGAGAGTTTAGATTATCAGGCAAGCTTACGCCAAAGAAGGCATCGAGCTGGAATGGATGATATGGCCGATGCATCATCTTCTCATGAGGCCGCCCATGAAAAAGTACATCACACGAGCAACAGTGCTCCTGAATCTGAATCAGGGCGGACTGAGTGGTCTACGAATAATCGAAATCGGGGAAAACGACGTTCTGGTCGATAGCGCGCATACGATGTCACCTAGCATACTTCTCTCCTGCGCCATGAATAAAATAATATGCGCGAGTTTCCTTGACGGATGGAGTGGAGGCAAAAAAAAGCTTCCGCGCCGGGAATTGAACCCGGGTCTGGGCCGCGCCGTTAGAATGACAAGGCCCCGTCATAACCACTAAACTACGCAGAACCACTTGTATAGTAGAGTCACAGTAAGAATACTTGAGTTGTAGGGAAACGGAAACATGCCAAAAAGTGAACACTTCCGCGCCGGGAATTGAACCCGGGTCTGGGCCGAATTTGCCAGTGACAAGGCCCCGTCATAGCCACTAAACCACGCAGAATTAGTAAACGTTCGTGAAAATGTTGTTGTATATCAACCCGAAGTTTTCATGGTGTCACGTGCTGTCGACCTTGGGCAAATCCCAAGCGATGCGACTTCAAAAAGCTAGGGCCGCCTGGGGCTCGAACCCAGGACCTCATCTTGATCGCCTTATCACGTTATGAGTAGGAGAGACGCATTCTACCAACTGAACTAACGGCCCAATCACCTATGTGACGGTCACATCAGGCATATAAGAAAAAAAAAAGGTTATAGACTACTACATTTTCTTGCATCGCCCGTGCGCTGTGCGACCTTATCCAACGCGATACGCGAGGCTACCAGTATGGAGCAAAAAACACGTCATACATATGCCCTTCCCTCATCTAGACGAGTGAGACTTTCTACACCAGAATCCTCATCTGGAGAAGCAAAGACAACACCACCGTCGCCGCGAGGACGTGGCATTCTGCTTCCACCAGCCCAGTACGGACGTGCTGCAAGTCCCACACCGCTCAGCCAGTCTCTGTCCAACGATTTGGCATTAAATACACGTAACTATACCCCAAAAGAGTGGGCTCTTATCGGCATTGATCGCAAAGACTCATCTTCAAAATTTGCCGTAGTGCTGTTGCATTGGCCTTCCATGACACTGTACACTTGGCCCTTGGACCCAAACTCTCCCGAAAAACAGAGTAACTGCTTCATCACGCCCTTGGGTCAGAAGGAAAACATGCAGCATGATACCAAACTGGTGCATCAAAGCTTGTCCGTGCTGGAGCACGCGGTGCGGGCATGGATGCGGTATGTTCGAACCAAGTCGGCATCACAGACGGGCAGTGTGTCAGTCACGCATGCTGAAATTGTACAGATTTGCCAAATCCTAGGGCTGGTACCGGCTTCGCAGGAGCAGCGCCTCCAGTATTCGCAGGTACAGCAACTCCCGCCATTACCGCGTTCGAGACCGTCGTCTCGGAGCAGTTCGCCTCTGAGGAGCCCCTCTTTCGGCATGGCTTCTGCCACTGACAAGGCGCCAGACAACTCCCTATAGGCATGCGCAGAGAGCGGTCTTGTGTCAAATGCTTCTCGTCTTATTGCAGCTATCTACGAAGAAAAGAAATGGTCCTATTCATAACGATATTTTTGGGGGATGTTCCTTGTCTGACTTATCCCATCATATAATATGCATACAAGTGGCATTAGAGCGTACGGCAAAAGTGGCATGCGTCGGCCTTGTCTTCGTCGCTCATGACTGCCTGGACGATCGCTGGGACCAAAATTAGAGCAAGGAACACGAGCCAGGCGAACAGGAACACAATCGAGTACCGCATCACAATCGAGCGGCGCTGTGCACGTTGACGAAGCGAGTAGATAGGGGCGTGGATCTGTTTGGACGGGCGGAGCCAAAACAGCGCAGTCGAGTGGATCCTGTCAATAAATGGCACAGCCAGGGGGATAGAAAGAGCAAACATGAGCAGGTGTGCATTGATGAAGTCGGCGGAAAACTGACTCATCTCGATGATCTTTACAATGTATTCGCGCAGGGGCTGACTGAAGGCGCTGCCACCAAGGCCACGACCGTACCAGCGACCAGTCCACCACGCACGGTTCGTCTCGTCGTGCTTGAATTCACGCGAAATGACGATGCCCGTGAGGAACTTGAAAATAGCACGCTGGATCGCAATCATGGCGACGATACCCAGCACCGTGTTGGCCGAGTTCCAGTACTCAATGTACCAGAAGAATTCGAGCACGGCAAACAGACCAAGGATGGCAAGGCCATGAGCCAGGCTGGCCATGACACTGCCAAACTTCGCGCAGCACGATTGCAGCGCAGGGCCAAAGAAGAGTGACACAAAGAAGAGCACCAGCAGTACCACCGCATTCCATGCAATCGGCACCAACACGATAATGGCCAGTCGCGCGATACCGCCCTGGAACTCGCCATCCTCAAACGTGAGACCCGGTGCTGGGAAGCTTTTCACGTACGCGTACGTGACGGCAAAGATGACCGCCACCATCGTGGGCATCAGCAGCTCGTGGATCAGGATCGTCTTCCAGCTGGCACGCGGCAAGTCAGCCACGAGCTTTTCACTCGGGTGGCCCAAACGCTTGCGCTTGTAACCCGTGATGCGCGTGCGACTAAGACGGCAGTAACCGATCCACGAATTGGCGTGGCTGCGACTGTTGCCACGGCCCATCCAGCGCAAGAACTCGCGGTAGTCGATAATGAAATCAGAGAACGAAAATTGGTGGGGATTGAACAGGAAGGGAGCCACACACAGCGCCACGAGACTGACCCAGAAGTAGATGAGATGCGGCATCCACACAGTGAGCGTAGCGTAGAACAACATCAGTAGGTACTGCAGGCCCGAGTAAATTGATGGACCAGCGAATCGCGAGTACAGTAGCGCAAAGCTCAGACGTGTAGTAGCAAAGCCACGACCCGTCGCGATGTAACGCGCACCACCAAACGTCAGGTTCGTGATGAGAGAGTGCGAGTAAATTTGTGTCGTAAAGATTTCGAAGAGCGGACTCATCGACACGAACTGCTTCATCAGACGTACCAGCGCGAAGACGGCACCACGCTCCGAGAGTTCCTGGAGGAATAGCGGCAAAAAGGCAATCATGAACACGAGCAGGATACTAATGACTGTACGCTGCACCCAGTACACAATCGGGTTCAAGTAGTAACACTCGCCCTGACCCAGCACAAAGGGAATGCCCTGCGTGTCAGGGCACACTTCCAGCGTCGAATACAGCGAACCGATGAACATAAGTGCAAACATAAACAGATGTACCGCCAAAATGACCATGATGTTGTTGATGTGGAAACCAGGGTGGCCATAGTAGAACGTCAGGAAACGATCCACGGGCAGTTGCGTACCAAAGTAGTAGTATTCACGCGACAGAATTTGCTCGCCCATACCGTTGCCCAGCTTGGTAATAAAGTTGAGAATGGTACCAAAACCAAGGTCACGACCCTTACCACACTGGTAGTACTCCGAGTGCTTGATACGACCGCCACGCTGGAACACCATCATACCAGCATAGATATCCTCGTTTAGATGCAGACCCTTTTGCGCCTTGGACACACCACCACGCGTTGTCATGTACACCGAGTTCAAAAAGTCGGGGTGACCGTAGTGGAACTTACCACCGATCTGGGCCATACCACGCGCAGCCATAGTACCGAATGTTTGCTCCTTACCAGCTGCCACATCACCAAGAATACCAATGTTCTCCGAGAAAATGTACTCCTTCGAGCCCACGATAGCCACAGGCGCCTTGCTAAAGACGTTGTAAGCTGGGCCGTAGGGATTCTCGGCGGGCATGTCGATCGTCTCAAACTCGGCAAGGACGTTACGGATCTTGAGACATTCTTCCAGATAGTTGTCTTGGTTGGCATCAATCAGCTGCAGGAATTCACCGCGATGGAAGATAACGGCATGGTTCTGGTTGTCCGACTTGCCGTCACCCAGAATCGGGTTGCCAGGCAGCTCGATACGGAACTTGGGACGACGACGACCAGTGGGGAGCATCTCGCAGTAGCCATCGACCAACGCCGAGTACCATCGAGACTCACCGCCCTCCTTGGGCGAAGGTTCTTCATCCAAGTAGGCAATCAGCAGATCGGGGTAAGCACGCAGCAAGAATTCAGTGTTCTCAATCTCTTCCTTATTGAAACGCGAGTAGCGCTGCATCGAAATTACGAATTTAAATTTGCGATGGCTCATGCGTTCCAATTCTTGCTCGAGGCGTTCCGTGTTACCACCGAACAACTGCACAATTTCAGGGTTCTCGACACGGTACAGTAGCTTGATGGCCTTGTTGTAGTTCATAAAGCCACTCACCGTTCGGTACAACGTCTGTGCACGCAACGACGACCAAATTCGCGTACGCAGTGTGTATTCTGGCGCAGCCGACTTGAAACCAATGCAATAGAACGGCAGATCATCTGTCTTGCCGCCCTTGAGATTCGACTTTTCGTCTTCAAAGCCAAACGGAGCATCGCCTGCAAAGTTGCCTGACTCTTCAGCAAGAATCTTGGTGTCCTTCACGAAGTTGTCCCATTCGACAGGGTGCAGTTGCTTCAAGTACTCGAGCAGTGTAACACGCGTATTCTGGTCCTCTTCACGGATAATCTCACGCAGCGACAGTAGAATTTTTTCACCGTAATGCGGTGTCAGCACTGAGAAGGTTGGCATCGCATCGACAGGCAATGGCTCTGGAATCGAGGTCATGAGGGACTGTGCGAAGAAGCTGATACGCCGCTCGGCCTCTGAACCCTTGGGGAAGAACTCGGGCCTGGGGCCAGAGTCAAGCTGGTTCAAGAAGAACGGCGGAGCACGCAACGTGCGCTTGTGAGGCGAGTTGTCCGCCGGCACCTGGTGATACAGCAGACGCTGAACGTGGTCGATCGACAGCAGATGTTCACGGTACATGGAAATGATGATGGCGTTCCATACCTGCGACACAAGCACCTTGGGTTTGTACTTGACTTCCATATCGGCCGTAGCGAGGATCTTGGAGTAGATTCGCTTTGGCAGACGTTGATAAATGTCAGACCAAGGCGTCCACACGGACAGACCAAGATAGAACGCCCAGCCCAAACTAAAGACGGTGCTCCAAACGACGTACCATAAGAAGGTATCGAGGAAGAACAGGCACAGATCCATCAGCATCATGGCTGATAGAGCGAACGTCGGCTGCAGTGAGCACAGATGCGTGCCAAAGTAGCGGTCATGGCATTCTTGCACACGCATCGTGACAAGCACACCGAACGGATCCTTGAATGACAGGGCCAGGAAGTAGTAACTTTCCGTGAGCTTGCAGCCAAACACAAGGACCCATAACAAAATCGAAAAGAAGCGACGTGACAAAGGGAGGGGTGCGTACGACGCAGTAAACGTCTGGTTCGCCATGTACTTGCGTCGGCGCCATGCGACACGGTCGCCGAACAGGTAGCCTGACGGCACGATCGAGAAGAATGCAGTGAGGACCGAAGCGACAGCCATTTGTACGACGGAAATCACGTAGCCCACATGACCGTCTTTGTTGAATCCGAAAACATAGACGGCCGGGGCAATCATGAGCGCCATACAGATACCGAGGAAAACCAGGCGGCCAAATAGGTGGTTCGTATTGTTCCAGGTGGTGGGGATATACATCACTTCAACAAGCGTGCCGCAGATCATAAAGAACGTCGACACGGCGCCTCCTAGGGCTGATGCACTGAGCTTCTCTGCATCACTTGGCACCTTGTCAGGCTCGTACGCTTTAGGCGCGTTGTAAGCCATAAAGTACCAGTACAGCGATACGTGGAAAATCCAGATGCGATTAAAGTTGACAAGGAGATGCAGGAACGAACGACTCTCTTTGTATGTCTTGAAAAACGCCCTGTCCCAGTCAATTTTGTCAAACTTCATGAAGCGCTGTTGCGGTGGTACATCCACCAGACGCGTTCCATCCTTCAGCTTGATGCGCTGGATGCCCTCTGAGTACCAGAAGAGCTGGTTCACGTCATCGTATCCGATGATTCGGTCGTGGTCACGCTCCTTCTTCACAAACTTGCCGTCAATCACCTCGAACACCTGATCACGCAGAAAACGATACAAAGGCTTGACCACAGAATGTAGGTACAGACCCTCGGGCACCGGGTCCATGCGGCCCTGGCACTCAGGCGAGCGGTAGTAGTCGTCGGCGCATTTAAAGATGAAGCACAGGCACTCGGGCACAAAACGGACCTGACTTCCCTCACCCCAGCACATGAGATACAGGGCAAGTTGTCGCACGCGGTCATAGTCGCTCATGCGATACATGGCATCACGCCAGCGCGCGCGCGCATTTTCGAGTGATTTGGTGCCAAAAAGAGTGGACCCACGCTTGGAGGCATTGCCGCGCTGTGCCATGCTGGCTGCGCGTGCCAGACCTGGGTTTTGGATCTTGCCGATAGCATCGTCGAGGTCGAGTTGGGCGGCGAAGTACCACTTGCGGTAGTTGGCGTGTTCGCCACCGATGTAGTCGGCGTGCAGGGTCAGTAAGGCCTGCTGTGGGCTCATACGACTAGCTCGTGAGTCGAGCAGAATCATGAGGTGATCAAACATATTGCGCATGTTGTCCCGCTGGAAACCGAACTTGTTGGCGAGGTCGATAAAGATGTCCTCGATCTCTTCCTTCGAAAGCGGAATCTGCATATCCACGGTCCAAGCAGGGTATGGCTCGCGCTGACGGACACCAGAGGCAGCGACCTCGTGGTATGCCAAGGCGGATGCCTGTGCAGGAGGGTGCTGGTACATACCAGCCTGGCCGCCATACATGTCGCCCTGCTGTGTGTCGTTGGCGTCTAGACTAGTCGTAGAATATGGCGCAGTACCTCCGCCTGCATAATATGGATTTTGTTGAGCAGGCGACTCGGCGAAGCCGCCCTGGTATTGAGGATTCATGATGAGGTGTTGGCCGAATCAAGGATCCCACACAGAGATTCCAGTTCAGGCAACACAAAGACGAGAGAGCCTTATTCGAACGTCCGCTGAACAGAACTACCAAAGAGCACGCACGCCAGCTGGTGGTCCGGTAGCAAGCGATTCACCAAAGGGTCCGAACTGTCAGTCGGTCGCTAGGAAAGTGGTGCGCACGAGAAGCGCTCGAAAGACTTTGGCCGTGGCGAGTCGCCCCTGGCGAACGTCGCGCGTCCTCGTCGGTCGATGCATGCACGAGCCTGACCAGTCATACAACATCCAGCAGCCAAGCAACGGCCTGCATGTCGATAGAAAATTGCAAATATGCACGTCTGCACATGACACAGCCGCAAGGTGCGCCCTGGCCTGCATACTCCTGCAGAATAGAATGTCAGCTGACGTACGGGGCGAGCTCCGCGTCTGGAGGGCATCAGCGCGTGTCAGACAGGCATCGAATAGAGGTGGGCTCCTAGGGACAGGTCTACATGGCTGCGGCTACGGCAGCAGGGGCATCCATGGGTGGTGCTGGCCTTCGAGAGAACTTGAGGCATGCGCCATCCGTGGGATAGATAGTAGCAATGATCATCACCTTCTCACTCAAATCCGTGCGCTTGTGTTCCCAGTTCATCAGCACAGAGGCTGCGCCAATCACGGTCACAAGATGTTGCATGGCGTACTCCTTGCCAATGCAATTGTGCGGTCCGTTGCCGAACACCAAGTAGTTCTTGGGGTTTTTGGCAGCGGGCGAGTCGGGGCCCTCGAGCCAGCGCTCCGGCAAGAATTCGTCCGGCGATGGATATGCGGCGGGGTCGTGCAGACTGTTCCAGAAGCTGGGGATGACCATACTGCCTTTGGGAGCCGTGTAGTCCTTGCTGATAGGGAAAGCTTGCCGCGTGAGATATGGCACCATCAGCACCGGCGGCTTGAGACGCAGACTCTCCTTGACCACAGCACGCGTGTATGTCATTTTTTCCACGGTATCCATCGTCACGGGCGCCTCGACGTCATTGTTGCGTATCGCGTACTGCTCCTCACGCACCTTGCGCAGGATCTCAGGATGGTCAGCGAGGTGCTGGAATAAGTACGTCAGACCGCTCGACATGGCATCTTGCGACGCGAACAGGAAACTCAGCAGCACCATACCAATTTCGCGGTTCGAAAAGTCACGCACCAAGACACGGCGCTGCTCGGCTCCCAGGTCTTCGTTGTTGCGGTCCTCACGCGCATCGATCATGGCGCGGATCCACGCGTCAGTCAGGCACGTCACCTCCTCGCCCAGCGCCATGCGCTTCTTGCTCTCGGCGGCCGTGTGCTCGAACCACTTCATGGCATTCTTTCGTGCTTGAATAGCGCGGTATACCTTGGTGCCGGGAAGGGCAAAGGGGAAGTTGACAAGCTCGAGCGCCATCGTAATGAGCCAGTACTCGTCCGAGATTTGCTTGGCGCCCTGCTCCGAGATATAGTTGCCGCAAAACACACGCAAAGACGTCTCGAGGTTTAAATGACGCAGCGGGAGCATGAAAGGCTCAGCCTCGGACTTGGGCGAAGCCGTCCACAAGTGAAAGTGCTTCTTGTAAATGGCTTCTTGGATGGGCAGGTAGATGCCGAGGGCACGGCTCGTAAAGAGCGTGTTGAGTCCCTTGCGGTAGTCGACGTGTGCCTTGCCGTTCAAGAACACCCAGTTGTCGTGACACAGCACTTTTTTGGCAGATGCGACGAGGCATGGCTCCGCGTGCATCGGACTGTTGAGAATCTTGCGCGTGTACTCGGTCGACGAGGCAATCACGATAAAGATGTTGAACACGCTAGTAGCACTGAGCGAGCCACTGTTCCATGCCTCCTGGTACTTTTCGAGCGACGGGTGCAGCGAGTCGGCGAACTTGCCGATCAGCGGGATGGTCCAGGCTGGGCCAGGCAGGCCGCCCTTCTTGACGCGATACACGACCTGCTCCATCGCCAGCAGACTCACTGCGAGGGCCAACACGGTGAATACAACCTGCGTGCCGGAAATGTCATGCAGGCTCTTGGGCACAACCGAGGCGACGTGATCCGTGATCGTGGAGTTCAGCGCAGCTACGCTGTCCCATACCTGCTGGGTTGCATCCGTGGCCATGGTGTAGGGACAAGGGAGCCTTCCACCCGCGCCAATGTGCTATTTATTACGTACGCTGGGGCCGGGCAAGACGAGTCTATAGGCAGGCCTACTAGGCCAATTACATGATGCACAAATCAGGCCACCTGGGCCCAAGGTGCAAAAACATCGAGGGAAGCATGTACATAGAGGGTCATCGCGGGGGAGGGGATGGGTGTTCGGAGCCATGTCCAAGCGGCAGGATGGGATGACTCCGATTGGATACGAGTGGTGCAGGTTTGACAGGAGCTGGGTCGGACGAGCACACGAACGCCGCTGACCGCAGGGGCTGGACAGGTGGGCACGTCACCGAGGCACCGGCCAGGGGGACATGGCAGCCCAGCATCTGGGGCAGGTGCTGGGCCCACTGCCCGAATTCGCGCGGCGTGATGCGCCGGCGCTCGCCGTGTGTCACGTTACAAAAAACATGCTCACATAAAAAGCGCGTGACTTCCACAGTGAGGCCCTGGAACGCTTGCATGAGAAAGGCCACGGGCCGCAGCGAAAATGCCAAGAACGATGCACAGTGCTGGGCAGACGGCTGAGAGAAGGGACTGCGGAGAAATAGCAGATTTAGGAGCACGATGCCCAGCGACCATGTATCCGCCTGCTTCGGATCGTACGTCGATGCCAGGTCGTGTCGGCATTCAAAGGCCATGTAGGGATTCGAGCCGCAGTTAAACTCATTCGAAGACTCCGACGTCGTAGCTAGGCCAAAGTCGGTCAGCTTGACCACGACCGAGTCGTGCCCGTCCGTCTGCCATTGATCCTGGACAATGAGGTTTTCTGGTTTGATGTCGCGATGACTCACGCCGTGGTCGTGGCAGAATTGGACAGCGTCGCACATCTGCCCGAAAATGTGGCTGATCAGCTGAAGGCGCGGCGTAGCCAGCAGTAAGTGAGACAGCCGCAGCTTGGACGCCATCTCGAAGGCCGCAGCATGTCCATTCTCACAGCGAGCTGATGCTGTATCGACCGAATCGCCGCCGATGTGTGTGGCTGACGTGATGCCGATCGACTCGCTCGCCTCCTCGAGCCAGTAGAACATGTCTTTGCCAGGGCAGTACTCCAGCACCAGGAAAAGCCAGTCGCGCGTCTCGTACGTGTTGTGCAGCGTCACGATATTTTTGTGCGGGGGAAGCAACTGGTGGATCGTCGCTTCGAGACGCTGATCAGCCAGCTGATCGGGCGACAGGTCGCGCTTGGATAGGCATTTAAGGGCGTACTCGCCGCCGTCAACGCCCACCTCGCGAACGAGATACACGACGGCACAGCTGCCACGGCCTAAGAGCTTGACCACCTCGAGGCACTTCAGAAAAGGGTGCAGATCCTGCTCAGAAAAGCCTTCGCTCGATTGCGCCACATGAACGAACTCGCCGTCGTGGTGCATACCTGGGCCAATCCGGTCGCCGACGTGCAGAACGTCGGCAGGTAGTACGCGGCCAGATTCCGAGACGCTCGCATCGCGCAGGAGATAGCTCTGGTGGCACGGCTTCATGTCCGACACGTTCACATTGGCCACATCACGGCTGTGAGACGAGCGGCGGGATGAGATAGCGGACATGGTAAAGGACGACATGGACTCCTTGCACGGATGACGCAGTCTGTCGGCATATTCCAACGACAGCGGATGAGTTCTTAGTAGGACAGAGGGCGGTCCTGTGTGGGAGGGGAAGAGTCTCATCTCCGTCACACCATGCTGCGGCGTCGGCTGCGGAGCTAGCTGCTCAGCATGCGCCCATACCGGCGACGATGGCAGGCTGGGCACGCCATCCGACGAGTATGCCGCTCCGTCATCGAGCTCGCGCAGCCAGAGTGTGAGGCGCTTTTTGGGTTCGCGGGCCTGCGCCAGTGTGGCGCGGCCATGGAGTCGGCGAGCGCGTGTCGGGTCCGACCGTAGCGTCGCGGCCACCATGGGCCATTCGTACGCTGATCGGTCATGCGCTGCATGACGCAACGGCGCGCGCCCGTAGTGCTTTGTCTGTGGTGTACTGTTGATTCGCTGAAGAGAAGGTCGGGCATGTGTGAGGTGTGAGGTGCTCGGCATAGCGGAGCTGTGGCGATCCACGCCGCTGTCACACCCATCATAAGGATCGCAGAGCAAAGGTGGCGTCACGAGCGGCGACGAGACGTCACAATGTTCCGGGTCCATGTATCACCGTTGCACTAGGTAGTCCTATACCCGAGTAAGCATGAAACGACAAAGAACGCCCGCAATAGGTAATGGAAAATAAGATTAGAGCCCGCGCGCCTGTCGCGTTACCGCCCACCGATCCCACAGCCTAGGGCGTTTTTCCTTCCTGGAAAAAAGTACAATGAGGTGGAGACGAGGACCCAGTCACCTCAGTGGCCGAGGCCCTGCAGCTAATCATAAAACAGTGCTCCACTAGGCCAGCGTATCGCATCGGCCCCCGTTACGTTATCGATAGTTTTTCCGTTGTGCTATCTTGTGGGACCCAGTCATGGCCGCCGGCGCAAATGAAACGGTGCGCGCGTACGCCGAGACGCGTGCCCCGGCAAATCGTGGTGGACTCGCTCCTGGCTACGTCTCCACCGGCAGCATGTCGGTGTCAGCGTCGCTGGCTTTGTCCGACTGCCTCGTAGTGATCCTAGACCTGGATGCCTATGCATGGCAGCATGTCTCGCCCACCACGGGTGATAGTACGGAGCGTGCCGACGCGGCATTCGAGACGCTGCAGCATGTCATCTCCGCGGTGCTCGTGTTTCTCAACGCATACACAGCCATGCAGCATGGGAACGGCCTCGTCGTGTATGGCGCGGCCGCAGGCACGGCCCACCTCCTGTACTCGAGCCTTCAGGCTGGCGATAGCAGCGACGCGTCGTCGCATGATACCCACGCCAGTGCCTGTTTGCCATTCAAGCGGATGAACGACGCCGTGTTCCATGGCATGCGCGCCATGCTAGAGGCGGCCCACCACGGCGCCGGTGGGTCGGTGGGCATCGTACGTGCATTGGCCCTTGCCTTGTGCCACATCAACCGCATCACAACGGCGATGAGTGAGCACGCTACGGAGAGGCGTGGTGCTGGTGCCACGTCCTTTCAGCACCGGATCCTCGTGCTGAGTGCCACGCCAGATGTGAGCGCGCAGTATGTGCCGATGATGAACTGTATATTTAGTGCCCAGAAACAGGGCATCCAGGTGGATGTCTGCAAATTGCTGGGCGACGAGACGGTCTTTTTGCGGCAGGCTTGCCACCTCACAGGCGGCCACTACTATCATGTCCCGCGCCTTGACGGCCTATTACAGGTACTCATGACGACGTTTCTGCCATCGCGTTCGATCCAGGCATCGCTCATGTTTCCTGCCCTGGATGATGTGGACTTCCGGGCAGCTTGCTTCTGCCACCGTCGCAATGTCGATATCGGGTATGTGTGCTCGGTTTGTTTGAGCATCTTCTGCGAGCCACGCGACACGTGCTTGATATGCCATGCAGCGTTCTTGCCGTCGACATTGAAGCGGCTCAAGGACGAGCACATCATTGCGACACAGCTTCGCTCGTCGCATACAAGTGCATGACGTGTGATCCCACGGCCCGCAGTTCCAGTCGCGTCGTGTCAAATAGTTCCCACCATGGGCGCGGCTCCATGGGCAGTGCCAGTGCTTCATACCATGCATTCTCGAGCGTTAAAAGGTAAATCGATGCACATGCGATCGTGTGCACGGGAAACAGGCAGTACACGGGCGTTTGGAGTGCATCACTGAGGTAGTCCCATGCCACTTGCACACATTGGACACGGATGGGCGCCTGCTTAGACGCGATCGTCGCATGCAATATGCCCATGGTTTGGAGGTAGTTGATCATGAGGGCATATGGCAATTCGACGTGGACATGGAAGCCAAGTCGCTTGAGCACTTGCATCTCAGCCGTGAGCACCGCGTCTCGTGCATCGTCAGCACGTCGCCCATGGAGATAGTCAAATACAAGGCGCATCTCGCGGAAACTGTGCGGCACCTCGACAAGTTTGCACGCGAGAAGTAAGGCGCCCTCACTCACAGTGCTTACATCGAAGCGTTGGATGGACGCGACGAACCAGAACCGGCGAAATAGCACTTGCGCCGTCGCCATTGCAGCCTGGGGAAGTCGCAGTATGACGCCCGCCTGTTGGATGCGCTGACAGGCATGCGCGCAGATCGCATTTTCCGCTTCGACCGAGACGCCATCCCGCCGTGATGGCGTGCATCGCACCTGCTCATCGCTAGCCAGCGGATTCAGCATGCCATGGCGTGTGGAGGGAAAAAAGGGCCCATTCGGCCCCGGCCGCCTCATTGCATATCCCCTCGTGGACATGCTCTCCTCCCTGTCGCGACTCGTCTATGGGCCCACCAAGGAAGAGCGCGTGCAAGAAGTGCAGCGTCGACTAAGACAGGAGCAGCGTGCTCTTGACCGCGAGATCCGCCAAATGGACCAGGCCATGAGCCGCGTCAAGCAGGACATCAAGCGACTCGCCCGCAAGGGCGATGACAGGAATGCCATCGTACTGGCCAAGGAAGTCGTGCGCACTACAAAGCACCGAACACGCCTAGTGACAAGCAAGGCCCAACTGAACAGCATCAGTCTCCAGCTACAGCAGCAGCTCTCTATGTACAAAGTCACGGGGCACTTGCAAAGATCTACGGAGATCATGAAACTATCCAACGCGCTTATTCGGATACCCCAAATGACGCAGTCTATGCGCGAGATGAGCAGAGAACTTACGAAGGCCGGCATCCTTGAGGAAATGATGCAAGATACCCTTGAATCGAGCGTGCTAGCAGACGATGACCCCATCGAGCTGGAGGCCGAAGCGGACGCTGAAGTGCACCAAGTGCTGTATGAACTGACCGACGGCAAGCTAGGCGAAGCAGGCACTACGGCACACCTTCCGCAGCCTGCTGTCGCGGAGACGGCTTCCCGCGAGCAGGACGACCTCGATCAGATCCAGGCCGCTCTACACGGTCTGCTCCATGGCTAACACAATTCGCGGTCCTGGATGATTCCCAGCTAGTAAAGTACATGTAGAAAACACAGCAATCTATGAGTCGTCGCTTATGTCGACGAGAACTTGGTAACCGAGCGCGTAGCCTCAGCAATAGCGTGCTTCGAGAGCTCACCGGGGAGAATCAGACGCACCGACGTCTGGATCTCACGCGACGAGATCGTGCTCTTCTTGTTGTAGCTGGCAAGCTTCGAGGCCTCCGAGGCAATGCGCTCGAAAATATCCTGCACGAACGAGTTCAGAATAGCCATGGCCTTGTTCGAGATACCCGTGTCAGGGTGCACCTGCTTAAGCACACGGTAGATGTAGGTCGAGTACGTCTCCTTGCGGATCTTGCTGCCGGCCTTCCTCTTCTCAGCCGACTTAGTAGGGGCCTTCGAGGTCTTCTTGGCACCCTCCGAGGGGGCCTTACCAGCCGAGGCAGGGGCCTTGCCGGCGGTTGACGGGGGCTTCTTCTCAGCGGGCTTGGGAGCCATTGTGTTTCAGCAAAAGATAGGATGTGACGGACGAAGCAGAGCAGGCCTCTTTTTCTGCGATGGCCTATATACGTTTCCGCTTTGGCTCGGGCGCTCCACGCGAACCACGCGCTTGTCAGCGACGCGCCTGTACGATCAGCTGCCAGCCGTGCCAGCGGCGCGTCCCTGCACAGGATCAATTTTTGTCCATGCATATGTGGATTTTATGTCCACTTTCCACCTGGTACATCACGCAAGGCTCAGGGCCGTCTGCCCATGTCATGTGGACATATTTTCCCTTGGACCAATGAGAGCCTGTATCCTCTCGCCCAGGGTGGACAGAATGTCGCGAACTGGGTGATTTTGTGTCCACAGTCGGTGGGACGGCGCGCGTGGCGCGCGTCGCTCGCGCTGTTCGCAAGATCATGCAGCCGTCCAAGGCAACTCGTTCGCTGGCGGTTGCTCGTGAATAAAAGGGGACCCGTCTCGGGGCACGGTAGCCTTTCTTTCCCTAGACACTTGTCTGTTTTTCATATCCCCAATAAGCACAATGTCTGGTGGCAAGTCTGGTGGTAAGGCCGGTGACGCTTCGTCGGCCAAGACGCAGTCGCGTTCGGCCAAGGCCGGTCTGCAGTTCCCTGTCGGTCGTATTCACCGTCTCCTCCGTAAGGGTAACTACGCCCAGCGTATTGGTGCCGGTGCACCTGTGTACCTCGCTGCTGTGCTCGAATACTTGACGGCTGAGATTCTCGAGTTGGCCGGCAACGCTGCTCGTGACAACAAGAAGTCCCGTATTATTCCCCGTCACCTTCAGCTCGCCATCCGCAACGATGAGGAACTGAACAAGCTCCTCGGTGGTGTGACGATCAGCCAGGGTGGTGTTCTTCCCTTCATCCAGAGCGAGCTTCTTCCTGCCAAGAGCGGTAAGTCGAAGAAGGCGATGGGCTCGCAGGAGATCTAAGCTCTTTTTCCATACCGTGTCTCTATGTAGGTTGGCACGCTTTAGGCGTGTGGACTTTTTCCCTGTACTTCTAACCATGTCCTTTTTGTGTGGAAATTGGCCCCTTTTTGATGTGCGATCATGTGCTGCATGTGATAGCTTCGCAGGAGACATGGCATCCGCTGGTCGACACGCTCCGGCGCTGTGCGCGGCAAGTGCAGGAACGCGGTGATCTGTCGTATGTCGTACGTACGTGTGCGGATGTGATTCGCGTTCAGTGCGAGCAGCGTTTTCTTGTCTACCACTATGCTGACGTGCCAGTAGCTTGGCGTGCTCTGCATACGGACGCGATCCTATTGAGTGGCGTGGCTACGCTGGCCATGCAAGAGCCTACGGAGGTAGAAGCTCGTATCCGCGACTTGGACGTGGCCCTTATTGTTTCTGGTGCGCCGGATCGCGAAGCGGATGTGCACATGCTTCTCCGTGCCCTGCAAGCGTACATGCCCACGCACGACACAGTGCACCCACGCCTCGTGCCCGACCACATCCCACTCACACAGACGAACGCCGCGCGGACCGTCGACGAGTATGCCGAAGCGCCGTCGCTGCGCGCGTTTTTGGATCGGTGTCCGCATCCATCTTGCCCATACGGCGCGCCGTTTGTTGTGCGTGGATTTGCGCGCGACTGGCCAGCCATGTCGCGATGGCGCGATCCGTCTGACTTGTGCCGACGAGCAGGACCCGGGCGTGTCGTGCCTGTTGAAAAGGGCTTGTCGTACACGGACGAAGCATGGGGCCAGGGCATCGTGCCTTGGTCCGACTTTCTCGCGCGGATCGGCTGGTCCTCATCGGCTTGCGAGCCATTATACCTGGCACAGCATACGCTACATACCCAATTTCCATGGCTCGCGCACGACATCATCTTGCCCGACTATGTGTATGCGTGTCCCCCACACCCAGGCTACGTCGCGTACCACGAAGGCATGGATCCTATTCAGAGCGTCTGGATCGGCCCCCGAGGCACGGACTCGCCTGCCCACACGGATCCCTACTACAATTGCTACGTCCAGGTTGTGGGGCACAAGCACGTATGGCTTGCGCCGCCGCCTCTGACCCTGCCCGCCATGTCTCCGGATGCGGCCTTCGGTTCGATGCTGCAGAACACGACGCAGCTCTCTGTATGGGAGGCTGCGCAGCCTCCAGCGTTTGTGCAAGAGGTCGTACCGCACGCGCAGCACACCGAGCTGCATCCCGGAGATATGCTGTTTCTGCCGCCGATGTGGTGGCACGCGATGAAAAGTACCAGTCAGAGCTTTTCCGTGTCGTTCTGGTTCTAGATGTGACTACAAGTTGTCGAGCACGGCCTGCGTAAACTGCTGGGTCGTCGAGCTGCCGCCCATGTCGGGCGTGCGGACCTTGCCGGCTGCGATCACACGATAGACGCTAGCGGCAATCTGGTTGGCGTGGTAGTCGAGACCGAGGTGACGAAGCATCATCGTGGCACTGAGGATCATGGCCGTCGGGTTCGCCTTATTCGAGCCCTTGATGTCCATAGCGGCGTGACGGCAGCCAGGCTCGTAGAGGGCGTACTCGCGGCCGATGTTGGCGCCTGGCACGATGCCTGGGCCACCGACCAGCGCGGCACCGATGTTCGACACAATGTTACCATACAGGTTGGGCGTCACGACCACGTCAAACTGGTTCGGGCGGCCGACGAGCTGCATCGACGTGTTGTCGACGATCATGTCATTGGCCTTGATACCCGAGCTCTTGTACTCCTCGGCGATGCGACGGAACGTGTTGAGGAACAGACCGTCACCGAGCTTCATGATATTGGCCTTGTGGACACAGGTGACCTGCTTGCGGTCGTTCTTGAGGGCGAAGTCGAACGCGAAGCGAGCGATGCGCTCGGCCTTGTGGCGCGTCATGACCTTGAGCGACTCGACAATGCCGGGCGCGGGGCTGTGCTCCAGGCCACTGTACTCACCCTCGGTGTTTTCACGGATGATCGTAAAATCAATGTTCGAGTGGCGCGTCTTCAGTCCCTCGAGCGAGCGGCAGAACACCATCGAGGCAAAGATATCGAGCTCCTGACGCATCGCAACGTTCCAGCTGTTGTGGGAACCAGCGCCCGAGGGCGTCACAAGCGTGCCCTTCAGACCGACCTTGGTGCGGCGCAGACTGTCCATGGCCTGCTGGAACTCCGAATCGCTGCCCTGCATCTTGCCCGACAGATCAAACTGCTCCCACTCAATGGGCACGTTCAAGCGGTCAAAGATCTCCTTGACCGAGTCCGTGATCTCCTTTCCGACACCGTCACCGGGGATCAATGTCGCCGTGTACACACCACCGTACTTGGTCGGGCCCTGCGAACGTCAGAGCTTATATACATACCTTGGTCAGACGCGGCGTCTGTGCCATCAGCGTCGACATAGGGCGCGTCATCTGGCTTGACGTGCGCACAGCGCGAGGGACGATCGAGAGCACACTCATTGCTGTGGGTAGAGCACGAAAAAAAGGTATGTGAAAACTAAGCAAGTCGGGCGCCTGCCCGTTCCTAGAACGCCCGGTGGTATGCGCGGCGTGTCAAGGTGGGCGCCGTCTTTTGTCGGCCGAACAGACCCGAAGTGTGCCAGCCGAGCAAAAGGGGCCTAGGCCCAACGTCGAGTGGAAGGCCCTTTTTTGGCTGCCTACTCTGACCATGTTTTTTGCTGCCGCCGCTGCTTCGACGCGTGTCGCCCGCCCGGTCTCCGCTGCGCGCTCGCTCGCGTCCATGCTGAGTCGTGGCCTCGCCACGCAGACTGACGCCCCTACGTCTGCCTACAACAAGCAGAAGGACGCGGACGGCAAGTACACCGTGACGCTGTTCCCTGGTGACGGTATTGGCCCTGAGGTGTCGGGTGCCGTGCGCGAGATTTACCGTGCCGCTAACGTTCCGATCAAGTGGGAAGAAGCGGACGTGACGCCCTCGATTAACCACGAGGGCAAGCAGGTCATCCCGGAGGAAACGGTCCAGTCGGTGCGCCGCAACACCGTCGCCCTCAAGGGACCCCTGGCGACGCCTGTCGGCAAAGGCCACGTCTCGCTGAACCTGACGCTGCGCCGTACGTTCAACCTCTTTGCCAACGTGCGCCCTTGCGTGTCTGTCAAGGGCTGCGAGACGCCGTACGAGAACGTCAACACGGTGCTAATCCGTGAGAACACCGAGGGCGAGTACTCGGGCATCGAGCACGAAGTCGTCGATGGTGTCGTGCAGAGCATCAAGCTGATCACATACGATGCCTCGGAGCGTGTGGCTCGCTACGCTTTCCACCACGCCCGCCAGAACAACCGCTCGCGCGTCACGGCTGTGCACAAGGCGCCGATTATGAAGATGACCGACGGTATGTTCCTCAACGCGTGCCGCAACGTCGCCAAGGAGTACCAAGATATCGAATACGATGAGGACCTGCTTGACCGCGCATGCCTGCGCATCGTGCGTGACCCTGAGCCATTTGCCGACACGGTCATGGTCATGCCCAACCTGTACGGTGATATCCTGTCCGACATGTGCGCCGGTCTGATTGGTGGTCTCGGTCTGACGCCTTCTGGCAACATTGGCCGCGATGCCTCGATCTTTGAGGCCGTGCACGGCTCGGCTCCCGACATCGCTGGCCAGGACAAGGCCAACCCCACGGCTCTGCTTCTCTCGTCGATCATGATGCTTCGCCACATGAGTCTCTTTGAGCATGCCGACAAGATCGAGCGTGCCATCTTCGAGACCATCGCCGCTGGCGAGCGCACTGGTGATCTTGGCGGCAAGCTTGGCACACGCGCCTTCACGGAAAGCATCATCTCGCGTCTGTAGGCGAACGTAGATTGGATGGGTTCGGATACTTGGCCGCTACCTACTCGTCGCGCCTGGGGGGCTCATCTGCATACCGATGAGCACGCTCATCTTGGGCACTGTCGCGCTGGCGCCGCGCAGAGGCATCGTCATCGTAGTCGCGGTACCGCGGTGGACTCGACCGGCGGCGCCAGTCGTCCGACTCTGGGCCACGACGATCATCGCGGCGCGACGACCAACGGCGCGGCGGCTCTTCGTCGTATCGACGAGAGGAGCGCCACGAGTCACGTTCCCTCCAAGAGTCGCGCTCCCTCCAGGCGTCGCGCTCGCGCCACGAACCGCGATCGCGCCACGAATCGCGATCACGATACGAGTCACGATCACGCCAAGAGGCCGGTCGCTCGTGTCCCTCGCGTCCACGGCCACGGTATCGCTGGTGGCGGTCGTCGACAGGCCGCGGATTGCCACGGTACTCACCGGGCGTAGGGTCATGAGCGCGCGACGTACTTGAATAGTCTACGCGGATTTTGCGGCCGTGCAGCTCGACGCCATTCATCTGCTCAATGGCCTTCGACGCCGTCTCAACATCCCTCATCGTAATGAAACCAAAGCCACGCGAACGACCAGTGCGTGCATCATATACGATCACAACCTTGTCGACATCGCCGACGCGGGCAAACTCGTCCTCTAGATCACGCTCGGTCGTGCGGATGCTCAGTCCAAACACACCAATGATATGGGACGGGGCTGGAGACGGGCGCGAAGGCGGTGGATCACGACTGCGGGACGGAGGTGGTCCAGGGTATCGGTCGTCGTACGCATCTTTCGGTCGACGGCGGTCGTCGCGTGCACCGTCACTCTCGCGAGCATCGCGGCGATCAAAGTCGTCGTTTTCCGCATTCTGCCATTCACGCTCAGCAGGCGCATCCATCGGCTCAGCTGCTGTTAGCCACCCCAAACGTACCGAGCTCTTCCCTTCCCGATGCGACAGGACTTGACAGTGTGTCCATGTCTGACTGTGCGGTCGTGCGTCAGTAGGCCCGGCGACGTACCATGAGTGTTGGGTCCCGAACAAGGGGCGCAGTCGACCGTCACGCGCGCCGTCCCACGGTCCGGGCGCCTCGATGGCCTGCACGCTGTGTCACACCACGTGCCAGCCACGCGAGACAGCCGCTGACATATTCACGTGACAGAGGTATAGTTTTGCCTAGTAACACAGCCTACTAGGGGTAGAACTGTGCCGAGCGCAGCGGATGGCCCCAGGGGGAGAGGCGGTTTCTTCTATCGTCTTACCCACAAGCTCTTTGCCAGGATGGGAGTGGACATCGAGAGGCACCACGTCAAGAAGGGTCACCGCCAGGCCCCCAAGAGCCAGGACCCATACCTGCTCCTGCTCGTGAAGCTCTACCGCTTCCTTGCGCGCCGCACTGACTCGCGCTTCAACAAGGTGGTCCTGCGCCGCCTGTTTATGTCCAGGATCAACCGTCCACCTGTGTCGGTCTCGCGCGTGATCTACCTCTCGCGCAACCAGGGCGGTGTCGCCAAGGAGGCATCGCAGACCCCCAAGACGGTGGTGGTCGTCGGCACCATCACGGACGACAACCGTGTGCTTGAGCTGCCCAAGCTCAGCATTGCTGCCCTGCGCTTCACTAACACGGCTCGCGCGCGCATCGAGGCCGCTGGTGGCGAGTGCCTTACGCTCGACCAGCTCGCTATGCGCGCTCCTACGGGCAGCAACACGATTCTTCTGCGCGGCCCCAAGAACGCCCGCGAGGCTGTCAGGCACTTTGGTATGGGTCCCCACCAGCACAAGAAGCCGTACGTGCGCTCCAAGGGTCCCAAGTTCGAGAAGGCCCGCGGTCGCAGAAAGTCGCGTGCCTTCCACGTCTAAGCCATGTGCTGACCAGATGTTGTATGGCTCCATAGCTGTAGACGGCAGCCAGCAGTCCATGTCATGCTACCTAGATGCACATGTGTATGCGGCGCTTTCTACGACAAAAATATACGCGTTGGACATAGCTACTCGCCATGGCCCTTCTTGTCGCTTGGCGCCGCCGAGGCGGCGAAGGAGCCCGCGTCGCCCCCGTCGAAGTCGAAGTCAAAAATGTCCGACACGCCAAACATGGCGGCAAAGTCGTCCGTCGGTGCATTCGCGCCCGTCGAAGATGTGATGGCACCGAAGGCCGCGTCATCCATCACCGATGGCATGCCGAGTCCCGTAGCGTCGAACGACTGTCTCGGCACCTCGTCTTCCTTGGCCGTCGGCGGCGCTTCTTCCGGCTTGACGGGCGTCTTGCCCGACGTACTGCGTGCATGTCGCCGCGGCGGCTTGTCCTTCTTAGCAGCCGACGGCGAGTCGGTCATGTGTGGCGTCGCCGGCTGCCAAGGACTGGGTGGTAGAGCGTCATGGCTGGCAGGCGGAGCAGGCCGATTCATGCGGCCTTTGTTAGCGGTGGTCTGTGGCGCGGCTTGCGATGTGACAGGCGTGGATGGCGTCGAAGCATTGTTGCCTCGCGCCATGAGTCCATTGACAACGGCTTGCTGCTGCGCCTGAGGAAAGAACGGCATGCCCATATCCATCTCAGGCCGCGGTGTGGCTGCATTTTGGGGTAGGTTCATTTTTTGGGCCAAAGGTGACGATTGACTCAGCATCGCGGCTGTATTCAGGCCGCCCTGTGCGGCGTTCTGTGGCGGATGATCGGAGGCAGGATTCGCTTGTAGGAGCGATGCAATCGACTGGGCCTTGAGCTGCATCTGCTGAGCCATGGCCAGACACTGCTGGGCCATGCTAGGTACGCTCATCGATTGCGCTTTCATCCACTCATTTTTGATGGCGTTCTGCAGTGACTGGTACTGCATCACGAGCATCTGGCGCTGCTGTGGCGAGAGCTGCTCAGACGATGGCCCCATGCCATTGGACGAAGTAAATGGCGGTGGCGTGCCATTTTGCATCTCATTTCGCCCAAATGGCATCACAGATCGTGCGGCGATCGCCTGCTGCGCAGCTAGGGCACCCTGTATACCTGATGTGTCGATGGCACCGGCGGTATTCGGCATCTCGCCATTTTTGGGACCTTGCATCGGTGTGCCAGCCGTCTGAGGCCGCTGAAAGAGCGCCTGCTGGGCATTCGCCCCACCAGGAGGGGCATTCTTGCCGGCATTCTGCATCTGCTGCATATATAGCAAATTTTGCTGCTGCAGCATAAACAATCGAGCCTGCATCTGGGGATCGGTGCGCTGAGCTGCCGCATTTTGACCGAGCATGCTTTGGGCAACCGACTGGATCAGAGCCATGCGCGACTGTGGCGTCATGCTTTTCAGAGCATCCAGCGAAATGCCCTGGCGTAGAGCCGCTGCCATTAAAAGTTGCTGCTGCTGCTGCTGTGAGAGTGCTGCCACATTCAAGCTCTGACTCATATGAGCCCGCGCCATAGCCTGCTGCATCTGTACGGCCTGATGTGGCTGCTGCTGAGATGGCGTCGGTGGCTGTGGCTGATTCGTGGACTGGGGCGTCGCCACGGGGCTGCTGTTCTGCGCCAACTTGAACATTGGCTGCATAGACATGTTTGTCTGTCCATGCCGCATGGGCGCTGCCACATTAGATGATGGAAACGTCGGCGCACGCCCTTGTGCTGGCTGCTGTGACGCATTGGACAGGGGGAGAGGCTGTCCTAGGACAGATGGCTGTACGGGAAAAGACATGCCGGACGAGGAGCCTGGTGGCTGATTTGGTATCACGGGTCGAGGGGCTGGCTGCTGCTGTGGCTGCGCCTGTTGTTGTGGGAGAAACATGGGCACGGGACTCTCTTGCACAAGACGCGCCGGATCCGTGGCTTCCTCGGCGCCTAGCGTTGGATGGGCAGTCTCGGCAGGCGGCGTTGGCTTGGCTTTCATGGCATCTTGTAGACTTTGTCGCTTTCGTGCCTCGAGTAGCTCGGAAAAGACATTCGACTGTCGCGTGTTGTATCCCACGCGTGAGCTGAACAGCTCCCAAAATACACTCCAGTACTCATACAAGAGCCCACCAGGCAGTCGGACAGGTACCTCAGGATTTTCCGGTAGATCCGTCTCCTCGATGAGCGTTGCCGCGGTTTTGTACAGCTTGCGGCGATATAGATACTCCCACACATACAAGTCAAGTTTGTGTGAGTTTTCGTTTTGGCTTATCTGTTCATACATCTGAGCGGCCAACACACTGCCACTCAGGCCTGTGTAGTGGGTGGGCAGGGGCTTGGTCGCTTTAGGTGCCTCGTCTGCCTCTGCCTCGTTACGTGGCCGTTTTGGCTCGGCTTCGTGCGTCGGAGATCTTGCACGTTTGCGCGTCTCTTCTAATGAGGGATCCTTGCTCTCCTTTTGGTTATCGACGTGTGACACAGATATGCCAGCCCCTGAAGACGCGCTCGGCCCTGATTCTGCGGCAGGCGCAAGCACCTCGGAAGTGGTGGGATCAGGTAGATCTGCGCGAGACGATATGGTATCAGCCATTCTTACCACAGTGCTTTCATCCTGTGACGTGGCAGTATCGTGTTTTTCGTCGACCATAGCTGTCCTTCAGACGTGTGGGACCGTTGATTCCTTTGGCTGGTGCTGTCGTGTTGGAAGGATATTCGCGCACGAATACCACAGTGTTGTCTCGTGTGTCTTCCCACTCAATAACACATTTACCTATGCACCGTACTCGTAATTATGTTTGCCGCTCTTCCTTCTCGTGGATCTTGGACGAAAGGACACACGCGTTTTTTTTTATGTTAAGGTACGTCCACGTCCCGCTTTCGAAAAAAGAGCGTGATCAGGAAGTGCTGGGATTCTTGAAAATATTTTGCGGTGGGCTCCATACCTGTCATTAAGGCACCGTGGGGTGCGCGTCTTAGAGCGCTGTCCCAGGCTCTCGGAGGAGCTGATCGAGGCCAAAGGGTAGGGCCAACAACTTCAGCGAACTTGCTAGCTCTCTCATTGTTTACAGCTACCCACGTCTACATTGTGCCCAGACACAGTGTCTCATGCCGTCGGCTGATATCTTTGTTCAAAATAAGGCTCAGGTCCACCACATCCCAAGCCACCAGGGCGGCGTGCACGAGGCAATATAGTTCACGTGACCCACCACGTGGTATGGGTCCCACTCGTCGCGCTCTGCCGCGCAGGGTGTTGGCCATGGCCAGCATCGTAGCGATCCTCGACTTGAAGGGCAAGCCACTGATTCAGCGCTCATACCGTGATGATGTGGATCCATCGGCACTGGAGCGATTTCTCCCTCTGTTGACCGAAATTGAAGAGGAGCGAGGAGCTGGTGCGATTCAACCATGCCTCAGTGCCCAGGGTGTGAATTATATGCATGTTCGACATACCAATTTGTATTTACTCGCCCTCTCGCGACGAAATACGAATGCTGCTGAAATTTTGCTATTTTTACACAAGCTTGCATCTGTGCTGGAGGAATACTTTAAGCAGCTGGAAGAAGAGTCGATTCGGGACAATTTTGTGATCCTCTACGAGCTGCTAGATGAAATGATGGACTTTGGATACCCCCAGACAACAGAAAGCAAAATTCTTCAGGAATATATCACACAAGAGTCGCACAAGCTCGAGGTCCAGGTACGCCCACCGATGGCTGTGACGAATGCCGTGTCGTGGCGCTCCGAAGGCATTCGGTACCGCAAAAACGAAGTGTTCTTGGATGTGATTGAGAGCGTGAATTTGCTGGTCAATGCCAACGGTCATGTTGTGCGCAGTGAAATTGTCGGCACCATCAAGATGAAGTGCTATCTGTCTGGTATGCCTGAATTACGTTTGGGGCTCAACGACAAGGTCATGTTCGAAACCATGGGACGCACGACGCGCGGAAAGTCGATCGAGATGGAAGATGTCAAATTTCACCAGTGCGTGCGACTCTCGCGTTTTGAAAATGACCGGACCATTTCGTTCATTCCACCCGATGGTGAGTTTGAGCTGATGAGCTACCGACTTAATACGCAAATCAAGCCGCTCATCTGGGCCGAAGCGGTGGTGGAGCGCCATGAAGGCAGCCGCATTGAGTTTATGGTCAAGGTCAAGGCACAATTCAAGCGGCGCTCGACGGCCAACAATGTGGAAATACTTATCAATGTGCCAGACGATGCCGACTCGCCCAAGTTCCGCGCGGCGATTGGGTCCGTGTCATACGCGCCGGAGCTTTCGGCTATGGTGTGGAAAATTAAGCAGCTGGGTGGTGGTAAAGAGTACCTGATGCGCGCGCACTTTGGCCTACCCAGTGTTCAGGACGAGGAGAGCATGGTGCGCCGCACGCCGATCAATGTCAAGTTCGAAATACCCTACTTTACTGTATCTGGCATCCAAGTGCGATACCTCAAGATCGTAGAAAAGTCCGGCTACCAGGCCCTTCCATGGGTGCGCTATATTACGCAAAATGGGGAGTATGACCTGCGCACCCAAAGCGAGAAGAATGCCTCGCACCTGTCCCACTTTACTACATAGAGTTGCTCTCCATCGGGCTGTACTTGTGGAGTGACTGGCTGACATCCGACACGCACCGTATGATTGATCGCAATAAAGTGCTGAGGGGCATGGCGTCATGTGGAGGTGAAGCCTGACATTTTGATGTGATTGGTGGAATGCGTCGCCACAGGAGAAAGGCGCCAAATTAGGACACACCATGTATGCATCTGATGTACTTATTTCACCGACACAGAAAAGGACCTCGAGCTTGCGTTTATTTACCATAGGCTCTCCTCCTTAGTGGCGGTCCGGGTCTTTTTTTCTACCTTCTGCCTATTGTCGTACAGACGACGATCGCTTCGTGGGTAGTGAACAGGCAGAGGAGGCGCATCTCGTTTTGACGTGTGTTGGGGGATACTCGCTGGTTCCTCGGCCCCTGATGGCTCCGCCCAGAGGTGATTCTGCCCCCCTAGCCCCATCTGCCCCAAGTGACGGCAAGTCTGTCGCACTTATCCCAACATTATCCCATGTGAGCATGCTACATTCGTTTGATGAACATCGTATACCAGCTTCCGCTGTCGAGTCGCAGTCCCCTTGGCTGTTGGATATGTCCGTGCCGCGCGTGTCATCACCTGAGCTCGAGACGGATATCAGTCGGACCTCATCGACGTCGACGAAGCACTCGCTTTCCGACTCGATGACATCAAATCAGTCCGTCCACACGGCGCCCTCGGGCGACGATGTATCCGAGCCGCCGCCCGTGCCAAGCAAAACCGACTCACGACCGGACCATCCCGAGTCTGGCTCTCAGGTGCGCTCGCACGTCAAGCGTCTGCATGCGCTTCTAGAGCTAGCTGAAACCGAGAGCAACTATGTGAAGGACTTGGACGTATTGATTCATGTATTTTTCAAGCTGCTTCCGACCGTGCCGTATCTAGCTGAGGACCCGTCGCGTCTACGTACCGTCATCCGCAACGGTCCGCAATTGCTGGAGTTGCATCGCGATCTTGATGCGCGTTTGCAACGGATTGTACAGATGCAACGGTTGAATGATGCATCCCTCTCTGAGCTGGTGCGCGCTCAGAGCCCCGGTCACCAGGAGGCCATCGCGCTCTTTGCCGAGGCCTTTATCGACTTTGCACCGCGTTTCCAGATATACTGCGAATTTTGCTCTAAGCACAAGGAGGCTTTGGAGCTGATTGATGCTGTAGAGCACAGGCCCGAGTGGGAGACCTACCAAGCGCGCGCATCAGATGCGGTGGGGTCGCGTGACGCTGCATCGCGGAAGCGCTTGCAGTTTCGTGACTTTTTCATCAAGCCCATTCAGCGCGTCTGCCTATACCCTATTCTCATGCAGACGATTCAGCGGTACACGGCGCCCGATGCGGCTGTCAGGCTGGGCGAGGCCATGGCGTGCATGCGACGCATTACATCCGATGTGAATGCGGCGAGTGCGGAGCGACACGCGCGTTTGCTGTCGGACATGATCGTGTCGCGCATGGAACCGAGTCTCGAGCTGTCCTCTTCGTTCCTGCCCTCACTGGGCAACTGCCGCATGACAGGCAACCTTGGTGTGCTCTACCACCATTCGACATGGGCGCCACTTACATGGCCCCTCACGACCAAGTACTATGGCTGTGTGCTGTACGCCGACTTTGTCATGATGTTCAAGGTGCGCAAAACGCACACCTACGAGCCGCGCTACTGGTTCCCGCTAGCCGAGGCCAAGCTCAAGCGCAGCGACGAACGAAGCGTCCGTCTGCCCCACTTGTTCCGCATTTCGGTGCGTGGCCACCACTTTGAGCTCATGGCATCGACAGCGAAAGAGCACAACTTGTGGCTTGATGCCTTTGCCAAGGCCATAGCCGACGGTCCATCGCCCATGCGCCGTGTACACGGCATGGACGTGCCCTTCCCATGCAACTTGGCGGACAAAGGGCCCGCAGCGCCGACGGCGTCGGACCAAGACGATGATCCACTTGCGCGGTACCTGGACGATGTCGGCGATGCAGCGCCCTCGCTGCGTGGCCAGGTGCTTGTGCGGCACAAGTCGCCGCCGCGTCGGGCGGCGATGGACCGCGGCATGGTGTTTTCTGATGCATGCATCTCAGCGCGATCATCGATCGATGGACATGAATGGGCCGCCCGCTCTCACAGTGCTCGGGTGGGTCTGCACCGGCTGAGTGGTAGTGAGACGGTCTCGCTCCGGATCAGCCCATCGTCGGCGACCGACGCGCCGCTGCCTTCGCCGACCACGCGTCTCATGCACGCTAACAGCACCGAGTCCCTCCTTGGTCCTCGACGCATGGATGCATCGCAGCGTCGCTTGTCTGTGTCGAGCTCCCCAGGTGGGCCGCCGGCGCCTTCGTCACCGGCTGGCTTGCTGCCGCGGTCCCAGTCGATGATCGGGCGCACGCTGCAGGGCTGGCTCACGCCTAGCACCACGCAGCTGCCGATCAAGGCGGAAGAGCTGTCGAGGGCGCTTCTTGAAGCATGCACGCCTGAGCCTGCGGCTCCGACGCGCCTGCACCGCGGGCGGTGCTCGTCCATGGACATGCGCGCCGAGGCAGCGCCGACGCGTACGATCATGCGCCGCCGGTCGTCGACCTCCATGTCGCGGCGGCCCGACACATCTGCGCCGCCCAGTCCACATCGACGCCTGGCCCAGCGTTTCCTGCAGCGCCACCGCCTCTCTACCATGGACGTGTAGCTTTACTTTGTGCAGCCGTTCCACAGATATCATGTACCACCTGTGTGTCGATGAACGGTGTCTGGATGTGATGCAGCACGCGTGCGAGGTACCCTGCGTCGCCAAAGAGAGCGCCGCCCAAGCGGCAAGCGGCCGGGATGGGCGGCGCTGCGCGGTCAATGCACGCCGCCATGGCCTGCGCCTCGAGCTCCACGATGTGCTGCGCGACCGCATGGCCATCGTGCGCCGCGCGCGTCACGACCTGAGCCAGTGCCGCGATGCGTGCGCGGCTGTCGTCCGTATACACATAGCTGAGCAGGTCGTCGGCGGAAGCTGCCCCCGTAGCGGCGAGGATCACATCCAACAGGGGCGATGGCTCGCTGAGCACGTGTCGAAGAGCCGCGCGTCCTACTCCGACCGCACTGCCCTCGTCACCCAAGAGCCAGCCGAGGCCACCGACGCGCTTGGTCCGCGTGCGCTGCGCGTCGTAGGCCAGGACGACACTGCCCGTGCCGGCAATGCACACGACGCAGGGCCTGTCGTGTGGCACACTGGCGCATAACAAGGCCGCGTCGTTCGTCACAGTCCATTCGTGGACGTGCGGCATAGCACAGCGCAGCGCCTCTGTCGCGATGCGCGCGCTCTCATCTGCATCGATACCCGCCGAGCCGATCCAGGCACGGGTGATGGGCGCCTCGTTCGCACACGCCTCGAGCGCCTCGCGCATGCGTCGCGTCCATGCCCGGAGCGACAGGACAGAAAAGCTGCCGGCCCCGACGCACGAGCGCGCCACAATACGCCCCCGAGCGTCCGCCATGGCAGCCCGCGTCGATGTGCCGCCGGCGTCCACGACCGCCACGACGCCCGTCATGGGTGGAGGACTACTTGGCTAAGATACAAAAGTAGAGCGGCCCCCACGGCGATGGATCTGATGCGCCTCGCGCGACGTGGTCAGGCAGAGCGAGATAGCCATACTCGGTGCGCTCGCAAAAGCGCCACAAGTGATCCGAGCGCACCACGCGCGCCGGCTGCGACGCCACAAAGGCACGCACGACCTGGTCGTTCTCTTGCTGACTCAGCGAGCACGTAGCATAGACCAGGCGGCCGCCCGGACGGAGCGCACTCCATGCTGTGCGGAGCAGCGCCGACTGCGTTTTGGATAAGTTGCGGGTCATGGTCGGTTTCCACGCGAGCATCTCTGGCGCGATTGAGCCAGATTGCTGGGCGCGCATGAACGCATGGAGGATATGGCGCTCGGACGAGCATGGGGCATCAATGAGGATGCGGTCGTAGCCTTCTTCGCCCAGCGGGAACAGGTGAACGGCGCGCGGCGACGTGGCGTCGATGCGCAGCACATCCACGAGACCCTGCTCAAAGAGCGTGGGCGGTAGGTAGCTCGTTAGATTGGCATGGAGTCGGCGATGACGCGCTACATCCACCTCGTTCGCATGCAATATCGAGGGGCGCTGCCGGTGCTGCTGTTCGCCACTTGGATGATCGACGTACAGCGCCGGCCACAATCGTTGAGCGAGCGTGATACTCTTGCCGCCCGGCGCCGCACACATATCCAGCACAGCTTGGCCAGGCTGGATATCAAGGCACTGGGCAGCTAGCACGGACGCCGCGTCGAGGTTCCAGTGCGTATGTAGTCGATGCCGCGCGTCCGCGGCGGGATGGGGTGGCGGGAACGGCCGACTGCCGTGGGGATCCGTGCGCAGTAGGCACAGAAGCCGCGTCGGCGTATCACATGGCGTCGTATCTGGAGGCGGCGGCAGACGAAGAAGCGTATACTGCCCAGCCGCTGCCGCCTCGTCCGACAGGATGGCGCGGTCCACTTCAATCGACGGCACGTACGCATTGATCAATGCCGCATACTCCGTCGGCTGTAACAATCGCTCGCGCAGACGATGCCACCGCTCCGCACCATACTCATGCACAAAAAACGCATCAAAGGCATCCGCCGCCGACTGCTGCTGCTTGCGCTGCGCCTTGCTAATGGCCATAAGGAACGCGCTCCTTTGCCACCTCCACCTCCATCATGCCGGACGAAGTGTTGCTGCTGGGCTTGGGCGCGGTGGGCACACTGTATGCCTACATCCTCCAGAGCGGCGGTGCCAACGTCACGGCCGTCTGTCGCAGCAACTACCAAGTTGTGCGCGATCACGGCATTGACATCGTGTCCGACAAGTTCGGCGAGCACCCCAAGTGGCGTCCCACACGAGTCATTCAGCGCCCCGAGGACGTGGACGCCGTGGGCGTCACGTTCGACTATATCGTGTGTTGCTCCAAGCACGTCCCAGATCTTCAGCCGGTCAGCGACGTGCTGCGTCCGTACCTCACGCAGAACTTTGCCAAAAAGCCGCAGCGACTGCCTGTGATTCTGCTCCTGCAAAACGGCATTGATATCGAGCAGGATTCGTACGAGGCCTTTGTGCATACACCCGAGCCACTCGCTGCCTGCGTCATGAGCGCCAATTCATGGGTGCCAGTGATGCTTCTGAATGGAGGTGCTCGCATCGAACATGGCAGTTTGGAAAGGCTCTCCATGGGCGTGTTTCCCCCGCCGCTCCGTGCGCCGCTCCCGGACTCGACGCGCGAGACGGTGCATCATCTACTTACGCTCATGCTTCGTGGCGGATCAGATGCGCATCTCACGAACGATATCACTTCCGAAAGATGGCGCAAAGTGCTGTGGAACATGAGCTGGGGCGGTGTATCGCTGCTGGCTCGCCGTCCCGTGTTCGAGATGCTGCAGGTCGACATGCTGCCATACACTGTCGGCAGTGTGCGTGGGATTATGCTGGAAATCCTGACCGTCGCTCGCGCCTCAGGCATGGGGGAAGACCGCCTACCCGCCTCCGTCATCGATCACACACTCCACGCCACGCTCCTGAATACACCAGCCAAGCTGCGCATGCTCCGATCTCCTGACATCATCTGCGATGCGCCCTCCGCGCCCAACTTCCGTCGTGACTTCAAACCCAGCATTCTCATCGATCTCGAACTTCAGCGACCCATGGAGCTCGAGCCCATCTTTGGGAACATCATCCGCCGCGCACGTCAAGTAGGCGTGGATACACCCCGCCTCGACTTGATCGTCACAAGTATCAAGCCGTCGCAGCTCGAGTACGTGCGTCGGAGCAAAGGCATCGATCACGAAACGCTCGTGCAGCAGGAAGGCGTGCACGACCTCCTGCCAAGTCTCAATGCCACCGGCAGCGTACCCACCGGACCCGTGACCCTGTAGCAGGTGGAGGATGGCCGCGGCCCTTTCCCTTCCCACATCGACGACATGCGTCGGCCCTTTATTGACTATGTGCACCGCGCCACTGTGCTCAGCATTCTTGGTCTGGCCGTACGTACGCGTCTCCGCTCACCAATACAGGGATGGGGTCTGTGGCTCACGGGCGCCGTGTACGTGAGCCGGATTGGCAATACAGACAGGGTATGTTGATGGCGCTGACGCCAGGTTCCGTACGGAGGACGGAATCGCGACACCATGACAGAGGTCGTGGGACGTATCGTGGAACGGTGGAAAGACGTGAGCGAGAAAAAGGCTCAAGAGAAAATCGCCGCTGAGCGCTCATCCACATCGTAGAATGCATGATTTTATGTACCATATGTTCCCGTAACTATGTATACAGTAGCCCGTTGGCTTCGAAGTGTCTCTGCTCTGTAGATTTCATCGGTATGCCGCAGTTCCGGCCGTCGCTCCGCGTTTACTTCGTGCAGCTGCAGCGATGGGTACGTTGACGCGCTCGAAAAAGGCGCCTTTTTCGTAAAGATCGGACGCTGCATCTTGGGCGCAGGAAGGGGCGGACGCTGGTCTACACGATGTCGTCGCGTTGGCAGGGGTGGCAATGGCCGATCCAAGGCAATGACATCCGCAGCCTGCGCAGCACGGCGAACCGGGCCTTGGGGGGCTCTGGCACTCTGGCTACGCATTAATCTGACCCCATTTTCTCGCGCAGCGAATGGAACACGGTGCTGTACGGGCTGCTTGACACTAGCTGAGCGTCGCGGCAGCACGCCCGGTGGCACATTTTCTTGTTCGACACCAATGAAGTGCCGCAAAGACTTCGGATGGGTGGACCGCTGACTGTCGTCATGCTTGTATGATGATGGAGCAGATCGTTGCCTCCTGTACCGCTCCCGCATAAGCAGGCTCTGCGCCCGCTCCAGCATGGCCACAGCGTCGACCGCGCCGTATTTTTCTCGTGTGGCAACAGAGGAGGAGGCACCACGTGGAGTGAATACACGTCGGAACGCGCGTACTCTGTTGGCACGCCATGGCCACGGGCGTGACAGTGACACTGGTTCGGTATGCCGCGAATGCTGCGATATCTTTGGGCAAGACATTCTCGCACATGCCATTCATGGCCATTTCATGTACTCCCGAAGCTGATGCCGTGCTCACTGCAGACAAAATCGCGGAGCAGACCCGTGGCGATGTGCGTCCTTTTATTCTACCTGCCTTCCAGGACGAGGATGGCTTGGACGAGACACGAATCATGAAAATGGTCCAATCGCTGATAATGCCTTACTTGCATTCACCTCCAACATATGTGGCTGTTGTCTCGAATGAGCGCATCATCGATGCCGTTCTCAAGGGCCTGTTGTGCATGGACGGTGCATCTGTCCATCACCAAGAGCCCAGCTCCGTGAAGCGCTCTATGAGCATTTATACGAAACCCCTCCTGCCTGGCGCCTACCACCAAGTGCTTGTGTCTGCACACGATGAGCAAATTCATGCGCGTATTTGTACCCTGAGCGAGTCGGCACACTTGCAGCATCAGACGCCCAGCATGATCTCTATCGACAAACCATCTTCTACGTTGCCTTCGCCGGTCAGCATCTCCTTTCCATCCGATACTGCTGCAGAAGCTGCTGTATCGCCCGGTCGCGATCCACTCCTTCTCAGCCGGCCTGATCCCCACCGAAGCACGCCGCTCTCGATCAGTCCGCTGCGCTTGCGGCCTGTCGACACATTCATGCATTCTCGCGAAGGAACACCACGAATCTTGTCCCAGACGCCCAAAAATGCTCAGTCGTATGACATACTGACTATGATGCGCTCTATCGAAAAATGGGATCCCATGGTAGATCCCCTCTCATCCATTCCCTCGGACATGCTCGATTCGGCCACAACGGCCGGGTTTTCACCCCTAGGACTCGGGGCCCGTTTCTCGGACGCCTCAGCTCCTCGCGGAGCTCTCTCGGTCCGTTCGATGCCGGCATCGGCGGTGCCTCTCCGCTCCAGCAACACTCCCACGCCCCATGCTACGCCCCAGGGACACAGTGGCAGTGCGAGCAGCGTCACGAATACCTCAACATTGAGCGGAAATGTCAGTGCCTTTGCTCAGAGCCTGTTTAATTATCTTCCATCACCTGTCGCAGCCATCGGGGGCCTCAACAGCGGTCCTACCTCCGCGGCTCCAGACTCGCAAAGCCTATTACAGCTGTGGCAGCGCATATGCATATGCATCCTCCCTATTTTTGCGCAGGAACCACATAACCTGCTGATCGAGCCCCTGCATGACAGCGTTGATCTGTATGTGCGGCTCGTGCATGAACGTGACCAAATGCATGCGCGTGCTACACTGCTTTCCCACTTTGAAAAGCTCGTGTCCACGG
>ERZ782914.21-NODE-21-length-84131-cov-8.422475_pt1 | contig 84131 bp, 46 predicted proteins | sample MGYA00375948_ERZ782914 | MGnify/ENA primary metagenome ERZ782914 (study PRJEB29894, sample SAMN03576417) | human skin metagenome | biome: human skin; feature: left retroauricular crease; material: organic_material | host: Homo sapiens | place: Italy: Trento...
GGGTATACGGGCGCTTGTGGCTGGGGCGCCGCGAGCGGCGGCAGCTGCGCCAGGGGGATAGGCGGCATGGACTCGAGAGCAAAGTCGGGGTGCCAGCGCATGAGGCGGTGCGTCTGGGGCGACGAGCGCATCGGCGAGCCCAGCGCGCGCTTGTGCGTCGAGGGCGGCGGGGTCGATGGCAGCGTTCGCGCGCTCAGCGGGCTGGTCGGCGGTGGCATGTCGTCGATCGACGGAGCGATGCGCGCTGCATGGCCGTCTTTGGAGCGCGACGCTGATGGCGTGAGCAGACCTGTGCTGTTGGCGTGCTTGGTCGGCGTAACGGGCTCCATCATCGCACGCGTGAGGGCCGTGTGCGAGGCGGGCACGAGCGCATCGAGGCAGTCGTCCAGCGACAATTGGTGTGTCTCGATCCAGTGGGCATGAGCGGCAGCGACGACCTGCGTCAGTCGATGCACGAGCTCGCGACGCCGGTCGTCGATGCCCGCGTTCCATATAGCCAGATGGCTCATGTTCTCGCGGCGCGTGGGGGAAGGAGGCGGTGACGCGGGTGTGGGACTCGAGGCGCCGTTCCGTGGCGATCCATACTGCACCTGCAGCGGGGGGGCATGCGCGCGGTGCAGAGCCATTTCGATGCCAATGGCCCAGTCATACGTTTTGCGGCGCGTATGCACGTCCATGCTGCGTGTCCGCGTCACTAGGAAGCCCATCCCGCCCGTGTCCATGGTCGTCTCACGGGGCATGCCAGGCGCATGCGACCACACCCATACGAGGCGCCGAAAGTCGTTGATGTCAAAGGTGCGGCGGCACGTACGCTCGACCATCAGCCGCAGCCGCTGATAGGTCAGCACATGGGGTATCACGACGCGCCGCCGAGGTGATGACGTGCATGGCTCGGCAGCCGGTGCACCATGCGTGGCCATGTGCACGAGCAGGGCTTGTTCCACGGCTTTGTGGAAGGTGACGAGCTGTTGAAAGGCAGACGGAAGAGGCAGCGACGAGTTCGTCGCGTACGGCAGCGGCTCTTCCATACGGCGCGCAGCGCGGTCGGAGCTTGCCATGTCCTGCGGCGAAAAAAAGGCAGGCGCACGCTTCGTCGTCGTGGGCGACGCACGCTGGACGAGGCGCGCCGTGGGCGCATCAAAGACGGCCGGCTGCAGATCCGCCCCGACGTGCGCTACGTGCGGGCGCGGCACGTACGCCTCGCGCAGCGTCTTGGGCGTCATGACCTCAGCGTCGTCTTCCTCGAGCATGCGTTTGCGGCGCTGCGCCAGCGACGAGGCATCGCGCTGCACACGCCCGGGCACGAGGGCCACGTCGTCCGCCGCGCTCGTCATGAGGGCGAGAGCAGAAAAAGGCGGCGGCGAGGGGAGCCGCCTCGCTCTGCCCCGCCAGCTGCAAGGGCCGCGACCACGCGTACATGACCTTGCATACATCACGTGATATGTGACGCAGGGGCCAAGGCGTGCTGCCAGGCGTGGGCGCTCGCCCAGGACTCGGCCGCCAGCGCGTACGACGCGCTCGAGGTGTACAGGGCGATGGTGGGCGCGTCGGGGGAGAGGAGGGCGACGTGCGCGCGGTGAAGCAGGATGGCATGCGTGATGCGTTCGCGCGGCGCACGGCGCATCACGAGGAACGCGCCACACAGCTCGCACCATACGCGCTGGCCCCACGTGAGCCATCCACGGTGGGTGCACACCAGCGCATCGACGCACGTTGCATGGCCCGTATAGCGCCGGGGCTGCGCCGCGTGCAGGCCCGCCCAGAGCGTGCGCAGGTCGCGAAACGCGTCGTCCGCACGCAGCGCGGGCGGTGTCCAGGCCGGCACGGTCGGCATGCCGTGCCGCACGCGGCGCTGCCACACGAGCTCGGCGTAGTAGTCGCGAACGAGCGACAGGCCACGCACGTGCCAAGAGCCGAGGAGATCGCTCCCGGGCACTTGGACATTGCGCGTATCGGCGCGCCACAGGTCGGCGGCGCCTGGCGTGTGGGGCGCCCATCGAACGCGGTAGAGGCGCTGGACGACGTGCTCGCCTGGGTCGCTGTGGCAGTCCCATCGGAGCGGCTCGGGCGCGTGCGCACGCCGCCAGCGCCATGCCAGGCGCACGTCGTACGTAAGGTGCGGGCGGTCCTCGTGCGCACACGCGACATGGAGACGCAGCGTGGCATGCATCGTATCGTGGGCGCGAGGCGGCGGCACATCGTGCATAGCAGGCGGCCAAACGGCATGCACACGCAGCGCTGTGCCTGGATGCTCCGCCACGCGCTGAAGCGGCAGGAACCGCGCGTCCGATGCCCGCACAATGTCGTGCGCGTCGCGCAGCGACACGTCGCCCATCGCGAGGCCCTCGACGTGAGTCCATGCGACCGCCGCGGCTTCCTGCGCCAGAGCCACACCGAGGAGGTGCGCTGGCGCAGGACGCGCGACGAATGTGCCCGACTGGACCGCTGCGCCTTGCATGTGCACCGTCACGAGCGTGCTGCACCACTGCTCCCACTGCCGGTCCCGCTCCGGACGGCGCATACGCAGGGGCGCCCCGACGACCTGCGCCACGTCGTGAGCAGCGTACGTAGATGTGCCGCGCGTAGCCGCCTGTTCCTGTGCCTGATCGTGCGCCTCGATTTCCGTGAGGAGCGTGCGGGTGGGGCGCCCAAAGAGCGTGGCCAGCACGGCGTCAGGCCATGCCGAGCGTCGAAAGGTGTGGTGGCATACCGCGTCCGCACCCATGTCGACGGGCTGCGTGGCGTACGTGTCCGATCCGATGCGCACCTGCCAGTGCACCTGCGACACGAGGCGGCGCGAGAGGCCACGCACATCGCGCACCATCAACTGACAGGCTCGCTGCTGTGCGGTCCATGCGACACGGATCCGACACGTCCCCATGACCGCCTCGCCACCATACCACGGCAACAGGGGCATCGGCACGTCCTCGCACCGCACGAGCGGGATCAGTACGTGAGCGACAGGCGCAAACGCGGGCTGCGTCGGACCCAGCACCTGCGCACGTACGTCCATGTCGCCCCACGCCATAGCGCCACACATGCGCTGCATCACACGGACCTGATGCGCGAGAAAGGCACAGGGCCATGTCTGGATCGTGCACCGGTCCATATCCACCACGCGCACCACGGCCTTGGCCAGGCTCACGTCGGCCACACTCGCATCAGCGCGTATGTCGTCCAGGCCATCGTGCTGCGAGCGATGGCACACGTGGGGCCGATGCACCGCGAGCTGGAAGCGGACGTGCAGTCCCAGCCGCATGCTGAGCACATTGGCCTCACGCACGAGCGCAGCATGCGACAGGATCGCTACGGCGAGGGGGTACAGCGTGCGTGTGCGCCACTGCACGGACGCACGCTGCGCCGCGACCGACGACGCCGACGCGTCAGGCGGCATGGAAGCAACCAGTGGAGCTATGAGCGCCGAGCGCGGCACCTGAGCCGGCGCGATCACGACTCGATCCTACGGCGAACTTCGGCGTCGAGGGCCTCTTTCAAGTAGGTCAGGACGTCCAGCTCTTTTCCTTCGTCCTCGGACAACGTGTCCTTTTGTTGGAGCTCGAGGATTCTGTTTTGCAGGTCGTCGTCGACTTTGTCCTCCTTCAGATCTTCCTCGTGGGCGTCGAGCAGCGTCTTGCCCTCCTGCTCGAGCTCCCGGATACCGTCAACGAGCTCCTCGAGCGACAGGGAGCCAGGCACCTGCTCGCCTGCCTCGTGTACGGTGACCTCCGCGAGGGGCTTGTCGCCCTCTTTGCCTCGGAGGTCCTTGAGCGTAGACTGCATGCGCGAGTACTGGTCGCTGATCACAGCCGCACACGTTTGCATATCGAATCGCTTCAGCAAAAAGTCCGTATTACCGTCACTCAGCAGCAGCATCACGTCACCAAAGTACCTGCCCAGCATGGGATAGGCGGCAGAGCAGAGGAACTGACTGAACTTCGGCGAGCGCGGCTTCGTCGGGCGCTCTTCCTCGCCCTGCTTCTCAAAGAAGCGCTGCTCCGCCACATCAATCAAGTCTGGTAAGATGCCCACGAGCGTCGAGAGGTACGCAATGCACGGGGATAGCAGGCCATCCAAATGGCCCTGCACACCGTCCTGCGCCAAGAGCCGGTCGCTTTCTTCCTCGGAGTCGCACAAGTACCGCTCGATCAACGACGCCGTGATGTGCGCGAGCTTGTCCGTGATCTCGACGAGCGGCGGCGTGTGGCCCTTTTCTTCCTCAGGCACATACGGGCGCACGAGGACCAAGAGCGTGAGCGCATACATCAGCGATGGCGTGAGCATGCATGGCGAGCCGACCTCCATGGCGTGGAACGCATACAGGGCCGGCAGGAAAAACGAGTGCATGTACTCGTTCTGTTTCCGCACCATGTTCACAGCCGTCGCGAGCAGGAACATGAAAAAGTTCGGCGGCTTCCATGAGCTCGTGGGCGTATCGCGCGGCGGAAGGTATTTGGCGATGTGGTGGTCCAGGTACGTGCGGAACTGCAGCGTCGTGAGCATGTTCGTCCCGATAAAGTAGTCACCTATGGTGCAATACACGAGACATAGACACAGCAGCGTATAAGGGCCCTGCTCATTCGCGTATTCTTCCTCCGTCGGCTCGAAATCACTCGAGTCCAGCTGGTCGAACAGCGGGTCCAAGTACGTCCGCGAAAAGAGTTGGACGTGCGACTGGAAGTGAATCAGCATGTTGCTCAGCGTGCAGAACGCCTCGTACGCGACCTGGTCGCGTCGCGCGAGGTTGACAGCGGACGCATACGGAAACAGGCTTTCGAAAAACGACTCGCTATCCAAGTGCTCGCACGCACTCTTATCCCGCGACACATAGTGCAAGGCGCGAAGGTACGGCAGGACTTCGTCATCCGCCGGCTTGCCTACCGCAGCAAGCTGCCGGGCGAGCGCAGCGACATGCTTCGGATCCGCATCTGTGCCCTTGGTGTCCGCAAATGCGTCCCAGTACACATGGCGCGGCGCCTCGAGCGCCTCGCCGGTGCAGATGTCGTGCCACACGACCATGAGGCAGAAGCGAAGGAGGAAAAATGCGGTCCCTTTTTTTCCCTCCGCCCGGCTGCCATGGCCCACAGCGCGGCCCTCGCGCATACCTCGGCGCCACTGCTGCCCCCTCACGCCAGCGTGCAGTGGCGCCAATATGTCGCCCCTGATGCTCCCGATGCACTCGCCGACGCCGCGCGCCAGCTGCAGCGCGCTCTGATCACGGCGGCACCCGCGTCGCCGTCGCCCGCCACATGGATCGCGGCACACGCGTCTGTCCCGCTGTATGCCCTCCAAGGCACGCCCTCGTGCCTGTGGGTGTTTCTATGGCAGGATACACACCCGACTCCAGCGATGGAGCGCTACCTGTCTTCGCTCGTGCTGCGCTCGTCGGGCGCGTACGTCGTGTCCCGTGTGGACGAAGCGGATCCCGCCTCGTCGACGAGAGAAGCCCACCTGCACTTTCTGCACGCCGTGTGCCATGCGGTGGCGGACGGGCTGTGCGGCGCGTCCCAACGCCGCGTCGCGGGCGGTCTCCTGCATCTCGACGGGCGCGACGATGCGGGCGCCGCGTCCTCGGCGGACTATACGACGTTTCGCGCCTACACGTCTCATGATACCCTGCATGTCATGTCTCGCACGGAGCGTAGGCCGTGGACGCGCCTCGATGCGCGCGTCGTGGCTGGCGATGCACTGCCGCGCAATGTCGTGCTGGGCGAGACGCGCGTCCGTGTGCTTCCGACGCTCCGGCGCGGCAGGCTGCTTTCTACGTGCATCGACACGAGCGAGTCGTGCCGCCAGCTGCGCGAGGCACTCGATGACGTACTGCCGACGCGCGACCCTCATTTCGCGACGCTGTGGCTCGATGAGCACGACGACGAGCGCCCGCTCGGCACGGTCCTCTGGCCCCTAGACCTGTGTCTTCTCGAGCACGACGTGAGCGCTCTCGATGCGCCCGTGCCTTGGACGATGCGCTCGGCTCAGGCGCTCTTGGCATCAGCAGCATGGCCAGATGAGCGCACTAAGCTCGTATCGCCTATGCCGCCACGCATCGTATCGCTCGTTTCGTCTTCGCCGCACGTCGATCCCTCCGGCTTCGACGACGACGACGATATGTTTCGCACGATTGGACAACTGACCGAGGATGATTTGCGCTTCTTCCAGACACCGCCCCGTCCCACGGACGCTCCGTTCCCTGCGCCGGCAACCACGACGCCAGCGACGACGCCCGTCGCGCCCAAGTACGGTGTGCACGGCAAATTCTTCATACCCAACGGGCCCCGTCGCGAAGAAGGACGGCCGTCCATGTCGCCGCGCTACTCGTTCGGCACACCGACGAGCGCCGGCGCATGGACGGCGAGTCCGACGCCGTCGACGGACTCCGACAGCGCCGCCGACGAGCCGGATGCGGCTCAGCGGACGCTGGCGCTGGCTCGGCTGCATACCAGTGCCGCGGCGCCTCCGCCCTTCTCTCAGCCTGCTCTGCCCGTGAGCGACACACATGCGCAGCGTGTGCACCTTGCCTGGGTCGCTCTGTATGCTCGCACGGCGCAGCATGCTGTGCCGCCGACCAAGCTCCTCGCTCCCCTCGTGTCGACGACGTATCCTGCCGAGGCATGCTCGCCACCCAGTCTGCTCGTCGGGTGTCAGCACGCACTGATCCAGGTGTCGATCGACGCCATATCGTCCTGGACGCAGCTGGGTCTCGTGCCTGTCGGCGGACCACGCACTATCGGCGCGCACGTCGTGCTTGTCGAGTGCGATCTACCCGACGACGCCGTGCGCTCGTGGGTCCAGACCTTGTCGGATGAGTTTGGCGCACACGCCCTCGGTACGCTGGTGCCTGGGCATGTGTGGCGCACGCAGCGCGGCTCGGACCTGCAGGCTGTGCGCGACGTGATCCAAGACCGCGCCGTGGTCTATCTCGTGTACGGCCACGACCAGGCAGCGTGTGAGCGCCTCTTCCGGTCATGGCCGATGCCGCGCGCGGACGTGTCGCTCGTCCCCGTCCCGGAGAGCGAGGTGTGGATGCGCCCCCCGTCCAGGGCGCTCATGTGGGCGTCGTATGAGGACGCCCTGCATCGCGTGTGCCACATCGCGCCGCGCACCTACGAGGCATGCACGTACTTGTGTGAGCGCGCATCGCTGCGACTCGCCTGGCCACCTCTGATCTCGTACGATCCGTTGCATCAGGGCGCCGTGCTGCATGTGGCCTACGATATCGTCGGCCGCATCGTGCGTGTCGTGTGCACGGACGACCGCGCGCAGCGACTCGTGTGCCGCGCATGGGACGCCGGCGATGCGTCTGCGTGCATACCGCTGCTCTGGCAGGTCGTGCGTGCAATTGTCGCCGACACGTCGGCGGCTTGGCACGTCGTGATGGGGCGCCTAGGCACCATGCCGCAGGCCGACATGGACATGTGGGCGTCGTGTCTCGATACGCGCGAGCCCTTCCTGCTCTCGGTGGGCCTTGTGTGCCTGGAGCGCGATGCCTGGCCTACGGCGCACGCCGATGCTTCGGTGGTCTACCTGTCGGACATGCCGCTGGGTCTGGCCTCAGGTGCGTGGCCGATCCGCGTGCCTCGCTCGGCGTATGTGTCTGCCGGCGCCTATGCCGTTCATCTCGTGCAGCTATGTCGCCTGTCTGATCTCGATGCGTACATCCACGACGTCGTGCTGCACTACTACGCGCTGCAGTGCATGACGCAGCTGCGGTGGACGCCTCCGGCCCCCGCTCTGCCGTGGCCTTTTGCTATTTTGGCTTGTACATAGTTATGGTAACATCTACAGCAAGAGTTTCTGAATCATATCCGATCCATCATCCACCGATCGGTCATCACCGAGCGAGATCGTCTTGCCGTAGCGAAGCGACTCGGAACTGCCCTGCGACACCGTCACGCCATGGCCCTTCGACGACGAGGACGTCGGCGAAGACGTCTTGGACGTCGAGCTCGGCGAGAGCGTGACCGTCTTGACCGACGCATTCGACGAGAACTTCTTGCGCGGACGGCACTTGCGCATCTTGCCCTTGGCGGACGTCACCGCGCTCTTCTTGCTAGACGTCGTCGTGCTCTTTGACTTGCTAGACGTCGTGCTCTTCTTGCTAGACGTCGAGCTCTTCTTGCTAGACGTCGAGCTCTTCGACTTGGTCGACACCGGGGCGTCTGAACTCGACGCCGACGACGTCTTCGACGAGCCGTCGTCAGAGACCGACTCGATGGCCTCAAAGACATGGCCATCGTGACGCTTCGCCATCGACTCGACCATCTTGGACGCCGACCGGAGCAGGCGCAACTGCTCCTTGTTGAGCGACACGGACGACGGTCGCGGGACACCAGCAGAACTCGAGCGCTTCGACGCCGACTTGCCATTCTTTGACACATGGAGACGCTTGGGTCCCTTCTTGTGCTGAGCCGACTTGTGATGCACCGGCGTGTGAGCATGGTGCGCATGCGCAGAGGGCGCACTAGCCCCATCTGACGACGTGAGCGCATTCAGACGCTGCTGAATCACCGACTTTTGCTGCGGCGAAATACTGCTCTTGCCTCGCGTCTGCTTCTTCAGCAACGAGACGGCCTGCGCCTTGCCACGGCTGTTGAACTCTTCAAGGGTCGGCACACTCACACCCAACTGGTTATTGTGGTACACAGTCTTGACGCCACTTTCTTTCGACGTACTCGAGCTCTTCGGCGCAGCGTGGCCAGCCAGACGAACGGGCTCACCGTCCACAAAGATCGGGTTCTGGCCGTCGCCATGCTGCTTCATGCGCGAGAACTGAAGGTTGGGCATGTTGCCGACACCGCCACCATGACTATCCACCACGTTCGTCGGACCAGCCGACAAACTCGAGGCGAATGCTCCGTAGTTGTCCAAGGGCACCGCTGTGCCCAGCGATGCCACGGACAGGGCAAGGAGGACCGTCGTAAACAGGTTCATGACGTCGTCAAATCAAAAAGATAAAGGGACAACCAGTGCCACGTAAAAGGGGAGTGAAACAAGGGGAGACGGTGCACCAAGCCGGTTGGTACGTAGAAGGGGGGTGGGAGCCAGGTGCGGTGCTGGCCCTCTACTTATATGTACATCGGTCGCAACACGACATAGATTCTCCGCCAACATCCACCCCCCAGATGAACACCTCCACATTCACCCCGGGGCCACAACCTTTAGGTGGCCAACGTCTCCTGACGGAAACGAACCCACCATGAAACAAACAAGCCGAAGATAAAGCGCTGAATATTGTAGACTGGTGTGAGCTGACTATACGTACATAGAGAAAAGAAAGGAAGTATGCCGACCACCAATTCCCGCACACTCCACGTGTCTTCATGTCGCACAATGCGACCCATTTCGTTAAACTCGAGTCGACTGAACAAACTCAGCTCGATGGAAAACATCGCACGGAGCGCATCTGATGGAAACACGAAATCCCTGATCAGGGCAAACAGTGATCTTCGCCCCAGCCCCGGCGGGGCAATCCAATGCTTCTTCGCTGCATCCACTGGCATGGAAGGCACAGACGGCGAGGGCATCATACTCTCAGAAACGTCTTGTGCCTTCGACGATACAGAGACTCCCAAGGCACTTGGACCCAGAGACAGGGGGCGCGGCAAGTACGACGACGACACGCCCCCCGGAAGTGCCCGAGCTCGTAACGACGAGATGGACGCAGACCGATTCAGATCCTGCGGTGTACCTGAATCTCGTGGGCTCGCAAAGTTTTGCAGCGAGCTCCGCCGGCGAATTGCATGCCCAGACGTCTCTCCCGCAGACACAGGATTATTGTTAAAGTAGGGAACAGGCGTATTTCCGCCAAAACTCGTGGCTGTGCCTGGCGTGAACAAATCTTGACTCGATGAGGTAGTCGGCAAGCCAAATAAATGTGGGAACAATGTAACAGTGATCGTATGGTGAATGATACCAGCTCGGGTACCATCAAACTCAAAGTCACTGCATATCACATCACGTAGCTCTGAGCGCACATGAAGAAGCGGCAGCGCAAAGGCTAGCACAAATTGATCAATGATGCGATCACGGCCATGCGCAGAAACCAGCGGGCTGTCAAATACTGCATTGCTGTCGTAATATCGTCGAACCATTTCATGGATCTCGCAAATCTGGCGCTTCGCACCATAGAGAGAGCCATGCAACGACAGAATAATATCAGTGAGCGTGCTGGGACTAGGCGGAGCACCACCCAAATCACTCTCTCGTTCTATCGGCGAACTAATGTCGTCCAAAGAGAGGGTCATGGGCCGTTGGTTGCTCTCTGATGGGGGTGAGACAGGCGATGACTCCGAGCCATTCGAATTCTCATTTCGTGTCATCTTTTAGGACAAAGGGCCTAAATGGCGCTGGCGACGAATATGGGGTGCCGTGGAGCTGCCTGGTAGGCAGACCTGTCAGATCGCCCCGTCAAATCGCTTGGCGACGACCCATCACCCAAAAAAAAAAGTCGTCGGCGCCACACACCTTATATAATGACATAAGCACACGTCATGCACGGAACCACCCACGTAAGGCGTGTGGCGTGGCGGTGGGCGTGTCGATACGTTGGCTTTTCACGGCTGTCATGTCTCAACCTACGATTGACGAGTCGCTGTACAGCAGACAGCTATACGTGCTTGGACACGATGCCATGCGACAAATGTCGTCGAGCAATGTGCTCATCGTGGGCCTGCACGGTCTTGGCGCCGAGATCGCGAAAAACATCGCCTTGGCTGGCGTTAAGAGCGTGACATTGTACGACCCCGCCCCTGTCTCCGTGGCCGACCTTAGCTCCCAATTCTTCCTTCGGAGCGAGGATGTGGGTCAACCTGGGGTGACACGCGCGTCAGCTACAGCTTCACGCCTCTCTGAGCTCAACTCATACGTCCCAATCAAGGTGCTGGATGTACCTTCGCTGGATAAGGCCACATTGGAGTCATTCAAGGTCGTTGTACTGACACATACACCATTGAATGAACAGCTGCGCGTGAACGACTTGACACACAACACTTCGACACACTTTATTGCAGCCGATGTGCGTGGCTTGTTCGGTACGGTTTTTAATGACTTTGGCTCCCACTTCGTGTGCAAGGATACCAACGGCGAGCAGCCATTGGATAGTATGATTGTGTCTGTCACGCACGATGAGGAAGGCCTGGTCACGACGATCGATGAGAAGCGCCACGGCTTGCAAGACGGCGATTATGTCACATTCACCGAGGTGCAGGGCATGTCGGAGCTAAATGGCATCGAGCCTCGCCGTGTTACTGTCAAGGGTCCCTACACATTCACGATTGGAGATACGAGATCTTTCGGCGAGTACAGGGGTGGCGGTATATTCAAGCAAGTCAAGATGCCTGAAATACTCAACTTCAAGTCGTTGCGTGAGAGTCAGCAGGCACCTGAATTTCTCTTCTCTGACTTTGCCAAGATAGACCGGTCCATGATCCTGCACATTGGATTCGAGGCACTGTCAGCCTATGAAGAAAAGAACGGCCACTCACCTCGCCCTCGTAATGCCGATGACGCCAACGCCGTACTTGCTTTGGCTCGCGACATCATGCAGTCTCGAAACCAGCTTCCTGAGGGTGAAGAAGCGACAAAGCTCTCGAACTGGATTCTCACGGAGCTCTCGTACCAGGCAACGGGCGATCTTTCGCCCATGGTGGCATTCATCGGTGGTTTTGTGGCACAAGAAGTGCTCAAGGCGTGCAGTGGCAAGTTCCATCCTCTGATGCAGCACATGTATGCTGATGTACTCGAGGCGCTGCCTAAAGATGTGCCCAACCTGCCCGAATCTGAATTTACGCCGCAACAATCGCGATATGACGGCCAAATCGCTGTATTCGGCAAGACGTTCCAGGAGCGCATCGGAAACACACGCCAGTTCCTTGTCGGAAGTGGAGCTATTGGCTGCGAAATGCTCAAGAATTGGAGCATGATGGGTCTTGGTGCGGGTCCCCAGGGCCAGATCTATGTGACGGATCTCGACACGATTGAAAAAAGCAACCTAAACCGCCAATTTCTCTTCCGCACTCAGGATGTGGGTAAATTTAAGGCAGACACTGCTGCTGCTGCTGTGGCAGCAATGAATCCTGACCTGTCTGGAAAAATCAAGACGTTCCAGCAGCGTGTAGGGCCTGAGACCGAGGATTTATACGACCAGGACTTTTTTGCTCAAATTGATGGCGTGACAAATGCACTGGACAATGTGGCGGCGCGTAACTATATGGACAGTCGCTGTGTCTTCTTCCGCAAGCCACTCCTCGAGTCAGGGACACTTGGCACCAAGGGCAACACTCAGGTCGTCGTACCTGATCTGACCGAGTCGTACGCGTCGTCGCATGACCCGCCGGAGAAGTCGATTCCAGTGTGCACGCTTAAGAACTTCCCGAATCAGATTGAGCACACGATACAATGGGCGCGAGAGCAATTCGATGAGCTGTTCCAGAAGCCTGTGGCGAATGTAAACCAGTACCTGTCGCAGAGTGACTATTTGTCGTCTCTGTCATCGTCGGGCGACTCTGGATACGGACAGCAGGTCGAGCAGATCAAAGAATACCTTGTTGATGCTCGTCCTCAGTCATTTGACGCGTGTATTGTTTGGGCTCGTCTCAAGTTTGAAGAGAACTATGTCAACATGATCAAGCAACTCCTTTTCAATCTGCCGCACGATGCCAAGACCACGACAGGACAGCCATTCTGGAGTGGTCCGAAGCGAGCGCCGTCGCCTCTGGTCTTTGATCCTCACAATGAGCTGCACATGGCTTACATTGTGGCGACAGCGAATCTGCATGCCTTCAACTATGGCTTGAATGGCTCTACGGATGTGGGACACATTGCCCAGGTGGCGTCTCAAGTTCAGGTCCCCGAGTTTGTGCCGAAAGAGGCCAAGGTACAGATCAACGACAGTGATCCGGCGCCTGGCCAAAGCACGAACGCGGCGGAAGACCAGGCAAGCCTGGAGGAGGTCGTTTCGAGTCTGCCGGCCCCTGCTTCCATGGCAGGCTATCGTCTGACGCCGGCCGAGTTTGAAAAAGACGACGACACGAATCACCACATTGATTTTGTCACGGCGGCCTCGAATCTGCGTGCCACCAACTACCAAATCGAGCCGGTCGACCGTTACACGACCAAGGGCATTGCTGGCAAGATTATCCCGGCGATTGCCACGACAACGGCGCTCGTTACGGGTCTGGTGAATTTAGAGATGTACAAGCTGATGGACAACAAGCGCGATATTGAGTCGTACTCCAATGCGTTCGTGAACTTGGCGCTGCCCTTCATCGCATTCAGTGACCCTATTGCCGCACCGGTGCACAAGTACAATGACCGGGAATGGACATTGTGGTCGCGTTTTGACGTCGAGGATATGCCATTGCGCGACTTTCTCGAGTACTTCCAACGTGAACATGGCCTGGAGGTCACGCTCGTGTCGGGCAATATGGCGATGCTGTACGCCGATTTTATGCCGCCCAAGAAGAAGGAGGAGCGTCTGCCCATGCGTTTGCGTGAGTTGGTCGAGCACGTCACGAAGAAGCCGGTTGAGCCGCATGTGCGGCACCTCAGTATCGAGATCATGGCTGACGATCTGAACGGTGAGGATGTAGAAGTGCCCACTGTTTCCGTGCGCATCAAGTAATCGTCTGGAAGATGTCGAGGGCGACGGCAAGTACCTGTTTTTGTAGTGGCTCCATAGACGTTGCCTTGCGCTGCGCCTGCACAAATTGTCGTACAGCAGGAAGCAGGTGCGAAAGACATGTACGGACTTGGTCGGAGCGCGACGGACCCAGCCAGAGGGCGTACTGCGTGAGGCTCGAAATGATCGTCATCACACGAAGAGCTAGCTCGTACATGGCCAAAGGCGAGGTGTACGAGTACGTGAGCACATCTACCAGGGCGTGAACGGACTCGGGCGGCATGCGAACAAGCAGCTCGCATGTTGCAGGCGAGGACGACAGCGTGGCCAACAGGCCCGTGACGGCCTTGAGGAGCGGCACATGCTCATCCGAGACGTCTAGGAGCGTCAGGAGAAACCGGATACGTCCATACGGCGTATGCAGCCGCAATACTTCGTCTGACGAATCGTCGGACGAAACTTGGTCCTCACCAGACCAGTAGATAAACGTCGATTCATCCTGAGCGAGGTTACACAGCAGCTCAAGCAGCGCGCACCGGAACATGTCTGATTCATACTGCAGAAACATAGGTGTAATGGCCGCCTGCACATCCGCATGTTCAGAGGACGCACACTTGGCATGTGCGACGCACGACGCCATCGCGGGCGACATGCTGGCGAGGTTCGTGAGCGCCAATGTGGCCTCGAATACCTGCAGCAGCGTCGCGGAGGGTGCGAGAAATAAGACGGCAAGGTAGGCTGCTGCACGCGCAGGAGTGCCGTCTAAGCCATACAAGAGCGCTGGATCTGTGGACACACTCAGTTTAGCCAGAGCCTGTAGCGGCACCAAGTTGTCGGTTTCCTCCTGGGTATACACATGCTGTGCCTGGGCTAGCAGCGCTCGACTGAGCCCCTGCTGTATGAGACGCCCACGGAACGCCGCATCCTGCTCGGTCACAAGCGCGAGGAACAAAGACTGCAGTGCTTGACGCAGCTGGTCAGGCTGCGGCTGTGTCGCGAGAGAGACGAGGCGTGGCACAATGTCCGCATCCACCAGGGCACGTACACGGCGCTGGACAGCAGCGGGCTGGAGTCGTTCATCGGCATCGTCATCTTGCACGTTCTGCCCCGCCTTCTGCATCGCCGAGCGGCGAAGAGCATGGATGTGGTGGTCTTGTGCACTGCGCTGCGGCAGGTATGCTGTCATGGTCGTAAGAATCGACACAATCACGAACGCATGCGCAGGAGCAAGTGGTGTAGGAGCGTCCTTATCACTGTATACGGACACTTGTGGGCCAGAAGCGTTGCGCGCCGGAAAAAGCGACTTTTTGGGCATGTCTAAGAGTGCGCCCAGTTTTCGCAGCGTGGCTCCTCGCTCGCTGAGGGCGACGCGCAGGGCGGGTCGCGATACGAGGTAGTAGAGCGATTCAAGTGCGTCTCCATACGCCGTGTACGCCGGCTCAAAATACAGAGGCACCGAAACCTGCGCTGGAGGTGGCGTGGTCTCTAGAAACGACACGGTTGACGTCCATGCAGCGCAGCAGACGTCGTCTGGCAAGCCCTTGTCGGTCTGTATAGCGAGCTTGATGTGCACGAGATCGAGAATAGCACGTAGCGGTGCACTCGCCTCTGACTGGGAGGCGAGCCACTGTGTGACTGCCTCTCGAGCGGCCAATTGAGACCGCAGCGGCGCATGGGATGCACCTTCACTAAGCATGTGCGCCGCTGCACAGGCATCTTCGTCACATTCTGCATGTGCCAATACGGCATCCATGACACCTTGGTCCACGAGCGCCGTCGCTAACGGCACTTGCGACAGGCACACGAACCCCATGACCACGGCCACATCCCGCGCACGACCAGCTACCGCCTCGAGGAGGACGTGGGCCCACGCAGGTGCCTCGGTGGGATCCACTCGGGTCACCGCAGCCATGTCATCGAGCAGCGTTGGCGTAGCATGTGCCTGAATCGCTGCCTGCGTCAGTAGCGCATGCGCTACTCGCGGCCCTCGTTGGTCGTCCATCCTAAGACAGAGGGATAGGGGCGCTGCTGTGCCTGGGCTGACAAAGCATGGATTTTTTGAGCTCGCGGCGATTTTTCCTACGACGACGGGCAGCGCCACATCGTCGGTCGACGCTGCTTGCGCTTGCCCACGAAAATGAAAGAGCTCGTCGTGCAGGATGCGCCCAAGAAAATCAAGAGCATCCAGTTTGGCGTCATGTCCAAGCAAGAGATTGTCAACCTGGCCGAGCTCGAAGTGGTCACACGCGACATATACAACTTGCCTGATCGGCAGCCACGAGTAGGCGGTGTACTAGACCGGCGCATGGGTGTGAGCGACAAAGTGAGCACCTGTGAGACATGTGGTCACCGCATGGCTGATTGTGTGGGCCATTATGGCTATATCAAGTTGGTCCTGCCCGTGTTCCACGTCGGTTTCTTCAAGCACATTGTGAGTATTCTCCAGATGGTGTGCAAGTCGTGTTCACGCATCTTGCTCGAGGAGCCAGATCGCCGTCGTTTTCTCCGTCGCTTCCGTCGGCCAGGCCTCGAGAACTTGCAGCGCACCCAGACATTCAAGGCCGTGAACACAGCGGCGCGCAAAGTCCTCTACTGCCCACACTGTGGCTCGACCAACGGCACGGTGAAAAAGGCAGGTGTGCTCAAGATCGTCCACGAGAAATTTCGGCAGAAAAAGACCGAAGAAGAGCAGCTGGATTTCCGCAAGACGTTTACGACCGCCGTCCAAATGGGTCACGGCGAATTGGCGCCACACCTGAACAAGGCACAGGAAGACTTGAATCCACTGCGCGTACTCGACTTGTTCCGCCGCATCTCTGACGAAGACTGCGAGCTGCTCGGACTCAAACCGCAGTTCGGCCGCCCAGAGGAGTATATCTGGCAGTATATCTGCGTGCCGCCCGTGTGCATTCGCCCTAGCGTGGCTCAGGATGGCGCCACCAACGAAGACGATCTCACCGTGAAATTGACCGAGATTGTCTTTACGAACAATATCATCAAGTCTGGTCTGACCAAAGGCAGCAAAGGCACGACGACTGCTCAGCTGGTGGAACAATGGGACTTTCTTCAGCTCAGTGTGGCTCTGTACATCAACTCGGAAATGCCCGGCGTACCGCCGATGAGTGGGCACAAGCCCATACGTGGCTTTTGCCAGCGCCTCAAGGGTAAGCAGGGTCGGTTCCGCGGTAACTTGAGCGGCAAGCGTGTCGATTTCTCTGGCCGAACCGTCATTTCGCCTGATCCGAACCTGGCCATCGATGAAATCGCTGTGCCGGAACGCGTCGCCAAGATTCTCACATATCCAGAACGTGTCTTTGCGCATAATATTGAAGCCATGCGCGCGGCTGTGCGCAACGGTACAGATACACATCCAGGCGCCAACTACCACGTCAACGGTCGTGATGGTTTTAAGCGCTTTCTCAAGTTCCCTGGCATGCGGGACGACATTGCCGCCAACCTCTGTGTCGGAGACATTGTCGAAAGACATATACGCGATGGCGATATCGTGCTGTTCAATCGTCAGCCGAGTCTACACAAGCTCTCGATCATGTGCCACCGCGTCAAGGTCCGGCCATGGCGAACATTCCGTCTGAACGAATGTGTGTGCAACCCATACAATGCCGACTTTGATGGTGATGAAATGAACATGCATGTTCCTCAGACGGAAGAGGCGCGGACAGAGGCGCTCACGCTTATGGGTGTTCGGCACAATCTCGTAACGCCACGGAACGGAGAGCCCATCATTGCTGCAATCCAGGACTTCATCACTGCTTCTTACCTTATATCTCGTCGCGACCGCTTCTTTACTCGGGCACAGTTTGTACAGTTATGCTCGTACTTTGGTGACGCTACACTGCACATTGATATCCCGCCCCCGGCCATCCAGAAACCCGTGCGTCTTTGGACAGGCAAGCAGCTATTCAGTACGCTCATCCGCCCGAGCAAGTCTTCGTCGGTGCTCGTCAACCTAGAAGCCCGATGTCGCACATTTGAAAAGCCTCGTGATGGTCATCCCAAAGAAATGTCGCCCAACGACGGCTACCTTGTAATCCAAAACAGCGAAGTACTGTGTGGTGTCATGGATAAAGCCACGGTCGGCGATGGTAACAAGCATTCTGTATTCGGTGTGATTTTGCGCGACTATGGACCAGATGCCACTGTGGCTGCTATGAACCGCCTCGCCAAAACATGCGCTCGATGGCTCTGTAACCAAGGCTTCTCTCTCGGTATCGGTGATGTCACACCGGGCGATCGACTGCGTAAGACCAAAGACCAGCACGTGGAAGAAGCGTATCGCCAATGCTCGGATCTTATTGACATGGCTAAGCGCGGCAAGCTTGAAAACTTGCCCGGTTGCAACCAGGAGCAGACGCTTGAAAGCAAGATTTCAGGTGTCCTTTCAAGTGTGCGCAGTGACGTCGGTGAAATTTGCATGACAGAGCTGAGCCGGCACAATGCGGCCCTTCTCATGTCCGTTTGCGGCTCCAAAGGATCCAAGATCAATGTGGCCCAAATGGTCGCGTGTGTCGGACAACAAATCATCTCTGGATCTCGAGTCCCGAATGGATTCCAAGACCGCTCGCTACCACATTTCCCCAAGAAATCCAAGGATCCCCCATCGAAAGGGTTCGTACGCAACAGCTTTTTCTCAGGCCTGGAGCCTACCGAGTTCCTGTTTCATGCTATTAGTGGGCGCGAGGGTCTGGTAGATACAGCCGTCAAGACCGCTGAAACGGGTTACATGCAGCGGCGACTGATGAAAGCGCTCGAAGACCTGTCGACTCACTACGATTTCTCCGTTCGCAATTCCGAAGGCGGTGTCGTGCAGTTCCTGTATGGCGACGACGGATTGGATCCTGCTGAACTCGAGGGAAATGCTCTTCCAGTTGAATACCATCGCACTTTCCTTCATGCTGCTGCAAAAACGGCTGATGTACCCAGCCGCTACCTTCTGCCATACGAAGTCATGGACATGGTCGATGAGGCGCTCTCTGAAGATCGATTCCAGCGCCTCTGTACTGCCAAGTATATCGAGCAGGTGCGCGACTTTTGCCAAGATAAAATCGCCAAGCACATGGCTCGTACGCGTGAAGTGTACGGCATGTACCCGGCATTGACTCGCGATGGTGACTTTGATGCTGACACAGACTTGTCTTTGGGCGCTGATGAGGCCCAGCGTGCCATCGTGGAAAATAAAGCGCGTGTCTCTGAGGCGACTATCCGCGAGTTCTTGTATTTGTGCTGGGAAAAGTACATGCGCGCTAAGATCGAGCCTGGCTCAGCAGTGGGTGCAGTGGGTGCTCAGTCGATTGGTGAGCCTGGTACTCAAATGACTCTCAAGACGTTCCACTTTGCTGGTGTCGCATCCATGAATGTGACGCTGGGTGTACCACGTATCAAGGAGATCATCAATGCTGCCAAAGCTATCAATACACCGATTATTGCAGCCAAGCTTGTGAGTGAGAAAAATGAGCGGGCAGCTCGTATCGTGAAAGGTCGCATAGAAAAGACCTATTTGGGCGATATCGCATCAGTCATCGAAGAGGTTTGGGCTGGAAATTATACATATCTAGGTGTGCAAATTGACATGGACGCCATCCAAAAGCTGCAGTTGGAAGTCACCCTGGACGACATAAAGCGCGCCATTGTGAACATGCCTCGCATGAAGATCAAAGAGGAACGCGTAATCGTACAGCCAAACCAAAACGCTTTGCACATTTATATCCACTCAGATGACAAGGAGAAGGATGTTTACTACTCCCTCAAACATCTGAAGCGGCAGCTTCCCAAAGTCGTTATCAAGGGCATTCCGAATGCAAGCCGTGCTGTAATCAGCGATGAAAAGAACGAACGAAAGCTTTTAGTTGAAGGCTATGGTCTACGCGAAGTCATGACTACAGAAGGTGTGGTTGGAACACAAACATACACGAACCACGTGATGGAAATGCAACAAGTGTTAGGTATCGAGGCCGCTCGTAACTCTATCTACCGTGAAATCGACTACACTATGGCCAGTCACGGTATGTCTATTGATCCCCGTCACGTCATGCTCTTGGCCGATGTCATGACGTACAAAGGTGAAGTTTTGGGTATCACAAGGTTCGGCGTGGCAAAGATGAAGGATTCAGTCCTCATGCTTGCGTCATTCGAGAAAACCACAGATCACTTGTTCGACGCCGCACTATATGGAAAATCTGACTCTATCGCTGGTGTAAGTGAGTGTATTATCATGGGTAATCCTGCGCAGACAGTCGGTACAGGTATGCCGGCTCTTGTCTGTCCTGCACCCTCGCTTCCTCCACGGCGCCCCTTGGTGTTCGATCAATAGCTCTCCACGTTAGATTAGTCATCATACGAATATTTTTCTTGAAAAAAAGTATCTGTCGAAAATTTTTTGCTTCATAGCCGTCATCTTCGTTTCAAGATGGGCAAAAAAGACAAATCTGCCGCTGTGTCGGCAAAAGCCGCGCCTAAAAGCGATGTTAAGCCGAAGAATGAAGAGAAAGGAATGAAGAAGGCTTCTTCTTCCGCTGATAAGAGCTCTGAAAAGTCGAAAAAGCCCGAGCCTATGGACGAAGATTCATCTGATTCAGAAGACTCGGAATCTGACGACTCTGACGACTCTGATAGCTCTAGCAACTCTGATGACACTGATGATTCTGACGAATCTAGCGATTCGGACGACTCAGATGACGACTCAGCTGATGATTCTGAAGAAGACTCGAGCGACTCTGACGAATCACACAATGGCGATGAATCAAAGAAGAATGCCAAAGATGAGTCAGACTCGAGCTCGGAGTCAGCTTCCGACTCCGGTGACTCTGACGATGACACAAACCCCTCTGAAAAGAAGCAACAAAGCTCGGAATCTGAAGATTCAGATGATTCTGACGACTCTGACGATTCTGATGAATCAGATGATTCAGAAAGCTCTGATGACTCTAACGACTCTGATTCCGATGATTCAAATGACAATGAGGCGAAAACATCTAAGCAAAAGTCTGAGAGCTCTGACTCTGAGAGTTCTGACTCTGACGACTCTGACGATTCTGATTCCGATGACTCGGAGGACAATGAAAAGAATGCACCGCAAGAGAAGTCTAAGAACTCTGATTCAGACGATTCAGAGGACTCTGATGACTCTGATTCTGACGACTCTGATGACTCTGATGACTCTAACTCAGATGACTCTGACGACTCTGATTCTGATGATTCTGACGACTCTGACTCTGACGACTCTGACGATGATGGCAAGAAAGTCTCAGAAAAGTCTGAGAGTTCTGACTCGGATGATTCGGATGACTCTGAAGAAGAGGACTCGGAAAAGCAAAAAGGTTCTGACTCAGACAAGGATTCGGACGATCAAGAATCCTCAGATGATGAGTCCTCAAAGGAAAATACTGCTGAAGACTCTGACTCTTCCGAATCCTCAGACTCTGAATCTGAATCTGAATCTGAATCGGACAAGGATACAGAGTCCAAGAAGAATAGTGTCAACAAGAAGCGCAAGTCAGATGAAATGGAAGAGCAGAAAACCACGAAAAAGTCCAAAGTCGATCAGTCGGAAGACACAGGAATCAAGACCCTGTGGGTTGGCCAGTTGAGCTGGAATGTCGACAATGACTGGCTCAAGAGTGAATTCGAGCAATACGGTACCGTACTTGATGCACGAGTGCAATGCGATCGCGACTCCGGTCGTAGTCGCGGCTTTGGATACGTCGACTTTGCCTCATCGGCTGAAGCGCTTCGTGCTTCGAAGGAAGCTCATGGCAAAGAACTCGATGGTCGTGCTCTTCGTGTGGATCTGCAGCCACCTCGCGGCCCTCAGGAGCGTGTCGAATCTCGGGCCAAACATTTTAAGGATGAGCTGAGTGCACCTTCCAACACGCTTTTTATCGGCGGTCTTGCTTGGGCATTGACAGAAGACGATGTTTGGAACGCATTTGCCGAGTTTGGTGAGGTAGCGGGTGTTCGTCTTCCAAAAGAGATCGAGTCTGGTCGTCCCAAAGGCTTTGGGTATGTGGAGTTCACATCAGAAGAAAATGCAGCCAAGGCACTGGAGGCCATGAATGGTCAAGCTTTGGGAGGCCGTCCCATTCGCATTGACTTTGCTGGAAAGCGTGACAACAGCAACTCTTCGCGTGGCGCACCTCGAGGTGGTAATACTGGCCGTCCTCGCGACAGTGGTTGGGGAGGACGTGCCGGTGGTGCCCGCTCTGCATCAGGAAGTGCCCGTTCTGGAGCCATTGCCCCTTCTACGGGTAAGAAAATGACCTTCGATGATTAAATGATCATGTTCTGTTCATATAATTCACAAAAAAATACAGCGTGTTACGGGCTGGATATAGAATAGCAATATTAGCTTATATGTACGGGTGGGAGAAACTTGAAAGCGACGGTGGACGATGTCGTAGCCTAATAATTATACATTGCAATATGAGAGGTGGCGCCAGGACTAGTACTTGGGTGCGCGTAGACGCGTCTATCAACTAATGAGCCAATCGTTTGGCGTGAAAAGCTCGAATTGCACATTGTCCTCAGGAATGCCAGTTTCCTTCAGATCCTTCGCAGCCGCCTGAAGAAATTCTGTCGAGCCGCAAAGGTATACGAGAGCATCCTTTGGCAAGGATTCTTTGCTGAGGTTGAGCTTCTCACCGATAGTCGTAGTATCATCAGAAGTGCCCTCTGCATACCAAGAATGGAAGCGGCAGTTGGAGAGCTTCGAAACGAGCTGCTTGGCCTGCGAAGCGAACGCGTCCGTGGCAGCTGACTTATCGACGTGAAGGACAATGGTCTGGCGCTCAGACTTGTCGTGCACAAGGCGCGAGAGCATACCCATCATAGGGGTGGCACCAATACCGGCAGAAACGAGCACAACAGGTGCGGAGCTCGCGGTATCCAGCACCAGATCGCCAAATGGCAGTGACACTTCAAGCTCCGTACCAACCCGGGCATTTTCTGTAAGCCAGTTCGATACTTCACCTGCTGGTGCACTTTCGGTGGCGGTGACAGCCTTGACAGCAAAGCTTAGACGACCTGCTTTGACACCGTCATCCACGAGACTATACTGACGCAGCTGGCCTGCACCATCTGGTAGACGAGCACGCACGGAAATGTACTGACCCGGCTTATGAGCTGGTAACGGCTTGGACGCATCAGTGCTTTCGATACTGAATAAAGTTACATCGTCGGTCAACTTGTCAGACTGAACAACCTTGACCTGGCGGAACACATTACCAGGTTCGACACCCGCCTCATCGTAAAGTCCTTTCTCAAACTTGATGAGCATGTCGGCCATGAGCCAATAGACACGGTCCCAAGCTTCAGCGACTTCCGCAGTCACCGTATCAGCACCAAGCACCTGGACAATGGCATAAAATAAGTTATCGTGCACGATTTGGTACTGGTCCGCCGTGATACCCAATGCAGCGTGCTTGTGTCCAATGCGCGAAAAAAGATGAGCGGGGAGCCCCTCGTTTTCACTCACAAGCTTTGACGCGAATACAGCTACCGAAGCAGCCAGGGCCTTTTGTTGGGCGCCCTGTTTTTGGTTTCCACGATTGAAGAGGTCTTTGATCAATTCAGGGTGATTCTGAAACATAGTCTTGTAGAATAGACTAGTAATTTCATTGATATGCTCACCCACCAGAGGCAAAGTGGCACGAATGACGTTAGCATGCTTTTCCGACAGTTGCGGCTTCTCCCAAGTCACAGTCATGGTAATCTGAAATCAAGGTGCCTTTGTTCGTCACCTTTAAATAGGTGGCACGCCAGTGGCTAAGTCTAGACGGAAATCGCCGATCGTGGCACGTGCATCAGGCACACTGTCGGACCGGGAGTAGCCGCGATTTTCGCTTGATGCGTCAAGTCCCCTTCGGTGTCACTCCACATTTCGATGACCCAGGGTTGCTCACACGCACAGCACGGCGAAGCCAGCGTCGGCGTCGTGTGACGGCCAGAGCACTTGTGTCAGAGTCCATATCGGTAGATTGATTGTCATCTTCATCTTGTGACCAATAAAATGGCGACTTGGGCGCAGATTCATCTGTTCCATAGGCATAGGGTGCTGGATGGCACCACGATGCGTCCGTGTATACGTAGCCCTGATCATCTACTCCCACGGAGCTCCATGCCCCACCCCAGTCAATTCTCCAATTTTCTCCCTCGATCCATTCATACCCTTCATCGAGCTGATAGTCTATGTCATCAGCACGAAGTGGGAAGTCAGTCGGAGCCGTGATATCGACAGAATAACCGTCGATACCCCGGGTCCATGGCCGACGTTCGTCTGCCCGAAGATGGCGTGAAGACCAGTTCATATCACTCGACATAGTTCGGCGACCGGATTGATAGCGTTGGTTTTCAAACATTTCCACATCTTTCCATCCACGCTGCCACACAAACTCGGGCAATCGGTCTTCATCTAGCATATCAATGAGGCGCTGCTTCAACCGATGTTGGCGCTGAGCGGACTTGAATCTGCTAGGTGAATCTCGCGAGTGCTTCTTCACAGCTTCCATGGCGGGCTTTAGCCATGGGTGATGTGCGACAAGAACCAGCTCACCTACAACGAAAACAGCAAGACGCCATGGAATCAAAGGTGCGACAAAATAAGCTGCAATTAATGCAACAATACATATTTGAAATATGCGAAGTGTGCGTGGCACATCGGACCAGTTAAGATATTTGACGACCGATGAGATACTGTCATAACCGTCAATGATAAGTCGCATCATATTCTGGATGTCACGCATATGCATGAAATACTTGAGCTCACCTTCTTTAACAGGTCGAGGCTCAATGGGAGGAGCTCTTGGCTCATCGCGCAGCATGTCTGGGACATTAAAGGACGCGCGTAAGGCATCGCACGGTGCCTTGTTGCGGTCTTCGTGAGTCAAGGGAAAGCGTATGAAAAATGTATTGCACATAATAGTGAGAGCGATGGCAGGCGGAACACAGAGAAAAAGACGCGGGTGCAAAGATACGACGGCCCAGATGCCCATCCATAGGGTCGTCCATGGCCAATCATCCCACATGAGGGTGGATTCCACGGCATCCTGGAACACAAACAGTGGACCCGACTTTTGCACAAACCCTCGGAAGTTGACGGCTGTTGTTGCAACAGAGAGCGGTGCTTTTCGATTTTTGGTTGGAAGCCTGATGGGCTCGTCGTTGACAGCGATGATGGACCGCACGACCATCGATGACATGGAGTCCATGGCTCGTTGGGAAAGCGACATACTCGTTTTGGCAGAAACTGGGGGGCTCGAATTTCCTTTTTCCTTAGACTCTTCAGCACACATTTCGCGATTAATCTTGGCCAGGTTGGCCTCTGTAACGGGCGCTGGCTCGTTGTCGGTCATGATAGCTGCTCAAAACCGACCGAGAACCATCCGGCTCCATTATGCTGCCTTGTCCTGCTTAAGCGGAGTACCCACGTGGACCCACGTGTACATAAGAGCACTAGGGACGTGTTCAACTCACCTGGCCCTGGCAACAGGGTCGCTGCTACGCGCGCATGGGAGCCGACTCTGTGCATAGGGCATTCTGTCCGCGTATCGCCGTGCTAAGCTGCCAGGATACAAATTTAATTGCAGAGAGGAATGGATTTTCTTGCTTCGCTGACTTGTTTCGCCCCTTTGAAAGCACTTCACAAAATGGTACGATGCATGACAACTGACACAGTCACCGTCCGCACTTCCCAGCTAGAGCAGCGCATGATTCCCCGATTTCATGTACGATTTGATATGCTGGACGATTTTTTGTCTCTTGGAAATGAGCCAGTTCCCATCGACAAATTGCTGGACACAGTGCAACGATTTTTTCATGACGAGATTCAGGACTGTGATCCTCTCTTGCCTCTTGTTCCTGCGGAAAACGAATATCAGGCTTGGAACGAAAAGCTTCACCAGCAAAATGAGTCGTTTTCATGCTTTGCATCGATCCTGTACGGCTACCGGCCTATTAGCTCGTTTGATACCATGTCACACCCTTGCGCTATGGTACTTGCAGTATCATCCAACAATCCCGATCCACTTAATGCTTTCGCGCGACTGTACGAGCAGTCAAAGAAGTCAGATGTGTTCGCCAAGCAGCCCTTTGTCGAATCAAATATACTGCGATGCTATCTCGTCGTTCACGACACGGCAGCTCTAGGAACAGACATGTCCCGATCGATGGGATTATTTGAGGAGGTGCGCCGCACCTACGGCTTGGACTGTGCGATTGTGCATGTGAACTCGGCTAGTGAGCCTGTTCCTGAGGTGCACGCGCTATACACGAACAAAGCTCAAAAAGTGCCTTCACGTGTATGCGCCAAGGAAGGCGCGCCGCTAGCTCAGCGCATGTCATTGCAAGATGCACAACGCGTGCAGTCCTATGTTCGAGAACTCATTACCAAAAGCCTGGTTCCTTTCTTAGAGCGCTCCGTTCAACATCTTGGCGAGCATATTTCATCCCAACGACTTGGGCTCACGGGACGCTTGCTAGGTGCAAGTCGGAAGTGGCTCCTGCCTCGTGGCTCAACCGGATTATCAACGTCCAGGCTCAACCATGATATATACCCCGCCAACTCAATTGTGTCGCAAACGCGACGTCTTGGTGATTTGGCAATCCATGTGCGTGATTATCGCTTGGCATCGACCATGTACGATGCTGCATCTCGCGACTATGACGAGGATCAGGCAGCCATGTACAGTGCTTGTGCGAGTGAAATGCTGGGTCTAGCCCAGATGCTACATGCAAGCTTGTCGCGCAAGGGGCCTATGCCCCCGCCGTCTGCATATCTGCGTGCGTGCGATGAATACGTCAAGTTGCGCACAGGTGAATTTTACGCACTTCGCGCATCCGTCCTTTATGCAGCTCTTCTCAACGACATGCAGAAGTACGATATGGTCGCTATGGCCTCTTTCCGCGCTGCTCAATTTACTGATGAAATTGTGCGTGCACTACTGCTAGAGCAAGCCTCCATGGCATACCTTCGTATGGAGCGCCCTCACACACGGCGCAGTGCTGCGTCGTTACTGCAAGCTGCCTCTCAATATGAAGCGTGCGGCCAGAAACATCTTGCCCTACGCTGCTATACGTGTGCCGCAAATTTTTACAAAACCCGCTGTACATCCCTGTACGATCACGCTCTTTTTAAAATGGCTTTCCTCGTGCACAACAGTGGACGTATCGACGAGGCTCTCTCGTACCTTTTACCCCTTCTTCATGGCAGTCTCCCCCCCATTGACGAACTACATCTTCATGCAATCGAAAGTGTCGCTAAATATGCTCACGAGCACCGCGTGTCACTTCCTTCACCTTTCATTGTTGCTGAGAGATGCTGCATTCTGCGACCTTCCTCAAGCTATAATAACAATCCGTGCATTTCTCTGAACGAGCCTTGCCGTATCGAGCTTTTTCTAGTCAATCCACTTGGCGTGCGCGTATCGTTGACCGATGTGCGTCTTCACTTTTCCCGGGCACAGCAGGATGGAACAGCACTTTCCAGTCCCGTCGAAGCGGATGCCCCTGTGCAAGACGTCATCTTGGAACCCAACGAGCGTAGAAGCGTCGTATGCTCTGCACGAATTTTTACAGACGGATTTGCGCGCGTGTCGCATGCCACTTACACACTGTCTCGAGTTTTACATGTGCACCAATCGCTCCATAAGCTCGGCCCACGTTTGCAAACGACCGTCGAGCAGCGGCGTTCGCGGACGTACGCTCACGATAAGTCGTTGCTGATTTGGGTCTCCAAGGACATGCCATGCCTTGAGCTCGAAGTGACTGCACCTGCTCACGTCACGGTTGGTGAAATCGTATCTGTGTCCGTGCGTATCACTAACACAAGCTCGATCGACATCGAATCTGCGTCTATGAGTACTTCGCCATGTAATATGCAAGCTTTCAGCTCGCCCACAGAGTCTTTGTCATCAACTCTTGCGCCTTCGACATCGGAGCATGCGCTGCCTAAGCTGACAGCTGGCGCGCATTGTGACATATCGTGCCTGTGGCATGTTACTGATTTAGGAAGTCACGCACTCACATGGCATGTCAAATACGCCACATCCACCCATGGATCTTTCGAAAAACGTGCTTCGCGGCAAATTCAAGCCCAAGCTATGGTAAATGCTTCTATCCATATCAAACTCGCAGATCAGGCACAACCTGCATACATGCTTGCACTTCATGTTTCGAATGTGGGGTCGAAGGCTGTGACCTGCACGGGCATTTCTTTCGTGAGTCCTTTGTGGACAACAGCTGCAGGGTCAATGCAGCCTACTCTTCTTGCACCGGGCGATACCTTTGCTTCGTTGGTGCGTTTACAGCCAAGTCCGACGAATTATACCCTTGCCTCTACTGTGCGTGCATTGCACGCCTTTTTCGATGGATCTGTGTCGCTTCCGTCTCCGGCGCCTATTCCTGTGCACGTATCGCAGCATGGCGAAACTCCCGCGACGTGTCTCTTGCATTATGCATCACTATATACTGCCTCAAGAAGTGCCTGGGCTCGTCAAAGGCAGGCCAGCGAGTTTGACTACCTTCCACCACATATTGTGCGTGCTTTGCCATGCATGGACCCCAATGATATCGATGTGACTGTGCATTGGCGTGACGAAAATGGAAACCTCGGTGATACGCTTTTATGTGGCGGGCGTGTGGGCGTCCAGTATGCGTCGATGGATGATATGGCCATACTCAACCTCCTACTTAAGTCTGATACGCCTCAACGGGCCATGTATGAGGAGACGGCTCGTGAGCGAGCCATCATGAAGGGTCGACTCAGCAAATCAATTTTGACGAATAATGTCTTGCCACTCTCTTTCTTTGTGCCCATAAACGCGATTCACATGGAAACAGCTCCTTTCGTATGTCCCATGACTCTGCATGTGCGGAACGAGGCGCCGTGGCCTTTACACTTTACTATCGAAATGGTGTCATCGAACACAGGTATCACATGGCTTGGAAATATAGTACACAAAGGCACTGTTCCGGCATGGTCATCCATCCCTATTCGTGCCTGTGTGTTCGTGCCAAAGCCAGGAATGTACGAGGATTTGGGTGCATGGCGATGCTCGGCCACGCTACAGGACAAACACGGAAGACCAGTGCGTGTGTGGACTGACACATGTGCCCTCAAGGTGCCCCTCAAGGCTTTTCTTTGAATGTTTCATTCCACAAAGAAATCCGCCCGTCTTTGCTTCCGCATGCCAATAAGAGCTGTCTTGAAGCTGATGTTTCTTCAGCGTCCTCATCGCTGCTCTCATCCAAATGTGCATGAAGCACATGCACTGCATCATGGCGTACAAAGGACAAGGCGTAAATGCTGTCCTTATGGTAGGCCAGCTTGGCTAAGGGCTCGAGTGATGGCCATGTAAATACCCGCGCACAGGCGTCCCATCCACCGAGCACACATACCCGCTCATCCCATCGTACGCTTGCGCAAGCGTGACCGGGTCGCTTGATTCGCTGTACGTGTGGGACAGCTTCTTGATGAAGTGCGGTGCGCACTATGTTATAGTCGGCACCCAAACTCAAAACGCTGTCACACGTGGGCGACATGCTTAGCGCCATGATCGACTCAGCATGGCTTTTGTGCGTCCATACAAGCGTTGGCTCCATAGTGGATACTGGAATGGTCCATGCTTGCAGGACACCGTCTTCATATCCAGCTACAATCCAAAGAATATCACGCAGAATACATATTCGAAGAGCCATAACGATAGCTGGCCGTTCTGTGCCTGACCGGATGTCAGCCTGGCGTCCGAGCGACTCAATGATGCGTTCTTGTGAGGGCACATGGTATAAATCGATCCACCCGGATTCAAGTGTATTCGGAACCACCAGCCAGCCATCTAGTGTTGGGGTATCTTCGTTTCGTATGCACATGTCATAAGCACAGTAATTGAGGGCGTTCACACCCATTTCATGTAGCATGGTAGGCAAAGGTAAATTTTTCGCCATGCTGCTGGACAGTGCCACAGATCCGAGCTCATCGGGCATTTTCCACACTCGCAAGCTGTGATCACGGCCATGAGTGACTAAATACCCAGACCAAGCATCGGCACGAAGCACTGCGCCCTGGTGAGCTTGCCAAAATACGATGGGACGGTATGTCGACAGCGTCGTAACAGAGACGCGACCGTCAGCATCACCTGCCACGAGCAAGTGTCCATGATTCACGAGTGCTACAGTATGCACAGGAATGGGTGCATGATGTCGCACGATCCACTCCGGTGTGGGTGACGCGTCAGTCCCAGCTAGGAGCATGAGAACAGCAATGTGGAGTATGCACCGTGAGTTTCCCTGCTCCAGCCATGTCGTTCTCGTTTGGCTTTTGTGTCGACGAGGAGGGCGCCCCAGGAGAGCATGCTTCCGTAGCGCAGACCTCCCCAATACTGGATCCATGTAATATGCCTGCGAAAGAACTTTTTTTGAGCGACATGGTACGCAGACTTACAGGCTTATGCAGCTCACCTGCATACCGGAGAAATTGTCCTACTCACCTGTTCTCATTTCTCAAGCCAATGAGCCAGTTACCCTAGTTCGGCGAGACTTGTTCGATGTGCGCTTCCAAATTATACATAATGACGGTCAGGTGGCCGATGCAGAAAGTGACTTGATCCCGGGAGTGTATGAAGGCGGACTCAAGACGTGGGAATGTGCTTTGGACCTAGTGGTCGAGCTGGACAAACTGCACACGAGAGTATCAAGCCAAGATGCCACTTGGCCAAGCGGTCGTCATACGGTGGAACTCGGATGTGGTACAGCCATCCCATCGTGTTATGTCCTGGATCAAATCTTGCGCGCGCGTCAGTCGTCAAAAGGCAAGAGCACACTGACCTTGTGTGATTACAACCAAGAGGTGCTTTCACTGGTACGTACTTTCTCTCTAACATACAGGTCGTCCTTCCCAACTTATTGTTGACGTGGTACTTTTCGCCATCAGGGAGGGAGACGCTGGGCCATTCGCACTCGGCGATAGAACCGGGTGAATTGGAAGTCGACGAGAACTTACTACTCAAATTTCAGCATGCATTAGTGAGCCATGAAATTGAGCTGCGCTTCTTCTATGGTGGCTGGGATTCGCTTCGGCTTGCCAATCGGGCTGATTTGGTGCTGTCTAGTGAGACGGTGTACTCTTTGTCCAGCTTGCCCTCACTCTGTCGTGTATTACACAGTCTCTGCTGGCCCACTTCCAAGGACCAGCATGATGCCGGGATTGCGCCTAACACGACGCTTTGTCTTGTAGCTGCCAAGGTGCTGTACTTTGGGGTGGGTGGTGGCGTCGATGCTTTCGTTCGTGAGCTGGAGATGCAAGGTGGATGGCACAGTCAGAAGCGAACACAAATGATGGGCGTAGGTCGTGCGGTGATACAGGCGGGGTGGCTGACTTGATATGAACCGGCTGTCCTTGCATCAAGCTGCTCATGCTTCTCGTTTCACTTATGGCATTGAATGGTGCTTCGATATGGTCATCGTTCCAGGACACGCATGGTGCCTCGGTCGCATTTATTCTTTCACAATCATACACTTTGGTACTTTACGTTGCTTTACGGCGAAGCAGCAATTCCGCGTCCATTTTGGTAAGAGTTTAGAGGGCTGGTGTACAAGTAGCTTGAGGGAAAACTATTGAACGTGGTAGAGTAATAGTACATGGACCATCACATAGGTTGACGACGTGTACATGCTATTAATAGAAAATATGTGACGGTATGCTGCGGCTCGTTGGTACACCTGTCAGCCGGCGAAATGTACGTCTGATAAACAAAAACTATCAACTTACCCGACGAGCTTCACCTTGGACTAGAGATAAATATAGGGTTCGCACATCGTATTTTCAAAGGCGGCATGGACATGAACCCCTGCATGTGCTGTCAACAAGTGCACTACATATGATAGTACTCAAACATTTGTTCTCCTTTCTATCAAGTACCCCTGATCGATCTCTCGAAGCCGAATTTGTCAAACCAGCCCGACTTAGGCCTGGCACATCCATAAAGGAATGAACGCTGCCCTCGACCAAGCTGAGCAAGGGCAGCGGCCCGCACGGGTGGATGCCACATGTGGAGAAAGCTAGTGTAAGCGAGCACTGCTTCGTCGCTCTTCGCTTCGCCGGTTCTACTTTACGAAGAGGAACGCGCTGGCCATGGAGGCTCAAGAAATTTTGGCCAACATAGCCTTTACTACATCAGGCGCGCTTGTTGATCTTGTTGACAGTACGTTTACCGGTGATGTATGCGCTTATATCTTCAGAAAAGGTGATTGTTATTCTCCGTGATGGACGTAAGCTCATCGGTATCCTGCGGTCGTATGATCAATTTGGTACGTTGGTCAAGGCTTACGCAGCGAATCTTGTCTTGCAGGATGCGATCGAACGCATTTTTGTCGGGAACCGCTATGGTGATGTTCCCAAAGGCACGTTCATTGTGCGTGGAGAGAATGTTGTATTGATGGGCGAAATTGATCTCGACAAGGAAGACAATGTCTCGCCCTCTGTCGCTTCTTCTATACCCGAATCTGCTCTTCCTCAGCTTCTTGAAGCGCATGCGGCAGAGAATGTCACGAAATCTCAATCGGAGCAGCGCAAGGCCGCCATGCTGCGATCCTTGCGCGGCTTCTCCGGTGAGGGTGCCGAGGGTGATAGCTACTAGATAACGCGACTGCATACTTGCGACCAGCTCTATGACGATTTCTTCGTTTCTCGACGCTTTTCCTGCTCGACAACTTCCTCGACCACAGTTGATGTCTTTTCCTTGACGCTAAGACTGTCTTGTTCGTCTAGCTCGGGACGTAGTTCCGTCTCAGGCGCACCGAATTGGGGTATGCGCATGGGGAGAAGGATACGCTCGAGTGGCGAAGGTGGATTTGGTCGTAGCGTGACATCGAGCCAACGTTGGAGAGCTGTTCCGTCAGTCGTTGAAATACATACACGAACGCATATCTTTCGAAGATACATTCACAGCACAGCTAGGAGGAGTAAGTGTGTCACGCATACGTACATCCCACGTTGAATACACGCATTCGACAGCTTATAGTCAGCATCCTCTGTCGACGTAAAGGTCGTGGACTTGATAAGACGCTCGTCATCCTCTTGTAAGATGCGCATATGAGATACAATGCGACCTCGTTGCATAATAGAGCCGCCCCATCTGGAAAGATTGTAGATCGTGGCGAGTTCATGGAGCGCTTGTGAAGGCAAAGCGGCCACGGCAGCCTGGGCCGACTGGTCAGACACGTTTGACACGTCTAGAGTAGGAAGTGTGGCACGGAGTGACTTGATTGCCGTACTGCGCTTCAGCTCGAAGCGTTGCCGGATCTTGGTGAGCTGACTTGGGAGTATGCAGGTTGACGGAAGCATAAATGGGGTATAAATGACCATCAACGGCAAGAGCTCTTCCACTGTGGCGAGAATCAGAACAAAAAAAGGCAGCTTGACCATATCTTTGGAATGTGTGCGAATCATTTGCATCTCCTCCCACGTATAGTCGCGCTTGGTACGCCTCACGTCTGCGTGGATGTCACGCACGGTGGTTCGGTTTCTCCAAATTTGCTTGACGCCATTCAGATAAAAGCGAAATAGATATTTTATGTTGGACCACATGTTCTGAGCACGATCCATCAATGTCTGAGGTAGGTTGTCGTCTTTCTTGGGCCCGGAAAATCGCGGCATACTCGCATGGATCGTCCGAGTCGGCATGTATGGACAGGAGACAGCATGTGGGTATGCAAGCCGCGCTTTGGGCAACACTATACTTTCTTTGCAAAATAATGGTACTAAGCACCCCGATGGTACACTTCGCACCATGTTATTTCGCATGATACTTGCATGCATCTGGCACAACATGAGCGGCTGCCGCGGTTGGTCGCGTCGATGCAAGGCGAAGACGACCACGACAGCCAAAGAATCACGTGATAAGACCAACAGGGCCCCTACGGCGAGGCAGAAGCGCCGCGGCTACGGATCGGTACGACATGCTCTTCGTCTTCAGGCTTGCCGAAATACACAGCAGAGCCCTCGATAAGGCCACGTCGCGTATCGAGAGTATCGCGCTTCTGACATAAAGAAGATAGCTTGGAGATAGACTCGTCAAAGTCCATGTGGGAGGTAAGTGGCCGACTGGGTAGTGGCGTCAGCGCGTGTCGAGCATCCAAGCGGATAAACAGCACTTCGGAACTGTGAGCGCCTTCTGACACACTTATGACGAGTGATCGTTCGGGCTTGGAAGAAGCTGCGTGTGTGGCACTTGTTGGCCGCTCGCGCTCGTAGACCTCGAACGTAATGCTGGAAAAGTAGTCCATTGGCGGCATACGCGGCATGATAATGGACAAGTGCGAGGACAGCAAGAGATTGAGCAGCGTGTGTACATGCGACTCTTTCGTGAAGTAGAAGGTACACATGCCCTTCACGTCTTCGGACACTTGCAGGTTTTGCACGATGCTTTGTAGGAGGGGCTGAGATGTCAACAGGCCGATGTGCTCCTTCTGTTCAGGCGTTATACCGTACTCGCGCGGGCAGATGTAGTCGAAGAGTGCGAGGCTCATTCTGTAGAGATGATGCAGACGCTCGAGCTTATGTGCCTCATCGTCTTCTGCGCGTGAAAAGATCGTCTCGAGGAATGCCCGGTTGTGGAGTCCGTCGTGTGACAGCATATCTGCCAGCTCACTCGCGCGTGATGGCTCATTAGGACAGTCAAAGTCCTCAATCATCTTATCCCAACGCTCGCAAAACAGTGCTGGGGTCTCGTGTGTACACCAGCGGTCCTGGATCGCATCGACATCGAGTCTGGAAAAGTTTTCGTGCATGGTTTCGCCCAGGCTGTGAAGCAGCTTTTGGATCTCGGTGCCGATCAGAGATGGCGGTGGCAGATCCTTCGGCCAGTGTTCGGGACGTATGTGTGCGTTTTCCGGCGTAGGCTGCAGGCGAGCACGCAGCTCTTCCTTGACATTGTCCATGAGGTCTTTGGCCGCATTCGAGTCGTCGAGCAAGTCTTTGCGCACGATCATGTTTTTTGGTGCGTCGGACTCACTACCATCCAGAAAGGCCTGTGCGAACGTCTCTGCCGAAGCCAAAACACGGCGTTCCGAGCTGGTATAGATGGTGCAATGGTCTAAAGCCTCCTTGTTCATAATCAAAATGTCGCGGCGCAAATTGATACCATAGTCGCGGGCTTGGTGGATGGCCGCATGGCTGAATTCGCCGCCCCATTTAATGACGAGCTGCACTTTTTCCAGCTGATCATGATGGTATGAGGGCTTCAGTTGGATCTTGGTACCAGGGAACGACATTTTGCGCTGGATGATATCGGAGACAAACGAGAGGTCGTGCGCGTCTGCACCATCGAGCTCCTTGGCTTTGTCCAGTGCGTGCAGAACGACGTCAAAGTGGGAGCGCAGAATGATTTCTTCGCGGCAGCCATGCATGAGTTCCACCAGAGGGGCTGTCCATGCGTCGCGCGTCTTGTAGGATCGCTTGATCTTTTGCTTGGGAGTGCGATCGCCATGACGGAACACTGTGACGTTCGCCTTAAGTACCCAGCTGCTCGTTTCATCGAACGCACGTACATCCTCGCTAGGCGGGCGAAGGGGTCGAGCGATTCGGTGGGCCTCGCTGAACTGGCACAGAATTCGAGCGCACTGGTCATAGTAGTCGTCATTGCCCTTGACAAAACTCCAGCCATTGACATCAATGACATAGCTCTGTTGCTGCACACGAAGCAGGTCGAAGCCGCAAATGAACTGCTTAAATGCCATGGTGATACGGCGTGCCATGTCGCGCTCTTCGGCAGACAGCTCAGCCACATGCCGAATTTCTTTCCCATCAGGATTGCGCTTCACGAGGCCGTCCACGACGGGTGACTTGCGCGTCTCCGCGTGCGAGAAGACCGGGCCGATCGTGTACACCTTGATATCTTCTGCATTGTTTACGTCCATAAACTCCTCATACAGGTACGAGCCGTCCGTGCGTGGTTCCACGAGGCTCGGATCGAACTCGGACGACTTGTTGCCGACCTTGCGAAATAGGCGACGACCGCCGCCACCACTGGACAGAGGATAGTAGATGTGAATATTGTGGTCCTCGCCGCTCACGGGCTTTTCCACGAAGGGCTTGCGGATCGTTCGCCCGTTCACACGGAGCGTGTCGTGGTCAATGAGCTGCACCTCAGCGGGCGGGACACGCTGCGACAAGTCAAGACCTGTATTTGCCTTGATTTCGTCGAGCACAGGCTTTGAGAGACGAGGTCCGCCGTCTCGGTCGGCATACACACTCGGCGGCGTCGGTACACCCACCTGCTCGAGGATGCGCAGGACCGCACGGCGATCCCACAGCACCGTTTGCATGTACAGATCATTCACGCAGACGGGCCTACGTAGTTCGTAGTATTTGATGGCCTTTTCTAGCGGAAAGCCAGTGCTAAAGAAAGAAATGAGCACGTCGACAATAGGCCACGTATCCACATCCTCATCCAGAATGACCTTGTCGCCGAACACAATCACCTCAAAGCGGCCGGACGACAGCAGGCGATTCAGGATGTTCTGCATGGGCTTGGACCGCGCCTTGCGGTCCATAGCCGCCACTCCCAGGCGAATCGGCGCCGTGGTCGACATGGTAGCTCAAGGTAAGCCGCGCCCCTCTTGGCACGTGCACTACATGTACCTATGCGAGCGGGAACCACGGGAGGCGCCACGACGAGGCTACGCCGGGCACCGGGGTATATGGCGCATCAGCAGACGCGAGCCACTGACCATCGGTAAAATCGACGTCGAGGGCCATGGCTAGGGCATCGATGCGCATGCTCAGCTGCCGAGCTGTCGTGTGAGCGCCATATGCCCAAATCGTCGCCAGGCAGGCGGCAACGGCACACAGCATGCCTAGGGCCACAGGGACGTAGGGAAGCGGTCTTGCGTCACGGTGCATCAAAGTCACACGAATACGGCACGGCGTGCTTGGTGGGATATGCGTCCACCTCGCCGAGTTTGTGTCGTCGTACGCGACGAGAGCGTCACTTACGTGGAAGCGTGCCGTGTACGACGGCTTCGTGCCAACCTGCAGGAGGTAGGACGCCACGCCACCTGCGAAAAGCGGGCGCTCAAAGTCGAGGCGTCGAGACACAAAGTCCAGCTGCACGTCCACGAGATCCAGCGGCTCGTCCACGCCTAAGCGCACCTCGTACACGCGGTCGAATGGGGCCTGCGGCGCCCGGCGCACCGTGTATGTTCGCACAAACTTCTGACCGCCGCGCACCACTTGGATGCTGCTGGGCTCACATGGCAACAAGCAGAGTGTGTGAGCTCCCGGCACGAGTTCTCGGGTGTGCACAAACACACGATGGCATGCTTCAGAGGCGCCAGGCCACACCGTGTGCTGCACCGAAGTGGGAGCGACTTTCCTCGGCGTAAGCACTTCAGAGTGGCTCTCGTTCGTGGGGCGCCAGCGCACGGTAAGAGTGTCTGCAGCGATGCGAGCAGGCGCGCGTCCGACGCGCTGCGAGTCATGTGCGGCCTGCATAGGTTCAAGGACATCGAGCGCATACGCGGCTGTGCCCTCAGACCAAGGGGCGTGTCGAAGCACATACTCGGACGTGATTTGATCCGTTGGCAGGCGAAGGGAGGGAAGAGTCAGGCGCGGTGCATTCGAGCGGTCTTGAAGCGCCAAGGACATGCGCCCGTGCAAGACAAATTGCAGGGGAACAGCGGCCGGTGCACCGTACGAGCCACAAGCCAGATGGACATCTACGCATAGCGATAGGCCTGTAGACATCTGTCGAGCGATGAACGGCCCGCCATCCACGGACAAGGTGTCCCAATGTGCAGATGCATCGCCATGCATGTCGACCGAGAGATCCAGGCGAGCCTCACGCGTCATAGTCTCGACATATGCCTGGCTCAGTGAGACGTGCACATCCATATCAAATACGGCCCACGGCATGTGCGCCCCGAGCGCGTCAGACCACCTGTGCACAATGGACGCATTCGCGTGGTACGTGACGTGGGCCGACTTCGAGCGCAGCGTGTTCGTACCGCGCCCAGATATCGGCATCCACTGTATACCCAGCACATCAGTTTCGGAAAAAGTAGCCGTCAGCTGCTGCTGCTCAGCGTTGGTGGTCGAGGGCGTCCAAGCCTGTGACGCGAGCGGTGGATTTGCCATGACCTCAATTTCGTGTCCCTCGTATGCATATAGCTCGCAGCTAAATGTATTTTGCTTGCAGCGCAAGACCGGGCACTGCATCGAGCATGGTGCTTTGGGTGCATAGTGCACCAGCGGCGTTTGGAGGTATAGGGTGAGACTTAGCAGTATCGCATCTTTCTGAGAGCGGGAAGGAGGCACAATCAAAAAGACACCATCCTGTCGCACAATATACGCTTCTCGGATGCATTCAGGTGCATCAATGCGGCTGTCCATAAAGGTGGCACTCGTGTCGTCTCCGGTCCACAATCGCCACGCACGGACGCTCTGGCTCGGCGGGAATAGCAGGCTCGCTTGGAGCGTGCACGTTGCTCGCTCAGTACCAAGGTCGATATGAATATGCTGTTTCTGTGTGACGGATGCTACATTTGCTTGGGCCTGCGAGAGCGCCACAGCATCCTGCGAAGTCACTTGGCCCATATCCGTTCGCGGCCAGCCCATGGGCCGCCGCATTGGGTGGCGTGAACGCGTCTAGATGTGGAGAACATTGCTGCGTGGATCACGTGAAAAGTATCGCTCGAACGGCAGAAGCGATCGCAGCTTCTTCCTTCTGTCGACATGTGGCGGCCTGTGGTGCGTACGTACGCCACGCAGGCGCGTGAACAAACCGCGCGCAAGGGCGGTCGGACTGCAGGAGGTGGTAGGAGTGACCCACGTCCGCGACCGACTCTTACGAGCGTGCCGCTGCCGCCATACCGCCAGTGGCTCAAGAGTGGTGCGCAGGCCTATCGCTTTCCCAAGCCGCGTCGTGGTCCACACTGGCTGGGCGAGACGCCGTTCCCTCAAAACCCCTTTTTCCATCCACCACCACCAGTGCACCAAAGCGTGCGTGATGACATGTGGCGTCTGCACACACAATCGCCGCAGCAGTGGACGGTACGCTCGCTGTCGTCCAAGTTCCGGATCAGCCTCGAACGTACGGAGGCAATTTTGCGTCTCAAGGCGCTCGAGGATGTTTATACACAAGAGGTACGTTGTTTGTACGTGTGCAATGATGCGTATCCATCGATTAGTCTTGAAGACACTGTCATGGTTAGACTACACCCTACACACTGAGCACACACACACACGCATGCGTAAATACATGAGCTTACACAAGCAGGGCAAGCCACTGCAGACAGAACTGCAACGACATATGGAGCGTCTGCTGGGCTCGCGCCCATCCTTCCTCGCCGAGTCGCAGCCTGTGCCTGCCACGGCACCACACTCACCACGAGGAGCGCCATACGAAGAGCGAAATGAGAGCACGACGCCGTCCACATACACCTCCCCGCTAGCTGAAGCTCTCAAAGCTGCGAATCGAACCCGTCGTGAAGTGATGCGGCACATCCCCACAGGCGCGCCGAATCGACCCGACCACGACCGCACGGTCGAGGCTTCTCGCGAAGGACGCGCACCGATGCGCATTGTGTCTGTCGGCGCCGATTCATACATGGGTGTGGGTACACTGGAACGCAACAGAAAGCGTGCTTTGTATCGTGCCGCGCGGCGCAGTAGGCGGCGTGAAAAGCTGCAACAGCAGCAACCATAGGTCCTTTAGTGCCTGGCCTCGAACTCAAAGTACTGTGGGTAAATGTAGGGTGAGTACTTGTGGGTTTCATTCACACGGACACCTGGCCGGACGAGCGATAGGGGGTATGTCCACGCCGCAGGCTTGAAGTGCCTACCAGAGACGCGGAAGGGACGCACGTCATGATTTGGCTCGAGCCTATCCGGCACAGCGAGCTTGAATGTCTGCAGCTCGGTGTCTGTTACCGTGTAACGCGACACACGAGCATAGCCTACGCGCTCTAGGCCGCGGAAGCCGAGGTACTGACACCATCGATCTCTATCGTCAGGATCCACGTCGAAGATCAAACCATCAGAGAACAAAATGTCGTATGGCTCGGGCCGCGGTGCATGCGGCTTAGTGACAACGTAGCCAAGGAAGATGGCTGGATGTGGGTATGCATCGCTCAAAATACGCGCAATAGCTTTAGTCTGGAGCTCTCGATCCAGCTTATCTTCGAACTGGCCATTGTGGGAGACGACAACATGCGTGGGCACACCCCAGATATCCAGCACAGCATGAATGGCTGGAGCTAACTCTCCATGCGGCGAAGGAAGGAGGTGGTGGGTGCTGTTAATAATCGGAAACTTGGACAGCAACACAGCGCCCCACGTATGCTTCTTAGGACTCGGCCCCAGGTCTGCATACATGTGAAGATCCTGGGCCAGCCACTGGGTCAGGTCACGATTGCCAAAGGCTGGGCGGTGGAGGTCAGTCTCCAGCAGGCCCACAATGTCAAGTTCCATGGTACGGAGGATCGAGGACATGCGCCGGGTACTGTCACGCATCAGCTGGTCGAATCCAAAGTGAACCGTCCAAATTCCTGCGGTAAGTATGCGATCTGGAGTGTGATGCGGCGTGATGGACGAGGGTGGCACGTGTCGGACAAGCGGCACGACACTCGCCGCACCGACCAAAGCCACCAGCAGGGCAGTCAAGGTGCGCATGGCACGACGAGAACGAGCACCCGTTGCATGTGCGATTCTATCACGCACCCCTTCACGACGCGAATGCCACAGACCCCACGACAGGATCGCTGTCTCGACGCCCAACAGGGCGCCCGTGTGCTCCCGCATAACATAGGCACCTGGCAAAAAGACATAAGCTGTCGTAAGCACACCCAGGAAGGCCAAAAACGTGGCAGCGAGCCATGCAACGCCCATAGCACGCAGAGGATGATGTGCAAGGGCGCTGTGGAACAGGGGCATAGCCATGGCAGGCAGGGTCAAAGCGATGCACAGACCACCTGCAAAGCCCAGCCAATGATCATATACCAGCACGACATATACACCCAAGGCATGCAGGGCAATAGCCAGCACACTGGATCCGGTGGACGGATACCACATCGAGAGAGTCACACTCACAGCCATGGCACTCACGACCCACATGCCATGAGGCACAGCCTGTGGACCTCGGACCGGATAACCTGCCCAGGTGAATGCAATTAGTGTCCCCGAGTCGCTGAGAAGCGTTTGTATCTCGATCAGCCAGGTTCCAAGGGCAACAGACGCCAATATAAATGACCCGAACGACGAAGGTGAGCGGCGCACATGAGGCGTAGGCAACTGGCGCAGCGATGGTACCACGAGGGGAACGAGACACACAATCGCGATGCTCAGTACCAGTACATGCCTTCCGCCATTCGTAGCATCCATGAATACCCATGTAGGCAGATTCGCATGGTTGGCGTACCGCGCCACCAAAGCTCCCACCAAGCCCACGAGCCATGTTGCGACGCATTCGTTCAAGCGCCCTGTTTCCCACGCATGTGACCAATCGACGGCGGTCAGCACAGCCAGCAACGCACAGGCCCCGGCACTCGCAGTGAGGCGCATTGAAGCATTTGGAAGAGCATATGAGGCTATGCCGCCACACAACGAGGCCACCCAACCACCTACGAGGATCCATGGGTGAGGATGCCGAATAGACATGGCATGTGTGCCGCGGACAAGCCGTTCAATAGGCGTCATAGCCACAAGAGCAATACCGACGCATTGGGACAAAACTAAAAGCTCCACGCCCTCAGCAGCCATGTTTGACACGCTAAAATAAAAGATGGTGGGGATGAGGCCGAACCATGTCGACCATGCCGTAAATGCCAAAAATGCCTGCGACACAGTCCAAGGCCAAACGGGAAAAGATTGATTTTTCGGAGCTGCTGCGGTCTTTTCGTGTTTGATAAGGGGGAACGATATCTCACCCTGGATCACGGAGAGATCCCACGCACTCGCTGAATCAAACAGGACATCCATGGCCACCAGAGTCCATTCAAGCAAAGCGTAGCGTGAATACATGCCAGGGATGCGATCGATGCGGTGCTTGCGATAAAAATACACCATAAGAGGCGTACAGGCGTAGAAAAGAAATGCTGATACGGTGCGAAGGGTTTGGGCCCGTCGGTATGCCTCACTTTTAACACGCGGCTGAAGCTGTGTCAAACACAGACCCATCCAGACGGGTGTCAAACCGATATACACACCCATCATGATATCATGAACGAGTGAGTGATCTGTCGATGTCACGAAGATCCATCCACCACATGAGAATGTACGCAAAACACCAGTGACACCTAGCAGGGTACCACCTATCGGACGGTTGTACGAGTACGACGCAAGAGCGCCACACAGACCAATCATGGCAAGTCGAAATCCGGCGGTAGCAGCACACAGGATCTGGAAAATATTGCGCTCAGGAAACCAGTCTCCAATCGTTGCACTCACCGATGGCCACCACTCTTCCGGGTAGCCAGCAACATGGTTCCTGACGACGCGACGATAATGCAGCGATAGACAAGTCAGGAGTGCTACAATGAATGCCAGAGATCCGAGAACAGTATGTGAAATAGAGAAGATGGCTGCTGACCACGACACTTTGGACCGCGGCTGCTGCATGGCCTGCGCTCTGGATGCCTCTGCCACCCACAACCGATACGTGCCCACGGCCCCTCCTGTGACCAAAACCCCAGGGAGTGGAGAGCTCGCGATTTGCTCCACTTAGGCGCACCTGCGCGCCCAGTAACTTCTATGTACCACACGCAACGAGGCACAAGCGTTTAATGAAACTCCACGACCCAGCATAAGTTGTGCATCGCGAAACAGATGCGGGTGTCATCTTTCTCCTTCCCGCATTGACGCATACTCGCCTGACAACTTTTGCAAGCTAAGCCGAAGGATAAGGTACGATGAGCGCCGTGCCTCTCAATCCGTACTTGGGCATTAGCTTCCCATGGGGAAAGACAGAAGATGTTACCATCATGGGAGGACACGCTCATTTTTTGCAAGGCAGCATGACTGAATTGGAGTCAGAGAATGATGAAAGTGAAGGACACGGTAGCGGAATGTATGGCGAACTGGCTGCTTCTCGATCCTCCGGTACATTTTCCGCACCGCTGAGCCGGTCAGTGGGGCCATCGAGTACTGTGGGAAGTGTGCAAGAATATTCCCCGCTCCCTGAAGAGACTTATCTCGCTTCGCAGCCTGTACAGCAGCAAGACATCAATCTTGCTCAGCCGACCCAGCAGCACCCGCAGCCTACAGAAGATTTACATGAGTGGACTCATGATACGATTCAGCCGACAGAAAATGCTACTAAGGAAACGCTACCTGTCGAAAATGCGTCGTCTACAAAAGCGACTTATCCTGATCAAGCATCATTTATCGAAAAAAATGAGGCCACTCAATCGACGGAGAATACCACAGCCCAGAAAGCATTTGTAGAGCACGCTCGCACGGACAGGGCCCCCACAGAGGCGTCGTTTCCGCAAGAGACCACTATGGACTTCGACGACTTTGAGCGTGCTTTACTTCGTGAACATATGGAGCCACACTCTTCCTTGCGCGCCACGAAAGTGACTAGGATCACGAGCAATACACCTGCCTTGGAGGGAGAACGTCGCTCCACGGAGCAGCCAGCACACGCTCTAGATGGACAGCAAGGCGAAACTATGAGCGATGATCCAGCTTTAAATATGTCGAAGGAGTCAACACATAATCATAAGCAAGATGGACAGACTGGCAACTGCTTTGAAGAAGAAACTGCTCACGGCGCGACCGAGCAAGTGCCGGTGAATGTACAGGACGAATCTAAGAGTGTGTACAGCCCTGGTGCAAGAAGCCCTGAGGGTGAAAACTTCGAAAAGTCATCCTCGCCCGTTGATTTTTCATGTGTGCCTGAGATGCGCACTACCCATCACACCATGTATTCGTTCAACCCGCATGAAAAGACGACGCTGGAGAGCTCTAATCAAATGTCTAAAGAGCTAGATGCCGATAAGGCCCAGGTCGAAAATTCTTATGATGGCCTTGGTATCTCTGGTACAAGTCATGTCGGTACCGAACCAGAGCACGAGCAAGCAAAGCCCGTATCGCATCTTGCTGGTATTGAGGAGACCCCACCCATCAGACCCAAGGCTCAACGCACAACTGCTCCCCAAATGCCGACCACCTCAGCCATTCCGCAACATGCGTCAACTGAAGATATGAATCGCACGCTTAAAGGCAAGGCAAGCCGGTTCTTCAAGTCTGTCTGGTCTGGCAACAAGTCCAAGCGCCTCTTGGACACGCCAAAGTCGGAACCTATGCATGATCCCTCGAGCAAGCAGCGTTGGAATATTCGCGACCGCTTGCGTCCTCGCAATGTGCGAGGCAATGCGTGCTCGACAACCGAAACAAACATGACGTCATCGCACTATGACTCTGGGGAGAGACCCACGGCACCTATGCGCCGCATGAACCGCGATGTACCAAGTGCGTACTACTCCCCAGCAGTTTCTTCGCACCCACCGCCTGGTCACCATTCCCAATCGCAGAGTCAAGCGCCGCCAAAAGAGACGCAAGACAGCAAAACGCCTCTGGGCTTCCTCTTTAAGAAGTGTGCCTCGGATGTGGATCCTGTTCGCCCCTCGCTCTCACACAAGGCCTCCAACGGTATATTACCTATGCGTAGAGTAAACGAAGAGCCCACGCCTGTTGAGACAGAGATGAGGCGCAACGAGTCCATGATGCGCTCACAGCGCCGAACCCACAGCATCAGCAATATGACGCCAGTGCGTGAAAACATGCAAGAGCGAAACGAAAAAGGTTTCAATAATCAACCCGGCTTGTCGCCTGTCATGCATACCAATGAACCCGGACAGCACACTATGCTTCACTCTACAGCAGATGATGCACAGATGCACGAAGACAGTCATGATGCTGCTACGTTGGAGCCAGTCGTAAACCCTTCCAGTGATGCACCAGTCACAGAATCAGTGCCCGCCCAGCAATCACCTGCATCGCGAACTGATGAGGAGAAAGTGATGCAGAATTACAACACGGTCAATTCCATTGTGGATGCTCCTTCCTCCTTGCCTCCTCTACCTGCGGAAGAAAAGCGTCTATCTTTAGGCCTAGATGAGGACTCGTGGGCTCTAGACTTGAACTTCGACACACAATTGAACACAAGCTCTGCGGCTGCTTCAAGTCCCATCTCGGTACAGAACAATCCCTTCCTTGCGCAGCCTTAGCGGTCGAGTGCCTTACCCGTCCTCCCTACAGATCCTTACGTAGTTCAATAAATCCAGTGCTCATCGACAAGCATATTAACTCAGCATGCTGCATTACCCCAACACTGCTCGCATATAGTTCTCCACATCCATGCCTGACCGGTTCGGGCGAAAGCCTTTTCTAAGCGTATCCGGGCCAGCTGCGCAGCTGTGGTAATAGAGAATAACCTTTGATTGGGCAGATCCACCCCGGATTAGCTGTGCGAGCAGAGCTGGTTCGAGTTGCAACAGCCGACACTTTCAATACCTCTTTTCCCGACCATCAGTTACGTTGCATCATGAGTGACTTCAAATCAACCGCTATCTTCAAGCAGATTCAGGAAGGCCTTGCAGGTTTCCCAGAAAACGAAAGGAAAAGTCTTCAGAAGAAGGTATGTTGATATGCCTTGCTGTCACGCTAACATACAGACCAACGCTGTCTTTGAGTTTCACGTGAAGAACGCTGGCGGCAAGGAACTTGTCCAGACTATCGACCTGAAAAAGGACGCCACTGTCTACGAGGGACCTGCTAAAGGCAAGGCTGACTGCATTATCAACCTGGGTGATGACACGTTCGCCGACCTGGCTGACGGCAAGCTCAACGGTCAGAAGGCTTTCATGTCGGGTAAGCTCAAGGTGAAGGGCAACATTATGCTTGCTACTAAGCTTGACGCTGTGCTCAAGGCGCAGAAGTCTAAAGCATAAATCGCTTCGCTCTGGCTCCTAGACGTTGTGTTCTTAGTAGATGAACTCTTTGCTCGCGTGAAAGAATGCCATTAGCAATCATTGATGCACTGTGAAATTGCGGCGAATCGCATACGTAGATTAGTCTATGGCGAGCGCCGAGATCTTGAGCGGCCGATAGATGCTAAGCGACGTAGTCCACGACGTAGGGGATCCGAACCTGCGGGCCCTGTGGGAGCGCGGTTGGCCTTCCCAGCTTCGGCATTCAAAAGCGATTGGTCATTCGTCTGCGCCAAACTAGACGGTTCGTCCGGCAAGCCAGACTGCTTAGGAGGCGGTTCAGGTGCTTCTGTATAATGTCGTCGCGACGAGCGCGTGTATGCTGAGCCGTACACGTACGCAGGTTCATCCATGTAGCTCGACTGAGCTAAGCCTGTGGCTACATTTGAAGTATCGCCTTTCATATTGAGGGAAGATGCATCCAGGTACCTGCCCGCTTCAATTTGGTTGTACAGAGCAGTAGTGGTGGGGGCAGGGTTTGATGCACCTCTTATGGGTGGTGCTAAGCCCTGGTTCATCAAGGAGTCAGTTTGTCCCACTGTAGCAGGCTGTAATTGCTGTGTTGGCACATGTGATGCTACCTGGGCTGGCGGTTCTTGGCGCAGTGGCTCAGGTTCGGCATGATGGCGGCGAAAACGAGGGGCGAGGCTTTTGGAGCGCGAAATGGAGCGACTTCTGAATAGGGATGGCCTTCGACCTTCCCGGTGGTTATATTTGGTTGTTTCTGGCTCAACCTGCGAAGCAGAAGTTTGAGACACCGACTCATACGCGGGCACTCGTGGCTCTGACCGACGGCCACCACGAAGAATGGTCTCCATGTCCTCGAATTGATTCTCTGCTTTCGTGCCACCAGTGGGGATTTTTGACCGACCGGCATTATGTGCGGATGTTATAGGATTAGAAAACTCCTGCCACGGTTCTGTGGCCACACCAAAATATTCACTGTTAGGATTGTCAGCATCCGTGGGACCGTCGTAACCCATGCCCTGCGGTACAGCATATGGGTCACGCGATTCGTAGTCTTCTTGGCCATTCGGTAGATCAGCCGGGGTCTCATGCATTTGTCCTTCTTCGCGCATCCTATGATGTTCAAGCAGGGCATTCGTGATAGGATCTTCAGAACGATCAAAGGCGTTGATAGGAGCCTTTCGGTTATTCCCCCGGTTGAATTGTGGTGAACAAGCGTCATACGGAGAATCGTGGTGAAACACTGGTGAAAAAAATAAGCATAAAATACGTACAAGAGCCGCCTGTTAGACCCGAAATATCGAGTTGATCAATTACGTCGAGACGCGAGTTATCAGCAGAGCTAGGTCCCTCCTGAATAATTTGAGGGTCAACGAATTGCGACAAGCGCACGTCCTGCTGCTTCTTAAAAAAGCCTAATTTTGGCCAGAGTCCCTGGCCATTCTTTTGTGCCGTAGCAGGCGAGTTGGATGGATCATTGCCTGCCCACCTTGCACCCGACATATTTGTTTGTGCCAGTGCCTGTTTGACAATTGGTGGATATGACGGTGAGCGAGAATGGGCTCGATGGCAGACAATACCTAGTACCCGAATTAGCCAATCAAATTATAGCAAGCACAGTGGCACGGGCACAGCTGAGAGGCACTCGTAACAAATGACAGGCCTGACTAGGCGGGGAAGCAAGTGGGAATAAAGAAGACTATGTCATGCATATACACGCGCGTCAAGCTCTGGGCTGCCAAAATTCATCATCCACAATGTGTGGTTTTCACACGCGACAATGATGTGAGATACATCAAGCCCCACATCAAACACACGCGTATGGGGTACGCGTAGCTCAAACAATAGGCGCGGGGTAGGTATAGGGGTAGTTCCTTGGGTATCATGAATGTGGGCCAAGGTAGGCGACATATCCCACACACGAGCCATGCCGTCCCAACCGCCACTCACAAGTAATTCACGACGTTGGTCATAGCATAAGGAACGCACTAGCTGCTCGTGTGCGAAAAATTTTAGCAGGCATGCATTGTCACTGACTCGCCACAAGCGAATGCAAGAATCACTGCTGCCGGTAAAACCAATCGAGTTATGTAGCTGAATGGATGCAATTCCACGTCGGACACCTTCCCAATTCTGTATAATTGCACCAGTAGCCACATCCCAAACGAATGCGGTGCCGTTGCTTGCGGCACTCGCAACACGTCCACGATCCAGGCTGCATGCATTCACACATGCACCATGCGAATAAAATATGTGTACGAGCTGGCCATCCATACGGCGCCAAACGCGCACAGTCGCATCTCGACTGCCAGTGACGATCCACGTATCGTCAAAGCATACGGAGAGTACGCCTCCGTTATGACCGCGCAACGCCCTCGTCATATGGAAAATAGGTCCATCAGAGAAATTGGAGCATTCCCACAAACAAGCCGTATTGTCCGAGCTTCCAGTTAAAAGAAATCCATCACGGTACGACATGCTCAGCACACTACCCTGATGCCCGTGGAGAGAAGCCAAACAGCGGCCTGTCTCACTGTCCCAAACACATACATTATTGTCACGAGAACCAGAGAACACGTAGACATGCGGTGAGGTAGCTGTTGGTGAGGAAATACAGGTGCAGTATACGCTGTTCGTATGTCCTTCTAATGGAACTTTGCTAGGCTGAAACGGTATAGCAATGCTGTCTCCGCGTGGTTTCGTCTTGAGAGTATACCAACGTCGATCAAGCTCAAGTCGATTCATGTACACTGATTTCCAGTCCACAAAAGGCAATGTGGGGTCTTTGTAGGGTATATGGGGCAATCGAGGAAGGAGATCGGTGCATATATGCCATTTTTCTTTACGCTCGAACAGGAGGCGCCACAGAATGGCATCGGATACAATTTGGTTCCATGCACGCGATACCAGAGATGCATTCAACACTCCCCTCAGCGGAAGCTGAGATAGTATGTACCGCGCTATGTCTAGCGGCAATGAAGTAAGAATGTCACAGCAATGACCAAGCGGCTTATAGCGCATCAGCTCATCCGAATGCAGCTCATCATGCGCGTCTATAGTCGAAATCGGAGAAGGAAAGAGCATGGGTAAATCGGGTGGTACTGTTCTACGCCATGATGATGGACAGAACGGAGCCAGCATTCGTGTCTATAGCACATCAAAGCGTGCGACTGGCCAATGCCCTGTCTATCTCGATGATCGGGTTCAAGTTCTTGATCATCACGTGTAAACAGTTCATGTTCCTTGCTAGGGTCTCTACAAAGGGCCAAGGGGAAGCACATGGAAAAAAGACAGACACAAATAATTGCTTAGTAAGGAGTGTTGAGAAGCATGGGAGATCCAAGAGATGGAGCAATTGACAAAGTGCGCGAGAAGAACAACCGGGACTATTGCGCGGACGTCGCGTATGCGCCATTATAAGTTTTCCGGGATAAAGATGGGTCAGCATTCTGTTAATACGGGGATTTGTACGAGTCCCATGCAGTGTAAGGGGTAGAATATTTGTATTCTTCACGCAGCGGATATGATGCGTAGTTCTGATGATAGGTGCCGCTATCGCCATAATCATAGGCTGGCATTGCATGCGAGGCATAGCCGTCTGCGTACGGTCCGTACGTGTAAGGATATGAGGTCTGGTAATTTGATGCGTATTGTGCAGCAGTCGAGGGAGCTTGGTAGGCAGTATTGCCATACTGCTTTGATGGCGTAGCATTAGAGCTCGTGCGGGACTTTGTACCATTCTTACCACGTTGGCTGTGGCGACGGTGGTCACCCGCGCTGACACTGTCAACACGATGCACGCTAGCCCCACTATTCTTGTGCCTGAGAGAAGTTGAATTGGGTGTGATTCCAGTATTGTAATAATACTCAGGCATCGAAGCATAGTTATTCGAAACGTCTGGAAGCGGGGCATAACCATTGGAAGTATGATATGATGATCCAAATGGCTGCGTTACAGCAGGCGAAACCGTATATGCATCGAATGGAGACACTTCATTCGGTGGACCACTTGATTGATATTGAGTAGAATAGGGCAGGGCGTTTGAGTAGCCAGCCTGGGTGTCCCAATACTTGCCGTAGCCATACGGTAAATTATAGTCTGTGGTGTAGCCCATGCCCACATTCGAAGAGCCTGTATAGGCGTTTTGATGATAAGCGCCTCCTGCTTGAAAGCTGTTGCCAGGATGCGTCGTCGTAATAGGAGGCTGTGGTAGGGCGCGCGGCCTATGTTTCCTCCGAGATTGCCCAGTTGAATCGCTTACCGCAGCTGGATGAAGGTCCATCGTTGCATCAGCCTGAGGCACTCCAGGCTGCATATATCGCGACGTAGTCGCTACCTGGTTCACAGGCTCGCCCCCCTCGAAAGGATCGCCCGCGCTCAGGTTCTGAGAAGAGACGGCGGCAGGCGGCATCCGGTGCAGCAAATTTACCGTAGACTTGGACATATCTGCCTGTGATGATCGCACTTGCTGGCCATGTCTCCTTGCGCGTTGCCCAAGAAGAACGCCATGAGAAGGATGGAAGGCCTCAAGCCGAGGGGGATTCGTGAATTTGAGTATCAGACCGAGAACGACTGCCACGACGAAAATAGATCCGCATGCAGCCACGAACGCAATAGAGGCTGAAATGAACGGTTGCTCAACTTCCTGCAGAGAGTCATGAGTGTCGTCAATATCATTTTCGTCTTCAGGGGGGTCCTGTGCTGCCGTGAATGTTGCCCAAAACAGCATACACACGCAAGCCGTAAACAGCACTTGCCGTGAGAAAATGAGACGGCGTGGGAATGCAATATGATTCATGGTGTGAGAACAGGCCCCTTTAGCAGGACGTCGTTTACTATTCCCAGACGTACGCAACCTACGTACGACCAAAGAACAAACGCCGTTGACGGTACGTAGAATAGAATTTGACACGCGAATGCCATATGCCAGGCGCGCTTGCTTATTCATTCGCCGTTCCCATGAAGAGCCAATCGTTGTGACGAACCGGACTAGGTCCATATGCTTATCAAACACGGGGCCGCAGTCGACACATAGCTTCCTGGCTCTTTCAAAGGGCGAGGGACTTGCGTGGTCCAAACAACCAGTTCGTGCATCTATAGCGTTCTACAAGTAGGTAACTTGTGTAGCCATTCGAAACGTTTCCCATAGTCGCTGCGACCAAGTAGCACCATTTGGTGTCGTCAAAAGTCCTCGTTTTTTCGAAAGGAAGGCCAGCAAGACGGTAGCCAAAAGCACGATGACGGACACGACGCTTTGCCGAGTTAGTGATGACGATAAAATGCGGATCAAATATGAAACATTAACAGACCGAGGCCTTGGAAGTTCTGACGATGACTCAGATAGGGATCGCCGTTGCAAATAGGACTGGAGATGGGTGCGTTTCATGGCATGCGTGTCGCCCTGCTCCATGAGTTCCGACGTAGGGGTGGACGTATTTTTCTTTTCTCGACCATGGATGCTAGACATTCGTTGAAGCTTCGCTGAGGCTATTGGTTCGTCTTTTATCGCGACGGCATCTTGGTCCTGAATCGTGGGGGTATCTTTGGCCTTGGTAGACGACCGTCGGGCCATTTCATCCGCATACTGCTGCTGGGCATGGCGAAGCACATCAAATTCTCGTAGAACGCGCAAGTCCAGCTCTTTTTGTATTTTTTCGAGATCATTAAGAACGGCTGCTTTGGATTGTGTAGGCAAAACGCAGTCCCGGATAACATGACGAGCGTGGTCCCATTCGCCCAGATGCGTGCCTAGCACCTGGAGTACATAGAGTCGTAGGATTCTTTCATACGTGTTCAGATCAAAATGATGTTCGTCTTGGTGCAGGGTAGCAGCAAAAAAACATTCACATGTTTGGCGCGCACAAGATGACGGGATCTCTTTCCGCTGCGTCGTGTCAGCGTATGTATCCATCCGCAAAGCCATGAGAATCGCAGATGAAATCAAAGGAGCGGGGAGACGAAGAATCATGGTACAAATGTCGTCAGACGTTTCAAGTGTCGAAGGACAAGGGTCAGGAATGGGCAAATGAGACATGGTGTACAAACACTCGTACCACAGGGTCGCGTACAAATGACTGGGTGGCATAGAAAAAAGCTTTATGATAGATGTTTCGCGACTGAGTGCATCCAGCACTCGTGTGCGTTCCGAGGTGCTCACATAGACACTGTGCACCACTGTGAAGCGCAAGACAAGCAGCTGTTCCAGCCATGCGTCTGAGCCGGGGATTGAGTAATGCATGCTCATACCCTTTTGAATTTCAAGAAGGCATTGAGCATAGTTCTTCTGAAGGAAGGCCCGCGTTGCATCAGTGCAGATCTGACGCAAGCTAGAGTCGCACATCGACAGGCACCGACAGGGAGAGAACAGGGCCCAAGAATGTGTGGCCTCCACCACCGATCTGGTGCCTAGCTCTGGGGCTGCATGGCATGGACTGCGACACCAATGCGCGTGCAGCGGCAGAGATAGCGCAAAGGTACTTGTCGCACCCGACAGGCAAGCAGCGGCTGCTTATGCGAATGGTATGTGAATTTATGTTGATACCATCAGTTTCAAAGTACTGATAACCGATTCCAGCCATTGTGTCAACATATTACGCGGTACGACTGCAACCAAGCGCGCTCTGGTCTTGGGCTGCACGGATTTTGTGACAGACTGCATTTTAAGCCCACAATTTACCCGCATACAAACGTTGCATTGGGCCACTGTGGATACCTGAGCTCGTGTCACCGAAAAAGTACGTGCAAGTATTTGCATTATGAACTCGACACGTCGCCGCCGCATGAGCCGTTCGTGTGGCGATGTGCAGGCCCAGAATCATATGCGTCTGACTCTGAATATGCACGATATGCTGCGTGCCTGGAACCAACGCGTCAGCTGGAACGTTTTGGACTGGATGCTTGGCTACGCAAGACGCATTGGGATGGTGTCCCCACATTGTCACAAGAAGCACAATGGATTGACTGCGATGTGCGCACTTTTGATTTGTCTTCACTAGGCAAGTTTGACGTGATCTTGATCGATCCGCCGTGGGATATTCACATGTCGCTACCCTACGGCACCCTCTCTGATGAGGACATGTACGCTCTTGACATTCCTGTGCTGCAAGACGAGGGTCTTTTGTTTCTGTGGGTCACAGGCCGAGCTATGGAGCTGGGTCGGTTTCTGCTTAAGCGCTGGGGCTATGTTCGCGTGGACGAGCTCATATGGATCAAGACGAACCAAATGGACCGGCTCGTGCGCACCGGACGAACGGGCCACTGGCTGAATCACTCGAAAGAGCACTGCCTCGTTGCTATGCGTGAGCCTAAGAAGGGTGTACAGGCACCGCCGCCTTGTCTATGGACGCATGCTGGACTCAACACCAATGTCATGGTGTCACAAACGCGTGAGACGTCGCGCAAGCCCGACGAGCTCTATACTATGATTGAGCGCATCTGCCCTGGTGGTAGAAAGCTAGAATTGTTTGGCCGACTGCACAATGTGCGCCCCGGATGGCTTACGTTGGGCAATCAGTTGAAAAGCACGCAAGTGAGGGAGCCGATGCTGCGTCGTGTCGTTCCGCCGCCTGTAGAGAATGTTTAGCTAAGCACCAAAAATCGACTCCCTTGTCTTGTACCATGGACGTCCTTCGTGCATGGTGCGGTTGCTGCCTGGGCACGGGCAGAAAAGAGGCGCCGAGCCGTGAGGCAAGTGAGTGTGCGCCGCTCCTGCAACAGGCTGAGTCGGCACCGGGAGGGCCTGTGACTCGGCATCATCCCTGCCTATTTCCCGAACCTGTGGTGGAACGAATTTTGCAGCGCCTTCGAACGTATGTACACAGTATGACTTATGACAGTGATCTATTGGATGTTGATACGAATGCACCTAAACATGGGAATACGCCTGGCAGCAGCCATGCCGAGTCGTCCTCGGATGCCCCCATCACCATCCCTACCCAGGGGATTCATGTACACCACATGAAGCTGCACGCCGCTGGTGCGTCAGACGACTCGTCGTCAGCGGAAGTTCCCAACGACCAGGTAGACGATGCTGCAATTCGGGGTTCGCAGCAGCGGCTTCAGGCGTGGAAGGGCGAGTCGTGACGCCACTCGATGACAAAGTGCTGGCAGGAAATTGGGTTGCCTTTTCGTGCTCGGGGGCTCTGTGAAGACAGGGAAGGTGGTCCGAAATCATCGTGGCCCTGAATAACGTGGGTCTGAGCAATGCGAAACGAGCTAGACTCTGAAAAGACGGCGTGCACACTCGCTAGTTCAGCGAGGTGCGTGCGTCGTACAGGCACAAGCATGTGCAGTTGGGGGCTTGGATAGGCTGCTGTGGGGCGTAGAAGATGCCGCTCGGCAACGGCATGGATCCACAGTGCGTGCTGTGGATCATAGATACAGTCCGCGGCGACGAGGACGTCAAACTGTTCGTGTCGGTCGACGCCGCCATATTGCGCAGGCCATGTATCGCTGTCATGTGGTAGTGTTTCCTGTGCCCATGTATCATAGCACCTGGATGTCGTTTGCATCTCTTGATACACCGTTTCCCAGTCGAGGTGTCGGACGTCCGCGAGACCGTGACTTGCCTCGGCGTTCCTGCGCAGGTTGGCAAGCACTGTCGCATCGTAATCAGTGAGTGTGATGTGAGCATCAGCACGCTGCGCTCCGAGCCACTGCGCCAGACCTAGACCCACGAGGCCTGTGCCCGCGCCGAGCTCCAAGACACGCCGAGGCAGCATGTGCTTGCCAGCGCTCGCGTACTGCTGGATCAGCCGGCGTGTCAGGTACGGCGCTGCGCCCCATGTGCGTACGCCTAGTGCATCTCCCACAAATGCGCCATCGCAGATGCTCACACTCGCTACCGCCTCGTCCGAATTTCGTGGCGCGTGAGGTGTGAGAAAAAAATAGTAGGTGCACCATCGCTCGCCGGATGCTGCCTGGCCCGCGAGATGCACAAGCACGGAGGCGGCCTCATCCACGAGATCAGCGGCCTTGGCGTGCGTGCATCCATACTGCACGAGGCGATGGAGCCATGTGCGCACGTACTGTGCCTCGAACGCGTCATCTGTCTCCTCATCCTCGTCGGCGTGCTCGCCTTCCCACACCCACATCTCGCGCGGCACGCCGATGGCGTACACGGCGCGGAGTCGAGCGAGCGCCTGGGCCAGCTCCTGCTCGCCGGCATCGCTCACCCGGGCGGGCAGAAAGCGGGACGGAATGAGGGACATGAAATGCGTGGAGAACTATACAATGACTACGCCCATTGCTCGACAAGGTGTTGCAGCCAAGAGCGACACTCCGCGGCGTATGGACCCGATCCCGTATCGAACTTGAGGCCGGAGAACCCAAGCTGCGAAAGGGGTGATACAGTGTTCTCCGGTAGGATGGGCTCGTCAGATTTTCGCAGGGCATGCGCCTGTCCGTCGCTTAGGAGGGGCAGCATGAGATGCAGCTGAGAATCAGAGGCGCGCGGCAAAAAGGAGCGCGCAAGTGCGGCGCTCAGAATCTTACTCGAGGCCATCTGGTCGTCGTCTGTCAAAGGAAAGTATTGCGGGGGCAGTTGCGACGCGTCGGTGGTACTGGGGTCAAATAAGAAGAGGAGGAGCGACAGGCCAGATACACGCCTGTTGTCGCCTGTGGTGGCATCACACGGTACTAGTGCATTAAGACGCTCGATCAACGAGCGAGTCAGTTTTTGGATCGAAGGATGCCCATCCCAAAGAGGCCGTCGGAGAAGGGACGCACATGCGAACGAAAAGTCACGCTCAAACGACACGCCCAGCGCCTCATCCAAGGCCGTCGCGTCCGCAGCAAATCGTCGGCGTGCCTCCATAATGGCCGCAAACGCATGCGAATCGAGTGCGTCCAGTGCCGCCGAGCAAAGTCGCAGGCCACCGCTGTGCACGCCCACGGCGATTAGAATCATGCCAGCCCAAAAGAGCGTAGGGGCCTGAGCCGGCAAAAACACGCGGGACAAGCACATCGCAGCCGCATCCACCGTCATGGGCGCGTGTGGGAACGACTCAAGAAGCACGAGTCCGAGGCGATGCATGATCGACTGCGACGCATTGCAAAGATGTCCAAGCACCTGCAGCGCTCGCGACTGCATAAGGCTGCCGCGCGACAGGGCGATGTGTTGGATCTGGTTCTCAATAGCCAATGTCCACTGGGCGCATTGCTCCGCATCGGCCGCGAGCGTCAACACGGCCTTGTTGACGAGCTCGACGAGCGACGAGATAGACAGTGTGGACTTGAGCTTTTCGCCCGCTAGAGACGCCAGCTCCGGCGCTGGCCACATCACAAGGGTATGAACGAACGACATGGACGAGGCCACGTGGAACGATGGGAGCGGGTCCTGGTGGAATAGGAGCAAAATGCACATGACCTCGGGCACATGCGCTCGGAGCGGTGTATCTGGCACGAGACACTGGACAGCGAGCAGCGCGACTAGGGCATGGACTTGGTGCAGCAGGCCCGGTCTGCGAGGCGAGCAAAACGTCTCGTGTAGACGCGACAAGATGATGTGGAGCAGGTGAGGAACGGCCGCCGTCATAATCGCATCTTGCATCGCATTCATGACCGGCGACATGCACATGGGCGTCAAGTCTATGCACACGTCCAAAAACAGCTCATGCGCAGCGGATGGCAGCGTGGGCAAAAGATCGAGCGCCGGCAAGATGGCCGTGCGCAGCTCAGGATGCGTCATCCACAGCACGAGACCGAGATGCAGGATCTGAGGTAGCTGTTCGTGCGGCACAGACATAAGCAGCTGCTCAGCACGCGTGAATAACACGTGCTGTCGGCCCAGACACGCCGTGATGCCGAGCGCCGTGCGCAATGCCATCGCACGTAGCGGCACAGGAATATCGATCGACGGTAGGTTCGGGGGAATGAACATCGGCTGGATGCCTTGATGAAAGACACCCGCAGCTCGAAGCAGCGTATCCGCCGCGAAACGCATCGTCACATCAGTCGACGTGCGGTAAAAGAGACCCATGCCCACAAACACAGCACGGATGCTGGAGCGTGGGACAGGGGCGTACAGTCCACGAGCATAGTCACCGTTCGCCATGCGCAGGCTGTACAATTTGTGCTCGAGGTCATCGCAGTGTCTTGTATTCAAAAACAACAAATCAGGGCATGAATACCGATGAATGCACAGGCGCGAGACGTGATCGGACCTGACGATCATGTCCGAGAGAGGAATGATGTCGCAAGACCGCGGTGGCTTCAGGGGGCCGTCTTGATGCGCCAAGGGCTTGCTGCGGATCAACATGTAGTCGTTGAGAAGAACGAGCGTAGCGGAGACCGGCGCGCAGAACCCGTCGTCACAGCTCACGTCCGTCAATACGTACGAAGGCTTGGCGAAAAATAGGCGCGTTGACGCTGGCGCCAGCGAGAGCTGAACGTCCTTGGTCTGTGCATGGAGCTCTTCCGCCGACGTCACCCACTCGAGCTTGAGAGGGGGGCCACCGTCCATGTGGCGCCGCGCAATGTAACCGTTTTCGTACGGCTCCTCTGTGACCATCCAGCCATGCCGAAGCAGCGCCAGACCGCCATTCACGATGACAACAGAGTGCAGAAAGCCAAAGGCCTTGGCAGGGAGAATAGCCGACACGAACGCCGTGTACTGGTTCTGGACAAGCATTCGCTCCGTGGAGCCCGTCATATCAAGGATGAGGATCCATGGGCGAGTGAACTTGGACGCCACACTGCAGATATAGTACGACAGGGTCGTAAAGTCGCCGCGGATCAGGTCGAGGCGCGAGTAGAAAAAGCATACAGTCGTGTACTCCTCGCCATGACGAACGACGCATAGGTTCGACAGCGCACGCGTATCGTACGTAGAGTACATGTCCATGAACGACTGGAACACGGCGTCACGAGACTCGCCACAGAGCGCCGTAGCAAAGCGCTCCTGCAGCGATGGATGCGTCGGTAGAACCTGGAGGAGCGTCGACGCATTCGCATCACCATTCGATGCGAGCTGTTGCATGTGTTCGCGCAGCTCGCGACAGATGCGCTGCGGTATAAGCTCGGATGGCATGCTGATGTTGCTGGTTTGTACATCATACTGCACAGTTTCTTCTAGAGTGCGGCGCAGAGTCATATTGCGCTGCGTCATGACGTCGTTGAGCATCGTGAGCCTTGACTCGCGATGCGCTGGAAATCCGCCCTGTGGAAGCGCCACGAGGACCTTATTGAGAAAGACCAAGGCGCGACGCGCTGCCTCACTCTGTGGCGGCTCCACAGCCACAGATTCTGGGGCAGCAATCGCCGGGCCCAGCAGGCGTAAGCACAAGAATGTGCCGAGCGAGAACGACGCCGTTTCATCGCCGAAGCGACGGGCAATGGCCTGATACAGACGCGTGCTGACCCAATGCATCTCGGTAGGAAATGCGCGAGCGAATTCCTCCAGCTTCTCACCCAGCAGCGTAATGAGTTGGATTTCACCCATGTGCTGTGCACGCAGACGCTCCTCGGACAGATCTGTCGTGTTCGTCCAATCAAATCCTTCAAGAGGCGACTGCGACACGGCTGTCACGAGACTCTGTACGATAGATTGGATGTGGACATGCGTAAATCGACGCGCATAGGCGGTGAGAAAAATGAGGGCGGATGAGTTGGTGCGAAGCCACAGCAAATCACCGGTGCTGGCGTCGACCTTGGTCTGCAAGACGCGCTGCAGGACAGTATGCATCTTGTCCGTGGTGCAGGTACCTGTCAGAACCTTTTCCATCAGCTGGGCATGATGAATTGTGCCAGTGCAAATCAAATGCGCAATCCAACGGCCCTCATCAAGAAACAAGGCGTCCTGAATTAGCATCTTGGGCGTTTCAGCCACATGTTCTAATGCCTCGTAGTCAGGATGCGAAAACAGACGCGCCATGGCAAGCATGAGCGCCATGCGGGCACTCGGCAGCGGAGACGTTGTGAGCGTCACGGCTTCGTGCGACAAAAAGTCGAGGTTTTGACGTAGTACATGCTCTAATGCCACCACAGCGAGCGACACGTCCTGAGCACCCGCGTCCATGAGCTTGCCGAATGTCGCAGCGCGGATCAGACGATCAACAATACGGGCGGTGCGACGAAAGAGAGCCGCCTCGCGCGATACATCGATACGGAGCACCATCAGAGGTATGTCATCGGTAAGACCCCGGCACATGTGCACAATGCACTCAAGTGCCTTTTGGCGCAGAGATCCATCGCCGATCGTCCATGGCAGGATCCAGTCCACGAGCTGCGCACGCGCACGCACCATTTCAGGTCGCTCGCATGGCGCCAAGATTGCGGTGACTTCGCACACAGTCATGCGCGACGAGATGGTGGTCACGGACATGGCACAGGCCAACAGCATATCGACGATCGCACGCAGTGTCGTGGCATCCACCGAGTCGATTGAAAGGCGTGGGACGCATTCTTTCAGGAGACGGAGCCACAAGGTGTGTGATTCGCTGCGAGGCAGCTCTGTATGGGCGAGAAGGATCATGCGAGGCAAGATGGGAGCCGGCACAGCATCCAAGAGCACAAAGGCAAGGTCACGCAGGTCGGGGTAATGCAGAAGCATGTCAGAGACCATGTGAACGAAGGGTATGTCGTCTTTGATCATGACGCCATGCAGCCCAATGTGGGCTCCCGCTGCGAGAATGTGGACGATGTGTGTCATGTCCGACTTGTTAACACGGTTGGCACGGCTCTTGGGTAGACATGTAAGCCAGAGTCGCAAGAGAGCCGACCATGCCATTTGCGTGAAATGATTGGGAGCAGGCGTTTGGCGCAGAACATGGCAGATGGTCGCAAGATCAGGACGGGACTTGGCCAAGGTCGGCAGAGGCTCGGGCAGTGGGTACAAGTGACTTAGTAACATGGTAGCATCGAGCGCGGCCTGCACGTTGAATACACTAGGCATAAACAAGCCGTACAGCACAGCCGCCGGGCCCACTTTGCGTTCCACAGAGATCTGCAAGCGCAGCAAGCAAGACACGGATGTCTGCAATGCAATAAGCCAGTACAGTTGGTCATTTTCCGAGTTGGCCGTCATGACGTGCTGCACGGCATTGGTGGCAACGTCAATGTCGATGGGTCCCAGCATCTGGAGAATGCATGCCATGTCGGGCGTGGGCGTGCTGGGCTGTTCCAACATGGTGATCGGCACGTACGGAAAGTGGGAGAGCACACCCACATTAGGCTTATCGCCGCTGAGTCGCATGATCGCAGCGTTCGAGGCGGCGTGTAGACGCATGCGGGCCATCGGCACATGCAGGAAGGCCAGTACAAGTGAGACACGCGAGTCCTTCTGGAGAAGCGTGTCGAGCTGAGCCGCTGACGGTGCACGTGGCAGCTGCAATTGGTCGAGGGGCTCGTTCGGCAAGAGCGTCAGAACTGACATTGGATCAAGAAGCGCGACGTACAAGATGCCGTGAATGGCCGTCATGGTCATGTCGTCCAGTGCCTTGTCTACACACCATGCCCTGACGCCATGGCGGATCGAACGTCGCAGCACTGGAGCACACGGTGGATATAACACCGCACGCCACGACCCAATGTCGCGGATGATGAGCAGCAGAAGCGCGTGTACGACCACAAGCACGCCTGCGTTGGATGGACGCACATACAAGCACGCATGCACGAGATTCATCGCCTCTTCCATGTTTCCAAGACGCACCTGTGACGCGAGGAGCAGACCACCGAGCCGGGCGTCGTTCGCAGTAAACGAGTGTAGGTGTTCCACCAAGCGCGAACATGCTCCGGACGTTATGGCAGCCGGGATAGGCGCACCACCCGTCTCGTTGACGCTGTGCATCATCACGACAGAGAACCACGCCGCGAAACCGAGACGCGAGTGGGAGAGGTGGTGATGCAGCGCATCGGAGAACGCCCACTTTTTAGAGTGCACGTCCCGCCACACGCGCGTCGGAGTATACGGCGTGGGTGACAAGCCAAGCAACGCACCCAGGGTCGGCCACAGCACGATGCGGCGCGAAAGCGAGTCTGCCTGAGCGAAAAGGGTATCAAAGAGCTGGGATGTGACATCAGGCAGGCCATTCGAACACACCACATGCCTTTCGTCATCATGGAAATGTGTCCACATGTGCACGACTCGCCGCAACATGACAGCCGCCGTGGCAAAGTGGGACCGCGGCATCAGGGGCAATTCACGGATCACCTGGCGCAGGAACGCCTCCAGCTGTGGCCAGCGCCAGTGCACACACTCGTACAGGGACACGTTGGTTCGTGCATCGGTCAGACTACCGATGCAGTGCATAGTCGTCTCCCAGTTGGTTGAGCTCGTGTACAGCATCAAGTACGCTAGCTCGCGGTACAGGTACGCGGCGACAGTGTGTTCAGACGCATCCAGGGCATCAGCCGGCGTATGCCACAGGGTCGCCGTGTAGGACACTCCAGTCGGCGTGAGTTTGAACGGCGCGCGGTATGGAGGAAAGTGCGCGTCGAGCACAAAGTACGCCTCGGGCGACGCACTGGCGGTGTACATGCCGAGATGCGCATCCAGCATGGCGTACAAGCAGTCGTATTCTCGTACGTTGCTGTTAGTATCGCGTGACAGGAATGTGAAGGAGCGCAGCTTGTCATCCTTAAAGCTGCTGGCATGTCCATCTGACTGCTGCGAGATGGAGAGTTCTCGATACCCCATGAGTTGCACAAAGTGTTTCGACACCGTCGATACAAACTGACGAGCAGTCGAGTCAGCCAGGCGAGGGGGATCCTTCCATGCCCCGAAGGGTGTCGACAATATCTCCTCTGTCTGATACGAGAGCCAATCGTGAAAGACGCACGACGAAATCACGCGGGTCATGCACAGCGCCTGATGCAGACGCAGCCGAGAATCCATCGTACTCAGCGATACAGGAAGTTCAATACTCTTTAATCCATTCAGCAGGGCATCCATAACATGGTCTCGATCGTGCTGGAGCGCTTCAAAAAGCACGCTAATAGCAGCGGTGCATGTATTATCGGGAATCCATGGCGGGTGCGACGACGCTACACTTTCGATCACCCGCCTAACGGCCCCTTGGATTGTGCTTTTCCAGTTCCATGAGGTTATTTCTTTTGATGGTGTATCGACTGTGTCCGCAGTCGCACGAGACATCGTGGCTCGTCCACGCTGGGCGCGGCGTGGGCTGAAGTGGGGGCCGAATATAGAATGAGAAAAAAAGCTTGGCCTTGTGTGTGGGCGTCGATGCGGCCCTGGGATTGGGTTTGTCCAAGCCACGCTTACGTTTATTTCCCATCCACCATCATGATCCCCACTGTCCGTGCATCAGCTGCCCTACGTGCGCCGCTGCGGGCTGTCATGCTGGCGCCACCAAGTGTTCGTGCTTTCTCGACGTCGATAGTACGTCGTCGTATTGAAGAAAACATCTCAGGCGAGCGTCTAGCCCAGCTCTTACAGGAACAAAGCGCCAAGCCGCTGCTCGTAGACTTTGTGGCTGAATGGTGTGGTCCGTGTAAGATGCTGAGTCCTGTGCTGCACAAGCTTGCCAGCTCACCAGACCTGGTTGGCGGCAAGGACATTGATCTTGTCACTATGGACGTTGATCACGAGATCGGCGCAGCCCAAAAGTACGGTGTTCGTGCCATGCCTACCGTGATCGCCTTCAAGGATGGCCGACCTGTCTCTCAATTTGTTGGCGTGCTACCAGAAGGGCAGCTGCGCCAATTTATTCAGGGTCTGTAGAAGCGTCGTCGCTCATAGGAGGCCGAACTTAAAAAATGGACCGATTTCCACATACGTCCGTACGTAAGCTATGATACATAGTCGAGCGAGACATCACTCCGAGTGCCTCTTTTTCTTCTTCTTAGATCCACCTTCAGCATCTCTGTCGCGCTTCTTGCTGCTCTTCTTGTCCTTCTTCTCCTTCTTGCCCGAGTCAGCTTCCTTCGGCGTATCCCTAGACTGGGTAGGCGCCTCCACAAGCGGAGCATCCTCCTCGTCTTGTGCCTCGGTTTGGTGGTCATCTACAGCATCATCTGCCACTGCTGCTTGTTGCACCACCTCCTCAGCCTCTTCATCCGAGTCTTCCCAACGCACCCGGCGAGGTTTCGGTGCCGTATCCTCAGTCTTCTCTTCCTCCATGGGCTCTGTAGATCCGATGGCTTGGTCAAACGACATGGTACCTGGCTGCGGTGGTGGAACACTGAATGGGTCACTGAGCAAACTTCCGTGGAGCGAGAGCATTTGATTCGCCACAGTCATGCTGATCACACAAAAAGTAAGGGTATTGTCTTGTCCACCAAGGCGTTGTCCCGTCTCTTTGTTCTGCCAGAAACCGACGCTGCGGTCTTTTGCATCCTGACGCTGAGACTCGCCCACATCGCTATAATGCACAAATTCCCATGCATCCGTTGGAATGTGCGGCGCAGACACAGCTGCATTAAAGGTGTCGTAAAGCAGTAGTGATACGTGACTAGGTGACGACAGAGTAATGGTGCCCTTGACGGACATTCCAACTTCGGGTCGCCATACAAAACACGTGAATCGGACGGGAGCTTCCGCAAATGCTGAGTCTCCGTCAATACTGCCTAGCTTAGACAACAACTTGGCATCGGCGTGGGCCAAGAGGACGCCTTCTAGCTGCGGAACAAAGCGCATCACAAGCGTGTCTAGCTGTTCAAGCACTGACGCCATTGGGTCCATGGCCCAAAAAGGTGGGATAGCCATGTTCATAGTAGCAGACACCTGCACGATACCTGTCGAGGTCGACGGGGCCTCGGCCCCCTTCTTACCCATCGTGGTCAACGCTCACGACTGCCAGCCTTGAGCCTCGTGCGTTGCAAAACATTCGGCGGCCTTCATAGTCACGTGAGGACCGGCCGCAGGGCGTTGGTGTTTTTTTCGAGTGGCTGGCGCACCGCGATTCTTTTCCCTACCAACATCGAGATCATGACGGACGCCCAGAACATCCCCAACTTTAAGCTGGTCCTTGTTGGCGATGGTGGTACCGGTAAGACCACCTTTGTGAAGCGCCACCTGACAGGTGAGTTTGAGAAAAAGTACATCGCCACGCTGGGTGTGGAAGTGCACCCACTCCAATTCCACACAAACTTTGGCCCGATCGTATTTAACGTTTGGGACACCGCTGGTCAGGAAAAGTTCGGTGGCCTGCGTGACGGCTACTACATCCAGGGACAGTGCGGTATCATCATGTTTGACGTGACGTCCCGCATCACGTACAAGAACGTGCCCAACTGGCACCGCGACCTCGAGCGCGTGTGTGAAAACATCCCCATTGTGCTCTGTGGTAACAAGGTCGATGTGAAGGAGCGAAAAGTCAAGACGGGTGCCGTGACGTTCCACCGCAAGAAGAACTTGCAGTACTTTGAGATCTCCGCCAAGTCCAACTACAACTTCGAGAAGCCATTCCTGTGGCTCGCCCGCAAGCTTGTCGGTAACCCTGCTCTTGAGTTTGCTGCCGCGCCTGCGCTCGCCCCTCCGGAGGTTCAGGTCGACCAGCAGCTCATGGAGCAATACAACAAAGAACTCGAGACGGCCGCGGCTGCGCCTCTGCCTGACGAGGACGACGGCGACCTCTAAGGCTATTGATTCCCTACGAGGAGCCAGCGAACGTATTTTTCACGTAGTCATATACGAATATAAATTCCGTTGCGTGGACGCGGCCGGGGCGCTGGGAGCTCGATGTCGTGGTGTCGTGCCAGGAAGCATCACGTGCGTCTCCACTCAGCCAATTTTGCCAGGCGCCGTCGTGCACCAGAGTGGCGAGGGCGATTTTCGAGACGACGGCAATCCACCTTGGTTCATGCCAGCGTCACCCCAGCGTAGCTCGCTTGGGGCGCGCAAGGCATCCCAAACGGGAACACAGACGCCTCATGGAGCGCGACAAGGGATGTACGTGGCATATGTCAAAAATGCCATGCTTCAAAAGGCTCAGGTACGCACCAAGACGGCGCTGACCGACAGGGCGATTATGCGCCGTACGACGAGCTGGTAGCCCAGTTCCAATCTACAGGCAATGTGATGCCCTCAACAAAAAACACAGCGTCTTCTGTGACGCAGCTACAGGCGTGGCTATCTGCCCTGACGCATGTGGCGCCTTCGCTGGATCGCACGTGTGTGTCACTGGTCGAGTCGGTCACGGAGTTTCCATGGCTTGCGATGCCAGAGGACATTGCAGATGCGTGGGTTCGGCTCGTGTGCTCGATCGTCAGTGCACGCAGTGAATGGGTCTCGCATGTGGCGTCCTTGCTCTTTCAAAATATGAATTTGCGTCCTGCATGGTGCAGAGGCACGCACACCTTTCTACCGGGCCACCGCTCGGCCATGTCGCGCCGACAACTGTACAGCCGACTACACAGTCTTCTGCAGACACTCTTACGATTGATTCCTACGCTTCCAGCGACATTGCAGCCGCTTCTGATCCAGCATTTTCCGCACAAGCGCGAGTCCACTATGGACCAGGTGCTGTACATCCAAAATCTGCTCAGGATTACCGAGTATTGTGAGGCCTTAACGGAGCCGATTTGGAATGTCATTATCGATCATACTTTGCAGATCGATGTAGCGATCCAAGTGGAACTGGACGAACTGGAGGAACAGGGTGTAGAGCCCTCGAGCCACACGACCGACCTCTCGGCTGTCTTGGACCAGGGAGCCGACTCAGACGGTGAAAGTGCCACCGTATCGCCCGCCCTAGCCGCGCAGGATGCCATTGAAGAGACGCTCGACACGCTCGAGGACCTATCTGATGAGGAAGGGTACGATGACTCGGATGGGCTGTTGGCGACGGAACTGGCGCAAGAACCAGCATGGAACGAGATCGCTGTGCTTGCTGGCAAGCTGGATGCGATCATGAAAGCGGTGCATGACTTTCTCGAGCAGCACATTGGCATGGCACGCTCACCCGCTATGCTCACGCGACGTTACCAGCTGTACCAGACTTTGCTGGGCATCTTTACGCGTACGATCCTCACGACGTTCAAGTCGCGACACGTACAGTTTGTTCTTTTTTGGTTTGCATCGCTGGACCATGAATTTGCTGACATGTTTCTCGGCACGCTCCTCAGCAAAAGTTTGTATGCCGTACCTGCGGCGGGCACGAGCGAGTCGGGCGAGTCGGCCATCATCTTGCGCATTGCAGCGGCAAGTTACGTCGCGAGCTATGTCGCGCGAGCTAGGTACATTGATGCATCTACCACGCGCATGGTTGTGGTCAATCTGTGCACGTATATGGACGCCTGCCTCGAATCGTTCGCCGCCCAGGGCCTGCATGCACCGCCGCCGGGTGCACGAGAGCATGCCGTGTTTTATGCTGTGACTCAGGCCGTTTTCTACATATTTTGCTTCCGATGGCGCGATCTGCGTGATGGCGCCGTGTCTGATGCACCCTCATTCGCGCTCGACGAGGACCATGCGCCATCGCTCGCTGCGACGTACCCGAATACCGGCTCGTTTGAGTTGTCGCCGCAGCTCATGCCGGTCCTGCACGCATCGTCGCTCTCGAGTGTATCTTCGACGCACTCGATGACGGGCGAGCGTGGCTGGGCGCCTGGCCTCGCGGTAGTACAGCGCGCTATCACTTCACCTCTCAATCCGCTGCGATACTGCAATGCGAACGTCGTTCAGCAGTTTGCCTACGTGGCACAGTATACCGATTTTCTGTACTGCTATTCGGTCCTCGAGGCCAATGCACAACGTCGCCCATCACAAGCCGCGCGTGAGTCGACACCGACCACGCGCTCGCCCGTCAAAACGGCGCCTGACGCCCCAGCGGCCGTGGCAGCCCCAGCGCTCGATGCGTTCTTTCCCTTCGACCCGTACCGACTGCGCGACTCGTCATCGCTCGTATACCGCTTGTACCGAGAGTGGTCCGATGTGGCGCCCGAAGAAAGCGACGGCGAAGAGGACGAGGACAGCGATGATGGCATCTCAGCTCTGCCTCACGAGCAAATGACGCGACTGAGCGCCGTGCTCAAGAGCCGCGGCGAGTACCCATCGCACTCGAGCATCACGCCCGAATCTATTGCGCAGAGTATGGAGGCTATGAGTATCAGTCCTTATACAGGCTAAATTTACATCAAATCCATGTATCGTAGAACCATTTTGTGTATCGCCTGAGCCGCCACGGGATGCGAAGCACGTACGGTGAGGCGTGCGAGATGGGTCTCAGGACTCGGCTCCCACCGCACTAGCACAGGCACAGCGTCGGGCAGACGGCCGGCAGCCACCACGTTCTGTGGGCGCGCATCCACACCGGCCAGCACAGCGAGACCTGCAGCATAGAATACACGGTCGTTCATATGTGCATAACGACAAACACGTTGCGCCTGCTGGTCAGGTTGCGACCGCATTGCGTGCCAATGCTCAAAGAACGTCGTGCGATCCATCGTCCATGGCCGAAGAAAAGTCGCAAGCGACACAGGCAGCACCACATGCAGTACGTGCGTGTCGTCCGCCTCGCGGTGCCATGTCATGTCCATTTGCGGCGATTCGTCAAACGGTCTGTGACAGACAAACTCGATCGTGCCAGCGACCGAGCTTTGCGGATCCACGCGGTCGGGGTGCGTGACATGCGCCTCGATCGACGTCTGGACCTGGATGTCAGATACGTGCAAAGCACGCAAAACGTCCGTGTTGTGGATGCGCAGAGTCACTGTCACAGATGCGTCGCCGGTGTTTTGCCGCTCGTACTCTAGGCGCCCGCCATGGCCTTCGAACAATGTGCCCTGATGGGCAAACAGCTGCATGAATGGCAAATCGAGGTAGATATGTTGTGCACTTGACAGGGGGAAGGGAGCTGGTTCGTGGTACGCATGCTCGAGCAAGGGGCTTTGTGGACCTGTCACGTCAGAGGCGGATGCCCATGGATGCTGCTCGCTCGCGGAATCCAAGGAAGGCGAATCGATGCGTACACTCTGCAAGTCGACCAGATCCACCGACACATCGCTCGAGAACAGGCCCGGGGACGTGACGACCGATGCACTCGGCGCGTCTGGGTCGGGCAAGAGGACAGGCATCCGGGACGCTCGTCGCGCCTCGCCACGTCGTACAGAGGACACGACAGGTACAGCACTAATGCGGCGATTTGGTTTGAACAGGTCATTGGCAGGCGCCTGGGTCCCGCGAAATTGCGTCGAAGTAAAGGGCGGGAGCTCATCAAGCACGTCTTGCAAGTCCACATGGCCCTGCCGCTGCAGCTGGATGAGCATGGCATATTCGGCAGCGCGCTGCCTCGTCTCAACGTCGAGCACATGCATGTGGCGCTGCAATATGTCTAGCAGCAGGTCTTGCATGTCGGGATACACGCTGGCCCACTTCGCATAGGTCGACATACACATGCTTTGCGTCCTTGGCGAGCACGACGCCATGTGCCGATGGAGTGACTGAAACTGATCCAGCGGGCGGCAGCCCGCTTGATCTGATATGAGGAATCCATATTCTCCGAGCAAGTATGCGCCAAGCTTCACGAGGGTCTCGTAGCATAGCGCCTGCTCCAAATACACCATGATCCGTTGAGCGGCATATTTGTGCACCTTGGGATGATTTGTCACGACTTGCACAATGCGGTGCCATACAGCATCGTCCACATGTCTACCGGCCAAATGAAAGAGCTCCAGCGCCGTGTCAATATACCACGTCGAATCACTCGCATACTGCTCGGCCAGCAGCGAGATCTTGAATGTCATGTCTTGACGCAGACTCGCCTCCGCCACGCGCAAGTAGTCAAGCAGCCGCTGCACAATGTCCCGTACATTCGTACGATCACAAATGGCGTACAATAAATCCAAGGCGCGTCGACGCACGCTAATATCCCTGTCGCTCAGAGACAAAAAAATCATGTCACTGTGCGTTTGGATGGGCTGCAACGATGGCATATCGTGCGCAAGGACCGTCATCACTTCCATCGTCAAGTACCGCACATTGCTCTGAGGCGATGTTAGGAAGCGCCCTACCTGGGCCGCTGAACGTGTCACCACATACGAACTGGGGTCCAGGTGCACCGCGAGACGTATCGCCTCGAGCTGCACAGCATAGAGCGCATTGGATTCGTGCACGTCAGCCGTCATCGCATGTAATGTATCGCGCTTCCATATACTGGCAAATACATTCTGCAGCTTCGCTTCCACACCTCGTGCCTCCTTAGGCACTTCGGGGTAGACGCGAAGCAGGGCTAGCAGCTGCACCTGGAGCCAGGGAGCCGGGACGCGGTGGTACATGTACTCGAGGCGATGGTCCTTCTCCAGCTGGATCTGACAGAGCTGCTCAACAGCTGGTCGATAAAACATGGGGTACTCCCACGGCGCATGTTGAACGAGCGCCGTTACAAGGGACGACACACATTGGGCCAGGCCGTGATGTCGGTGCTGCAGGAGCACAGCCAGTCGGTCTACCCATGCAGCCAAATCCACAAAGAAAGGATCCAGCCGAAAGAAAGATAACGCGGTGAGAGCCGCTTTTTTGCGAACATGCACCGATGAAGTGGGTGAGATCAGGAGTTTGAGCACCTCTTCTCCTAGTGCCTTGGCCAGATCCGGCATGGACATCCCAGACACTAGCTGCAATGCAAGACACGTATCACTTTCATTTAAACTCGCAAGATCCTTGCGCATGATCGGTAGTACCATGGCGGGGATGTCAGCGCGGTCACGCAGCATGATCGATAAAGCAAGGTAGCCCATCTGCTTCTCCGAGTACTTGGAACTTGACATGAGTGAGAGCGGCTCGAGGTAGCTCTGATCCACGGGGTATCCTTGCAAATGCGTGAATAGGACCTTGGCCATCGACTTTTTCATCTCATAGCCGTCTGACTTGGATGTGTGCGTGAGCTTGGAACGGACACGTTCCATCTCTCGACGCACTATTTCATTCTGCGCCTCATGCGACTGGCATGTCTCTAGCTCGGTTATGTAGCGTGATAAACCCCGCATATGAACGAAAGAGCCTCTCCAGCTCATACCTCATACCCGCCGCTACCGTGCTCCCGCGTCACGTCTGATGGTAACACAATTGGAAGTCCATGTCAAGTGGAGCGCGTACACAGTGACGGCCTTCACCCAAGTCCCGACGCCCACCACCCATTGATTAATGTACGCATAGTAGATCATCGATTGTGAAGCACCGCTGTCTACGGAAAGAGATATGACAATTCCAAAGACTTCTAAGGACAATAAAAACATGCATATGGGATAGGAACAGGCCATCCAACATTTTAGGCAGCCTCCTCGCCCTTCGACTCGGTAGCAGGCTGAGCAGGGGCGGCAGCATCTGCTGGCGCAGCAGGAGCGGCACCCTCAGCAGGCTTCTCGGTTTCCTGCATGTCGCTCGTCCAGAGTGTCAGGTTGTCGCGCAACAACTGCATGATCAAAGTCGAGTCCTTGTAGCTCTCTTCCGACAGGGTATCCAGCTCCGCAATTGCATCGTCGAACGCCTGCTTGGCGAGATGGCACGCACGGTCGGGAGAGTTAAGAATCTCGTAGTAGAAGACGGAGAAGTTCAGGGCGAGACCCAGGCGGATAGGATGCGTAGGTGGCAACTCTGTGATCGCAACGTCCGAAGCAGCCTTGTAAGACTCCAGAGACTTGTCGGCAGAGTCCTTACGCTTCTCACCGGTGGCAAACTCAGCAAGGTAGCGGTGGTAGTCACCCTTCATCTTGTGGTAGAACACCTTGCTCTCACCCGAGGCAGCCGAGGGAATCAGGTGAGTGTCCAGCACCTGAAGGATATCCTCGCAGATCTGGGCAAGTTCCGACTCAATCTTCTCACGGTACACCTTGATCATCGAAACCTGCGTCTCATTGCCCTTCGACTCCTCCTTCTGCTCAATGGAAGAGACGATACGCCACGACGCACGGCGCGCACCAATAACGTTCTTGTAGGCAACCGAAAGCAGGTTGCGCTCTTCCACCGTCAGTTCCTGGTTCGACGAAGCCACACGCTTCATGTTCTCAACCATTTCCTCATAGCGCTCAGCTTGCTCAGCAAGCTTGGCGAGGTACACAGAGTCTTCACGCGACGGAGTAGCCATTGTTAGTGATCAAATAGATGTACTGCACAGAATGTGTTAGTATGCTGCCAAAGCACAAAGGCATGCAAATGCGCGCACTTCACTAGCAAAACATGCGCACATCTACAATGGGTAAACGTACCGACACTGGGCTCGGTGTTCGTTAGGGAGAGCGAACAAAGGGGCGGTCCAATTGACCTTGGGCAGCGCGCGGATGTCCAGCGGGGAGGCCGCACGCACTGTCCGTCCATTGACGAGCGCCACGTCTATACCTGTATCTGCGACTAATCTCGAATCATATGCGTGCATCTAACCCAATCAGGTTGCATCAGAGCGATTGTATGCAATCGCCCCAATAAAGAAAGTCTTGTGCATGGGACCCAACAGGCAACACTGACAGTCCACAGCTTCTTCATCCAACTGCTGCGGCAAATGGGCATGTTTCAATCCTCTTGATTATATAAATATGCATATCAGGACCTCACCTGCATATGGCCGCGTCGTGCGTCCGAATCCATCGAAACGTGCACGTGGCGGCATAGAGCGTGCACAGACTGCCAACGCGCAACAGGAGGCCCGTGCTGTCGAGGGACTCGGCCGTCGATGGATCGAACAGCAGGTTCGGCAATAGAAACACAAGGGAGGACAGCATAGACGTCACCAATTGTGGCAGCACAATGGCCCAATTGTGTAAACCAGTGACAGTACCCGTTTCTGATCGCAAATCAATCGTAGCCCGCTGCAGTCCGATGGTCGTAGATTTATTCGAAATAACAAGTATACCAAGCAGCGCGTACGGTACCCACATAGTTACAGACCACAAAATACCAAGCACACTGACGAGTACAATGGCACCTGTGATATTTTTGCTGCCGAACACAGGACATGTGAAAAGCATAATCGTGAAAACAAATATGACCTGTGACAAAAACCAGATCTCAGCCAGCGTGAGGCCATGTCGGATTCGCCGCCACCACGGTTGCCGGGGGGCATTCGTGATAGAGCCCGCTGTAGGATGATTCCAATTATCATCATTCTCATCATCTCCCATATTGTCAGGTCGTTCTGTGCCGTGCAAATCGTTTAGTTCGGTATCGTTCTGCGGCGCAGACTCGTAGCGGGTATGTGCTAAACTCCTTGCAGTCATTGGTTCATAAACGCACCATGGTAGCACGATCGATGCCACTAGTCCAGTTAGGGCATAATAAAATAGGGCTTTGCTTCCCACACGACGGGCCTCTTCTCCCAGCTTTGTTTTAGCAGAGGCTTCCTTGGCGGAGTGCCCATGGGCCAAGCTGAAAATCTCGGCCACCCATGTCGCGGCATAGTATAAGACAGGGAACCAAGCAAGCCATGAAAAAAACTGGATCACCAGCAGATCCCAGAGAGCAGTAGGCAGTGTCCTACCGCAGCGGTACAGATCCACAGGAATATTGGTGATGGACTGTGCCAGTGTCCGTGGACGGTTGAGTCTCAGTAACACCGATTCTCGAAGAAGAAAAAACAGTGAGGCATGTGTGCTTAATACAAAAACAATGGCGCATATGCAAAGAAGGGCTAGATGGTCCGTTAGGCCCATAAAGCCAAAGATCTTGGGCAAGTCCAGCAACCCAAGCATGTAACCGATCAATGATCCTGCATTACTGTATCGCGTAGACCAGGCACTTGCCATATCCTGCTCATCAGGCCCAAGCACGTCCATGGTAAGAGCTCTATGTGCAGCAGAGAGCGTGTTGACAGAGATATCAATGCCCATGATGCCTAGAATGCCGATGAGCGCGGTAAAGGGACGAAATCGTGCGCCCTCTTCTTGATAGGACATGGAGCTTGCAGTGGCTAAGCACACAAGCGAAAAGCAACAAAAAACCAATCCGATGAATACATACGGTCGTCGCCGACCCCATGAGCTTGTGCAATGATCGGAGAGCACCCCCACAGTGGGCTGTACTATTAAACCACTCAATGGACCAGCCATCAAAATGATCGCAACAAAGCTTTTGTATATGCCAAGTCGCTGTAGAAACAATGTGGCCCTTGCATTCAAGATGGACCACACCACATGTGTGCCTAAATGTCCCATGGTCAAGATCGGTGATCGCAGCCGCCTAGGACCCAGGATCAGGGGAATACCCTTGAGGTGACTCTCAAGCGGCAAACCATCGCCCGCCACATCCTCAATATTGTCGAGCATGTGGTGCCAAGCGTGCAAGACGTGCCCGTTGGCCTAGCGCGGCCTTACCCACAATCGACCGAAAGATACATGCTTGTTAGCAGCATAGCCTGTACCTACATTGCTTTCTGTTAACACGTGGGGCCACGTGTTGAAAGACAAGTGGGGTCGCGCGTCTCGCGAAGCAAAACGTCGCCTTGGACACGACCGTTGCTTTACGATGCCGGTACGATTTGCCAGCGCCAACTGACACCTGCAGGATATTCCTCTTAATCCCAAACCATTTTTGCAAAATCAAATAGGAAAGAAAGTGATCATCCGTCTCAAGTGGGGCTTGGAGTACAAGGGATTTCTTGTTAGTACGGACAACTATATGAACTTTCAGGTATGTTGATCTACTAACCCGGAAGCTGGCAAATACGGAGGAAATACAGGATGGCAATTCCAACGGAACTTTAGGAGAAGTTTTTATTCGATGCAACAACGTGCTGTACCTGCGCGAATTGAACGAAGAGTAGGCATCCCATGTCTTTCCGCATACCCGCCTATGGACTTCAGATTTGTTCACGCACCCATGCTACGAACTCATCGATGATTGATGGCCATGCCGCCTCAAAGTCATGATTTGAGAAGGTGCCATCGATTTCCCGCGTAAATTCGAGGAACTGTGTCCATGTATCTTTGGAAATGACCTGGAGGTGTGATGCCTCTTTTAGGAAGCGCTTCCATAGCTCGTATTGCTTGGTGGAGAAGGACGATGACGGGGCGTGTGGTAGTAGCAAATCCCACAAGGTAATGGCCGTGTCTAGTGGCACGTTCTTTTGTTGTTCTTCGCGTGCAAAGGCAAAAGTGTATTCATACACGGTAGTATACAGGCCCTTTTTTGGCGTCAAACGCAGCGCGGTGGCAAAGGAAGCAAGTCCCATATAGGGCGGCCTTACGGGACCATCTGTGGCAAACGCTTGCATAACACGAGCCAAAGCGTCTTTTTGTTGTGCCAGTACGTGTTCAGTGGATGACACACACACATTAAGACGGATCCATCCATGTACGTACCCTGCGCGGGTGAATTGGCCAAGACCAGGCGAGTCGAGGTAGTATGATAAGGGCAGCACGTCAACGCTGGCAGGGTCGATGTCAAGATCAGATAGCATGCGCAATGCACCTTCTGAAGAAATGGTATCATCATCAGCATCCCTGTACTTGTCAAAAAGAGCACCCAGCTCTTTGCGGGCGGCTTTTTCCTGCTGAGGTGTCAGGAGAGGCACATCCGTGACGCCATACACCTCGCTTAAATACATCGCGAGTGCATTATCCACATTATAATTAGTATGATGCAGATACGGATAAGCGGCGTTGTCAGAAGCACCGGTCAGTTCACAAAAGCGCTTGAGCCCTTGGGACCGAGACACTCTGGACATGGTAGTGGAGGCAAAATATTTATCTACTGTACAAGCGGCCTACTTCTTCCCTGCGCGTTTCTTGATCAGGGCTTTGGCACGGTCGAGCTGCTTTTGTTCTGAGCGTTCCTCCTGAATACCGCCGACAATCTTATCCATTTTCTTCTTGTACGCAGTATCCTCAGCCACACGGCGCTGGTCGCGTTCTTCTGCCAGGAACTGAGCGTCCTTGCGCAGCTCGCGAATGGCTCCTTTACGCTCTTTCTTAAGCATAGCACGCAGCTTGGCAGCCTGTGCACGCTCGGTATCGGGGTCTGTGGCACGCGACGGATCAAACGATTGCTGATCAAACTTGGGCGCGTAAGATGCAATCGACAGGGCACGGTGTGCTTGCAGACGCAGAGCGCGGCGCGTAGCATATGCACGTTCCAGCAGACTCCGTAGATTGGTGGTCGCAGTGTGTACACATGGCACCAGACTTGGAGCCACGTCTTTGAGACCTGCCTCGCCGATTTCCAACAAAAACAGTTGGGGCGTAAAAAGCTCCACATATGCTGGGCTGTGCTGGTACAGATGCGCCAAGGACTGCATAAGTTGTGTGCACATATGCAATAGGTCGGCCTGGTGCTGCGTTGAGAGGGAGCATGAGTCAACGCACAACAGGGACATTTTTTCGCGTGGAACAGCGTCCGATTGGATCGTGAAGGGAAGCGTGTGAGGCGCCTCGAAATCGGGCGTGGGAATGCCAAACTCTTCGGCAAGGGCTTTGACGGGCGAACGGCCGTGCATACTCTTGCCGTGATGTAAGGGCAGAAGCATCGCAGCTATGTTGAATAGTGCGTTAAGAGCTTCTGGTACGATACGGCGACTTTCGCGCTGAGCCGACGATACAAGCGAGCACAAGTACAGGCCGGAGGCCATGTCGCGCAACGAGCGAATACGCGCATGTGCGAGGTATTGCGCCATGAGGAGGTGCATGGGCGTCGCAACAGCGTGCCACTTGTCGCTCGTGGGCCACAGAAGAACACACGTACGCAGGAACGCCAGTTCAGAGAGCCGAGGCCACGTCCGAGCATTTGGATCCAAAGCGCCTAGCGCTAGTCCACGCATCAAATTGTGCTGCATCAGAGAGATCTTTGCCACGAAGTGTTCAGCGGCTCGCAGCGGATAGGCGCGTGCAAGTTCGTAAATGTGCAGAATGAGGTCGTTGATCACACGTAGATCATCAGCCTTGGTATCTTGTTGACCGGCGCGGTATAGGACATGATCGACGAGTGCGCCCAAGAACCGCTGCAGCTTGACAGGATTCTCTTCGGCGAGGTTGGGGGCGTGTAGCGTGCGGATGCGCGAGACGACTGTGTGGATCTGCGATGGCTCGATGCGATGCTCGTCCAGCAGGTCCAAGAGGGCGTCGTGGGACGACGGACAGCTAAATGTGAATGGCAGCGATGGCACAGGCTCCTTGGGGGTATCGACCTCGTTAGCTGCCTGGTCGACGTCCTCGTCCTCACTCAGGTCAGTATGCTCGCCCATCTCGTCGTCCTTCAGCGACATCTCTTCGTCGTCTTCGTCTTCTTTGTCGAGGCCCTGGCCCAATCCGAACTTGGAGCGCATTGTACGTGGCTCTGAGGGCTCTTTTTCATCGTCGTCGTCGTCCATGGCATAGTCGAGAAGCGGCTCGCCTTCGTCGTTTTCTTCACCACGCATGCGACGTAGACGCGCTGACTCGGCTTCTTGCAGCCGCTTAGCCTGCTCTTCTGCCAGTTCTTCCGCCGACTTGAGTCGATCCTGTGGCTTGGCCCGCCGCTCGTACGCCATTTCACGCACAAAAGCGTCGTACGTATCGCCCTTATCGGGCTCCGCGGCGGGTGTCTCGGTCGGTTGCTCTGGGCGTTGGAACAGGAGCGAGCGAATATCGCCGAGCTCCTCGTCCAGCTCCATACGCAGCTCCTCGTCGGCATCCTTGGCCTTTTGGCGTTCGTACTTGGCCAGCTTCGACTTGGCGATCACGTCTTTCATGACTTCATGCTTGCTGCGAGGCGCATCGTCAAATCCAGCAAAGTGCTCGTCATTCGTGACTTGTGCGTCAATATGGCCTGTCGAGTTAGCCCACATTCTAGTCGCGGTCGAGCTCAGTAATCTCCAGTAGAACATGTTGCTGGCATGGCTCTCGATAGGCGCATACAGCTACACAGAAAATGTACTCATCCTCGCTCGCCGTGTATGTATACGTACCTGGATCGTCGTCGTCGTCGTCTTCGGGTGGCACATCGGGCATCTCGTCCAGGCCACTGAGACTTTGTCCAAAGTGCGTCAGGCCCAATTCAGCGTCGTCGTCGTTCAAGTCGAACATCGACGTTTTGGGCGCGCGATTCATGCGCTCCTCGGTGAAGCGCTTCAGCATCTTGTCTTCGAGTGAGATACTGGGGTTGTATTCGCCGAACCGCCGATCCACAAACGACGATGACTTGTGCCGGCGGTCATACTCAGGCAGCAGCTTGGCGCGCCGCTGCTGCAGTGATGCCGACTTGGCATCGGCGGGGCGCCCCACAGTGCCCTTGGTCTTGGTCCCGATGGCCTGGTTTTTGCTGTGGGACACGCGTTCATCAAAGGTATTGAGGTTGGTCATGAGCGACTCCAATCGCTTTCGGCGCTGCTGTGCGCGATACTGCCCAACGCGGCTGTCCTCCGCATCGTGTCGCTTGCCTTTCTTGGGCTTGGGTCCCGTCACACCCGCTGCACGCAAGCCTGAGCGTAGCTGCGCGAGCTGTGAGCCGCCGGTGCCCTTTTTCGATGCCGCCATCCACCTGGGTGCGTGGCGGGTCGCAGGTCCGAAGAAAAAAAACGGCGGCCCCCCGGCACATCACGTGCTCTTGTGCGGGCGTTGCCCAGGCAGTCGTCGGCCAAGAGGCCTCGGCTCCTGTCTGTTTGTCAGCACACTGAGTATGAGCGAGGGTAGTACGTATCCGTGAGACGCGCCGTGAGCGTCATGCTAACCTGCACACGCGCCTATGCGCGTGCATGGTACAGTCACATACAAGCAGTACGTATGTCTAAGCCAGGCTCACACGCCGCAGAGATCTTCCCCCTCAGGGCGGCTATGCGCCGATCCGGTACAAGCGCAACCTGCCGGCGCGTGGCCCTAGTGGTGTGATGCTGATGCTGTCGGCTGTCGGCATCACGGCATTTGGGTTCTGGCGCCTGGGCCTCGGCAATGTCGAGAGGCGGTACGTACGATGCACTGACCGACAGTGAACTTGCCCGTGAGCGTGCCTGGAGTCGTATTTACTTGGCCCCGCTGCTTCTTGCTGAGGCAGACCGCGATGCGTACCGTCGCGATCGCGCGTCTGAGCTGCGCGAAAAGAAGCTCATGAAGGACGTCCCTGGCTGGGAGGTATGTATCTACACTCTTCGTATGGAACGCGGTACTGACTCTGTCCCTCGGCCCGTGGCACGATGGTGCCTGGCCGCTGGCACTTACAGGCTGGAAAGAGCGTATACAACTCGAAGCGCTACACGCCCAGTAGCTTTGTCGTTATGTAGACGCAAATGGGTTCCGCGGCTCTGTCACCGACGTTGGGAGTGGAGGCCACACCGCAGGGTTCGCTGTCGCCCATGCCTTGTGGCGGAGCATGGGACTCGATGATCGATCGCACGACGAAGATGCCCTGAGTACGACGTCGTCCGATACGCATGAGCCAGCGTTCCATGAAGAGCACATGCAGGCGAGTGTGCTCGACATGACGGTGCGCGACTCGATCAGTGCGATGGCCGTGAGTCGCTCGCATGTGGCGCTGGGCATGCAATCGGGCATGATGTACATTGTCTCGCTCGAGGGACACCTGGAGAAGGGGTTCCGCTTCCACACGGCGCCGATCCTGGATCTGGTGTTCGACTCGACGGGTGAGTTTGTTGCGAGCGCCGGCATGGACGGCATCGCGGCGATTGCGTCGCTCACGACGTCGGAGCAGTACCAGTTTGACGCGCGGCGTCCCCTGCGTGTGATCCGCCTCGAGCCGCACTTTGCGTCGCGCTCCAGTCGCGCGTTCGTGTGTGGCGGCATGTCCGGCGTCCTGACGTACCGCGAGAAGCGGTGGTTCGGGCACCGCGATGTCGTCCTGCACAGCGACGAGGGCCCCATCTGGGCGCTCGCGTGGCGTGGACGCTGGCTGGCGTGGGCGAATGACCGCGGTGTGCGTGTCGCGCATGCTCAGACACACGAGATGATCACGCTGATGCCGACGCCCGACGACGCGCCGCGACCGGAGCTGGCCCGGTGTACGTTGGCGTGGCGCGATGCGAGCACGCTTGTCGTGGCCCACGGCGACCGCATTACGATTGCGCGGATCTGCGAAGCGAGTGACTCGCACTATGTCGAGGTGACGGACATTTTGCAGCTGGACTGTCTCGTCGCAGGGATGGCATGCACGCCTCAGTCGATGTTCATTCTTGCGTGTGTCGAATACGACGATGGCGTCGCGCCAGAGCTGCGCTGCGTGAGTTGGCAGGGCGAGGAGCTGAGCAGTGATGCGCTGGATATGCAGCGGAGTCGGTGCATGAATGACTGGCACATGTGCATGGCGCAAGAAGTTCGGTATGATCCTCTTCGGCAACACGACATGCGCCGCCCAGTGTTGTACGTTGCGTCGCCACGGCAACTGAGCGTGCTGCGCCCGCGGGATGAGCGCGATCATATAGCCTGGCTTCTCGCTCGGCGCGCGTACCGCCAGGCGCTCGAGGCGCTCGAGGCGCTGGGCAGTGCACCGGCGGCTGCGTTGGGATACGACGTCGCTGCGATTGGGCGTGAGTATCTTTGGTACCTCATGGAGGAGCGTGGCGCGTATGCAGAGGCCGCTGCGCTCATGCCACTGCTGCTCCGGACCGACCGAGGCGCGTGGGACACGTTTGTGTGCTGCTACCTCGAGCGGCACCAAGTGGATGCGATACTCCCGCACATTCCGACGCAGGACCCCCAGCTGAGTGAGATGGTGTACGATCTCGTGCTGGTGCATCTGCTGCAGCACGATCCCACGCAGCTGTTGGCGACGCTCCGCGCATGGCCGAGTCACATCTACTCGAAGCAGGCGGTGGCTGCGGCGATCGGCGATCACGCACGAAACAGCCACACGCTGCTCGAGTGCCTCGCACAGCTGTACATGGCCGCACATCAGCCCGGCAAGGCTCTGACGTACTACATGCGCCTGCGTGATCCATGCGTGTTTGATCTCATTCGCGAGCACGATCTGCTGATCGATGTGCAGCACAACATCGGCACGCTCGTCGAGCTCGATCAGGAATGCGCCGGCACAACTGAGCCGCGCTCCAGCGCGCTTATGCCGCTGCTCGTGCCATATACCCACTCGATTCCCATCCAGCGCGCCATGGCGCAGCTCGAGCCCTATCCGTGGTACGCGTACTTGTACTTGGACGCCTTGTACGAGCGTGATCCATCGCTCGTGACCCACTATGCCATGGACCTGCTGAGGCTGTACTGCCGCTTTGACTATGCCCGACTCATGCCGTTTCTCCGCACGATGAGCTCGGCGTACTCACTCAAGGACGCCTACGACGTCTGCGAGACCTACAGCTATGTGCCGGAAATGGTGTTCCTGCGCGGCCGAACGGGCGATGTCGTGGGCGCCTTGCAGCTGATCCTGGAGCGCCTCCAGCATGTCGACATGGCGCTGGACTTTGTGCGGCAGCAGGACGACGCGGAGCTCTGGGACACGCTGCTGGCCTATTCACAGGACAAGCCGGCCTATATCCGCGGCTTGCTCGAGCAGGCCAGCGGCGAGATTGACCCTGTCCGCATCATCCGCCCTATCCAGGACGGCCTCGAGATACCCGGCCTACGTCCCTCGCTGATCAAGATCTTTCACAACTTCCACGCGCAGCATGCGCTGCTGGGCGTGGGCCTGGCTGTCCTGCAGCGTGATGCGTACGAGCGCCTCGCCGAGTACGACACAGCCTGTCAGGCGGCGCTCGTCTGCGACGCACGCACTCTGTGTACCGTGTGCCTCCAGCCGCTTCTTGCTGCGGCGGTGCCCATCGTCTTGTTCTTGTGTCGCTTGCATGCGGCCCACCTGACCTGCGTCACGTCCGCGTCCATGCCGCCACTCCCACCGGCCGTTTTCGCACCCGTGCATGAAACGACGACGCAGCAGTACCGGCGCACTCGATCGACCACGGACCTGACTCGCTCGCCGGGGCGAATGGCCCAGGAACGTGCGGACCGACGTGCGTGGCTCTATGCACGACAAGCGCGACGCCTCGTGCGTGGATGCCCAGCCTGTGCCGAGGCACAGCGCGATCGCCTGGCAGACTAGGATAGGGTATAGACTACGTACAGAGAGCTACTGGCGGCTCGACGGCAGGAATGTGTCCCCAGACAAAGTGGTCTGCCTCGAAACAGGCGCGCACGTCGTCAGGCAGGGCCTGGCTCTCGATGCGCTGGTCATCAAAGACGTCGGTGTGCGCCGCCTGAGTGACGGGCGCCGAAGCGGGTGGGGGCACAGAGGCCTGCGTAGATGGCGGCCCGAAAGCGGAGGCCTGACCAAAAGCCGATGGCTGCACCGATGCCGGGCCTGGGGCGGACGGTGCGCTAAAGGCGGATGGCTGGGATGAGCTCCCCGACGCAGATGACGGTGCCGAGGCGCCAAAAGCGGACGGCTGCCCAAAAGCGGATGGCTGCCCAAACGCCGAGGGCTGCCCAAAGGCTGACGGCTGCCCAAACGCCGAGGGCTTGGCCGCGGACGCGAACGCCGAGGGCTGCGCACTCGATCCAAAAGCAGACGGTGGGGCTGCCTTTCCAAAGGCGGACGGTGTGGCTGTCGATCCAAACGCCGATGGCTGGCCAAAGGCTGATGGCGTAGACGCAGTGCCGAACGCAGATGGTGTACCAAAGGCAGAAGGCTTGGCTGCCGCGCCAAAAGCCGATGGCTGCGTCGTGGATCCGAAGGAGGAGGACTGGGCGGCACGGCCGAAAGCAGATGGCTGCCCGAACGCAGCAGGTTGACCAAACGCAGAGGCTTGACCAAACGCAGAAGGCTTGGCCGCAGCGCCAAACGCAGAGGGTTGACCAAAGGCGGATGGCTGTGCTGTCGCGCCAAAGGCGGATGGCTTTCCGACCGATCCAAACGCAGACGGTTGAGATCCAAACGCGGATGGTGCTCCAAAAGCACTGGGCTTGGCCGCAGCACCAAAGGCCGAGGAAGGCGGCTGCGCCGCGGATCCAAACGCGGGTGCGCTCGACGAAGCCGCGCCAAACGCTGGCATGGCAGGCTGCAGAGTCTGCTTGTACTGTTGCCGGTTGGCTATCGCCTTCTGCAAAGCATTTTGCGGATGCACACTCGCATTCTGGTACATCTGCTCCGCCCTGAGCACTTGTGTCTGTACATGTTGCAGATAGGCTGCCTCCTGTCCGCTTTGCTTTGCCTGGTACGCCAGGACACGATCTTCATCTGGACTCACATCCACACCTTCAATCAAATTAGGCTCACCGCGCGCAGGCGCATAGCACGACAGATGCCATATCGGACGGCCCTGCGCACCCATATCCGTACTAATGCCCTCCTTGGTCAGCACAATCTCCGGCTCAGGCGCACTTGTCGCCTTGGCTTTGGATCCAAACGCCGAGAATGTCGACGGCTCGCCAAACGCACTAGTTCGTGCCTGAGCAGGATGCTCATTTCGGCAATGGCTGCCGAAGCGGCATCGCCCCTGCAAGAAAAACTGGCACACTACCATGCCGTAGGGAGAGAGACGTGCGGCGCGTGGAGGTCTTTCCTAGGAGGATGGGAACTATGTCTCTACAAAGCGACGGTGCCACGACGTACAAACGGCAGGCCCAGGCCGCTCAGCAGCGTGCGAGCGCGCTCCGTCGCACGGCGGCCACGCTGGTTCGTGACGCAGTCTACTTGGAATCCGTAGCGACGGCCGGGGTATTGATCCAGATTGACTTCCACCTGGGGAAAGAGCGGCATCGCTTCTGGTCCCATGCCGAACGTGACAACACCACTCACAGCCGCGGGACTCAGCAGCGGCTGTGTCGCAGGGGGGAGCGGCAAGCCGGCAAAGCCACGCAGACGCGGAAGCACGAACGTCGTAAGTGTCTCGATGAACTCGTACGCCACGTCGTCGTACATGACAGCCTGCACGCCCACCGGCATACCCGCACGGAGCCGGAACGAGGCAGCACCCTGCTTGGCACGCAGCACTTGAAGATAGCCGTAGCAGGCCGAGGGACCGGCCGTCTCGGGCGAGCTACCAGCGGCTGGGTCCGCCAACGATCCCAGCACAGGCAGGCCCGTGATCGCCCGCATTTGGCCGAGCAGAGGCAGCAGGGCTTGCTTATTCGTGATGGCCTCGCGACAAAAAGCCGTGAAAATAATTCGGTCAATACGCGGGATATCATGCTCAATGTGCCGCGACATGCTCAATGGTTTGTGCACAGGCACGAGCGGTCGGTTACCGAGCTGAGCGCGAGCAGGGCGGTTGGCGTGATACGGCGAGTTATTCGACCACCGGCGGCTACGATCATTCGTTCCATCGCCTGGCGAGTCCTTGGAAGACGCGGATGGACCGGTCGGCTCGTACATCATGTACATCATATCCGCGGCCAGCGTTCGCTCATAGTGCTCGCGCAAGCGGCTCTTTTGCATTTCGCCCACGACCAGAGGTGGCCAAGGCAGCTGATTCCGCGAGGGCACAAAGTCCAAGTGCGCCAAGCGAGACATGTGTATGCCCCGTCTCATGATCGACGAGGGCGCGCCGTGACCTAGACACGCACGCAGCATACCGAGAAGGAACGGAAAATCCGTGTGGAACCAGAAGGCGGCGTCGTCCGCCCACCTCCCTTTCGCTTATGTAATGGTGGCCTGCCCGTCGATCGCCGCTGCCTTGCACGACCACCACCCACAACATGGCGGATATCGGAGCGGGGATCCATGAGCCATTTGATTTGATCCGTTTCTCATTGAGCGAGCCTGTTCTTGTGAAGCTGCGTGGGGATCGAGAAATGCGTGGTATTCTTCACGCATACGACGGACATATGAATTTGATGCTGGGCGACGTGGAAGAGACGATTTACGAGGTGCATGTGGAAGAAGACACAGGTGCTGAGACGGTGAAGGTAGGTACCCTTTTTGCTATGTTGCTTACATGACAGGCCATCAAGCGCAACTCGGACATGATGTTTGTGCGTGGTGACGGCGTCATTCTGGTACGTACACGCTATGGCGCAAAAGAGCTCTTCTAACGTGCAGGTCTCTCCACCCAAGATGTAGCAGCGTCCAAGGAAAGCTTATCGAGTACAGTGCGGATACCAGGCGTGCAGCGGATAGAACCTTAGCTATATACCATGATGTCACTAAAGAAGGGCCATTGGGAACCCAGTCCGCTTTGCCGCGGCTACGAATAAGGCGTGCACTCATTGTCACCGTCGCCGTCGGTGTGCGTTACGGTGCGAAGGGACCGCCGCCTCGGCTGGCGGGGCGTGTCCCTACAAGGCTCACGCGGTCGGCATCAAGTGGAGGAGCACGCATCGGCGACCCCCCTCATAGTCATGTGATAATATAGTTGAACACGTGATTTGTAGGCAGAGGGCGGCACCAGGGCGACGAGTGTAGGCAAGGCGAAGAAGCAGGTCACCAGCGCTTGTCTTGCCTCACGTCGTCACACAAGATGGTGAGTACCACAGCGTGTGCGCGGAGCATGTGCAACGTCACGGCTCTTTGCACCATGTCATACTGTGAGCATGTACTAACTTACTAGGATCCGAACTCGCCCATTACTCTGCGGACCCGCAAGTTCATCAGCAACCGTCTGCTTCAGCGCAGGCAGATGGTCCTTGAGGTGATCCACCCCGCTCGTCCGAACGTGTCGAGGTCCGAGCTCCAAGAAAAGGTGGGCGAGCTCTATAAGACGCCCAAGGAGCAGGTCTCTGTATTCGGCATGCGCACGCACTTTGGTGGTGGCCGCTCGACGGGCTTTGCTCTCGTGTACGACAGCAAGGATGCCGTGCAGCGCT
>ERZ782914.28-NODE-28-length-74720-cov-8.333530_pt1 | contig 74720 bp, 52 predicted proteins | sample MGYA00375948_ERZ782914 | MGnify/ENA primary metagenome ERZ782914 (study PRJEB29894, sample SAMN03576417) | human skin metagenome | biome: human skin; feature: left retroauricular crease; material: organic_material | host: Homo sapiens | place: Italy: Trento...
CAAATGCATGCGCGTGCTACACTGCTTTCCCACTTTGAAAAGCTCGTGTCCACGGGTTTGCATGGCGTGACTTTTCAGCTGCAGCAGAATGATGGCTCACGGCTGCTCTGCGACTTTCTGCGAGCATGGAAGCACTACTATGGCACGGTGATGCCTTTTTTGCACGCATGTTTCTCGCCGCTCGAGTCTCGCTTGTGGAGCATGGATCTGCTGCTTGCAAGATGGCTGCACCGACACGACCCACTCGCACACATCGATCCATCCCATGCACCGGCGCGTATCGATCTCCGACACGCGCTGCTCATCTTGTTTCGCGACCTGATCGTACTGCCTATATGTGACTGGCTATACATGACGACTGTGCAAATGCAATACACGATTCACACGGATCCAAGCAATGCATTGAACACAAGTGTGCGCGGACGGCTCATGCAGCTGGTAAATATCATGAACAGCCTCGGCACGGACGACGCAGCACAGCACCGTATCGAGCGATTGCGCCATGGCCTCTTGTCGCACGGTCTTTCTTTGCATTCCCATGCCCCACCGACATCCACATCGACACTGGACGTGATGTCTCCATCAAACGCATCGACGCAACCATCGCCCATTTCGCCCATCCCAAGCTGCCCAATCTACAGCACACCCAATTCACCGACCATAAGAAGCTCCCATTAAATTTGGATACGTTGATACCGCCGGTTGACTCCGATTTGACATGTACAGAATAGAATAAATAGCAAATATACAAAGGCTGCGCCATAACACGTCATACCCACTGCCGAGCCGTCCGCTGGGTCATCTGTGGAGCCCATGAACGTCTCCCAGTTGTGCGAGAAGCCCCAGCCAAAAATTGACAGCACAATTACTCCAGCTGCTGACAGCACGGTACAGCATGATGCTTTCGAGTGAGTCGTTGCGTACGTACCAAGACCTGTTCCCACTACGGGCTTGTGGACCACCATCACTGTGAATCGGTGCGCGACGTCTGTGCCTTGTCCTGGGCCCGACCAGGCGCCATTGTCGTATCACGTGATAGTTTTGGTGGCCCATGCGGTGGCCCAACTATGTGGTGGCTACGAGGGCCTTACCACCACAGGCGGTGTGTGGGGCAGTGGTAGCCACTTGGGTTGTTCAACAAGTACTCTTGATGATATTGCTCAGCGACAAAGCTGGTGTAAGTAGTTCGTACGTACAAATCGCTAGCTGGCACACGATGAATGGTGGTCACAATACGCGTTCCATGCGGGTCAAAATGCTTTTTCTGCACTTCTTCAGTCACCTTTCGTGCAATCGCTTCTTGTTCCGGTGTGTGAGGAAACAGGGCGCTGCGGTACTGGCTGCCAATATCCGGACCTTGACCGTCCTGCTGCGTCGGGTCATGGGTACGATAAAAGAACTCTACAAGCTCTTCATAGGACACTTTAGACTAGATGTCAGACATGTATACGTACAGGCTCAAACGTAAGCTGAGACGCTTCAGCATGGCCTGTCTGACCCGAGCACACTTCCATGTACGTAGGGTCGGCCTTTGTGCCCCCGATAAACCCAACCTTGGCATCAATCAGACCTTTGCCTCCATAATGCTTTCGGAACATGTGCTCAGTACCCCAAAAGCATCCATTGGCAAATGTCGCCACCTCACTCGTGGCTGTACTCATGGCTCGGTGCAAAGTCGAAAATGTTAGACCAGTGGCCATTTTTGAAATATCGGGTAAGGAATCGGCGCGACAGCGACTCCCAAGGCCCACTCCACATTTGCCATTCTGGACAAGCACGACATGGAAACGCAACAAGCAGTGTACGTCTGGCATGCCGCTCACTTCGTCTAGTTCATATGGTGCTATTGCATGCGCAGTACTTGCCATTGTCACATGGGTATTCTGGCCGCGTCCAGCGTCCAAGAAATCATCTGATTACGACCCCAAGACAGGACTCGGTCGCGGCGCGCCGGGATTCCGTACGTATCCATACACTGACCCTAGAAACCAATGTAAAGCGCGTCGCTCTCCCTGCTGAGCTGGTCGCACGGATTCGTGCGGGCGAACAAGTATCTGCCGAAGAAATCACGGCCGCCCAGAGCCATGTCTCGAAAGGTTTGCCTAGCGCACCTAAGGAAAATGACTGGTTAGGGCCCACCGCTACGAGTCGCAGCAAAAAGACTACGAGAAGGAAAAACAAGAAGTAATATTACATATTCTTCAGCATTAGCAGGAAAAGCATAACACATATAAGTCCCATGAGGGAATCAATCATGCTGATAGTGCGCCGATACGACTCTGCTCTTGCATGAAGCAATTCCGCCATACTTGGGGTTGCCTCCTCCATGGCTGATGGAGCGATAGACGGTGTAGAAGCTTGAGGATTCGAGGCTGGCATCGATTCTTTGGAAAAAGGCTCCTCTCTGACAGGAGGAATTGAATGGCTTGGAGACGTTGCTGGCTCTTCAATCCTTTCAGATACCACGGAAGCTGGCAACGCGGTAGGTGGTGCTGTGTTGGGTGCTCGACTCGGCTCCCCAGGAAGTAGCTCTGCATTGGATTTTTGACACAATGGGCATGTCCAGGTCCAAGACTTTTCAGCTAGAAGTTTTCGACCTTCGTCATTCATACTTGCAGCTCCATATCCAGCCTCATCTTCCTTGGAAGTCATGAGCGCTTGAATACCTAATAAAGCCGTCCGAATGCCCCAGGCAGGCTGCCAAGACTCCTCATGAAAGCCGGTAAATGTGACGCATACTTTGGTGTCAACAGACCACCGGCCATTAGGTGTAAGAAATATCACATGTGGCGCTTTGAATGGGTACTCCGAGGGCAGTGTCAATTTGCCATGGTAGAGCCCCTTTTCAAAAACGGTGTCTCGTGGTCCTCGCAATGTAAAGTGCCATTCGAACAAATTATCTTCCGTTGGAGCAGCAGAAAAATCTGGTGTATCATCATTTTGCAACTCTCTAACTTCTGACATGATGCGCTTGATGGCGGAACTACGGCTTTTCATAGCATCCGACATGCCTGTGACCATCTGGATCGATAGGATGCAGACTGCACGAAGGCCCGTAACCTCCACCATCCTTGTCACGTTTCAACGACGCGCCCGCCTTGACATGTATCGGCGCGTGATACTTCGTGGAATGCAAGGGACCCTGTTGATCGACACCAGAGGCAGACCTTAGCTTATGCTCGAGAAAATGCAGGGATCTTGCTATGTCGAAGCACTACCAGAATGCCTCCAATCATGCTTGTCGTCTGTTATGCGCTACGTGATACTAAATTGGCCAGCTTGGCATCTTGGCGCGCGTTCGCCAGTGTTGGCAGCGCTTTTTTTGGAATTTCTAAATTGGTGCATAAAACAGCCTCCACGCAAACACCGGGTGGCTGTGTCAATGATTCCTCCACCTGGCCACTCCTTCTCAACACGCCTCACAAACACCGCGCATCATGCGTCGTTTCGCCCCATGGGCTGTTGTGTATATTCTGGTGTGCGGTGTCCTGTGGGTAAGATCTCAATACACAGCCACCTATGTTCCAGGTAATACCACGCTACCTGAAACCTCGGAAGAGGGACAAGCCGGTACGAATCGTTGTGGTGAGGGATCCAACGATCTGTCCATGTGTCAGAATTTATATTTGAACTCTGCCACGGACTTTTGCCTCTGGGGACCGCAGGGTCCTGAACCTGTGGGGATTGGAAACTCGGAGCGCGAAGTGGTCAGCTATTGCACAAAGGCTGGCCGCGGCACGCGTCTGATCCCGCCGGGAACTCTGCGAAGCGTCCACTTTGTCCGCACGCCACATTATGTGCAAGTATCCGGCACTGGTATTTTTGAAAATATCCACATCTCCAAGGAAGGTGGTGGCGGAGAACTTGATCCGCACGGTGAAGATGGCTTAGGAAATCCCATTGGCGGCTTGGTCTTTACAAACGCGTTTGGCAAGCTGGCACAGGCGCATGAATGGACGAGTTTTATTGACGAAAATCAATTTTGTTTGCGCGTCTGCAAGGATGGTGACAAGGCAGCTGACTACTGCAAGCATATCTATGATGAAATGGGATGTGAATTCAACATGCCCACTGCTCCGGACCAACTTGGCGTCTTTGAATCTTGTGAGGGACCTGATGCAGACATCGTTGGTGTGTACACGAACCATGGCGTGGTTTCTACTTTCTACCAAGATCAAACGAAACATGGCCAAAAACTTCCACCTCCCAAATCGCCCCAGTCCTTGAGCAATTGCAGCGCTTTTCCTTCAGGTCTGTTACAGGGAAGTGTGAAACACCCCTATGCTAAGGCCGCCATAACAGGCGCTTCGCGTCAGTCTATGAAGAGCCAGTCCGTCTCCACGTCTTCTTCGTCTTCGACCACGTCTTCCATGCTCACGTCGACATCTTCGTCCACCGACTCTTCAAGTCAGAATCTCTATCCTCCTATCAGCTCGAATTTTTCTAATATGTCTCCAACCTCCAGCATATCCTCGTCTTCTCCGAGCGCTACATCCTCTTTTACGTCCGAGACGACAAGCACGCTTTCATCCGAATCCAACTCTGAGCAAGTGAGCCCTTTTGGACCTGTTGATGACGATGCAGGTGTGGGTATCCATCTGACCGCATCGATCCCTACATTTACCGTCTTGCTACTGTCACTCATAGTGTCGATTCTTTAATTTTGTGTCATGTTACCCTAATTTTTAATAAATCCATGTCGGTGTTCCTGAGGCCGAATTGCCTACCTCGATCGACCCCCTGGGGATAACGTGTTCAGGTCAAATTTTACCTCGTTTTGTCCGCCCTTTCCAAGGTGAAGGTTTTTCCAAACGCTCAGCGTGTGTTTAACCATGCATCCAAGACCCCATGCGGATGACTGGGTCAGGGACAAGAACCTCCCCATCGTTCACAAGGTTATCAAGGTGCTCAACCTCTTGCCCCTAGCCAGTGAGGATGTCCGTCGAACAGAGCTTACGGACCCTGTGCCTTGGTTTAGTGAGCTGAACCAAGCCCTGTTCTTACTTCCATTTGCCGTGCTGCCCTATGCCATCCGCACTCTATATTATAACTACGTATCACACGAGCTCCCAGGTCGATGCGCCATGTGGGGTTGTCTGTTTGTATATACCATGGCATTTGGCGTGTGTTGGATACACTTTCTTCGGCACCTTTCCAAGAAGTATGGCTACTTTCATGGTGCTCGTGGCCGTGATACTATCCCATTCTCCGAAGTCAACAAGATTGCCAAAGAAATACTGGGGGCCCTTCTTCTTCGTTCAGCTATGGTTGTATACTCGTCGTACGATCCACATACGGCACCGTCGCTATCGATTTGGACCCCCTTACAGCTATTTTTCTTCACGGTCGTGGATGACTTTTACTACTACTGGCTTCATCGTGTCTGTCACGAGACGGAGAGTGCGTGGAAGCTGCACAGACTACATCACACGACCAAGGCTCCCACACTATTGCTCCTGGGGTATGCAGATGATATCCAGGAGTGCTTTGATCTGTTTCTGGTGCCTTTTGCTACCTGGCTCACATTCCCGATTCCATTTGATGCGTTTGTGATTTGGATGCTGATTCACGTTTCCATTCAAGTGGTGGGCCACAGTGGTATTCGTCTTCACAACGGCACGCTTCTCACAGGACCTTACTTGACTCCTTTTGGCGCTGAAATTGTAACGGAAGACCACGACTTACACCACCGTCACGGATGGCGCGAGTCCTACAACTATGGTAAGCAGAGCCGTCTTTGGGATGGGCTATTCGGCACGAAGGGAGAACGCATCGAGGGCCACAGTGGCAACATTGACCGCACGCGATTTATTTATTGAATTGGCTACGCTGTAAATTTGTAATGTAGATATACACAAGTCTTATCCTGTTTGTACACGTTCCGCCCAAGCCTAGCATGGGCCTCGATCGCGCTGGCTTTGTATCTGAACAACGTACCCCGCCGCCCATGTCTCTATCGTACAAAAGAGGGTATTAAAACACAACCATATCGCGACGAGCCACTTCAAATCTTCGGCGCATTTGGCCGACGATGCGCTGGCGACGCGATCCGCTTGCTTCGCGATCCACAGGGTACTCGCTCACCACATATTTCTGGCCATGCAAAATCGGATCCAGTTCGCGAGGCATATTGATTCGGATGCCTTTGCCGATGGACACTTGCAGACCCTTGCGTGGCTTGTCATGGTCAAAGCTGTCTAGCGAGGTAATCGACATCCAATCTTCGAGGTCATCGTCCTCGTCGTCCTCTTTGACAAGCGGGACATTGTGCCCACGCTTGTTGCCATGCAGCAGATGACGGGCCAAGGCGCGACGCACGAGTGTACTCCGCCGGAGGTCCTTGGGATCAATGCCTTGCTTCTTGTTAAAGTCCAGCTCTTCGCGGTACGCCTGGCGCCAAGCCTCAGGTGCACTGTGCCACAAGACATACGCAGCATTGGACACCAGTTGCATAGCGCGTGCCTTGGCATGCATACTGCGATGGGTGACGCGAGTGGAAGGCGCGCCTGCCAACCTCGTGTCGTCGTGTCCCAGCTCCAATTCATCGGCACTGTCGAGGAGCCGCGTGGCCTCATCGATGGCCGCCAGACGTGCCTTTTCACGAGCCTTGGCCTCTTCTGCGAGTTTCTTCATACGACGCCGCAAGCCACGTACGCTTTTGTACGCCCAAATCACATGCATAGGAAACGCCAGTACGGCGAAAAGGAGCGGCATCTTGCTAGGCGCCTCCTTGTTCACATGGTTGCCAGAGGGCACGGACAGTGAATAAATGATGATCAAATGCAAGAGGATGCGCGTGCTGAGGAACGATGTGGTAAAGGCCCAGTAGGAGCGAAAACGCGGCTTGAGCGTGCCAATGCCCATAATCCAAGTCGGCAGCTCCATGCACAAGTTGATGGCAAAGCAGTGGGACCATCCCTTCTGGATCCAGTACATGCAGAAGAGAAAGTACACGATATGATGAATCCATCCACTTGACAAGTTGACAAACTTTCGGTAGCAAAACACGCCTGTGACAAGATCGCACGACAAGTATGCCATGAAAAAGAGGGTCAAGGGGTCCGCGATCGTCTCTCGATGCTCTGTCACCCGGCGCCAGTCGAGATGACACCAGAACAGATCAAAAACAAAAGGAATCGACATCATCGAAGAGCAAAATGCCGCGAATGTGGTAATGATCCAGGACCGTTTGCGCTGCTGCTCATCGCTCTTGCCTGCCACCAACGTGCAGGCAAAGAGCTGATACACACCCTGCACAAGAAAGAAACTCTTTAGAAACTGCCGGATGTATGGGTGCATGAGCGCCTCCCATATATGAGGGTATAATGTTTCCATGTCCGCTACATTCAACCAGCGCGACATGATGGCAACGGCGAGCGGGCGTGTTGTTGGAGCAGCCAGTGATGTTGCTGGCTGCACGTGCAGATCGATGGACAGCGCCTCCTCGTTTGTCCTCCACCGATGTCGTCGGCGCTGGGGCCAGACGACTTGGCTCGGTACAGTCGGCAGCTGATCCTTCCCGGCTTTGGGGCAGATGCCCAGCGCGCCTTGAAAAAAGCCCGCGTGCTTGTGGTGGGAGCAGGGGGCCTGGGATGCCCGGCTGTGCAGTACCTTGCCGCAGCTGGTGTAGGTGCGTTGACGCTGCTCACATGAGGTCACATTACCGTAGTGGACAATGACTGTGTCGAGCGCAGTAATCTTGCGCGCCAAGTCTTGCATACGGATGCGCGTATTGGGATGAACAAGGCAGCCTCGATAGCGCAGGCCGTGTCGCTGCTGAACCCCCACACACACGTCGATGCCGTACAGGCGCCGTTTACGCCCGCGAATGCCTATGAGCTGTGCCAAGCGCACGACGTCGTGCTCGACTGCACAGACCGCGTCATGATGCGGTACCTCGTTTCGGACGCGGGTGTGCTGGCGGGTATCCCCATCGTCAGTGGCGCCGCGCAGGGCTACGATGGCCAGCTTGTTGTCTTGCACCGCGACTTGGGCGAAGGCCGGCGCGGGCCATGCTATCGGTGCCTCTTTCCGCAGTCTCCGCGACCCGAGCACACGCAGAGCTGCGACGATGGGGGTGTGCTGGGCTGTGTGACGGGCCTCATTGGCACGTGGCAAGCCCTCGAGACCATCCAGCTGCTGACAGGCCTGGGCGACCGTACGCCGTCGATGCTGTTTCTCTCGCCGCTTTCTCTACCCTCTGTCCGGTGCGTGCGCGTGCGCGGAAGCCAGACGCAGTGCCGCGCGTGCGGACGTGCGCCTGACCGGATCACGAGCTTGGAACAGGAAGACTACGAGACGTTCTGTGGCCTGCATCATCGCGAGCTCCATGTGCCGAGTGTGGATGTCGATGACGTGCACAGGCCCGATGTCCTCGTCGTCGATGTGCGGCCCCTACACGAATATGGCATCACGGCCCTCCCGCACTCATTGCACATGGCATGGGACACGATCCGGCGCGATGTGCAAGGGGCGCGCACAGCGATTGCCCAGGCTGCGCAGGGGCGCGACGTGCTCGTTGTTTGCCGCCGCGGCAACGATTCTCGGGCAGCCGTGCACCTATTGGACATGCCGCGATGCCAGAACGTGCGTGGTGGACTGCGGGCGTATGCGGACAAGCACCCCGACTTTCCCATGTACTAGGCGACGGGCCGCTCACTGAGTCCGCGTTGCAGCGTGTCGAGCACCAATGGATCGATCGTTGCGAGCAGCGACTGCAGCTGCGTCTTGTACGAGCCATTTTGGAGCACGGCATTCAGCGTGTCTGCCACATACGCACGGAGTGGCACGGTGAACGACGGATCTCTGCTCCGCACCGCGTCCGTGCGCGCTGACGAGGGCGTGGGTGCCGCCTCGATCAGGCCGAACTCGTCCAAGAAGGGAATGCCATCCTCGCCGATTTCGAGCGCGCGCGTCGGCGACAGTTCGCGTTCGTACCGGTCCGCGCTCCCTGCCTCGTCTTCGACGACCTCGCCGACCACTTCGGTCCACATGCCAATCATGTCAGGCACAGCGCTCAGAAGGCCCTTGTCCTGGGCGGAGGCATGGCGCAGCATGTGCGCGAGTCCCAGCGCCACGAGCTTGCGACTGCGCGCGTGGGACAACGTCGCGCTGGTGCTTATGAGACGGCGGCACAGGTCGGGCCACGATGCCGTGGCACGGACCATGTCGTGGAACATGGGCGGAGGCATCGTCAAAGCCATGCGGCTCACGAGTATCGCGCACCGCTGCAGCACATGGTACATGTCGCTCTCCCTGCACAGACTCGCGAAGATGGCCTCATCGAGGTGCGTGGCACGCATGATATTGGCCATGGCGCCGAGGCTCGCGGTGGACAGGGCGCGTACATGCATGTCGATCGCAAAGATCGGTTCCATGATGACCGGGCTGTTGGGATGGCCGACCATCGGCGCCATCGCGCCGTAGACGGACATGCCAAAAGCGTGCAGCACATCCTCCGGCGCCAGGAGCACCGTCTCTTCCCACACGCGGCACATGAGCGGCGCGTATTCGGGCTGCGCGAGCAGCTCGGGTGCACAGGATAGCAACTCGACCAGAGGTGCCGACAACGCATAGGATGATGCCAGCGTGTGGTACCAGAGCAGCAGCGCATCATGGCCCAGCAACGGCCGTGCCGCTGGCTCGAAACTGTCGCGCAGGAGCCGGGCCACCAGGGCCTGCATCTGTGCCTGTGCCTCGATGTGTGGCAGGTACTTTTCGACGAGCTTGCTCACAAACTCCAGGACACTCGGCTTCAAGCGCATCTGAGGATCATCGCGCGCCCACATCTTCGGCACCATGTCGGCCAGGGCTGGTCCGTACGGCACCATGTCTGTGTCAACACGGTCCATAATGACACACAGGGCATGCGTGATGGAGCGGACCGAGTCCGGCTCCTCCAGGCCGCTCTGAAGTAGGTGGGCGAGAGCTACCACGGCGTCCTGCAAGTACGGCTGGAAGGTGTGCCTCTCAAAGGTGACGGTATCGGCAATCGCCGCGAGCGACCGCGCGGCCAACAACTGGATCGTGGCATCTGTGTACCCAGGCGCCTGCCTCAGCAGCTGCACAAGAAGGGCATAAGTCATGGGACGCGTCGGCTCGTACACATATTCGCTCCATTCAAACACCATCCACACAATGCGGCGACGCACAACGATCCATATAGCGTCCGCGTCCATGGCCGCCTCGGGAATCAGTCGATCACGGATAGCGCCCGACATGCGCACGTCAGGATTCGCATCCGAATCGTACCACCACACAGGGTTGAGCTGGTCGCGGCACAAGCCCGTGGCGTGGTATACGACCTCGCGCGCCAGGACGCCCTCCAGCGTGAGCGGCCACTGCGCTGAAGCCTCAAACTGCATCCACATGTAGTCAGACACATTCGGCACCTCGGGTGCGGCACCCTTGCCCGAGCGGAACGAGTGCCGGGACAGGGCGCGCATGAGCTCCGTGGCCGCTGGACGAATATCGAGCTCGACATCGCCCTGGTCTTCCTCGATCGCAAACTGCTCTGGATGCGCCTGCCACCGCTCCAGGTCCGTGGGCGTCAGACGGAGATAGGTTTTGAGCAGCACATCCACCATTTGCAGCTCAAACTGAGCGCCCGACGCGCCGGCGAACATGGTACCGGCGGGCCGATTCCGTTGCCATCGATCGAGAGTCGCATGGAGCAGCCTGAGCGATAGCACGATCCAGCGGTACGGGTACATGACCATATCGTCGTCATCGTCGTGGTGAAGCGCTACACTCGCACCGTCCTTCGCCGCATCACACAACACACCCCAGTACCACTCGACGACTTCGGTCCACGACGGCCACATTGCGATGTGGCTTCGGAAGTTCGACACGAATGCATAGTGCAGCTTCGCATACGCCACCATGTGCTTCGTCAGCACAGGCAGCAGCTCATGACCCGTGCCCACGAATTCGGTGCGACGCTGCGCAACACACGCCAACTGCCGCGGCGTCGATGCAAAGAACGTGTAGGCCACGTTGGACTCGATTTGCTGCACCCTCGACGAAATCAGACCCTTCTCATGAAGCGAGAGACGATGCAGTGACTTGAGGAGCAAATGACTCGCTCGTACGCGCTCGGCTGTGCCGGGCGTTTGCGCCCAGGCGGCCGTGTCGTTCGTGTCAAAAGCGATCGCAAACACACGTTCCATCACAGGCTGCAGCACAGGGATCAGATACTCCGCCAGATTGGCCATGCGCAGTCGCCCTGCCATGATCCGCACACTCTCCAGCTCCTTGACACAGTAGCGCAGCGTGTCAGCTGCACGCAATAAGACCACAGTGTCCGTAGTCGATTCCGCGAGTCTTCCCTGCGCGGCTGCCTCATGAAGCGCAGTAGAAGAAGACTCGAAAGCCGCCTGGAGGGCCGGCACTATCGTTGGCCACTCATCGGGATAGTCGTGCCGCATAATGCGTGCCACAGACAAGGCGCCCTGCGTGGCCACGACGCGATCAGGCTCCGTGAGCACATCCAAGAGCCGCTGCCGAATCCGCTCCTTCGCATCTTGCTCAATCACAACGCTCTTGCGATTCACGATCCGGGGACGCCAGTATTTGGTGATCCCGTTCTTGAATCGGATCATGGCCAGCTGACGTAGGGTGGATGGGTATCCTGCCTCGCGCGCAAGCGCCGCGTGCACAAGCGCTTCCCAAAAAGACGACTCAGTCTCCCATGCAGCAAGCTGCTCGTCAACACGCTGCAATACCGACGGATCAGCGGGCTGCACGGCTGCGATCAACACCTGCTGCAAGGCCTCGGCAGTAAACGACATGAACACAATACAACCTCCACTCTATCCTACAACCGGTCTACTGAGTCAGGTCCTCGTTGGCGAGCCAGCGGTTGAGCATCGCAAGCGACACGCCCGGCTGGTCATGCGGCACCATATGTCCTGCGCGCTGAATCCACGCAAAGGCCAGGTTGCCAGCACCCTCGCCAGCCTTGATCACGTAGCCAGCCTGGCGAGGCTTGGCACCCGTCGGGCCACGCGCAAACAGCGGGGTCCGGGTGGCATTGTTGAGAGCTTCGTGGTAGACATTCGGGAACTGTAGCATCCATTCCTGGACGCCAATGGCATTGCACATAAAGTCGGCCTCGCCTGCGTACGCCAACACACGCACACCGTCCGCCAACAGCGGCTCCAGCAGCTTGGCACTGTTTTGAATCGAGTCACCCTGCAACATAAATTGGCCGTTCACCTGCATGTTACAGCTCTCGAATTGAATCGAGTCGGGTACGCCCAGCTGGCTCTTGACCGTCGGCTTGTTCATCAGCGTCTCAATGTGCGTCATCTCCGGGTAGCACAGTTCGCCGTCCTTCTCATGGTCGCACTGTCGACGCACATCGTATAGATTCACACCCGTTTGCTGTGCCGGGCCATACAGACTGCCCCAGCAGAACAGGGATGCCGGAACACAAGCCAAGCGCGAGTCCAGCTTATCGCACACCTCCATCAGCTTACTGCACATCGCGGAGCTCGCCTCGAGCTTCTGGCATGTGTCACTCTCAGGCTCAAACAAGTGGTATTTGTTGTTCGGTGAGCACGAGTATTCCACCACGCTAGGGAACTGCACGGCCGGATCCGTCAGACCGTTTCCGATCATGAGCGAGTCCAAGTTGATCTTGATGCGATCCGTCATCTCCGGCTCCAGCGCCTTGTTTTGGCGGTGGATCTCTGCGCCGATGTGCGGCGCGTAGTGTCCGCCGTACGACTCAGCTGCAATCGTAAAGGGAAGGTCGGCGTACTTGGGGAAACGCGCAAAGAAAAGCTGCAGGAACGCATACACGTCTTTCGCCGAATCCTTTGAGTTATCCACCGTTTCGCCCGAGTCCGAATACGAGTAGCCCACTTGCAGCGGCTGGTCCAGGAACAGCAGGTTGGCTTTGGTGTTCCATGAATGCACATTGTACGTCGTGCTCTCGCCCTGGTTGCTCACCCAGCACGGACCCAGCTCAAAGAGCATGCCGGTGCTCGACGAGCATCCCGGACCGCCATTGAGCCAGAGAACGAGTGGGTCCTTCGAGGGATCAGAGCGGCTCTCAAACAGGATAAACCACAAATGGGCATCGTCGCGGATGTCGAGATAGCCTTTGATCTGCTGAACGCCCGGATCACAAAATGGCGTCGTGGGCTCTTCGTCTTCCATGGCAATACGGAGGCGGTAATCAGGAAACGAGGGATGCTCTAGTTTCTGGTACAGAACGCCCCCCATCGACTCGATACCTGCGTGCATCCACGCGGCCATTTCGTCGTGGCGCGGCATCGACACACGCGACTCGCCCAGAGCCTTAAACACTTCCTGTGTGGCCGACACGATACGACTCATGGCCGAATCCAGAAATGCAAACTGCGCACTGGCACACGCGCATATCGCCAACAAGGCTACCAGGATCGAGATACGTGCCATGGCTGTGGGACAACGCCACCCGCTGCGGTCCCCCGCCCTAAAAAACAGAGCACGTGATGCCGCACAAACCACAAGCGTCCAGGCTCTGGACAGGGGCTGCACGACGGTGATGGCGTATGCCGCCAAGTCCGACGAGCCGGTCAAGAAAGAAGGATTTCATGCACAAACGCCCATAGATCTCACTTTGGACGACAGTGATGAAGTGCTGCCGCAGGTGGTGACGCCTTCTACCAAGCGGCCGCGGTCTGTGTCGCCGGAGGACGACGACTCCTGGGCCATGTACACGCCGCGGCCCAAGGTGGAAAATACGATGGAATGGATCTGTCTTGGGATGATCCAACAAGATGTGCTGTGCATGTACGGTGCCCCACCCGAGCTGCATTGGGACCGTATGGACTTGTTGCCCCCGGTCGACCCCGCATGGACTCACCTCGGGTTCTGGGGCCAGCCAGGGTACAGACCCGTGTCGATCCACGAGAGTGCGTCGTTGTCAGGATCATCGCGTGCGAACGAACTATGCGTATCCACTCTATGCGCTCCACGGGATGGGCGAGGCCATCCAACTATCATCAACGAGTACGGAAAGCTGTCAGCAAGAGCCAGCAAGTCACTGCATCCTCTATTACAGTTCCATGCCATTCAATGCGTATCTCGTGCACCCCTCATTTCGTCGCGACGAGCGCCCAACTTTACACACCAGATCGAGACGCTCATATTCACGCGCGCTGGCAATAAGGTAAAGGTTGAGCAGGCTCTTTTTCAAGCGGGTCTTGTGTTGGAGACACCCAGCACGTACCAGGCCTCGGACTACCCAAATGCACCCATTTTGGACATTCCTGATACCCATGCCCCTTCATTGACAATGGACCGACCCGTGGCGATGCCTCAGGCCACGGCCCATGTTGTAGAAGAGTCGACACAGTCGCACATTGACGCCATTTATGCTGCCTTGGGCGACACAGACTCACTGGAAGAAACCGAGGCAGGGCCACTTGTATCCACACCGCTCTTTTCGCACCAAAAGCAGGCTCTGTCATTTCTGCTAGAGCGGGAACGCGAGCGCCATTTTGAAGAGCTACTGGAGGAAGGGGCACCGCAGCATATTTCTCTCTGGACTGTATACCGACGCAAAGGTGCACAGATCGAGCAGTATCGAAATATCGTCACAGGCACTGTGCGTCGAAAGCGCCCCACCATCTGCCGCGGCGCGATTCTAGCCGATGACATGGGTCTCGGCAAGACTCTTACCATCATTTCGCTTATCGCATATACCCACGAGAACGCATGCATCTTCCAGCAAAGCGCCCTTGATCAAGGCGACGATGATGATGAACCATTGATCGTCGGCGATTCACGCAATCGACGAACGGCCGAGCAAGCACGTAAGGAAGAATTGCGATGCAAGAGCCGCGCGACACTTTTGGTGTGTCCGCTGACTGTGGTGTACAACTGGCTATCGCAAATCCGACAGCACTGGCGCTCGGATCAGCAGCCGGATGTGTACGTCTACCATGGACCGGGACGCACGTCGCATCCACAGGCGCTGGCTGATCATGACATTGTCATCACGACCTATTCGACGCTAGGCAACGAATTTTCGAACCAGACCGTGTGGACCGCGGCCGCCGGACGCACAGACGATGATGTACAAGCCAATGGACCGCGCTTAGAGGCGCCGAATCCATGCCAGCGTATTGAGTGGTATCGAGTCGTGCTGGATGAGGCACATATCGTCAAGGAGGCGCGGACATGGCAATCCAAAGCCGTGTGCAATTTGTCGTCGGCATGCCGCATTTGCCTGACCGGCACACCCATCCAGAACCGCATCAGTGATCTGTATGCTCTCCTTGTATTCTTGCGGCTGGATCCGTTCACGGACCGAGCCATTTGGAATCGCTTTTGCGGCGATCGCGACCATATCCGCCTGAATTCTCAGTCTACGGGTGTCCGCATCGACCCGTCCTCGCTCGAGCGCCTGCAGGCTATCATGAAGTTTCTGACGCTGCGTCGCATGAAATCAGATACCAAGCCGGACGGACAGCCGCTTCTTGCGCTCCCCCCCAAAACCACGCGCATTGTCACGCTCCACTTTGATGAGGCGGAGCGAGCCAAGTATCAACGACTCCACTCGGAATTTCGCGAGGAATTCATGGGATACGTTGATCAGGGCACAGTCGGTCTGCATTACGCCACGATCCTGCACGAGATCCTGATTCTGCGCATGATGTGCGATCACGCTGATCTTGTGAAAGGCAGTATCGAGGCTCGGAGGCTGGACGTCGAAGAAAAAGAGGAGGACCTGGGGCGTGCGGCCAAGTGGTTTGAGGCGCTCCTGGTCAATGCCATGGCGTCATGTGCTTTATGTGGACACGAGTTTGAACAGGGCGACGCCGACGCGGCGCGTCGGCCTGTTGTGACTAAGTGCCAGCATATTGTTTGTTCTGTCTGTTTTGGCCAGCGCGCCGGTCAGGTGCTTTGCCCCGTGTGCGCCCAAGCCTTGCATGTCGGCACAGATACCATCCAGCCACACACAGACGTGTTTGAGACCGTGTTTGATACCCCCGATGATACCTGCACGGGGCCCTTCGTGCCGGAGGAGCCCAGTACATGGCCTGCCTCATGGAGCACCAAGCTCCGTGCGCTCATCAGTGACCTGATTCCCTTCTCGCGATGCAATGCTGCATCGTCGCTCTACGACCCCAAGGCGCCTGTGCTGGACCACGTCGTCGAGAACGGGACAGTCTCCGTCGGCGTGAGCAAACACTCTGCGCCCATTAAATCGGTCGTATTCTCGCAGTGGACGCGTATGTTGTCCAAAGTGCAGCACGCTCTGGTACACGCCGGCATTGGCTTTCGACAGCTGGATGGGTCCATGAGCCGCGAGGCACGCGAGTCGGCGATGGCCGAGTTCCACGACGACCCCCGTGTCGAGGTGTTTCTCGTGAGTTTGCGGGCGGGCGGCTTTGGCTTGAATTTGATCGCTGGATGTCGCGCGTACCTTTTGGACCCGTACTGGAATCCGGCCGTCGAGCAGCAGGGCTTGGATCGGATTCACCGCATGGGACAGCAACGAGCTATCATCATGACCAAGTATATCATGCACCAGAGCATCGAAGAAAAGCTTTTGGTCTTGCAGCAACGCAAACTGGAGCTTGCGAACCAGGTGGGCCGCCGTCGCGACCGACAGGAGGCTACTCGAACCGAGGACCTTCAACTCTTGTTTTCATAGTCAGCCAAGTCCCTTTTGTACGCGCTCAACATCACGAAACGTAAGACTTACGCGGCGTCTGCGGGCTACCACACTCGAGTATGCTGCGCGCGTAGGGTGCGCAAGGGCATGTGCGTTGATGACGCGCGCGACATGTTCGGGCGAGTCGTGCATCCGAGCGTCAATGCCGTGGAGATACCTTGTATACGCCTGCCCGCGCGTGATGAGCAAGCTGCGCGGCTCTAGCAAGATCGAAAAGGCTGGCGTCGGATCGTAGCCACCTTCCGGTTTCGTCCGGTACCAATCCAGCAACGTGGGCGCACCCAGACTGATCGTCGCTACGACGGGGAAATACGCTGGTCCATCCGCATGAGGCATAATGCCCTGACCTGGGAGGTACTCGTTGACGAGACAATGATTCGGCTGGCCATGCCTACTAGCCACAAAAGCCCCTGTTTGCTCGAGACGTGTGATGAGCGCAGGAAATTGCGTCACATGGGGTGGCAAGGGCTTGCTGACCAGCGTCTTGCCCACGCACTCGCCGCCCCACATTTGCAGTCGTCGATGAGCCAATGCCTTCCAACGCGGGGCAGCATCTATCTTGGCCAGCAGAAATGCCTCCTCGTCCTCTGTGACAAAGTCCTGTATGTAAGTAAAGCCGTCGTCGCATGCATCAGGCAGGTCCAGCTGGTGTGCCATGGTGGAGGAGCTATGTGACTTAGCCTACCGGAAAGGTTTTGTCAACGTCCATCCCGGACGATACTTGATCCTGCAGGTAGGCAGACGGGGACATGAGCGCAGGCGTATAGGTATGAACAACAGGGGCCACTCGCGTACAGGATGCATCCTGCTGGAGCGAGTCCTCGGTCATGAGCGACGTCGACGTATCCGGCGAAGAGGTGTCGCGTGTGTCGGCGCTTTGCAGCACCTCGGCGAGGAAAGCCTGCTCGTCTTCCTGAATGAGGGCACCTCGAATTTTTACCACGGTACGGTGTGCGTCAAGCACACCCGTATGAGGCGCCTCGTAGTACTTGACGGGCGGCACGGGGTACGGCGCTGCCGGCGCAGGTTTGCCTCCGTGCAGCGGCAACTGATCAAGCTCATCGGCACTCAGACCACGGCGCATGAGCTGTCGCACCCTCTCCAGCACAGGCATATTCACAAGATCCGAGGCAGTGGGCCGCATGCTAGGCTCTGCTGACAACATCGAAGTTATGACGCTCTGCAGAGTCGCACTGATCGCATCAAAACTGACGTCTGAAAAGTCGTTGCAGCGCAGCTTGTGCCACGGCGCTCCATTGTCTGGGATCTCAACACTGCACGCGGCTTCCAACAAAATCAAGCCCAAGCTGAAAATATCCGCCGGCTTGCCGTACTTGCTCTCAAATATCACCTCGGGTGCAATGTACTCACGGTCGCCCTCGCGCTCCAATGCGAGAATCGGACTTGGTCGCCGCTGCAGACGCGCTGGGCGTCGACGCGGGCGCTGCACCGTAGCATGCACGGCAGCAGTTGGCAGCGACGCTTGCTCAGGCGTCATGTGCGCCGGCGAAAAAGACGTGTCTGACAAGTCGCTGCCCCTCGTCGAGCCGTGCGTCGTCAAATGCGAGCCAGCGAGAATTTCCTGCGCAGTGCAACGCGGCCAGCGCGTTGCCATGCCAAAGTCGGTGATTTTCAGCGTGCCGACCTCAGTGATTAGAATATTGGCCGGCTTGAGATCCAGGTGCAAGACACCGCACTGGTGAATAAAGTACACGGCCGCCGATAGCTCCGCCAGAATCTTCCACAGACGCGCCTCGTCTAGCGCACCAACCTGGCGACCGTATTCTGCCAAGACAAATGCGAGTGATCCCAACGAACAGAGCTCAGTCTGGAGGTAGAGATGCCCCTCTTCTTCCCATGCATCCAGCAGCTCCACGACCCCTTCTGCGCCAAACCACGGGTCTTGCCAAGCGGCGTGCTGCTCTTTTAGCACACGCATGACATCCACTTCTTCTAGGCGCCGCACCCGGTCTTTTGGGCCATGGAATGGGCGCTTCATGCGCTTCACCGCCGACAAGAGACCTGTGGCCTTTTCGCGCACCTTGACTACTTCACTAAACTCGCCCGTGCCCAGCACGCCCTCGACGACAAAGTGATCTTCAAACTGACTTGAAAGTGACGAACGGAATCGTCCTGCGGGCGCACTCCGTGTCACAGCGGCCGTCTGATCGTGCGGATTGGGCGGCGTGAGTATATGAGCTGGTTGAGAGTGACGTGGGCGCACTGCCGATTTGCCTTTTTGCAGTACCATGGGCGAATGTGTGGCTTCGTACCACTTGGGTCCGTCGAAAGGTGCATCGGGAGAAAAGTCCAACTTGAAAAGAGGCGAACTTATACCCGGCTCATTCATGCGAGTCGCAGATTTGCGCACAATAGTAGGCGTGCTTTCGACCCATCCCAGCGACGACATAGGTGACGACCCAGGTGCCTCGAGCCAGTCGGGATCTGAGCTTTCGTCGTCCCGCGGCGTCAACTGTTGGGAGGGGGGATGGGCAAACATGTTGTTGGGCGAGTCCATGGAGGATGATCGACCACCATACGTAACATCATGATCCAGCGGCGATGCCGGCACCGGCAGCTCGGAGGTGCGCTCGTTCGGCACACTGATGGGACACACCGGCAAGACACCCGACGGCCGGCCTGACGGGCGTGGCGACAGAGGCTCGCGACGGCGCTCAGGCAGCAACATATCTGGCGCCTCACGTTGGGCTGCGACGGGACGAAGAGGCGATTCACCGGGGGCCTCAAACACATCGTCGGGATCGACGTTGGGTGGACGCACGGGTATTTCATTCAAAAACATGTGGCGCGTGCCGGGAATACGTTCACTGGCTGAGCGAATGTGTCCACTGCGCCTCAGGACAGTGCTTGGCATAGCTTTTTTGCTGGCAAACGTGCTCGAGAATCCACTGAATGGGCCGGATGGTGACTTGGGCGTCGTCGCCGTCTGAAAGAGCGGCGATTTGCTCGGAAATGCACCCCCCATCGAACAGCCACGGCGGTGCATGCGCGCTGATCTCACAGCTTCTGACATCCCCATCATGGGCTTCACGGGTGTATCAGGCATCACCGCTGCGGGGGGTCGGCGCGAAACGTTGAACGACCGATCTGCCATCGCAGCCTCCACGACCTCGCGCAGAGGACGCGCACTCTGTGATGCATCTGCACTGAGAGATGCAATCGACGGGACCGAGCGCGTCGATTCCATTCCCTGAGTTGTCGCAGCAGCTGCGCGCAGATTATCCGACGAACGAAGTTCCGGCAGGAGATCACGTCGCCGCTTGGAGACGAGCCCACTGGACACGAACGCGGTCTGGAGGGGTCGCACATTTCGGTATGTAGCCGACATATTCGGCGTGATTGACGCGTTTGCATCACTGCATGTATCACCCACATGTGGCGATGACGCGCGTGCGTTGTCCATAACGGACAACCAGTTGCCTACGCAACAGGACGCGGCACGTCGCGGCGACCAGGGAACGTAGCGAGCGACGCGCGTCACTGGTCCAAGCACGCGACGCATCACGTGATGTACACGAGGTATGTGCAGCCCCCGGTAGGATGTGGTGTGCATGAGGGGCGTGGATTGGGCGCCCAAACATTGGTGCCTGGGGAAAGTGCGCCGCGCCGGGCGCAGATCTCGCCAGGAACGAGATGCAGGCCATCACGTCACCCTTTTCTGAGAGCTGGGGAGAATATCGACTTCGAAAAGAGGACTTTTCATGGCACAAGGCTAATGAAGGACGTCTGAAAGGCAAGTGGCTGCGTGGTCTATGGAGTAATGAATTGTACCAGGAACGGCGATCCTCTACCACGGGGCGCGCTGACGACATGATGGCGGTGGCTACCTTGTCTTTGCCCCCCACGCTGAAGATTCAAAAATTCGTGGAACTGTTCAAGTTGGCGTACATGCATATGCGTTTCGTTCATCCCATGCTGGGTGTCACGATTGAAACCAACGTCCTCTCCATTCCGCTCTTGCCTTGCTTTGTGTACGAGCAAGTCACGTCATTTGATGAAGTGCAGGCATGGGCTGATCGCACTGTGCATGTACATACATGTGAGTCTGAGCAAGACCGGGCCCTGAGCGTGACAGATCGCATTCAGTGTGTTCGGAATACTGTGGGAACGCGTCCCTTACCCATATCGCAGCACACACGCGAGTGGCACATAATTTGCTTCGGTCGTGAGGAGGACGCACATCATGTTGCGTTGATGTCTTACTGTGCACATAGTGTGTCTGACGCACGAGCTGAGCTTTTGCTCCTTCAACAATTGCTGGATGAGATGGCTCGTTTGGAAGGCGCATGGCCTGTTTCCGCATCGCATCCCTCTCATCCTGCGGCACACGAGTGGGGATCAGAAATCAAACGCTTGACACCTTCACTTATGGAGATGATAGGCGTACCGATCGATGCATTCGAGGAAGAAGCGGCTAGGGAACTCGTAAGCAGTGTCTCGTCAGAGCCAAGCTTGCGGCTCGACGAAGGACGCCCTATTGCTGAGCCGGAACTGTCAGAAACCTTGCATGCACGCGTCGTGTTCTCCAAAGAAGAGACGGATGCGCTGCATCAAGCCGCCAAGGCCCATGGCTGGTCCCTAACACACTTGGTGGATGCAGCACGTCATATGGCCTATATGCAGGTACGTCGCCCGTACTTGGAGGCATGGCACTGGAGTCCCATTCCTGAAAAGCTGCACACCGACTTTTTGATCCCTATGGATGCGCGCTATGCCATTTTGGAGACATTCAAGGATGGGGCGAGTGGCCATGTTTGCAATGCCACGGAGGGATTCACCACGACCATACCTCTTATGGACCCCTATTACATTCCTATCGAGCGTGAGCTGGCTTCATCAGAGAAAGAACTGCATGAGCTTAGCCAGGTTCGTACACTTGCCTACATGACCCAATCGCTCTGCTTGCAGTACAATGCACAGAAAAAGCGAGCCAAGCAGCGCATGATGTCGAGCATACCGACCCTCGTCTTGGCGGGTGTTTTTTTGCCGACATACCCATTCCAAAGTCTGTCGCCTGAAGGGTTCAGCTCTGTTGGTGTCGTGGACCGCTTGCTGACTACACGCATACCTCTGCCCGGGCATACACAGCCCATCGACATCATCGACTGGACAGTGGGTCTCCTTATGTCCAAGCACCGGGGAAGTTTGCAGTTTTCGCTGCATATCTGGACGTTCCAAGAACAGCTGAATCTTTCCGTGGTACATACTCCCCACATTACCAAAGAGCGCACGGCGCTGTTCCTTGATACGATGCGAAGCACGCTGAAATTGTTTCTCATGGCATACGAGCAGCATGGAAAGCCCATTGACATCCCTACAGCGCCACCTACGCCGTTCAAAGAGCCGACGCTTTTCCAATACGTTGGTAGGTGGCTCCAGAGCCTGCTGTCTCATTAGCCCAAAATCTGATCCAGTTTGTCTTGCCATGGGTTGGGCGCGGTAGCAGCCTTGCTTTCTTCCATTGGAGCCTGTCCTTTTGTCTGACTTGCTTTCGATTTTGGTAATGCATTGTCAATAGACTGAATGAACTCATCAATATCTTGCGCTTCCGTATGCTGTGTAGAGCGCGGAACGTAGCGGACGGTAGGGCCGGGGGCAGGCGACGGAGATGCAGGCTTGGTCTCGTCAGTCATTGCACTTTGGGCACGACGACGCCATGCAGCAGCGGTGGGACGAATGTTCTGTGCATGTTCTATGCGTGCTTTCGTAGCACGCATTGCTTCTGTGCTCTCTTTTTCACGCCTGAGCTCGTCCCAATCTACCGCATCCAGGACCTCGTGGTGCTTTGTAACAGTTGTCTGAGGTTCAAATTCAAATTCCTTCGGAGGAGCTTGTGCTTGCGAAGATGCTCCAAGATCTAGCGCAGCTACTTTGGCGTGCAGGCTCGACAAGTCCACTTCAGGCTCTGATTCCTCGTCGTCTTCTTCTTCAGATTCAGGCAGGGTATAGCGCCAGGTATTGCTAGGTAGCTGCTGCTCTTCGCTTTCGGTATCTTTGGCGTCTTTTGCATTCTTAGGAGGTATCCCCTTGGCTGCACGGTACCGTCGTGAGGCACGCGCCTTGTACTTGTTTTGCAACACCATCAAGTGGAGGAAACAAACACGGATCCGTAAGAGTGTATGCCATGTGGAGCATCACGTTCCGAGCATGGAGCATGAGCTTTTGCACACCTCTGCTCTGCTGGTTACGTAGGATGTAGAAACGGTCATCAACTAGACGTATCATGCTAGTCGGTGGCAGTCTGCAAGATCCACGAGAGAAGATCAGGAAAATCCTTTTTCAGCTTTGATCAGATACTGCGGTTATCGACTAGAGCATATCCTCTCACGTTTCACCGACTTCAGGCCCTAAATCCCTTTATTGTGTCAACATTGTATCTTGCGGTTGTAGAGACACGGCCACTCATGCGATCGGACCTTCAGCCCCTAGCCGCCATAAATGTGGACAGGCTCTGCCTGAGCGTCGTACTCGGCCGAATTCAAGCACAACGCGGCCTCGGCCCGCTTTCTACGTCGTCGTCACATCGCTGTTCGCGCCTACTATCTGTCATGGCTACGGCGGCTCTGAGTGCACTTGGCTACGCTGGATTTGGTTTTCTTGCGCGTTGTTATGCTCTAGGTATTCAGAAGCGCAATATTTTTGACAGTATGTTGAATATCTTCCCTCGTAACTAACCCTAGACTTTGCTGGCCACGTTATGTTCGCTGGCGGTTTCGGCTTGATTGGATACTGGCTTCACGGTGTGAGGGAGTCGCAAGAACGTCTACTTCAGCAGAAGAAGGAGCAGCTTGAGGAAAAGCGCCAGGCATAAGTGGCAACTTTCCATTCATGATATCCGCCCACATGTGCCTGTTTTGCATGTATGTATGAAACCAGTGGCACCCACGGTTCAATTGTAGGCGCTTCATAGTGCGATCTATGCTGAAACGAAACATGCTTCGCATACGTTCGGCAGACCGGGATAATCCCTTAATTTACGGAGACAAGCGTCGCATTCGGGCAGCGCGTATAGTCTACAGGAAGAACATGCGGCAGGGAGCCACAATCGTGATATCGTCCCAAGACCAAACATGGTACATGATCCCCATGACCATGCATCAGCAGCGCAAGGCAGCTGCTGCTATATTTTGGACAGAATGAAAAGGTATCCAGAAGGGGATACTAGCACTTAAGCCTTGTGAGAGGCAAGGCGCTGCTTCTTCTCAGCGAGACGCTGAGCCACGAGAGCCTCATAAGCAGCACGCTCAGCCTCCTTCTTGCTGATGAACTGCTTCTTCATGCGACGGTGGTCACGCTTGCGCTGAAGGCGCTGGGGCGTGATGAGACGCTGAATCTTAGGGGCCTTAGTGTAGGGCTTAGCACCCTCCTTCTTAGGCTGCACCGTGCGGCGGATAACGTACTGACGCACGTCATCGTCCTTTGTGAGGTTGAAGAACTTGCGAATGTGGTTAGCACGCTTAGGACCGAGGCGCTTGGGAACGGCGCTCTCCGCGTCCGTCAGACCAGGAATCTCCTGCTCACCCTGCTTGACCACAATGCAGTGCAGGGCCTGAATATCAGGGCCAACAATGCAGCCACGGACACTCTTCCGGCGGCGCTGACCATCGCGGCGAGGGCGGTAGCACGAGTCACCCTCACCGAGAAGCAAGCGCACACGCGAGGGCAGAAGGACACCCTGCTTCATGGGGAAACCCTGCTTGTCGTTGCCACCTCCAATGCGAAGGATGTAGCCCTTCCATTCATCACCAAGCGAGTCGACCTCAACATCCTGGGACATACGCTTATCGTAGAAGCAGCGCACGAGACGCTCGTCCAGGAACTCGAAGGACTTCTGCGCGCCCGTGGCAGGGTTGGCAACGTTGAGCTTCATCTGTTGAGTGTGTTAGAAAAGGGCTGTTCTTCGTTATAGGCGACCGCTGTACCCACCTTGCGAAGGTTCCACTCGAAGTGTGATGTACAAAGGGGCTGGCGGCGGAGGCTACCGAAAACTGGTCCACCGGCGGATCCACATCACGTGTATATAGTTTGTACAAAGTCATCACGTGGATTTTTATGAACCACGTGAGAGTGTCTCCCTCACCGTTGGGTTAGAAGCCTAGGGACCTCCGCCGCCTTCCTAACCTTACCACGCTCAGGTCTTAACTTCTTGAAGAATCTGGTATGTGTCACTTTGTGCAAAGGCGCGCAGATGAAGATGGCGTCACTATCGTGGTGGAATCTTGTCATTTAAAAGTGCCTTTGCATCTTTAACAGGAATGGTATCTAACTCAGGCAGACATCATGGGTCGCATGCATTCGAAGGGTAAGGGTATCTCCAAGTCGGCTCTGCCGTACAGCCGCACGCCTCCCTCGTGGCTGAAGACTTCGCCCGAGGAGGTCGTTCAGCAGATTGTCAAGCTGGCCCGTAAGGGTGTGACGCCTTCGCAGATTGGCGCTCAGCTTCGTGACAGCCAGGGTATTGCCCAGGTCCGCTACGTCACTGGTAACAAGATTCTCCGTATCCTCAGGAGCGAGGGTCTAGCCCCCGAGATTCCCGAGGACCTCTACCACCTCATTGTACGTACTTACCCTATGGATTTGACTAACTCGTCTCAGAAGCGTGCCGTCTCCGTGCGCAAGCACCTTGAGCGCAACCGCAAGGACGCCGACAGCAAGTTCCGTCTCATTCTTATCGAGTCGCGTATCCACCGTCTCTCGCGCTACTACAAGACCACGGGTGCCGTTCCCCCCTCGTTCAAGTACGAGTCGTCGACGGCCTCGACCCTTGTGGCTTAATTTGATGATTCCCTGCGAAAAACCATTGTGCTTGGTCGGCATTGTATCCTATCCGACGTGGCCAAGGTGGTCCGCATGTGTGACATAGCACTTGGACAAATGCTGCATATAGTTGGTTCTTGTGTGCAGACATGAAAAATCATTTTGGCTTTGCACGTGTAGAGATTGGCTGCGGGGCTTTTCTGCCGCGTTGCCCGTGAAGGGCGCACTGACCTGGATCAATCGCGGTTGATGGGGAAGGCTGAGGCTGATGCAAAACGCCCCTCTTTCGCCGTTCCCGAAGGCGCATGGAATGGCTGCATGCCGTGTCCAGTTACAGAGAGCGCTTCAGCAAGATGCAGCCGACTTTGACACATCCGATGTCGAGCCGCTCGAATTGCCAGGTGCTTCCGCCCAAGATACCAAACACAATGCACCGCCGTCGGAGCCATCCGTCGTGACGCCATCCACGCTTCTTGAGCCTAAGCTCACCAAGCCAAGTCACATTGATATGCCGCCGCCTCCCTTTGCACCTGTGTCGGCTCTCACTGTGTCGGCGGTATTGTCGCGGTCAGGCCAGGTCCATCCCATCTCAACGCACATGAGGCGTTCGGAGGATGATCTGCGCTTGTTGCGCCGGCGTATGCCGAAGCAGAACACCATTGAAGAGGAAGAGAGAGACGATGACATGGAACCGACTCACGCGGACGCGCTCATGTCCATGATGCCCTCTTTGCTTCGTGACTTTTGGTCGCAAGAACCAAGCAGCCGAAACAAAAAAGACTATCGGGCGGGGAGGTACCATACGGGTAGTGCATTGGAAGCTATTGGTGCGCTTTTCTTGCGGCAGGATAGTGCCGGCCGACTTGACCAGCTCAGTCTGAATGAGAGCCGACATCGAGTCTCGTCTTGGCGTTGGGGTTTGCCTCTATGGATCAGACACATGGAAATTGGCCCGCTCATCTTGTTGCTGGAGACTATTCGCCGGCGTGTAGGGTCTTGGATCATTTCTGATGAGCTTCCCCCCAGTCCAGAACGACCTCGCTCGTTTCATGGTACAGATGATCTCCCGGAGACACCACTGCTCATGCCCGGTGGCTTTATACCCGAAGACTCGGATGTCCTCATGTTGCCACCACCATTGCTCGACAACCATGGCCGGGACGCGTGGAGTTTCGAAGGTCTGTTAGGTGTGCGCCGTATGCGCGAGCAGCTCGAGCGACAACAACGCGTCGACAAGATGCTCAAATACCACCGTCCAGCGCACCGCGTCGATGCTTTCACAGCTTTTATGAATTTTGTGCGCTCTGCCAAAGCGTCTGAATCGCGCCATTATACCCGTCATGCGCTTGTTGGACCTTCACAGGTGCAGCGTCGAACGCCGTATGGGCTGTGGAAACAGCCGCCTGTTCTGTCGCAGGCCAAGGCACATGTGATGGATGATCAAATGCTTCCGAGTCCTAAACCTACGAAGAGGTCTTCCCTGGAATTTCTCGACCTGGCGACGTCATCACGAAAACGCCTGAAGCCCAAGAGCGTGTTGACCGAGCAAGTAGCTCTCAAGCCATCTTCGCAAGACAAGGCACAAGAGGCTACGACGCTTGGTGTAATGTGGATTGTGTTGTCGTACGTATTTGTGAGCGTCGCCTTTGTTCCCGATTTTGTTGTGTTTTTCTTGGCACACTCACTCGACCTGTTCATGGATGCATTTGAGTTCTTGTCGTACATATTTTGGTTCGTGCGCTGGGTCTGGCGAAACGTGACCGGCCAGACCATTCTAGGTCGCATCATGTTCGAGGCGTATGTGCTTTTCAAGAGAGAGTGGGAGCACGTTATCCGCGAGGACCATGAAGAGAGTGCGGATCGGATGCAGCGCTTTCTCGGCATCCCGCTGTTTTGTCGTCCCCGCGGTCTGAGCACATTCCAGGTCCTTCGTGGCTTCATTGAGCTTGCGTGTGTGCAGGCAGTGACTCGTGAACAATATCAGCGAGAAGGTGCTGGTCTGATTTGCCTGGGTGTGCGCCAGGAAGTGACCTCGAATTCCGACGTGGATAATGATGACCTTGTTGTTACGAGCCAAGGCAATGATATCCTCGAACTGTCGCGTACGCTTGGCGCTGAGACTCAGCCATGTGAGCGTACTCTATGGGAGGAAGAAGATAAAGCAGCTCTGGTGCACAATATCAAATGGGCGTCACAGCTGGCGATATCAGCCTATGGTTTGCGTGTACTGATTGTGGATTTGCCACCGGTATTTACGCCCTCAGGCAAGCAGCTGCCGAGGCAAACATTTGCGCACTTGTCGCGACTCAAAACGGACGATGTTCTGCATGCTGATATTCAGACTCTTGATATGGAGGCGACCTACATGCCAACGTTTTATGTCGTACGGGATATGCGTCGCAAAGTTGTATGTGTCGCCGTTCGTGGAACACAGAGCTTTGCAGATATCATTGTGGACCTCGACATGAAAACCGAGGACATCACTGCCAGTTTGGCGGAATGGCGCGGAATCCCGATCGATGAGGGCACTGAGCGATACGCTTATCATGCAGGTATATGGCGAGCTGCCAAGAGCCTCGTGGCGCCTGGCTCAACGTTGTTCAATAAGCTGCAGGAAACGCTGACAGAGCATGAAGACTTTGGACTGGTGTTTGTGGGCCACTCGCTCGGCGGTGCTATTGCGAGTGCCGCTGCCATTTTGCTCTCGGAGTATCACATGGATGCACCAGATATCGATCCCCGCAAGGGCATGTGGCGGACCACGTCACAAGGCGGTTTTCCTGGTGGACGACCCATCCGGGCTATTACCTTTGCGCACCCATCAACTCTGTCACACACACTGAATAGACGCACATCATACGGTGTTGTGCCGCTCGTTATCAGCGTGATTCTCGGCAGTGATATTATTCCCCGCTTTGGCCACGGGCAATTACGTGAATTGCGACGCGTATTGGGCGCGTTGACGCGCGTCCGTCGACGTCGAGGTTTGGTGCCCACAACCATCAGCAGCCATCTCGATCACATGTCTGAAGATCAAGAACTGTCTGTACATATTGTACGCCGATTCTGGGACTGGCTCTCAATCTGCCGCACTCGGCACCCTGATGCGGTTATGCTCGATAAAAAGAAGCGACTCGAGGCGCTTTTCTGGCGGCTGCGTTGCGAAGTCGAAAATGACTTGTATGCGCAGGCTAAGCGCCGCTTTGATGACGCTGCCTCGAGTCAGACGCTCGCATCCACTGAACCGATATCGCCTTGGGTCCAAGCCCAGCGGCGAAATGCACCGCTGCATGCCCTGTCTGCCCGGCGCCAGCGCCTCGATTATGCTACATTAAAGAGCGAATTCGCACAAGGTGGTGTCCTAGTCCCTGCCGGCCGCGTCTTGTGGCTATCTGACGAAGAACTGTACGAAATCACGAATCCCATGGCATTTTTCAGCCTCCCTGATCTACATCCATCCATGTTCGCCGATCACTTTCCTGCCGCTTACGAAGAAGCTATCTTGGCTTTGTCATAGTCCGCACGTGTTATGCGCTGCCATCGAATAATCCTACCGCCCCCCTCAGTAAAAAAAAGCCCCCTTGACCCACAGGGTACTCACGGCCCAACGCGCCCTAGTGCCACCAAAAATTCGCAGGACCCTGGCAGGGCGCATCGTTTTACATCAGGCACATCTTCGTCCACACGAATACAAGGAATGCAAAAGCCGCTCCTAGATTTGCGCTGCACTCCGTGCTGTGACGACCATGCGCCGATGTGCGATGAATGTGACGAGGCAGCTCACTGTCCAGACGCCGCAGAATCTATCATTTGCTATGATCCACACTGTGTCGAGCCGCCATGTGAGCAAGATCATATGAGCCAAGCCCTTTCGTTTGGTATCCTTCCATGCTGCCCAGTGCCATCCTTATCGGGGAGATGCTGCACGACTCCAACTGACACTAGTTTTCATGACCCAGCCGCGGCTGCCATGACCGCACCATGCTCTCTACCTTCGACCTGTACATACGATATGTGTGCCAGGGGCTTGGATCTTACTTGCCACGAAGCGGACGTCCATCATGCTCAACCATGTGAACAAGATGCCAACTCAGGCAATTGTGTGAGTGTGTGCGATGGATACGTCAGACCATGGCATGCATGCTCGACCTTTGGACTGAATAATGACATGGAGTTTGCTTACCCACAAGGCGCTTTTGACCCTTGCTGCGCGCCGTGTTCGGACCCTGTATCGTGTCACGCTCCATGTTTTGATGTCCCACCCTCCTTCGTGACCATGACCCCACGCCGCTCGGCGCCATCGATATGGCGTTCTTCTGAGGAACCCAGTGTGAGTGGCACCTCGTGCTCTACGCCTACATCGCATCCGTACCCCAACACACCAGATCAGACAGACCAGGCGCTGGATATGCTTTCGTGCCGGTGGAATGGATGTGGCTTTCAAGTGCCATCCATGCAAGAACTCTCTCTTCATATGCACAAGACGCATGTGCCGGACATGGACGTCCAATCCATCCAACATTGTTTCAATACACCTATACCTCTTGGCACGCAGATGTCGGTGCCCGATGCTTGGGCCCTCAAGGCACCAAAGCCGCTAGGTCCGTCGCCGACAGATGCCGGTACGGGGGCTGCGCTGGAGTCCCAAGGTCTGCTCGACAATGTTGTGACGGCCTGTTTGTGTCCCCTTGATGAACAAGGCAAAAAGCAGCATGCCTGTGGTTGGATTCATTGTACAGAGAGCTTTGATACACATGCCGAGCTGACTGCGCATATTGCCGAAGTGCATGTCGGTTCTGGTAAGACTGAATACGAATGTGGCTGGGTCGGCTGCGAGCGTGCCAAGCATGGCCGCAAGTTCCAGCAGAAGCAAAAGGTACTGCGTCACATTCAGACACACACGGGCGACCGCCCGTATGTATGTTCCGTGTGTCACAAGCGTTTCAGCGAGACAAGTACCTTGACGCAGCACATGCGTACGCATACCAATGAGCGCCCTTACAAATGTGATTTTCCAGGATGCAACAAGTCTTTCAGCGTAATCGGCAGCCTCACTATCCATAAGCGCACACACACAGGTGATCGACCGTTCAAGTGCCCGTACCCTAACTGCCACCGGCAATTTTCGGAGAGCAGCAACCTCAACAAACATCTGCGCGTGCACAGTGGAGACAAGCCCTTTGAATGCCCTGAATGCAAGCGCCGCTTCTCACGACCTGATCAGCGGGCTCGACACCGCAAAATCCACGCGAAACAGGTGGCATCGACGCATGCTGCATCCACCTCGTCTTCCCCGGCGCCCTCGGTTAGTATGCCACGTGCGCCCGAGGCAGGGCCGATCATCGAGTCGGTCGCTGTCGTAGGCCTGTAGAACCGGCTTTTTTATAGATTTATCCATGCTCCTTCAGGTGGGCGGTCATCCAGATACAGTACACGAACAAAATGGATACATTGTGAAGGAATGTACCGATGCGGAAGCTCTTTTTTACCATGAAACACACGCGATGCACCATCCACATGCGTCGGCACTGCGTGCTTGGATGCCGCGGTGTTATGGCATTGCGGATGAGCACGGTGAATGGCTCGAGGGATGGCCGCGCGTGCCGTTGAAGGCCATGCGCGGGACGTATTCTGTCACACTAGAAAACCTCGTGCGCCCTTTTTGTCGCGCGAATGTGTGTGATATCAAGATCGGCACAGTCTTGTACAACGAAGCCAACCCTCGTCTGAGTGCCGAAAAGCGCGAGCGAATGCAGCGCAAAGCACAAGAAACGACCAGCGGATCATACGGCCTACGCGTGACGGGGTATTGCTCATGGGATGCGCATGCCCAGTCCTTTTACACGAGTGGGAAGGTGCCTGGCCGAGCCGCACGGACCACGGATGATTTGCAACGGCTCTTGGCAGCCGCTTGGCAGGTTCCCCCCGATATGGTACGCGCGCATCTCGTCCCACGTATCAAGCACTTGTGTGATTGCTTAGCGCCAGTGCCCGTGAGTCTGTGCAGCGCCAGTGTGCTTGTCGTGATGGAGGGAGATGACACAGCGAGACAAGAGCGACTGGCCCATGGCGAGCCCATCTTCGATGTACGCCTCATCGACTTTGCCCATTCGCGCTGGTGCGATCAACCAGATCAGGGTGTGCTACGAGGCCTCTCTACGCTGTATGAACTAGTTCTGCGTCTCGCTGCTAAATGAGTCGGCCAGCTCAGCCCACCTGGCCGCCTCGTGTGCATGGGTATCATTCGGCGTGGCAGACAGGACGGCGTGCATGGAAACGCACATATCTCGTGGTGATGGGCCATCCTGATGCGTCGCATATACATTTGTGGCATATTCACGCACGAGTCGCGCAAGTTCAGTGTGTATACGTCCCAGGCCACCGAGCAACATACCCTGATGCTGCTCAGTGCTCGTGAGCGAAACGACTTGAGAAAAGAATTGCGTGTAGGCAGAAAGGATCTTTTGCAGCGCATCTATTGCCTGTCCACCGCGCATCAAATCTGTCGTCAAGAGGCCGCCAGTCCAGCGCTCCAAGAGACCACCGCCCCCCGTGGATCGGGGCACGGGGCCCATCCGTGGCCCGATCGTGAGTGTCTTTAGGGTATCGACCTCTGTGTCAAGACTTTTGGCCACGAGCGGCCACGTCTCGAGTAGATGGCGCATGAGCACAGACTCGAGCTCGAAGATCAGGCATCGACGTGATCGTGCCACTTGCAACAGTTCGTGCATCAGGTTGGCCATGGTCAAGAGTTGCTGTACAGGCGCTCCAGGCATCGCAAGAACGGCTGTATAAAACTCGGCAAGGAACGCCATGGCAGGCTCCATGACCTGGCGCCACGACTCGCGTGTCACGATGGATTCATGTCGTTGCTCTTCCTCCGCTGACAGACTTAGCATGTTGCACGACAGCACTGCCGATGCATCATACGTAGGCTCCTGCATGTCGAACGCGCCTGAGAAGAAGCGAGCGAGGAAGGCGTACTCGGAACAAGCCGTGTCGAGGAACACAAGTGCAAGGGTATGAAACAGATGCTCGGGACTCGCCTTGAAGTTGACGTCTTCACTTTGGCACGCGAGAACAGCCGCTGCATCTGTGATTGGATGCGCATACTGCTGCCTCTCTGGTTCGTACTGTGCCGTCGCCGGTGACGACTGTTTGTACGCCCATGCTACGAGCGTCGCCGGCTCTGTCCACCGCTGCAGGATCTTGCGCAGCTCTCGCACATAGCGACGGAACGCTGTCTCATAGTACAGGCGAGCGGCATTGATGTAGGAAAGCTGCACCTCGATCGCCACGCGTGGCGCATGCAAGGCAAGAAACTGGTACAAGGGCTGGTGGTGCGGCAATAAGACGGACGATTGCAGAATGGGCAGCGAAGTCGTGACGGATGTGCGGATCGGTTCAAAAAGCCGCGTGAGGTACGGAAACACCTTGGAAATGGCGAGATTCTTGCACTGCTCTGCCACAGCCCGTGCTTGCGCACGCGCGGAACCAGCAGACGGCGTGTCTTTTTGCGTCGCTTCGTATTCATTCAACGCTCGGAGCGTGCGCTCAATCCTGCAGATAGCACGAATCCATGCATTCAGCTCTTGATCGACATTCGTGTCGCGCAATAGTCGCACTACCGAAGGGGGCACCATGGATGCTTCGATCCAGCTGGTCATCGTTGAGGCACGCGTCTCCTGCGCAGAGAGGTGCTCACTCAGAGCATTAGAGCGGTCCTGAAGCTTCCCAATATGCTCGGATGCCGTATGAAGCTTTTCATAGAAGCGCTCTAGCTCAGTACGGATCTGAGTCAGGCTGCCGCGCGACTGCTGGACCTGCTCAGCCAAGGCCTGCAGCTCAGGCTGCCGCGCCTCGACGACACGGTCCTGGTCATGATCCATACGCTGCAGCGCATCACTGCAGACCACAGAGATGGTCGCGCTGCTCGCACGCGTCAATTCAGCCAGTGTGGGCGCGAGCGCCGCTGCCTCGGCCTCCATAGTATGGAGCTGACGTGGCATGGAGGCGAGGATGCGTCACGGGTATATCATGGAGGTGTGTTCCCTCCACAGCATGGTGCCACAAGGGGGGTATCTATGAATCTAAAAGCGCGACATGGCTGGGGTCTGGGATCGCGCGAAGGAAGAAGCAAGGTAAGAACTTGGCGTTCGCTGTCCGGCAGAAAATATATCATCATCATCAGGTGCAGGCGATGTGATCGACGAAGACAGCGTCGCTGCGTGATGAACGACCGTGTCCGTGCTAGACGTTGAGTCGAGACGCTTTGCGCCAGGCTTGTTGGACGCAACAGCGCCATACGGCGTCATGCGCGATTGAGAAGCCATGCGTGGACGTGATGTGCCGTGTGCACCACCTCGTCGGGCTTGTGACGTCGGCGCACGATTCGTGGAAATTGTGCCAGGACGCTTCAAGGGTCCCTGCCGTGGCGTCTCTGGTACGCCATTCGCGGCGCGCGACGAAGAAAGCTCGGCGCCAGTCTTTTGGGGGACTGCGCGCCGTTGAGTGCGTGGATTTTCTTTGGCGCCGCCGAGCTGGTCACGGAGGTAGTCCACAAACCGAGTGCCATCCATCATAAACGGCATATGGTGTTCCGCCTCCCATGCCGGCAGTACTTTGAGCAGCTCTTGTTCGAGCTTGGGTTTCTGGACTTTGACTCGCTTGCGCATCTTTTCTTCACGCAAGAGGCGACCTGGATCGCCACGGTTACCGCGGCCTAGCAGCCGCGAGCCGTCTTGCGCACTTTCTTCGAGGGCACGGGCCTCATGGCATATCGTATGGTAGCGCCCGATGAGGCTGAGAATCGGTGCACGCTGTTCGAGCATCTCGGCCAGCTTGGCATACATGCTTTCATGTTCGGCCAGCAGTTCGTCCCAATCGAATGTGGCCGAGATGGTCTCGTCTTCGCCCGGCAGCGCAAGAAAGTAGGCGGGGAATGTGTTTCGGCGCTCGGCCTCACTCATGTACAGCGCATCCCACTGCTCCCAGATCTGTTCACGGGTCTTGCTAATGAAAAGGGCCATGTGCTGCGACTTGAGGGCACGCATCTTGTCCAATTCTGTGCGGTAGGCCTCGACAACCTGCAGCGTACTACCGCGGTGATCCAACACAAAAGCGTCCATCTCAGTTTCTGGGACATCAAAGCGCATCCACAGCTCACACAGCTCGTCATAGTATGATTGAATACTTGATTCGCGCTCGGTCTTTTCGCGCTCGAGTGACTCGCGCAGCTTGATGCTCTTGGCCATGACGGCGTCGGTAGGTTGCAAGAGCTCAGGCACCGCTGACGTGTCGGCCGCGAGCGTCGGAGTGCCCTGGATGCGTGAGGGTGTGGCATCCATCGTACTTTCTTCCGCCGTACGTATCGGCTCAAACTGGCCACGAAACTCGCCGTCCAGCTCCAGAGTCGGCATTTGTTGTGTGTATTGCAGAATAGACATATGGAATTGGCTCTCTTCAGGCCGCTCGTCGTGCACAGACACATGACCGGCATTGATGGCCACATCGGGCATGACATGCAGCTCAGACCATAACTGTAAAATTTCACTAAGATCCGACTCCATCCGTATCTTGCGGTCTTTGTAAACTTGCTGTACATGAAGGAGATGGGACTCCAAGTGACACAGTGTGTCGGGTGTGACATCGCGCAGAGCGTCCGTGCGCGTCGGCAGCGAGGGAGCGCCGCCCGCTTCTGACATACACATATTCAGGGTATGGATTTGATTCAGCACAAGATCACACTGATCACATTGTGCGGCGTAGATCGACTCTAGGCGCGCTTCTTCCGCTTGGAGCGCAGCTCGCTGTGCCAGAAGGGGCTGTGACGGCGTTATCGTGGACGATTGAGCCCCCGTAGCGCTGCAAAGTTGTTGTATGCGCCGCTCATGTGCCTCGCACGACACCTTGACCTCGGCAACCCGTGTCTCAACCTGGCGTACCTGTGCGTGAATAGCGTCATAAATACAGGCCTTGAGGGCCGACATAGCCTTGTCCATCTCATCATTTGGGCATCCTAGCTGCCTATGCAGCTCTTCCAACTCTTTGCTGGATGTATCAATGAGCGCGCTGAGTGTGGACGCATCCATCGCGGCCACTCCCGCGATCGACAGGGCAGGCAAGATGGAGGGTGTGGACGAACGAGTGTTCTCCGCCCTGCTCAGCACGTGGCCCGACGCGTCGCGCGTTGGGTCACGTGATATCTGTGTTGGTGCGACGTCCTGCGGCGTGGGGTGCGGCGCTCTAACCTTGTCCATGTCGCAGGCGGCCTCTGAATGTGGCACAGTGGTGCACCACTCTGATGCGTCGACCGTGCCTCCGATGTTTCAGCCTGCATGGAAGGCGACACCAGCACGCGGTCGTGACCGGCTGAATGCGATCGGCGGTGATATGTTTTCGCCCATGAAGCTACAGCAAATGTTTCTGACGCCGAATGTCTCGTCCGAAAAGGAGAATGCAGAGGGCCCGTCTATGGAAGCAGCTCCCCCAACCAAGACGGAGTTCACATTTCGAGCGCGTAATGTCCCTTCGTCCACGCCGATGCCGTCGCGCAGCTCCTCCAAAGGCGCAATGACACGCACGACGCCATCCACGCCCGGTGGACCACATATGCCGTTACGGCTCATAAACGTCCCATTTGATGCCAACATTCGCAGCGGACTGGAGCAACTTGCAGAAGAATGTAGCCGTGAGGCATCACGAGATGAGGAAGAGAGTCTTTCTGCGTCGGCTTCCCACTCGTCCCTCCAGGACCTGCGCCAAAACAAGCGCATGCGGATGGCATCTCAAGAGACAAGTAATGGTGGACGCATCGCTCGTTTCCCTCTCTCATACAAGAATGATAATCATCAAGCGACACCTGCACGACCTGTGAGTGGGTCTTTTCCTCGCTCGATCCTCAAGGGCGGATCGTTGGGCGAAACGCCACGGGTCCAGGCATCGCGATCGATTAGTTTTATGGACCAAAAGCATCCACGCAGTACAGCTTCAAACGCAACGGCGCAGACAGCACGCATGGACCGCATGCTGCAAGAACTCGAGCAAATGAATCTCTCGCGCTCACAACCCGCGCCAGAGGACCGCTCGCAGATGACCAATGCATCTTTCCGCATCACGCGTGACAAGCTCGTCGAAGTGCTGACAGATGCTGTGCCATGGGAGCCTGATTGGCGCACGCTGAAAAAGATTGATCTGCGTGCGCGGCAACTTGAGTCGTGCATCGCCCTCAGTGAGCATCTCCCCCATGTGCAAGAAGTGTGGCTCGATCACAACCAAGTTTCGTTTGCTATGGGCATTCCGTCTTCGGTGCGACTTTTGACCGCCAGCCACAATGTCATGTCGGAATTGACATCGTTCGAGCACCTCAAGCAGCTGCGTGTGCTAGATGTATGCCACAATGAATTTGCGTCGCTCATGCCGTTTGTGCACCTCACAGAGCTGCGCGAATTGCGTGCGGACCACAACAGAATCACCGACCTGCGCGGCCTGGAGCAATGTACATCACTGCGTCGGCTCAGTTTGGCCCATAACGAGCTCGGCGGCTGTGTGGATGTCAGCGGCATGTGTTGGCCGGCGCTCGAGTCCTTGTCTCTCGCCCACAACCGCATCCATACCATCGCGGGTCTCGAAAGTGTGGCAGCGCTGCAGGAACTTGGCGCAGACGACAATCAGCTCACGACGCTGCCGCTGACACGGACCATGCCCCAGCTGCGTGTGCTGCGGTTGTGTGATAATACGGCCCTTGATACGCTGGACGTATCGTGTATGCCACACCTGCGTGTACTGTACGCCGACCGATGCCGTCTTGCATCAATAGAGGCGCTCAGCACGGCCCGTGATCTGCGACATCTTTCGCTTCGGCAGCAAGGCACGCGAGTACGACTGCCTTTGCCTGTACCATGTTCCTTGCAGCGCCTGTACTTTAGCGGGAATGCTGTCCGCGCCAAACAACTATTTCTGTCGCCCATGCCCAGCCTGGTGTACCTGGAGCTGGCTGGATGTCAGCTGACCAGCGTATCATCCGGGCTGCAAGACCAGACGCCCGCGCTGCGCTCGCTCAATATGGACCACAGTCTCTTCACCTCGCTGCCGTCCCTGCGGCCATGGCGCCGACTGAAACGCCTCAGCGTCGTGGGCTGCCGAATCGATACGCTAGAGTCCATCGTGCGCAGCATCCACGGCATGACCGAGCTCTGCGTCCTCGATCTTCGCACCAATCCATGCACGTTGGGTCTATACCCCCCGATGATCCTGCCCCTCAACGCACCTGATGGTACCAGCGGCCCGCCTGTGCCGCATCCGGCCATCGTGCAGCCTGACGCCGCACGCGCCGCCGAACAGGCTGCGCAAACGCGGCTGCGTGCTGTACAGTCGTTTGCTGAGCGCTCACAGTTTCACAAGCGCACGATGCTGGTCCCGCCGGAACCGACGATCGAAGCGCCTGTGGCGTCGGAGCATGTGAAGGACAGCGCACGGACGGCCAGTCTCTTTCATGCAGCCGACAAGCACTTCCAAAGCACGCTGCCTGGGCACTTGTTGCAGAAACGCCGTGTATACCGCGGACTATGTGGTATGGCCTGTAATACATTGACGTGGCTCGATGGACTCGAAATTGATGAGCAAGATATCCTGCGCGCAGAACAGCAGTTACGTCGCCTAGATAGGGGTACATAGTGTTACTGTTGACGATGCATCACGCGCTCTACGGCGCGCTCCACGACGCGCTCCAGCATCGGCATAGACAGCGTCGACGCATTTGTGCCTGGCGCCTGATCCAGGCGGCCCAACTGGCCCTCCAGCGAACGATACACATACTTGCCTACCATGTCAAACTCCACATTCACAAACGAGCCTAGCGGCTTGTTCGGCAGCGTAATGTGCTCTTGTGTGTGCGGAATGAGCATGACGGTAAACTCAATGGTCTCTTCCTTGTTCTCCGTCGCATCCCCGTTCAGCGCCCCGCCTGCTGGAGGTGATACATCGATCAGAGTGAGGGACGTGCCGTCAAGCGTGACATAGCCCTTGGGTACCAGGTACGGAGCCAGCGTCGATGGCAGCGGGAGATGTGCATCGACCTCTTTTCGTGTATCATGGAATAGACGGAGCGTGAGCGTAAGTGCAGACTGGTTCGGCTCGATCGATTGCAGCGTCGCGACGGTATCGACGTGGCCCTGGACGATGTGCCCGCCAAATCGGGTTGTGGGCGCCATAGCACGCTCACAGTTGACTTTATCGCCCACTTGCAGGCGCCCAAGATTCGAGCGGAACAGCGTCTCTGGCGCCAGGTCTACACGGAAGCAGCCGCCATGCGTATCCGTACTAAACTGCGTCACGGTAAGGCACACACCATTCACGGCAATGCTGTCACCCACATGGCAATCGCCAAGGAGCAGCGCGCTCTCTCCAATCGTAATAGCATAAGATCCACTATGCTCGTCTGTAGGCACGACGTCGACGACGCGAGCCATGCACTCAACCAGGCCTGTAAACATGGTGCGGACGAACGAAGGACTTGGCCCCACCACACCGCCTCTTGGCGAAAGACACCTCCGCCGCCCAGGACAAGGTCACGTGGCGCACGAGACCCTCGTTGCTTCCATCATGCCACGCATCCGAACGAGTCGGACACGGCCGCCGCCTGAAGGCTTCGAGGACATTGAACCCATTTTGGAGGATTATGAGACAAAAATGCGCGATGCAGAGAATGACCCGCAGGAAGGTAAGCGCAAGGCCGAGGGCGTGTGGGGTATTATGCGCATTACACATATTCGCTCGCGCTACATTTACGATTTATATTACAAACGCGAAGCGATTAGCCGCGAATTATACGACTGGCTCCTAGAACAAGGATATGCAGATGCTGCGCTCATTGCGAAGTGGAAGCGCACAGGCTATGAAAAGCTGTGCTGTGTGCGATGTATTCAGGCCAGAGTACGTGGGGACTCGTCTACTAACGATGCCAGGATATGAATTATGAAGGGGCTACATGTATATGCCGTGTGCCTCGGGCCCAATTGCGTCCGGGCACCTTTGTCGAATGTGCGCATTGTGGTACGTTTCGTCACTTACACGCATGATAGGCTGTCGGGGATGCAGCTCGTCCGACTGAGTCCGTGCTCCAAAATAGGCCGAATTTTGTAGCGCCGTCGTGGCTTCAGCGTGCGTCCCACTCCACACACCGATCATCGCAGCCACCGTGTTTTGATTGCGCCCCGCGTCGTTCTCGCTTATGCCGCGCCTCAAGCGCCCACAAAGTCCGTCGCCAGACAGCACTAAGGGGGCAAGAACAACGAATGGACAAGCGTCAGCCACGTCTTCCCGTCCTACAAGCCCATGGAACCGATATCCTGATCCTCAGGCGCCAAGTGCCCATGACGGGACGGACACACGACCTCAAAGTCCCATGGGAGGCATACCGAAGCCTGTCGCGCTGCAGTCGAATGAGCAATGGCTTATGCGCGTAAATCGCGAAGGACTGCCTATTTGCCGTGACCTGCATGGCCTCTTCACCACCGTCATTATTTCTCTCTGTGATCGGTGGCCAGATTGGCGTTTCCCACTCGCCTTTGTGTTACCTGCCTTGATTCAACGCATGCAGGCGCTCCAGTTTGTACAGATCGTACGTGACTCGGCGAATGGCATCCAGAATATGCTGTCACTCAGCCAGACCAAGACGTCCTTTACCATGAGCAGCCAGACCGCTGCCCGAATTTGCCAAGCCTTTATCCGAGCGCACTTGCTAGAGCGCGTGCCTGGCCAGGAAGATGAAGTGTACGCTCCATCGCCCAAAGGCGTGCATCTCGTCGATCGTTTTGTCGTCCGGCATGGTATCGCTACGCGTAGTGTCAGCAATCTTCTGAATGTGCACCCCATATGCGATAAGCTCTTGTTTTTGGAGCGTGATGAGCAGGACGATGTGCTGTTAAGTGACGCTGTCGTGCGCATTTTGTTTAATCGCATGGTCGGTACTTCTCCTCGTCGCACGGAGCCCAGTGCCCTTGGTATCGTGCTGGAGACCCAGCAAGTGCGAGACAAGGAGGGGCAAATGTACGAGACGGCGCGGTTCTCGTCGACCGATGCTTTGAACTGGCTTGTGGACTACACGACCATGGTCTCGATCGACGAGGCGATTGTTCTCGCTGCGCACATGGTGCGTCTCGGATGGCTCGAGCCTGAGCAGACGATGGATGTCTCTCAATCGAACAATGTTGCCACGGTATGCGTCGATGAGGCATTGCGTGCCGAGCATGCTGCGCGTGAGGGCACCTTTGTCGAGGGTGAAATGTATCACCTCACTGAGCTGGGTGTCACTATGGCCTGGAAGGTCGATTGGGTGGATCAGCCAGCGTCGAAGCCAGCAGACGAGCGTCCGCCCACGTCTTTCTTCTACGGTGATCGTTTGAATGAGATGAGGAGTGTCTCTCCCCGACTCGATGCATTCGATTTATACGGCACGTACATGAACGCGCATCCGTCGGCTCCGGCGTCTCCTGAGATGCCTGGTGCGCCTTCGCCGCGAGCGCGGGATGTGGCATCGCCCACGAGTGTTCCTAGACGACCACTGGAGGAAGTCTTGCGCAGTGCCACCATGCGCCGCTCACTCTACACGTTCCTTCAAATGCGGCAGGATGAGAAGCCGCTGCAGTTCTGGTGCCAAGTCGAGTGGTTCCGGTCCGACTGCCGACTCGCTACGGCGGGCCTGTTGACGGATACGTTCAGTGCCGATGCGGTCGACGTCCTGCCGTCGGAGGTCCTGCGCGAATCTGCGGAGAAGCGGCCGGAGGGCATGACGGGTCCACAGATGCGCGCATCGCAGCAGCCCATCTTGTCCCTGAGTGCGCAACGGCGCATCGGCTCGCTGTTGCAGTCTAGTGCGCTCAATCTGCGTCTCTCGAGCGAGACGAGCGCGTCACTCGAAGGCGCACTTGAGGCTTTTGCGCGCGGAGCGTCCGGCACCGACTCGACGCGCCAGATTGAGAAGGCGCTGGGGCATCTGCTCATCCAGTGCGGATCAGCGCAAAAGGAAGTCAAGGCGCAGCTGAATGAGGAAAGTCTGCCGAAATACTACGAGGCCCTGGATTGTGGCTTGTGGGAGCGGCCGTAGTGTGTGTATAGTAGCCAAGGAATTCCACATCCGACCCCTCCATGTTCGACCGACGCGTCGTCGTGCCGATGACTGAGGCACATCCGTTGAGCGCCGCGGCGGCACCTGTGAGCGATGAGCCGCTGATGCCGCCCGATGTGCGCAAGACAGGCTATGTGTATGATCCGAGCATGACGCTGCACTCGACGCTTGCGGCGGAGCCTCATCCCGAGCGTCCAGAGCGGATCACGTCGATCTTTACGATGCTGCAGATGCACGGCTGCATTCATCGCATGCATCGGATCCTATCGCGCGAAGCGAGCCTCGCCGAAGTGTCGCTTGTGCATACCGAGGAGCTGTGGCATTCCTTGGAACAGACCGTGCAGCTACCCGAGGACAAGCTGCGTGAATTGATCGCGTTCTACGAGGCCAAGTCGCTGTACCTGAATCGGTCCTCGACGCTGTGCGCGCGCTTGTCGTGTGGTAGCGCCATTGAGCTGTGTAAGGCTGTCGCCTCTGGCCGTGTTCAGAACGGCTTTGCCATTGTCCGACCACCCGGCCATCATGCGGAGCCGGACGGCAGCCAGGGCTTTTGTCTGTACAACAATGTCGCCATCGCGACGCGCACGCTTCTGCATCACGCGGCTCGCCGCATCATGATTCTCGACTGGGATGTGCACCACGGCAATGGCACGCAGCGCATCTTTTGGAACGACAGCAACGTGCTGTACATATCTCTGCATCGCTACGAGAACGGCACCTTTTATCCCGGCACGACGTTCGGCAACTATGATCAGGTCGGCGGCCCGGATGCGCTCGGGACCTCGGTCAACGTCCCCTGGCCCTGCACGGGTATGGGCGATGCCGACTATCTGCATGCGTTCCAGCAGTGTATCTTGCCCATCGCGTACGAATTTGCCCCCGACCTCGTGATCGTCAGTGCGGGCTTTGACGCCGCGCACGGCGATGTGCTGGGTGGGTGCCGCGTATCGCCCACGGGCTATGCCCACATGACGCATCAGCTCATGGCTCTCGCCCACGGCAGACTGGCCGTCGTACTGGAGGGCGGATATACCCTGGATGCCATCTCACGCTCGGCCCTCGCTGTCGTTCGCACACTGCTGGGCGATGCATTACCCCCCCTACCACCCGGCACGGTAGCGAGCACCGCTGCCGTCCACACCGTCCAGCAGGTCATACGTGCACAGGCGCCGCACTGGCAGTGCATGCGGACGGCCATGAGCATGGCGCCCATGTCGTCCGGCACGGGCGCGTGCCACAGCTTCTCGCTTCCGAGCCTATGTTTGGAAGCGCGCGCCGCGCGCCTATGGTCGTCCTACCAGCTGCTTCCCCTGCCCATGTACAGCGACGGACTCGCCCCGCATCAGGTCCTGTGCTCGTCGTCCTTTGTTCTCCCGACGACCGACACATTCGTGGTGTTTGTGCATGATCTCGGCACCCTGCACCAGGACGCGAGCGGTGCCCCGTATGTCTCTGACACAGCCGATGCCCTGGTAGCTTGGGCCACATCGCGCCACTACGCCATACTGGACCTGTGTACACTGACGCCGCTGCCGCGGGAGGCCGTGTGCAGTCCGACGCATGAGCGCGTGCCAGACACGACGCCCACGCATCTGTATGCCCACATCGAGTCGCTGTGGGACCATGTGTGTGCGCTGTCCGCCGCGAAACGCTTCGTCTTGGTGGGCCTGGGCACGGGCTGCCATGTGCTTATGCACCTCATTGCCGCGCGGGCTTTGCACCATCGCGTCGCAGGCGTCGTGCAGGTGCTTGGCACGAATCCCATTCCGCTCGTGCCCAAGTCTCATCCTGAGCTCAAGTCGTGGTACCTCGAGCATGCGCATGTCGTGTGTCCACCGAACCATCCTCACCTGGCGTGGTCTGACCAGGCGTCGTCAGGCAAGCGCCTCGGGCGTGTGCAGCGCGCCACGTCCGCATGCCCGATGGAGACACTAGCACAGACGATCCCCCTACTCGAGGACATGCTGCGCTCATGATGCGCGCAGATCCAAGATCGTATCGAGGGCGAGCACCGCTCGCTTGCCCCGCTCGCCATGTGTCTCAGGCCGAAAGTCGAGATACAAGCCGTAGGCTGCGTCGTGCAGCGCATGAGCCGAGCCGTCCGCGGCCACGTACGAGTTGGCGAGCAGTGTGAGCGCACCCATGACGTACGGCAGCATCTGGAACATGGTGCGGCGCAGGTAGTCATACGCTCGCGTAGGCGGCACGACCTGACCGTCCTTCAGACCGCGGTACTCACCGTCGTGCCGCAATCGGATAATGGGGATCTTGACGCGCAGAAACTCGACATGCGGCTGATTCTCGCTCATGATGCGCTTCGTAGGGGGCGCGGGGCCATGCGCCTCCGCCGCCAGGCTCGTGTAGCACTGGGCCAGACTGAGTGCCTCGTTTCTCGCGAAGCCCATGCATTCCAGCACGACGACGGCCCACGCTAAGAGCACAGCCGCGCGATTCACCATCACGCTACGGCCTCGCAGAGTCGACTCCGTCAGCACCACATCAAATGCGCACGACTTGTCTTCACGGCCCGTGCCCGGATCGCCCCAGTCGCGACGCAGGCGCACATCCTCCCGTAGTCGCTGCTGCTTAGACGATCGCTCCGCCTCACTCATCACCCCGCTGGAAGCTACTTCGCGTAACGCTTCCACCACTCGATCGCGTGTCGGGCCCGCACACGGCGCACCCAGCTCCTCTAGTTCGGGCGCAGACAAGCGACGCAGTCGAGACGGCGTGTGCCGCTTTTTCTGCGCAAGCACACGGACGATGCCGATAGCATCGACCACCGACACACCCGCGACCGTGTGCAGCGCATGTATCATGCGCGGAAGCGGCACGGGCACTTCATCCGCACCGTCGAGCGCTGGCAGCGCCTCTGTAGGGGCTTTCCGCTTCGCCATCACAACCACTCCACCGCTGGCTTGATGGTGGCGGGTACGGTACGTATTCCGGCTCTGCCGCAACATGCCATCGCTGCGGTCTCTGCACATCTGCAGACGCATCATGATGCACAGCCAGCGGGCAAGTGGCGCATTCAGTTCCGGCCGTACCACTCTACGCTAGCGCCCTCATCGGGACCGAGACATCGGCGCATGATGTGGGAGGTGACAGACGCGGCCTACCCACACCATGTGTTCGTCGTGTTTGAAGATACATCGCATCCCACGCGCGCTGAAATGCACGGCACACGCACGGAGGGCGTGCCTCTGCGTCGGTGGCATGCTCATGTACTCAGCGCCGAATTTCATACCATGCTCCGCCAATCGACATTGCCCGGCCCATTGGGCTCGCCTGCGGGCACGCTAGGGCCTGGCGCATGGGCTCAGCGCGGTGCGCAGACCCTTCTGGACGGTGTATCGTTCCGCGTGCGACTTGGCTCGTCATCACCAGCGCGCCAGGATTCTTCCAAGACCGCGGGCGAGCAGGAAGAATGCATCCTGAGTATCGGTCATGTCATTGTGGGAGCAGGACGCGTCGCTGGCGGTATGGTCGAGATCCAGTACCTTCCCCTCTCGCATCTGCCACCCGACTCAACTCTCCTAGGCTCTCTTCTTGCCTCGCTGCTCCCACCTGATATCGTGCCACTCCTTGTACCTATATCCACTATGAATCCCACGGCTCTCCCTACCATGATACCGCCCACCCAACTCGCCGAGATTGTGCCGGCTAGTGGCTCCGCGAAAGCCGTGCCTGTTCCAGGTGCGCCAGGCTTTGGACCATGGGACGACGACGACGGCCAGCACACAGCGACAACCTTGGATCCCATCGGCTGGACAGGCATCGAAATGCGCAGGCGCATGGCCTATGTCCATCTCATCGTGCTGCGCGCCGAAGGCCTGGCCTAAGGCTTCGTAGCCTGTCTGTCCCATAGGCGGCGCGCCCCCTCCTCGCAGCCAATCGAACTACGCCTCCACCCTCCTGAGCTGCACGCGCCTGAGGCCTGGGGGAATTACGCAAAAAGACGCGCGTCTCGCTGCCGAGGCCTTTGGACCGCCTCTCTCTTGGTACGACACGGCGAGTGTGTGTGTGATGGCGACGCCTCCGCCGCGTGCGGTCCTGCTCAAGGGCCCCACGCTCAATTCCAAGGTGTTTATGACAGCGCTTCCTGAACGCCACGAGGATCTGCTCGCTAAGGCGTGTGAACTCTTCAAGGTCCCATCGGATCACACACCGCATTTATATGTCTCGTGTCAGGCATCGGTGGGCACACCGCACAGCGAGCAGCGCGGTGCCCTGCTGCTGTCTGATGCGATGCCATTCCTTCGTGATCGCGAAATGATTACGCTGCGATGGGTGCCGACCACAGATCCCCCGCGCCGCGAAAAGGACGTCCGGAATGTCCGATGGGACACCAAGCTCGACGAGCCGGCCCCCCTGTCCCATATGCGCCCCACGGCTGTGCCTGCGTGGCGCGGTCCTCAGGCGCGTGCCATGCATGTGGCTCGTGTCTTGGAGCGCGAGCGGATCCAGTCGGCGCAGGACGAGCTTGTGCCGCGAAACCCCCCCCAGCCCCTGTATACCGCGAAACCGAGTGTGACGCCTGACCCGCCGTTTCACACAGCGCCCATGTCGCCACCCCCCAGCTCTCCTACAACGATACCTGCTGCCCGCGATGAGAATCCGTCGCCGCCAAGTTCACCCACGCCAAATCCCATGTCGTCGCCTGCGCGTACCTTGGATTGGGGTGCTTCGGGCGATAGCGATGACGACCATCCGTCCTCGGCCACTTCATCGCCCTCAAAATCGGACAGGCACCATGAATCCCGCAAAAGCAGCTTTGGCGCTTGGTGCGCGCGTCTGAACCCATTTGCTCGTTCCGAAGACCACAAGGACGAGGAGCCGGAAGACAAGTCGGATGGCCCAAGCCCGTCGGCTCCAGCGGACAAAGCCTTGCCTGATTTGCATGTAACTGGCTCGGCTGCCTATGATGTCATGACACAGGTGCTCATGGCCGTGCGTGAACATGCGCGCAATGTGCACTGCAAAGTACCCCACGAGTTTCGTGCGCGACAAGCCGGACTGTCCATGAGTCTCGGCACATGTGTCGCGAAGCGGGCCATGTCGGAAGACAAGCCTCTGCGGCACTTTGCTGATGCGCTGGATGAATATTTGGATACTTGTGTAACTACGAAGGGCCCCATGATCGAGCCCGAAGTGTCCGCGCTGCGTGCGTTTGCCTACAAGTTGATGGACGAGCTGCAACGAACAAGCGCGCCCGTGGCACCCCCACCGTCGAAAGAGGTGCCGCCCCCGGAGGCGTCGCCTGAGGAGGCGCCTGCCTCTACTCGTACGACGCGTCGTCGCGGCGCTCCTAGAAAACGCCAGGCGGCCGCTCCGCCCCCGGTACCCGACGAGCCGTTGGCTAAGCGAACGCGGCGCTCTACACGACATACCAAGGCGTAATGTACGCTGCCATCTGTAGTATAGAGGTATCTAACTAGAGCTCTGCAAGAATCATGGTACCTAAGCTCTGTACAATTTGGTTGCTCATGGACGACTCGACAGCATCTTCCAGATGCCGCTTGGGATCCTGCTTGCCGACATAGTGTGTCTTGATCTGTTCGGGCGTGAGCTTGGCCTCTTCTTTGACAGACTTTTGGTACTCTTCGGCGAGTGAAAGCATGCGCTTGACGGCGCGCTGATTTGTGTGCTGGTGTTCTTGGAAGTCGGCGAGTTTGAGACCATCGGTCCAGTTGCGCTTGTGCAAGTTGCCCAACATGGCCTGCTCGAGCTGCGTTTTTCGATAGCCAATGGCAATCGAGTAGTAGTGGCGATTCAAGCCATGAATGAGCGACTGGATCGAGGGTTTGTTGAGGTGTCCGATATTCGACGTGGTCTGGCGCGGCTCTTGGCCCAGCATCACGGTCGATGGGTTGATGAGACGGAATGCGTCAATCACGACCTTGCCTTTGACCGACTCGATCGGGTCAACGACAATAGCCACAGCTCTTGGATTCAGCTGTTCAAACGATTGCTGCGTGTTGATATCGACGCTGGACAGCCAGCAACCGAAACCGGGATGCGAATGGTACCAACCCACCACGACTTCTGAGCGGCCGGTCTGTTTCAGCATATCAAGCATCTTGGTCTGGAAGACAGGATCGACAGCTTCGACACTCACACCTGTGCCTGACTGAGGCATCGCAAACACATCCACCACCGATACGGTATAGTCGTCGACAATGGTGCCCAGAAGCAGACCCATCACTTCCATCGGCACACCTGCACGTCCGTGCTTGAGCATCTTGAGAAGCGCAAGGCTGCTAATGTGCACGGTCTCGGCATTGTCTTGCTGCGGCACGTCCGTGGGTGGTGCGGACGTGGAGCCAAACCGCGCCTGCTGAAAGAGAGCTTGCAAGTCCATAGTGGGACGAGAAAAAGCGACGGTGAGCCGCCGCGGTGGCTGAGGGACGCGCGTCGCTTAGTCATGCTCCTACGAGGGACACTTCCTATTTGTGGAGGGCCTTCATCCGGGCCTCGAGGCTCGTACGCAGCGCGTGGGCATCGACGCCCTGAGCGGTGGCCGCGGCCAGCAAGCTGTCCATGAGGGTGTATGGCAAGCAAGATGGCGGCTGCGCATGCCCTGTACGCAGGGCACTCATCGACGCATCCACGAGCTGCGTGCAGTAGACGAGCGCCTGCTCTAGCATACCGTGGCGCATCCACACGCGGACGAGCACATCAGGTGCATGCTGCTGGAACCACGCGGAGAGCCAAGCGGGCACCAGATCCCATGCATGCGATGCCACAAGCGTTTCTGCGATCGTGCGGCGGTACGCTGCTGCATCGTCATGCTTGGCAGCCTCGAGATGGAGGCGCAGGTACTTCCATGCCCGTTCGTGAGCATGTCCCGGCCAGCTGGCCGTGCAGGCCGAGTGGCGGAGGAAAGTGGCATTCGCATCGGCCTCTTCTTCGTCGGCCATGTACAGTGCCTGCAGGGCGGGATCAAGATGCTCGTACTGCGCCTTGCGCTGGTGAAAGGTGCGCTCGAGGGTCACAGATGTGTGCGTGAGTGCCTCGAAGAAGCCGTTCAACGGCAAGTCGAGGTGCTGCGCACACGACCATGCAGCGTCAAAGTCGTCGTTGGCAATGAAGAGTGACAGCGCGTCTTCCGCACGCCACGGCGTCGCAGCGTGCGCCAGTTCGGGGTACGTGTGCAGCAGTTCCAACCGTGTCATCAATTCGTCATACTCGCGCCGCACATCCGCCAGCTGAACGATGGCGAGAGGCGGTGACGCGCCTTGGGCCGTCGGCATGTACTGCGTGACACGTCCACGCAGAGCCCGGTGCTTGCCACGGCCGACGTCCAGACCGTCGGCGTGGTCGTGCGCGAACCAGGCATGCGTCGGTGGGAGCAGGGTCAAAGCGTTGATGGCCACAAGATAGCTCTGGGCCTGGCGCACGGCGTACGTGCGCATGGTATCTGGCTGTGCACTCTGGGCCAGCACGCACATGCGGCGGGCGTGCTGGTACATGGACGCCGCCGCACTTTTGTAGTCGCCGCGGGAAATGTGGTACGCATACAGAATGTGGAAGTACGATGGGTGTGCGAGGGGCGACGCATGCCGTGCGTGGAAGCTCAGCGTGCGCTCGACGTGTGGCTGCCAATCAAGGAGGTCGAGGCGCAGCAGTGTGTGCGTTTCGTGTGCGTGGCACAGGGTGGTAACGAGCGTGGTGATGCATGTCGTGCGCAGGTCATCGAACGGCATACTCAGGACCGTCGACGATGCCGCCTCGTACATGTGCAAGGCCAACTGTGCCTGGAATACCTGCGTCCATACCTGCCGAGCATCGGCCTCGGCGACGTCCGCACCGGCCTCGAGCGCATGCATCGCGTGGCGGTAGCACATATACGACGCGCTCACACTCGCTTCGACGAGCGAGGCGGCGTGTGTCCAAAAGGCAAAGTCGGTGATGTCTTGGAAGGGGAGTACGGGGCGGAGCTTTGGAGCGTGCGCGGGGAGAGCGGCATGGACGCGCACGAGCGCAGCACACGCGTCGTCGAAGCGTCCGCGCAGCGCATCGGCTCGGGCGACGAGGTACACACACACCGGGTCCTCGTCGCCCTGGAGGCACACACGTACGGCGTCCGGCGCGTCCGGCAGAATAGCCGCGCAAAACGCATCGACACGCGCGCCAGGCGGCACGCCGCGCAGCAGTGCGCGGTGCACGAGACCGAGTGTCGGCTCGTGATCGCTCGTGCTGGCCAGGGTGTACATGGCACGCGCCGAGCGCCACGCACGCAGCGTCGCGGCACGCACGCTCTGGAGGGCCGGGACGTGCGTCACGAGCGACAGCAGGACCAGGAGTGAGCGCGTTCCCTGCCATTGCGCATGCACATGAGCCATGTGGGCACAGGCCGTGACGGCATCGAGCCATGCTGGCGCCAGCCAAGCATCGTCCGCATACAATGCCGCCAGACGCTCGGCGGCCTGGACGAGTCCGTCGCCGCCGATCCGCTCCGTCAGCGCTGCCACACGTTCGTGCATGCGCGACGGGATCGGGAGCGGCGCTCCCTGCAGCGCATACGCGTCCACCAGTCGCGGCGCGCGCGCGCCCAACGCATCGTACGCTTCGATCGCCAGCGTCGCGACTGGTAAGAGCGACGCACCTCCATCGACTACCGGCGCATACGCCTCGCTGGGTACGTGGGTCAGCTGATGGAGCACGAGCGCGTACTCGGCGCTCGCCGCCTCGCCTGCGAGACGGGCGCTCGGACGATCTGGGTGGGGCGCAGCGGCAGCGAGACGCGTAGCGAGACCCGCGAGCCACGCACCCGCGCCCCTTGCGCACGCCACGCCCAGTGTGTGGCGCGCCACGACACACGGCACGTCGTCGAGCATGCAAAGACGCAGGGGCCACCTGGCCGCACGGTCGATCTGCTCGACGCGCCGCATGAAGCGGAGCCATGCATCCGTCGAGGCGGCGCCGACCGTAGCGGCGATCGCCGCCATGATGCGTGGGAGCGACTCGCCGGCTACGTGCACGCCCTCGGCCTGCAGGGCGGCAGCGAGTGTCGTGGCACTGAAGCGCGCAGGTTCACACAAGCGCTCGAGGAAGAGCGCGGTGACGGCGCTGCCCGTGTGCGTGGCCAGAGCCGCGTCGAGTGCGGGGCCATGAAGCGGCGTGTATGGATCGAAGGGCTGGACATGGATCCACGGATCCTCCGTAGGGCCGCGCACGACGTGCTGCTCTTCCGACGCGCGCAGGCCATCGACGAGCGTCGTCTGGAGGAGGGGCGCGCCGCCTGCATGCCACAGGAGCCAGACGCGCCATTCGTGCCGCGCGCGCACCACGGCCATGTCACGCAGCTCCATGTCTGGTGCGAGAGCCAAGCTCTCACACGGCCGGGTCCATACTAGGCCCATATCGCCCACGCCGCCTGACCAGCTGGTGCTCTCTTCGAGCTCGATGCCGTACGCTGCGAGGCAGGCGCCATGTGTGGGGACGTACACAAGCGCATAGAACGAGCATGTGCCGTCGTCCGGGTAAAAGAGCTGGATATGTGGCTGTGCCGAGCTGTCCCACACCGCCTCGGAGGGTCCCGGCAAGTCGAGCGTGCGCACGAGTGTCTCTGTCGCCATGTTCCACACACGCAGCTTGCGATCACGACATACGCAAAGCGCCAGTGGCGTATCTGCACCAGACACATGCGTCGCGATCGCCAGCGTCTGGACCGGCGAGACGGGCTCCGCTGCGCTGCGGCCAAACAGACGCGAGAACGAAAAGGCCGAGGGACGAAGCACACTTTCGCGCCATGCCGAGTCCTCCGTCGCATACGCCAGCTGGACCAGAGCTCCATCCGCGCACGACACAAGTAGGAGGGCCTGGTCCACGACATGCACACTCGTAGCTTCCGTGTGTGTCTCGTGGGAGGCAAAGTGGGCCATGCGGTGCTCGTGCGCCCACCGCGTCGGCAGCGCATGGCCGTGCAGAAGACTCGTCAATGGCACACGCAGGCGGTACAGATAGCCCGTAGCCGTGACAGCCAACACGTACAGATCGCTCGAGGCTCCGTCTTCGGCCATGCCCACGCTGGGAAGGACCGGCGCAGGAAACGCGAAACGCACAGGCGCCGGCGCGCCAGCCTGGCCAAGCATCCGTACCTCGATCTCGCGCGTGCTATCAAGGAAGCGAGCGAGTGCCATGACGCGCGGGCCCAGGACCGACACACGGCATGTGGCCGCATGCGAGGCATGCGCTGAGAGGTGCGGCGCGTGGGTGGCCGGCACCGGCGCCTTCGCAGCCGATGCGCATGGGACTGCATAGGATCGCGCCTTGGATGCACTGGTATTCAGCACATCGAGCGGCACGGACGCGATGCCGTGCGGCAGGAGCATCAAGGCCGTCGTCGTCGTTGTCAGCAAGCCGCGATCGTCGTCCGCCTCGGGGCCACGTGATGTAAAAAGAGATACACACCTCCCTTAGGAAGAAACGCCTACCATGTGCTATGGGGAAGGGGCGGGTATGAACGCGGCGTGTCGCCTAGCAAGTCGTCGTCGTCGTCGTCGCCGTCATCATCATCATCATCATCCTCTTGTTCCTGGCGCCGTGCGAGGAATTGCCGCTGAAAGAGCCCGCGGCGCGCGGATGGGGCGTGGGGAGCGGCCGGAGGCTTCCCTGCCGGTGGCTTCGCGGCCGTCGGCGGCGAAGACGACGAGGCTGGCTGGCGCGGGGCCGGATCCGAGTGCGGCCCACTTTCGCGGGAGGCACGTGGGACGGCTTGGACAGGCATGCGCAAAGGCGGCTGCAGCGAAGCCCGCGGCTTGGAGGCTGCCTCGGCTGGCCTGTCACTGCGTCGGGGTATGCTGGGCCGAGGCACGAGCGAGGCGCGAGGCGCGCGCGCCGCCTTGTCCATCGCCGGCTTGGGAGGTGGGCGAAGCGCACGCCGTCGTGGACTCTTGCGATGAAAGCGGGCGGGAGAAGCCAGCGCACCGGGCCGCGGCCCACGACGGACGGTGGTGGGCACATCAGCGCCTGTCAGGTCCTTGAGCATAGCCACTCCGTCGGCGAGCGTCTTTTCCACGTCCGTCGGTACAGGATCCGAGGCACAGACTTGCTGCAAAGCCGATGCCGCTCGCGCAGCGTATTGGACCAATGTCACCATGCGTGGCGAAAGTACATCCAGCAGCAGGTGCTCCAACGCTTCCTTGGCTGTCGCATTGGCATGCGCGCGTACATCGGCGGCGTACTTTGCATGGTACGCGTCATACAGCGCGGCACTAGGGCCATGCTGCGCAACGAGAGGAGGCGCGTGATGCGGCACGGTCGGCACTCGCCATGGCCCAGCCTCCGGTGCCGCGTCGCACTTCTGCCACAGGCCCTGTAGGATGCGCTGCTCGGCCTCCGGTGGGCCAGCGGATAAGCGCGCCTGTGTCGCCTGTTGCGTCGCATGCGCGAGGAACGACGCAGCATACGTCGACGAGCCCACATGTTCCTTAGCCTGCGCCGCACTCGTGGCGAGTCGTGCACGCGCCTGTTCGAGCTGCGTGTCTCGCTCCGCGTGGGACTCGGCCGGCGCATGCGCGAGCTTGTCTTTGAGTTCGGCGACCTCTGCCCGCAGCGAAGCGATGGCCTGGACGTACTGCGCGACATGGCGGTCAATATGCAGGAGGTTGCGCGATACTTTGGTCTGGATGTTCTTGGCTTGATTCGCATACTTGAGTGTGTTGTGCGTCTCGTCATAGTGCGCACTCGACGGGCTCACACAGGCAATCATGACCGTCTTGCAGTTCCCGCCGAGCGAGAACTTGAGAAGACGCGTGAGTTTGCTGTTGCGGTACGGAATGTGCCGGCTGCGAGCACCGCGAGTGCCCGACTGGCAGAGGGCATTGATGCAGCTGCCCAGGGCCAGGAGCGAGCGGTTGATGTTGGCGCCTTCTTTCATGCGGATGCCCTGATTGGATGTCGCAGAAGCACGCTCGGATCCAGCCAGGTCGATAATGTTGAGGGACGCGCTGTACATTTCCTCGACCGTGTCGGCTGTGCGCGGGCGCCGCATGACATTGACTTGGAGGACCGCATGACTTCGACTGCTCACCGCATTCGCCTCCGTCGGACTCTGTGTGCGCCGCTTATTGCCCTCTGTGATCATCTCCAGCACCTGTTCGGGCGACTCGGGTATGTGCTCCGTGATGCCGACGACGGACATCTTGCTGGCGGCATCCTCCCGCAGTGCCAAGCCACGCCCCGCGGGTGTCGGCGTCTCGGAAAGCAGATCACGAATGGTCTCATTGTAGATCTCCAAGTACGAGAGGCGCACATTCGTTTCAAAATCGCTGCTCTCCGCCTCGATCCGCTCATAGAGTCCCTGCATCGTCAAAAAGATGAGGCCCGGGTCGGTGGGCGTGCCACTGATAGTGTGTGTCTTACCGCACCCCGTCGCGCCGTACGCAAAGACACTCGCATTAAAGCCGCTCAGCACGCCTGAGAGCATCGGCTCGACCGTGTCGCGGTACACCTCGCGCTGCTGCGTCGACGACGGAAATACACGATCAAAGGCGTAACGCACGTCACGCGGTCGCCGGCCATTTCCGTGGAACTGCATGTGCGAGAGCGACGAGCGCGTGCGACTCGACTCGCCGCCACGCATCATATCTGGTTCGATCGGATCAAAGACCAGGACGCGGTCGTCCACCGGTGCGATAATGTTGCGGATATAATTGCTGCGCATCGCAGCAATGGCATTCTGGGCTTTGGACGGAGAGGCAGCAAGCCCCCCGTCTCCCTGAAATGCATGGGATGTGTCCGTCGGAGCAAGGAGCGACACCTCCTTCTCATTCAATGGACGCACCCGCACCACCACCTGGATGGACGAGTCGGCCATGGTCGCCAGAACAACACCGAAGCGGACGCTCTCAGTCTCTCCCGGCGCGTCAGATCACGTGACCCAACCTACAAGAGGCACGCCGCGCGGCGTGCGAGCTGCATACGAGCGGTACGCGTCACCAAAAAAGGCACGCAGTGTCGCTTCTTCGACGCGAATGCGCTGAGCAAAGAAGCGCGTCAGTATGACCGTAAACAGGATCAAGGACACTGGATTTCCCAGCATGATCTGCGTGCCGACGGCCCACCAAAAAAAGCCGGCATACGACGGATGCCGCGCTACCGCATAGACGCCCGTCGTCACCAGCACATGGTCCTCCCGCTTCGTCTGGGCCAGTGCATGACTAAAGTTGGTGGAAGCATGGATCATGGCAAACGAGCGCAGCAGCTGGCCACTCACTATGAGGACAGCACCTAGCGCTTGGACGCACCACACATACTTCCAGGTGGGTGCCCAGGCCGATTCGAGCACGTACTCCAGTACGCCCATCGCGTGCGCGGCCACGTACTCAAATCCATTTTGCAAGAGAAACGAATCCGACTGCAGGTGCGTAGGATTCCAGTACGCCGTCACGACGAACTCGAGCACATGAAAGCACGACCATGCAAAGAGATACACTTGCAATGGCGCTAGTCTCTGTGGGGTATAAGTGAGCATGCCACGCACGAGCGCCCACAGGCCCGGCGCACACACCCCCGCGAGTGCGCCAAGCGCAAAGGCCGTGGCGGCAATTGTGCCGACGGGATGCGCTAGCGCCTTCGGAATCAGCGCAGGGTGCGCGGCAAAAAACCAGGGCATGGCTGGCCACGCCTCGCACGTCCTTGCCTTTATATGCGGTCCTCCACAAGGCGTCCACACGCCACGTGACACCCATCTTTGTTCGCTCGCACAAAGACTCTATGCACCTCTATGCAAGGACCCAGCCGAGGTGTTGGCCCGCGAAGAACGGCGACACTTGCAGCTTGGACGGGTCGCCATCGCGCTTGTCTGTGCTGGATGAGTGGACGTAGGCGGCTGGCACAGGCGCGTCCTGCGGCGTAGCTCGGCGCAGCCGTACGACTCGACCTGGCTCGGCCGGTTCGTTGTAAAAGCGGCGGCCATGTTCACTCACAAACGCAGCGAGCTGATCCAGCGCGCCGAACGATTCAAGCAGTGTCGCGCAGAGCGGAAGAAGAATGGGCGATGTATAGACACCCGCTGCACACCCGCAGTTCAGCATGAGCTCGTCCGTTGAGTCATTTCGACTCGCTGGCGATGGGTACTTGGCCGCGAGGGGATGCGGAGCGGAGTCGGAGCCGAGAAAGAAGCGCGGATGCCCTTCGCGAATGACTTCGCGCAGGGCCGCACGGTCATCTGGCATCTTGGCCACGGGCTTGCAAAAGTGCAGCGGCTTGCCGGCCCAGTCGTCGACCGTCAGCTGCAGATGGTGTGCGGTGATCGTGCACGCCACCGTATCGCCACAGCGTTTCACGCATTCGACAGCGGCACGCGTCGTGGCGTGCTCGAGCACAATGCGCAGCTGCGGAAAGTGCGTGTGGATCTTTTCGAGGTGCGCCAGAAACAGCGGCTCGGCGTTCAGGACACACACACCCTTGTCAGTATCGCTGGGAATTTCACCGTGCAGGTTGAGCACCATGCCGCACTCTTGCATCGCCTCAAAGACAGGGAAGTACACTTCATAGTCCTCAATGCCACCGTCGCTGTTCGTCGTCACACCGCGTGGGTAGCTCTTCACGCCACGTATACCAGCCGCAGATGCACGGCGAATCTCATCTGGCGTGATACTTGGCGATAGGTACATGGTTCCAAGGAAGCGGGTATGTGGGGCGATTGCTCGCAGCTGCGCCATGTAGTCCACCGTCTGCTGCGCGGATGTCAGCGGCGGCGTCAAGTTCGGCATGACATAGGCCAGGTCGATGCCGCCCAAGGCCACATGAGGCGTCACCAGCTCACTCATAGGCCCCTGCCGAAGATGCACATGAAAGTCGGCGGGCGATGGGATCTCGAGCGTTTCCACCATGGCGAGGCAGGAACCGCCGACGTCCTTGCCCTTCCACACGACACCTCCCTCCACATCGGCCGAATCCCTTGGGGCCAGGCAGGGCCAGAGGAGCCGGCTTGGATGCCACCACCATTGGAGCCGAGCGAGCCGCCGCCCTCGTACGAGGATGTGCTCGCGAGCACATGGGGAGATGCGTCATCGCATCATGAGGCGGCAGCACCAAGCTTGCCGCCACGGCCACGCCCCCCTTCCCCATGCAGCACGGCCCCTGCGCCTCCACGCCCTGTGGGCCCGTTGCCTACCGCATCGCCAGCCAATGGATACCCCCTTCTGTACAAAGGCAAGATTCTCTTATACCCTGCGACTGTCCCAACATGCTCCAAGTGCTACGAGACGGGCTACGTGAATCGAAATCCCCTCAAGCCATGCAAATCTTGCTGGCGTCGCTATGGCAAAGCGTACACCGGCGCCGTGAAGAATGCGTACGAGCAGGGCGGCGCGCATGGCTACCTGGCTGACAAGAGGGTCCAGCAGCCCTTGCGATTCTATACGCCTATGCAAAGCCACGCTTTTCATCCGCCCACGCCTCGCCCCCCTCAGCCGTTTTCTCCATCCTTTGGCACGCAGTCAACGAGTGGCCCATCATCGCGGCCTGACGTGTACCCCGAGGACCAGCACAGTAGTGTGCCGCCTCGCTACGATGTGGTGTCGCACACGTCTAGTGAAAAGCCCCTCATGCAGCAAGACTATCCATTGTATGCGCCGCCGCCACCGCCGCGCCCCATGCCATGCTACGCTCCGCCACCGCCCGGCGCTGCGCCTCTCGTCGATTGGTACGGATATCAGCCGCCACCCGGTGCGGTCGCCGTGATGCCGGGCGATCCACGCATTGGAGGCACACTGTGTTACAAATGCGGGGGCACAGGGAATGCCAATGACCTATTTTCCCTATTTGGGCTAGACGATGAGTGCAGCACTTGTGGCGGCGCAGGCCGCATCATGAGATAATTACTTGCGGTACTTGAATCGCTTAAAGTTGACTGCGTAAGTGTCGTGTACATACAGTGTAGTTGTAAAATGCCGCGGTCAAAGCTGCTTCGAAAACCGCGTTTGTACGAATAGTCCCATTCACGCTGCACGATGCGAAAAGCCACATCCTCGTACGGTGGGCCCGCACTGAAGCGCAACAGCACAGTGTCCCCTGGCCCCTCAGGATCAGGCAAGACGCGGTACGTGGGCGCCTGCATGGGATCCAGCAAGTCCGGATAAAACAGATGAAACTTGTACCCTTGCACTTGCTTGGGCGGTGGATGCTCTGCGTCATAGTGCACCTGGTTGTACCGATTCCACTCATAGCCCGTGTGCACGCGGTTGAAGTAGCGCGGTTTGCGGATGCGATACTTGCTCTCCCCATGATGTGCCTGTTGCGTGAGTCGAACATCGTCATGGAATGCCTCTTCATTCACACCCATCGCCCGTGCTGCCTCTTGACGCACAAAGTCATCGGCTGTTTGGCAAGAGCGGTGCCACTCAGTCTGCTGCCGTGGAATATACGACCGGCTAAGCACATCGCGGCGCGCCTCTCGCAGCTTGGAACGCAGCGACGCAGGGGTATACATGGGCAACGGACGCTCCTCCGGCGTCAGATCATGCACCGGGCGTCCTGGCGGCTCCATCTCAGCCGCGTCCCATACCGCATCGTACTCTCTCGGCGTGTCGAGCTGCTCTGCCAGTTCAGCACAATGCCGCTCCGCATCGCAGCGCTGCTCGTGCCGCCGCTTCGCGATCTTTTCCTGCACCGTCTTTTCGTGCACAGCGCGCAATTTGGCGACGCTGCGCCAGACCACTATACGCCGTAGCATCATGTCCCAGTATTCGACATCCAAGGGCTCTCCAGAACGCATCTTGTTGCGAATAGATGTCTGTAGCTCGAGCAACTCGTCCGCTGATTTGTCCGCCAGCAGCGCATCTGCGTCTGCCAGGATCGAGGGGTCCACATGCGTCTGATCTTGGTGCCGGACGCGACGGCAGCGATCATCGCATACGATCAACGCATCTTTCCAGTACGCAGCGCGGTCTGCGTCGAGACGCACAAACGTTTGTATATCGGCATGGAGCTCTTGCAGCTCACTCGGAGTGAGTGTATCCATATAGGCGGTCGGTTCTTTCAGCGGCACATCCATCTCGTCATCATATTCAGCATCATCCAAGAGCGGCATGACAAGCCAGTCAATCGGTCGCGCTCGGTGATCACGCACACGAATCGCAGCTCGCGCCTTGGACTGCTGGAGCATAAACTCGTCCTCTTTCGCCACCCAATCTGCCATTACGGCCGACTCTGCCTGGCGCGCACGCCGCGCTTCCTCTTCTTCACGCTCGCGGCGCGCATTTTCGCGCTGAACACGACGCGCTCTCAGCCGCTCAGCCTCGCGCTCAGCCTCGGCACGTCGCGCAGCGTCACGCCGTTCGACGTCATGTCGAGAAAGACCTGCACGCTGCTCCTCGACCTCCTTCTTTTTCCATCGAAACACACCTCCTTCCTCATCGTCGGTCCGCAGGCGCTTCGCATCTGGATACCACGCAGCCTGCTCCTCTTCCCTACGTGCCATGCCAGCCATGCCGAGGCGTCATGCAAAGGGAACAGCGTGACGTGGCGGGCCTACTAGGCCCTGTATCACGTGTACGAGGCGCCCCTAACGGCGGTGGAGCGACGTTGCCTCACCGCCTCTCAGGTCATGTCTCGTACAGACGCGATCCACGAGACATTGCAGTCGAATGTGTCCGCAATCGTGCAGCTGACTGTGTCGTACCCTAGCTTTCATGCTCCTGAATATGCGGTGCCCACCGAGAGCCTGGTAGGCCGGCTCTGGGCGTACGATGCTGCCAGTAATATGGTCGTGCTCGAGACGGGGCATACGAGTGCGCTGGCCCCGTCCATGCGACGGGCTGCTGCCTCAGCAGTATGCGAGACATCGCCGCGCATATTATCCAACAGCGGCGCGCTCGCAGGCTTCAAAATGGTACGAGCGTCGAAAATCCAGCGAGTCGATGTGTTGCAGGACGACCAGTCCATACCTCTCACGACCGTCCATCCGGTGCCGGTCGCCGCGATCGAGGCTCGTGATGCAGCTGCCAAGAAAAAATGCCAGGAACGCGTTGCCCAATTAGCACCATCCAATGTGAGTGATGTCGGGCAGGCCGTGTTTGATGCCGTGAACAAAACGTACGTGCTGCACAACTCACCCCAGTCTCCCTTGCCGCTGGCACGACTCTCACATAATTGTGCTGGATGAAGTCGTGATCGTACGTTCGCAAAACTAACGTGACAGTCTGGCCCCACCTATGATATCTCCACCACCTACGTACCTGGTCTTCCTGATGACCACCTCCAGCAGCTCTTGCACGATGAAGACGCCAATATTTCATCGCAGATCGAGCGTGCCAATGACAAGGCACGTACTTGGCAACGCGTCACGCGAGTGGTACGTACCCAATACGCGCGTCTTACCCATGCCAGCTGGATTCTGTGCACGCCAAGCAAGCCGCCCGTAGACCGTCGTTGGTAGAGCGCGCCTCCTAATTGCGCACGTGGACCCACGTGGTGTAGTGGTCTTGTCTAGCGAGGGATGCTCGCCTCCTCTCTTTTCCCCACCGAGTGCTGTACGCTATGGCATCGACTCTGTCCAAGGCCTTCCCTGCGGCTGTCAAAGAGATTCGCATGCACTTCTCTCCCACAAGTGCATCCAGCTCGGGTGCTCGGTACGTGCTCGCGTGTGCGCGTGTTACTAACACATGTCATAGTAAGTTCGTGGCTCAACACTACAAAGAAGTCAAGGCGTCGAACCCTTACATTCCCTTCCTTGTGCGTGAAGCACAGGGAGGTCCAGCTCGTCTGTTTGTTCGTCTGGGTACGTGCGCATACTTGTAACACGCAGAACGTGGAGCGGAAAAGAACGCAGAAATCAGCAACCTCGAGCCTAGCGCGATTATCAAGGCCCTCGAGGATCTGATCAAGTGATGCGTATCCTCCGACCAGCGCACGGCGCGCTGCCTCTTGTAGATCCCGTGCCTAGATAGTGGGCTATGACCTTGGGCATGCTGACAAATGCCGAGAGCGGCACTCGCCTTAAGGCTCCTCCTCCACTGTGACCGGCGGTGGCCGAAACGACCATGCGTATCCTCAGCAAGGTTTTGGAGCGCGATGGCAGCGGCACCGTATCTGTCATCCCAGACTGCGATGAGGATCTGTATCACTTGTACAACCTCATACAACCAGAAGATCTCGTGTCTGCTTCGACCGTTCGAAGAATCCAAAGCGAGTCGAGCACGGGCTCGATTGAATCACATCGGATGCGCCTCCAGCTCACTTTGTCTGTCACCAAGATTGATTTTGAGATGGCTGCAGGCTCAGGTATGTCAAGCGCCGTCTCTACATCTACTGAGCCTCTTTCTGAGAGCGATACAAGCTCGCCAGCCTCAACGCCCATGAGCTCCCTAGTGCTGGGCGAAGCTGGTAGCACGCCCTCTTTAAGCGGTGCAAGTCAGGGGCAGCCGACGCTGCACATCTCAGGACGCGTGGCTGTGGAAAATAATCACGTCCGCACTGGCTCCTTCCACACGTTGGATATCGAGCTGAATCGTAAAGTATCGATTACGAAGGAGCAATGGGACCAGCATCATTTGGATATCCTGGAGGAGAGCGGCAATGCAGGCAGCACGGCCGAAGTCGGCGCCATTATCTTGGGCGAAGGTCGTGCCATCGTGTGTCTTTTGACAAACAACATGACCATCATTAAGCAGCGCATTCAGGTCTCCCTCCCGAGAAAACGCGCTGGGGCAGGCTACGGCGTGGCTCAACAGTCGACGGGCACAACGAAACTTACTGATCGATTCTACACACAGGTATACGATGCCGTTATCAAGCTGCTTTCGCTTCCTGAGATGCGTGTCGTGCTCCTTGCCTCGCCTGGTTTCTGGCGTGATAATATGTATGACTATTTACTGTCTGAGGCTACGAAACGGTCCGACAAGATCCTTATGGGTAATGAGGGAAAAAGAAAGCTCTTAAAGGTTCATTGCGCGACGCCGCACGTCCATTCTTTAATGGAGGTGCTCAAGAGCCCCGAGGTGGCGGCCCAGTTGCAGAACACCAAATTTACGCGTGAGAATCAATTGATGGACCAATTCCTTCGAAAGCTTGCTACATCAGAACAGTTTGCCTGGTATGGTGAGCGCCAAATTTTGATGGCAGCTGACCGTGGCGCTATCGGTACCTTGTTGCTTTCTGATGCCTTCTTGCGGAATGTCCACCCGACAATTCGGAAACGATGGCTGGAGCTGTGCGATCAAGTCAAGAGCTTTGGTGGCTCTGTTGTCATATTTAGTTCCCTGCACGAAAGTGGCCGGCAACTGAACGGTCTGGGCGGTGTGGCTGCCCTGCTGACTTATCCCTTGGATCTTGACCTTGTCGAAGAAGAGGAAGAAGAGGCACGGGCGGCAGCCACCTAATTATTTCTCATCCATACCACGAAACAGGGGTGCTTCGCGAGATGTGCGCCCGAATTGTGTCGCATTCGCGTCAAAATGAATTCGTGCCGATTGGTTCAGCTGTCTCTTTTCTTTCTTGCTTTCGTCATCGTCGTCGACCGTGAAAAGCGCCGGATTCTGAGCGACTGTGCTTTCTGTTGGCTCAATCACCAGGACCAACTCTTTGGAAAACCTGCTATGTGAGTCATCGAGACATACACTTGGAATCCTGTATACTGGTGTTAGAGATGCAACGTACGCTAACATGGACATGCGGCTTTTGGCCACTTACTTCGTCGTCCTCTGTATACTGCGACGAAAATGGCTCTTCTTCACTCTCTGGCACCATATCTGGCGGCTGACTCTTTGGGGCAATGGGTGCGTGTACACTGTCCGTCGTCTCCAGAGGTATCGACATGTTCGAGCCAGGAAAGGATAACGTGCGTGTCTGTGTCAGCGATCATGACATACTTTGAGTAGTACAGCTGGTGAGCGCTCTGCGTCTTGGAAATAGTACAACACGCGAAACGCCTCCTGCTCTGCCGTCTGCATTTTGTCCGATGCGTGAAGTGCGACATCCTGCAGGAGATGCACGAGCTGAGGCCGTATGATATCGTGCACTGCGTGTTCAAGTATGCTGGAATTGTCATTCATCCATGCCACATGACGCTGATCGAGGTACAGGACCGTTGTGAGAATCGTAGTGGCCGATATGCGCAGATAGTATACATTTTGCACTGTGAAGGTCATCGAGAAAGTGGAGAGGGCAGCCGTTGGGTCTGTGCGTTTGCCATGCCCAGTTTTCGAGCGTCTCGTGCCTTCCACACTACGGTAAGGCGTGCAACAAGACGCACACCCGCTTTGCCGCGTATCTATCGTTACTGGATCGATGTGCACGGGCAATTGTTTTTATATGACACGGTGCCGAAGAACCTGACGTCCTGTGCGTACGCCGCATACTGACCGCCGCTGCAGGCTTCAAATCTGTGCCCTTTCTCAACTTTTTCTTTGCCCGCATCGAGCGCAATCCTGCGCGGACAACACCAGGGGCACCTCCTGAGCTCAGTGCCGCACCACATTGGACAGAAGATGCAGCTCAGCTGCAGGCCTTATGGGAGCAGAAGCACGGCTGGGATCACCTATGGACACGATTGCAGTCGGAAGGCATGTCATGGTGGAGCAAATGCCAGGGCGAATGGAATGTTATACACGCCGTTGACACACCTATCGTGTACCGACATCTCTCACCCAACGAAGGCACACTGACTTGGGGCGGAGATTTTCGAGTGCCGTTTCGTCCAGGTTCACTACGAGTACACCCTGACACAGGATACCTATATCATCCATCACCTGAACCCATTCTGCGCCGGCAACGGAACACGCTGCAGGGCGGAGGAGCCTTGCCATGGGGCCGATACAGCCTCGTGGCGTCACATGTGGTGCTGCAGCATCTATCTGAAGGGCTCCACATTGACCTTGAAGCTGGGGTCGGTGGCCACCTTCAGTGGCGGGGTCAAATGTACACGCTCGATGCCCTGGCCCCCGACGCCGACCTGGCGTGACAAGGGTGGCCCCTTGCGTCTCAGCTCGACTTGCGGTTTGGATCGTGTCACGCGTTATGCATGTCTCGCAGGGCCCTGCAGCAATCCAATCCTTTACTAAAAGATTTAGACCAATCTCACTCGCCCATAGTAACATCGACGTACTCCATTGTACATACCCAAGTACGCCTTGGTACGCAAGTGAGGGCTTGTTAACAAGCAGTGTGGCTCACTTTATTGGAGGCCAGAAAGCATTGACAGCATTAGTGTGTGTGTGCCCCTGCGGCTTGTGACATCATTGCATCGTAGCATCGATGGATCCAGAAGCACAGCGTGGGCGGCAGGAACAGCTCCGCTCGGCCAAGCGCGCCTTGCGACAGTTTCAACGCCGTCGTGCGCAGGAACAAGGCAAACGAGCCTCACGCACGCTGCGTGCGTCGGTACTGGTCAGGAACGCTGAAGTGCCGCCAACTGTACTGACACAATACTTCACGGCGTCCAACCACCCCGGACCCATTGCGCGAGAGTCTGCCGTGCGGGCCACGGACAAGACGAAGCGCCGCAGGTCACGACCCAGCACGATTTACATGGACGAAGGTCCCTTCTCTCGCCGTACCTCCCAAATCTGCTGGTCAGGTTCCATGGAGGGCGGTGACGCTCGCCACCCTCGCCAGGGCTCTGTGTCCTCGTCAAGGCTGCCGACCATGTCGGCGGGGCATCGATTGAGCCTGGCACGACAGTCTCTCTTGGAAACCCAGCGACAGTCTCTGGATCCCGCGTTCCATGACGGACCTAAGCGACGCAGCCGTCATTCTCGTCAGCTCAGCATCTCTACCCGTGGCCAGGGTTTTGAGGTGCTGAGTGGACAGTCCCTCCATCGCACGTCCATGCACCAGGATGCATCTACGCGCCGATCGATTCGATTCTCCGCATTGGAGCCAGCGAGCATCTTGTTTGGCATGTCCAGTGTACATAAGCCACTTCCCCCTGCCCCATCGTCTGTGCCCACGGACTGGAAAGCCGAACTGCGTGACATGGAATCGGACGATCGAGAGGATCGTGAGACTGCCTTGGACAAGCTCGAAGGGCGTCGTCCGCCCAGTATGATGCCCACGCTCAAGACCAGCGACGATCAACGCCGTTCCATTGTCCCATCGTGGCTGTCTATGGGCGATGCTCCCCCGACACAACTTCAAGTGTCCAAACGGTCTGGTGCCTCGAAGCGCCAGTCTATCGTTCCAATACCGCCACCTATGCGCAAGGAGACACCGGAATGTCTAGATCCGCGTGATGAAATGGACCGAACGCCGCGACCTTCTGGCCCGGAGACGGCTGTGCCGTCGGCTGAAGCGCGACGTTCGCCTCTGCGCCCCTTGCGACTGAGCTCCCTTTCCACGACTAGGCGGCCTTCGACGCAGGCGTCTCTCAAGGCTGCTAGGCGGGTATCGAGTATCACCTACAAGGCCTCCTACGATAATGACCTCGCAACGCCTACGCGTGCGTGGAGCGACTTGGAGCAGAAGCACCACCAGCCGTCGAGCTCGCGGGGCGTGTTATCGGCGGCGACATCGTGGGCAACGTCTGATCAGACACAGAGCTTGTTCAGTCCTGACTCCAACGTATCCGACTCGCCTGGTGCGACGAGCATCGACTCGACAGATCACACATCTCGGAAGCGTGGCTTCCGCATGGAAGATCATCTTTTGGCCTCCATCCATGCGCGGATGGATGAGCAGCGTGAGCGACACCAACAGGAACTTACGTGCTTGCAGCGCGAGTTAGAAGAAGTACGGCAGGTCATGGGCTCACAGCTTGTGGCCATGACGGGTGCTAAGGATGCAGCAGAGAAAGAGCTTGCCGAGCTGCAGAAGCAAGTGCATGACATGGGGACACAGCTCGAAGACACGTCTGGCGAGCGCGATATGTACAAAGAAGACATTGCTGACTGGCGATCTCGCTGCAGTGATTTGGAGCACACCATTCAGTCGCAGCAATTGCGTCTGGACCAAGAATGGACGTGGCGCCGCGTGGCGACAAAGCGCATGCAGGCCATGAGCCACCGTCTGCAGGCCGACACATCTGTATGCTCTGATGAAAGTCGAGTGTCCCCCAGTGCATCCGGCTCCATGTCATTGCTAGAAGCCTTGCCCGAGCTGCCCGAGCTGCCGTCAGAAGATGAACTAGGTCTGTGGACGCAGCGAGTCACTCGACAGCTTTCCAAGCATGCGCCAAATTCAGACGCCCCTGACTTGGCGCCCGAAACGGTCAAGCTCTTGACAGACATGCGCGAGCAAATCCTGGCGCTGTACTCAGCTCTGCGCCTCGAGGAATCGAATCATGCGTTGACGCGGGATCAGCTGCGTGACGCTCAAAGCAAATCGCGTGCTAGCGATGATGCCCAGCCGACCATGCGTTCCTTGGTGCTTGACATGCCGACGCCCACAGCCGCTGAAACAGAGGCACGCGAGCCGTTTGCCACCGTGGATAAGATGTCAGGCACTGATGCGCAGGACACTGCAGCTGATATTCTATTTCCAGGCACTGCACAAGACGACAGCGCCCCGATCGGCTTGGGCTTCTCGTCGCCTCCCCATGAGGCTGCCTCACTACGCTCAGCTGAGGTGTTCTCTTCTCATGACCGTGAGTATTCAGACGAGAGTTTGGGTTTAGTGACGAGCCAACCTCATGCGCATGAGCCAGAAACACCCAAAGACTCAGCAGATCTATTCCCTACAGACTCCAAGCGAGCATCTGGCATGTTTTCTCTGACAATGGATCCCTATGCGCCGCTCTCGGGGGTGACGGCATCGTCTACCACGAGCCAGCCCGCTTGGCCCGACGTCGATACGAGTCATACGGTCGACGCCGAGGGCGAGGCTGCTGATGCCTATTTGCAGGGCCACACCCCTGATACGTACATTGATCTGGAAGGCGGCGTCATGAACGACAGCGCCTGGGTGGACGAGGAGGACGTTTCTGGCGCGGAGCAGCCAGACGATCTCGTGTCCAGCCCATCGACGCCACGCCCCGAGTTTATTCCCGAATGGAGCTTCGAGCAGGCCGTGTTTGAGGCAAATCGAGACATGCAGCTGTACAAGGCTTCAGGTAAAAACCATCGCAACAAATACGCGCGTCGTGGTGCGCGTCGCATGCGCCAAAACGAGATCGAAGACTTTTTTGGTATCTTTGACGTGGCCACAGATACGATAACGCCATTACCCGTGCCTGACTATGCGCTGGACATGCCTCCTGTGGATACGAGAAAGCTTCTGCCAGCATGGGAGAACCCACGGCCTGATCAAGATGACAGCACTTGTGCGCCATCCCTCGATGAGCCGTGGCAAACGCCCAAAAGGCGGCCTCAGCCTGTGAAAACCACATCGCCTATGGACGATGTCAACAGCAAACCAGTTCCATCCGTGTCGCAAACGCTCTCTGAGTGGGCGTCGTCCTCATGGACGTCCGAATCATACTCGGACGGCAGCGCTACGAACGCACCTGTGCCCGAGATCCAGTCTTTCGACGCCACGCAGCTTGTGGACGATGACATGCTGCCATGCGTTCCGAATAGGAACTCGCTGCTGGCTCCTGCTATTCCTGCACCATGCACTCCAATCCCTCGGAGTCCAGGTGACGACTCTCCCTCCCCCCTTTCTCCCGGACGTATGCGGCTTGTGAAGCACAATCCCCTCACACGGATTCCTGTGCCCACGCCCATTTGGAAATTGGACTTTGAGCTCACGACGGCTGTGCCTCATGCACCTAAGCCTTTCACTATATAACTCTATGTGTGATAAATAGATGTAGGATGATAAGTTGACGGAACATGAAACGATGGATTCTTTGGTCGGTGCGCGGTCCGTGCAGCATATCATGTGGAGGAACGACGCAGTCGGACGGTACCTACTGCCTACCATGAATAAAGCTAGCGGGCCAAACGTGCCTCTCGGTCTGCATTCGTCAAGCACATCTAGCTCTCTTAGCAAGGTGTTTGCTGTGTTATCTGTACTTGCGCTGTGCATGTGGCTTCTGGTGGGTCATCGTGCAGCAGACACTCGGCTTGCTATGGACACAGTACCGCTGCAAGACGTGTGCCCACAGGAGCCTGCTTACAACGTCACGGAGGCCCTCCAAGGGCTAGAGCTTCAATTTCCTTCCGTGCTGCACTCGGCCAAACTTCTCAGCGAAGCCGTGCAAATCGACACGACTGTGGGTGACAACATTCCAGACACGGATGACTGGGCTGAGTATTGGGACTCGATCTTCTCGCCATTTGCCGACTGGATCCAGACGTCGTTCCCCCACATGCACGATACGGCCTCACCGGTCAGGCGCGAGCTTGTGAACAAGCATGGGCTCTTATACACTTGGCCAGGCTCCGACCCAACGCTCAAGCCTATTGTTCTCATGTCGCACCAAGATGTTGTGCCTGTGGCGAACGAGACGCTGGATCAGTGGATTCACCCACCCTTCTCTGGCCACATTGATATCGAAAACCAGACCGTTTGGGGCCGTGGCTCCGTTGACTGCAAGCTTTGGCTTGTCTCGACGATCTCGGCCGTCGAGACGCTGGTCAAGTCTGACTTCAAGCCCAAGCGGACCATCATTCTGAGCATTGGGCACGACGAAGAGTCTGACGGTAAACATGGTGCTCAGCATCTCTCTGCCGAGCTTGAGAAGCGATTCGGACGTGGTGGTATCGGCATGATTGTGGACGAAGGCACACCGCTTTTGTCCTCAGCCGACCCAGGTAGCTATGGTGTTCCTATCGCCGTGCCAGCTGTGGCTGAGCGTGGCGCTATGAACATGAAAATCACCATTACATCTCGTGGTGGACATTCGTCCATGCCGCCGCCTCACACGTCCATTGGCATCATGTCGCTGATCATTGCCAAACTGGAAGCCCATCCGTTCCCCGACGTTCTGGGCGACGAGTCCAGTGCATCCATCCGGCAGCTGCAGTGCGTCCGCGATGGCCCGTATATGCCTTATGAGCTTCGTCAGGCGCTTCTCAAGGTCGAGCAGGCGGAGCGCGCGTTGTCGGACAAGGGCACCACATCGTGCATGCACCACATGTGGCCCAGGATGAACCGGCTGCACCTAAAAGAGGCGCGCCTCGACGAAGCACGGACGCAGCTGATGCAGGCACTGGACTATGCCTCGCGTCAGCTCCTTAAGACGACGCAGGCCATTGATATTGTGCACGGAGGTATCAAGGTCAATGCTTTGCCCGAGTCGGTTCTTGCCTATGTGAACCACCGTATTGCTCCCTACGCCAAGGTCAGCACTGTTGTGCAGCATTACAAGGACCTTCTTGTGCCTTTGGCCGAGCAGTACCGATTGGCCTTGTCGATGGATGATGACGTCCTCGTCCCACCAACAAACGCTACGACAGCCAACGTCCAAATTGAAAAGTCGGGTCTGCTGTACGATTCACACGAGCCGTCTCCCTTTGAGGGCTCGAATGCAGATGCATGGCGACTGCTCTCTGGCGTGATCCGTGACACATGGCACACAGATGAGCCACGCCATGAGCTGCGCTCTTTGGACGACGATCACGTCCCTAAGCACAATATGGGCCAATACAAGGATTCTGTGCGTGTCTCGCCCTCCATCATGTTCGCCAACACAGACACGCGCTGGTATCACAACCTCACGAGCAATATTTTCCGGTTTGGTGCCATGACACTGCATCCCGATCTCACGGGTATGTCACCATACCTTCACATTCACACGGTGAACGAACATGCGTCGATTGACTCGATTGTCAAAGCAACCCAATTTTACGCCAATATGCTGGTCGCCGCGAATCACGAGCCGATTGAAAGGTTATAAAGGGTCACTATAAGGGCACCACAGTCTCTTTTTTCTCTGGTCCGATGGATACCATCACAGCCGGCGAATCGGCTGTGGGTGCATCGAGCAGAGTGAGTTCTCTTGCTGGTACAAGCACGGGCACCAGGTATTGGCGACAGGGAATCATGAGCACGATTATGATAGGAAAGCCGATCGCCGCAATGGTTTGCGATATAGCCATGGTCAGTCCAAAGAAGAGCCACTGTATACCAACGAATACAGTCAATGTTGTGCGTCTGACCCGCAAGCGCTTAGATGGCGCCAATGCGCTCTGATCACGTAGCATTGACAAAGTGCGTGTGACAATCGGATTCGCTTCGATCGACGCCCAGCCGACCAACAGAAACACACCCGCAAATACGGCACGCGGCATCGTGCCTAAGGCCACAAGGATCGGTCGCGACATGGCCCCCAATGTCAGGAGTCCAATCACCAGGTGACTGAGTCGCTGCTCAACTACGCGCACCGTACGCACGCGTGGGAAATGCGTTACATGCAGGATGGATGCATTCTCGCTGACGTGGTGCATGGGTTCCGGTGCCATGTCCTGCGCCTTTTCGTGATCCTCTGGCGCCTGCATTTGCTCATACACCGACAGCGAGTCAGTGTGATCAGGCGCCTGCGGAACGAGGCCATTTGGCACTGGCAGGCCCATTAGACCTGATACCAGCGTCGTAATGCCAAGCAGGAAAAAGTCCCAGTGAAAGCCAGCCGGCTTTTGGATCGGAAATTTACGTGCCTGTGCCATAACGCTCGACACATTGTGATCAAAGTAGAAAAGAAGCATGATCATCAACCCAAGTGGCGCCGCGACAAACACCCATCGAACCTCGATGTGCCAAAAGTCTACAATCCATCCGCGGTCCAATGTTGGAAAAAAGCTGCGTGTAATAGGTAAATGAGATATGGGCACTTCCTCTAGAGATTTTTTAGGAAAGTGGGAGAAACCGGTCCAAAAGATGCAGCCCGCCGTAAAGGCCAACGAGCCCACAAGACGTCGAAGCCGAAAAGGTAGGTACGTAGACGAGTGGACTTGCGTTATAAAGTACACAGACACGCAGAATAGCACAGCGATTGTGACAGACAGCCAGCCCGTAGCATTGTCATGACCTGGCAAGGAAAATTCCGATATCAACAGCTCAATACCCTTTTCCACATAAACCACGCCGACATACAGTCCAAATGTATCCGACGTCATTTCCGTAATAAACCGCGTAAAGTCACATAGATTGAAGATGGCCACCGCAAAATGAAAACCGGCCGCCCAGATGAGCACCCAAGCCTGTAGACGGAGATATTTGATTTGATCAAAGCCGTAATGATCATGAAAGATGTCGTATATGGTATAGTTCATGAGATCCGTCAGGCCTGTTACTCCCACGAACGTAAGAGGTTGCACACCAAACAGAGAGAATACAATAGCAGCCAACGCGGACGCTAAAATAACTTCGTTGACGCCATAGCTGTGCTCTGTCCGTTCATACATGTCCAAAACGTAAGCCAATGCAGGCATGAGATTGATGAAAAAGATGCGCACGACACTTGTGGCTACCGTGAATAGGTTTGAGGGATGTAGCGCATCTGTCCAGTCCGATGCATAATACGGGGCCCGTCGACACAGATCAGACCACATGCCGCGAAATGGTCGCAGTTCGTAGAACCACGATCGTTGTAACCATGGGACTTCGCCCCTTGTAGACTGCTTGCTTGGCATTAGACAAACAAGTTTACCCTCACTTGGCTTTGCTTGTCACTGTGTGATGCAGGGCGGAGGACGGCACCCGGAGCCACAATCTGAATCGATGGGCAGCGCAGAGAATGGATCCACATGCACGCTTATTTATGGCACCGCAAAAATATATTACGTAGGCGCAGCATGCTTTTTTCCTCCTGGTCTTGATGCGCGTGATAAAAGTTCGGGCAGCCCTCCTGTCCGACTTTGAAGTGCTGCAGCTGCTCCGTGATAGTGAGGCCGAGCAACGGAATGAAGCACGGACTCGTAAAGAGCAGCAAGTATCTGATACCGATATCGCCTCCAATTTTCGCACTATGCAATTTGAAGCCATAACTTCTCTCTCGCAGCCGTTTCGGGCATGCTCCTTGCAAACAGCTGAGCACATTCGTGCGTTTCTAGATGACCTGCAGAAGCGCGGCTATGTTATCCCAGATGAGCGCATCCTGGCTGATGAGCCAGGCCTGACCAAGACGGAACGCTTACAGCTCGTGAACCATGCGCCCTCCAGCGTCGTGGAACTACATACGCTGGTGGAAGAGTTGGGACAGCGCATGAACGATGATCAAATAAACGACATTATCCAGTGTGTGACGGCGCACTTGCCTATTCCCGATGCATCCAATACCGATCCACACACTATGCCCATGGAACACCCGCCTCCTATGATGCAAGACAACTCGATGGCCCAAGCAACCGACATGCCTGATGCTGACATGGATGAAGAAGACGCTTTTCCTGAGGAGCATTTTGAACACGAAGAGCCTGGCGCGAATATGGACCACGACGCAGGCGGCGGATATGACGCGGATGATTAGAAACTGTTTACCTACTTTTGTATACATAGATGCCCTATCTCCAACCAGCACCGCCGCGACCATGACCGCGGCTCAAGACAGGCAGGATACCAAGAGCGCGTGCACGACGAATAGCCTTGCCGATCTGGCGCTGACTCTTGCGTGTGAGCCCAGAGACATTGCGCGATTGAATCCGGCCCATTTCCGTAGTGAACTGCGACAAGATAGCACCGTTCTTGTAGGTATCGTCAGCCAGCGATGGCTTAGCAGGGTTAATACCGAGTAAATAAAATGGGTCATTCTTCATGGCTTCCCGCTTAGATGGTCCCAGCAGCGGGGTTCGTACTCGTGGGGGTATGGAGCTCATGTTAGTTGGGTTTAACGTTTGTGGGTCATAGTACTGCAGGGTCAGAATCTCATTGCTTCATACGTACGTGACCATTCTGGAACACCTTGTTTGGCAAATTCAAGCGAGCATCACCCAAGTGGGATCGCTGCTCTTTCTGGCGATGGCCTCGTGAATGCTGAGAGGCCTTTTGGGGACGGCTCTCGAGAAAATCAGCGAGCTGGTCCAGCTTTTTCTGGGAAGATTGATCGTCCGCCTCGTTTTCTGGGACATTCGATAACATCCTAAGTGAGCTCCAAATAGGCATCACAGGCCCTTTGGCTGGCACTCGCAGGCTGGACACAAGTCCCAAGAATCCGCGCGTCACAAGCATGCTGGCTTGGGTCCTGAGCGAGATTCCCTGGCTGGTCGTGATCGAGGAAGAGTAAAATCACGTGACAACCAGGGTCGGCTGTGTGCGGATGGTCCAAGTTGGCTCGTTCGCCGCCATGACGCTGGATCTCTCTGTGTACCTTGTCACAGGTCGTGAACTCTTGCCACCAGGCAAAGACTATTTCGTGAGTTTGGAGGAGTCTATCAGGGACGGTCATGTGCCTATCGTACAAATTCGCGAGAAAAGTGCCTCTTTCCAGGAATTTCTCGATATTGCGCGTGCGTCCCTCACCATCTGTGATAAGTACCATGTGCGCATGATCATCAATGATAGCATCGATGTGGCTGAACATCTTCCTGAGCGTGTGGGACTGCATATTGGGCAGGATGACGAGAAGATCGAGTGTGCACGCAGACGTCTAGGACCGAACCGCATTATAGGCTTGTCCGTGCACACTGTGGAAGAAGCGCAGGCAGCACTGAACAGTGATGTGAACTATGTGGGCATCGGTCCATGCTGGCCGACCAAGTCTAAAGACGGTGTCAAAGATGATGATGCACTCATGCTATGCGGTGCACGGGATATCGTGGCCAGCCTTCGACGCGAGTCGGCATCCACGCCTCCCGGTAAGCACACATCGCTTCCTAGTGTGCTCATTGGCAGCCTGAACGCGCGCACAGCACGTAGATCTCTGCTGGGCTCGTCCACGGAGCATGCAATGGCAGATGGTATTGCTGTCATCTCAGCCATCGTATCTCGTCAAGATCCTGATGCTGCTGCCAAAGAACTTCACGATATTGTTACGAGTGCTCGCCGAGAGCATGAAAGCATCTTTTCTAGCAGTGCTCAACCCAACGAACTTGTACAACAGTCACGAGAGCTTCTGACGGCTCACCATGCACGGTACGACTGTAATACACGCAAGCACGATACCTCACGCGTAACTTTGCCCAGGCCCCTTGTGCAATCTATCACCTCGCATGTTTCGTCGAACTTTAGTGCGAATATTACCCTGGCGTTTTCGGCCAGTCCCATTATGAGTCACGAAGCACAGGAAGCTGAAGCACTCAGCTACGCACAAGGCTCATTGCTGCTAAATCTCGGCAGTATTTCGTCTGAAGCGCGTCGTGGTATGAGCGTGGCTGGCCCTGCCGCGAATGAAAGAGGCAAACCAGTCGTTTTGGATCCCGTGGGCGCGGGTGCTACGCCATACCGCCTTGCTACTGTGCACAGCATTCTCAACGAAACGCAAGTCACACTCATCAAAGGAAATGCGGCTGAGATAGCAGCTTTGTGTGGCTCCAATGACGCTAAGGCTCAGGGCGTGGATAGTGTGGGAGAGCTTCGCTCAGCTCCTGCACTCGTACGTCGTCTAGCTCGTCAAGAAGGTGCCTTTGTTTTACTCACCGGTGAGGTCGACTATCTCACCGATGGCGAATGCGTCATTGAGTCGCGATGTGGGTCTGAAATGCTTGGATGCGTGACCGCTACGGGATGCTCTCTTGGGTGCATGGTAGCGGCTGGCTTGGCGGCTGCACAGGTCAAGTATGGCGTTCAGCTGGGATGCCAGACTCAACAGCGCCGCGTGCCGCCGCGCACTCATAGTGCCTTGCTTGTGGGTGCGCTGGCTGCTCTGCTAACCTTCACCATTGCATCTGAGCATGCTGCCGAGCGCCCAACGGTGCACGGCCCTGGGTCTTTTATTCCTGCTCTCTTGGATGAGGTGGCTGGGTTTGATCCTACTTGTTTGCCTTCGTATGTGGAGCGTGTGACCTTGTCTCCTGTTTCCTAGGAATTACGCAACGCGACCCACCGCTCCCTTCGTAACTTGTCGCTAGAATATGAACCAAGACTACTGGGGTATAGACGACATTCTTGTCGAAAGCCAAGTACGCAGACAGATTTCTTACGCAGCAAATCCCCTGCGTATTCAATATCGACGTGCCTGGTCTAGGTTATCTTGAAGGCTCGGAGGAGGAGGATGTGCGTGGCCTTTTCTCTCACACAGATCCACAAACACACGCGTCTCGAACTGCCATACTGGATGGCTCAGATGCTTGCTGTATATGACATTATTACAATCCAGCAGCCCAAGCCATATGGAGCCCGCGTACGATCAGCACTCAATGCCAGTGCTTCCTCTGT